>Ga0181533_1004506_pt1 | contig 14170 bp, 12 predicted proteins | sample PEATcosm2014_Bin_45_FD_119772 | JGI IMG/M metagenome (GOLD analysis project Ga0181533, IMG submission 119772) | Peatland microbial communities from MTU Mesocosm Facility, Houghton, MI, USA - PEATcosm2014_Bin11_60_metaG | ecosystem: Environmental > Terrestrial > Soil > Wetlands > Peat | place... | reverse complement strand
GCGCGCGGAACTCGACTGCTCCTGCCTACTCATTACCCGAGGCAGCGAGGGAATGGTGCTCTTTGAGCCGAATAAGGAAGGGCAGGAAATCAAGAGCCTGCCTCGGCCGGTTTACGATGTAACGGGTGCGGGTGATACCGTCCTCGCCGCCCTGGCGCTGGCCTTCATTTCCGGAGCCTCGGTGAGGGAAGCCGCAGAACTGGCCAACCTTGCCGGTGGCTGCGTCGTGCTGAAATTTGGCACCGCTCAGATCACTCAAGAAGAACTGCTCGGGGCGGTGGTGACAGAATTGTGAATAGTGAATGGTGAATAGTAAATAGTGAATTGTAAATTCTGAATTCAGGAAGTGTAGCGGCCCGAGGCGCTGGGAACGGCGCTCAAAGCAAACTCCGGATCCGCAATTCACCATTCACTATTTACTATTCACTATTCGCCATTCACTATTCAGAAGACTGAATAGGACAGTCCTTTCGTCTTGCGGTCCACGACAATTTCGAGGGGCGGGTCAACGTTGTTGACTCTGACGGTGACAATAACGAGGGACGGCCCCTTGGATTTCGTGCCCAGAATCTGAAATTCGCGAATCTTACCGTAGTCTCCCTGTATCCCCCAATCGTGAAGAAAATCCTGGAAGGAGTAGGAGGGGCTCGGCTGCCAAAGCCGGTAGGCCTCCTGGAACTTCCCTTGCTCGAGGGTTGTCAGGAAGCGTGTCACCGCGCGCTCCTCGGGATAATTTCGAAAAGAGTAGTAAAGACCTTCGGCAATCAGAAGAATCAAGATGCCAAGAACTATGTACCTCCAGATATGGATGGGAGGTTTGGGAGGTCGTGCATCCAACAGCGTCATGGGCTTTGCTCCCTTCGGTTGTTATTGTACCCGAATTCCGAAGTTGGAGCCGACTGTCATCCTGAGTCCCGACTTGTCGGGACGAAGGATCTCTGCAGTTGCCTTTTGCGCTTGGCGTCCGGTGACAAACTGCAGGGATGCTTCGCGGAGTTTACCCTGACCGAACTGCGGAGATCCTTCGCTACGCTCAGGATGACAGCGAACGGGCTCAGCATGACTGCATTCACGCGGTTAAAGCGTACGAGGGAAAAGCCAGGTGGCGAAGAGCATCGAAAGAACTCCGAATAGCGCAAGATAGGTCAGGTCGCCCGCGATCGCGAACAGGGGGGTATTCTTTAGCAACAGGGCCTTGAATGCGTGCACGGCGTAGGTGAAGGGATCGACATAGGCAATGACTTTCATCCACTTGGGGAAGCCATTGATGGGGTAGACAGCGCCGCTGGGGTAGAAGAGTAAGGTGTTGAGTACGCCGAAAGTCGCCCGAGGGACCAAGGGATCGCTTACCCTCACCATGAAAAGGAACATCATGCTGATCAGGGCGATAGAGGTAATCGCGATCAGCAGAAGGAGCTTCATCATGCGGACAGGATCGAGGGGATGCGGGATCCCCGCGATAATCGACCCCAGAGTCGTCAGGACTAATCCCGCCAGGGAGGCCTTGATGGCCCCTGACAAGTTGAAGCCCAAAATCAATTCAAATTTGCTGATCGGCGTCAGAAGATAGCCCTCATGAAGCCCCCGCGCCTTATCGTCAATATAGATGATGCCGCCGCCGATCATCGCCGAAATATAAATCGCAATAACAATCGTTCCGGAAAGCAGGTATTGGATGTAGGGAACGTAAGGATAAAGCTCCACCACGGAAAGCGTGATTCCGCTGGGCACGCGTGGGTTGAGGCCGCGCTGATTGAAGGCGCCGACTAAATCGGAGAATGCTCCTTCCAGGGCCCCGACCGCGAAACTGTCCGTATTGTCTTCAATGAGCGCCACCTGCGGCGCGTCCTGCGCCAGAAAACGCCGGGAGAATTCAGGTGGAATATTGAGGACCGCGTTGATTCTCCCCTCCCGCAAGTCGGTGTTGGCCTTCGTGAGGTCCGTATAGTCGACCGTCGTGAAGGTTCGCGCATTGGCGGCAATGGCTCCAAACATCTCCCGCAACTTCACCGTGGGGATGCCGCGATCCTGATCGACGATTCCCACCTTCAATTCTTTGATCTTCCCGCCGAAGGCGTAACCCAGCACCACCAACGTCACCAGCGGTAAGAACATGGAGACGATAATCAGCGTGGGACTTCGCATGAGCTTGCGCAGGTCTCGTTCGATGATGGCCAGAATACGGTTCATAAGATTCCGTCCTTAGCGCCGTGCAGGCATGAAGCCGAAATCGTAGGTGCCCGCTTCCTGCAAGGAATCGCGTAATTGCCCGCCGGTGTAATGCATGAAGACGTCATCCAGGGTGGTGCTCTGGACCGAAAGCGAGGTAATTTCCACATTCGCCAAGCGCGTTGCTTCCATCAAGGCCACGGTAGTTCTGGGCCCGTTGTTCGACCCGATGCGGTAAACATGATCTTCCGCCTTCACGCTCTGCACGTCCGGAAGGTTCTTGAGGGTCTCAGGCCATCCCTCGGGAACTCTTGAAAAGCTGATTTCCAGAATGTTGTTTCCCGGAATCGATGCCTTGAGCTTCAGCGGCGAGTCAAGGGCCACAAGCTTCCCGTGATCCACAATCGCGATGCGGTCGCAAAGCTTGTCGGCCTCATCCATGTAATGCGTGGTTAGCAGGATCGTGAGGTCACGGCCCTTCTTGAGTTTCATCAGCATTTCCCAAACGCCCATACGCGAAGCGGGGTCGAGGCCTGTGGTCGGTTCATCGAGAAAGAAAATGTTGGGCTCATGGACAAGCCCCCGTGCGATTTCCAGCCTTCGCCGCATGCCGCCGGAAAAGTTCTTGACCGGCTTATCGGCCCACTCGAGCAAGTCAACGGCTTCCAGCAGTTCTTTCACCACGCGCCGGCGTCGCTCCCGCGGAACTCCGTAAAGCTTGGCAAAGATATTCATGTTCTCGTTCGCGGATAGGTCCAAGTCGGAGGTCATGGCCTGGGGGATGACTCCAATGGACCTGCGCACTTCATCAGGCTCGCGCACCACATCAAAACCATTGACGATCGCGGTGCCGGAGGTGGGAGGAATCAGCGTGGTGAGCATGCGGATCAGGGTTGACTTGCCCGCTCCGTTGGGACCGAGCAAACCAAAGATTTCCTCGCGCTGCACGTTGAAGCTCAGGTTGTCAACCGCGCAAAACGTGCCGAAACATTTCCTGATTTCAAGAACTTCAACCGCTGGCACCAGCTTGTTCCTTTCCAGACCGATTAAACAGTGGTCAGTCGTCAGTGGTCAGTGGACTCCTGACTCCTGAATCCTGCCCTTCACTTCGCCTCCGGCAGCGGGACATTCACGTAGGCCGTCAACCCCGGCCAGAGGCTGCGATCGCTGTTATCTACCCGCAGACGGAATTCAAAGGTCTTAATGTCGCGCTTGGTCCGGTTCACGTCACGCTGTGTCGCATAGTCAGCGTCCACGCCGCGGTAGAAAACTGTGCCCTCGCGCTCGGCCCCTGAAGGCAGGCGCACCATCATCTTCTCTCCCAAGCGTACGCGGTCAATGTAAGTCTCTTCAACATCGACCCGCACCCAGAGGTCGTCGGGATTGATGATTTCCAGGATGGGCTGGGCGATGTTCACCACCTCGCCCTGGCGAGCCGGTAGGCTGGCGACGAAGCCCGGGATGGGAGCGCGGATTTCCGTGTAATTGAGACGGACCTGGGCTTTCGACTTCTGCGACCCCGCCGCCGCCAACTGCCCCTGCATCGAGAGGAGTTCATTTCGCCGCACCGTGATCTGGTCTTCGTTGGAACGAGCCAAGGCTACTGCGGCGCGCTGCACATCCACTTGCTTGCGGAGAGATTCCACATGGGCCTTCTGCGCCTCATAGGTCGCTCGCGCCTGATCGAGGGATTGAGCTGAAACGATGCTCTGCTTGAACAGGCCCTCGGCTCGTTCCAGGTTGACCCGGTCCAGTTCCAGGTCAGCCTCTGCCTCAGCTTGCTGGGCCTGCATCGAAGCCAGCGCTGCCTCTGCCTGCCGAATCTGATCCCGGGTCTGCTTCTCCTGATATTGAAGCGCTGCTTCCGCCTGTTGAACCTGAGCCGCCGTGCCTTGCTCCGTATGCGCATAGAAGGCCTTGTCGGCGCGCAACTCCTCGGGTTCAATGATCGCCACAAGCTGCCCGGCCTGCACCGTGTCACCTTCCTTGACGAGGAGTTGTCCCAGTTGGCCCTGAATCTGCGCGCTTACGATGACGTCGTTGGTGGTGACGATACCCGTAATGACCATGCTGTGCGGCTTGGTCGTGGATGTATAGTAGGCCACGCTGGCGGCAAGCACCAGCAGAATGAGCGCCAGAACTAGTATTTTGCGCTTCATTGCACCTCGCTCTCCGGATTCTTGAATAGCGCATAGCGGACGAACTTCAGCACTTCTTCTTTTCGCCGCGCCAGATTGGCTTTGGCATAGGCGTCCATCCCGCTGACCGCGCGCAAGACGGGCGCTGAGCTGAAATAGAACACAATCAGAGAGAGCAACGAAATGGCAGCGTGGGTGCTATCCATACGCCGGAACTCCCCAGTCCGCATTCCCCGCTCAATCACCTTGAGAAGCGCTTTCGACCGCGGCAGGAAGTACTCCCGCGCCAGCCGCGCGATGGATTTCTGATCCGCCATCAGCATCCGTTGAAACAAGGGCCCGTGGTGGCGGTGGGCGCCAATGAAATCGAAATGGAGATTGATATAGCGCAGCAGGAGCGAGCGGGCCGAACCCTCTGAAGAAAGGAGTTCCAAAGCTTGACGGTTAAAGTCCGCCAGGTAGCCTTCCAGGACGGCTCGGTATAGCCCGTCTTTGCTTCCAAAGTAGTAGTAAAGCAGCGCCTTGTTGACGCCTGCCGCAGCGGCAATGGCGTCCGTGCGGGCGCCTGCCAACCCTTCATCCCCAAAGATACGCTCCGCGGCGTCCAAGATGGCTTCACGGGTCTCCGCGCTATTGTGATGGCGCGGGTGGCGGGATTCAGGCTTGTGCGAAGTCCAGTTTTGCATTTAACTAACCAGATAGTTAAATTACAACATGCCTCTACAGTTGTCAAGCGGGGCCACTTTTTGGTAGTGGGTCGGTTCGAGCAATCACTCCAGCTAAACGCCCCGCCGTTTTGCGAGACCTATCCTGGCCGAAGGCCATTTTCCGGGAGGCCGACTTCTCAGGCCGAATACGATCGCGACACCCCATACGCAAAGCCACTTCGCGGGGGGGGAAGTCCGGGCGTATTTGGTAGAAGCAGATAGAGGGCAATTGGGAGCTATAATCATCACCTCTATCAATCCGATTCGATATACTGCCCGGATGGAGGTCCAGATGAACAGCCAGGGGCAAGCACAGCGGGTGCTAGTTGTCGCGAATAAGAGTTGGGAAGCAGACCCTTTGGTTTCAGTCTGCCTGAATCCGAAATTGCGCCCGCCAACTCAACTTGACCTGTGGACGCCTGGGGCGGCGGGCCTGTTTTCAACGCCGGTGACCGGGGTCCGTCCTGCAGGCGTCGCACCCGCTCCCAGGTGCATCTGCACGGCGGGCACCGTATCCATCGAGGTCTGGTGCATACAGGACTGGATGGGCAAGGCCAATCCTTCAAGCTCGAAAATCAAGATCCAGGAGGCGTTACCGGCGATATTCAATGCGGGCAAGCAGCCCGACTTTGTCATCGCGTTCGGAACGGCGGGTTTCCCTGATGCTGCGACTGCAAATGGATGTGTCGCCATTGGTACGAGCGCCTATCTCTTCAATCCTTATCGCGACCCTCCGCCGGGTGTTACCCACGATCCCAAAGACGACTGGGATGACCCGAGCAGGGTCGGTCATCTCCTGACCTCGGATAAGGGCGCCGGCCTTGTGAACCAATTCAGCCTTAATCCGGACCTACGATTTCCAATCGACGGGCGGCTGAGCCCTGCGCCGACCAATCCGGCCATCCCCCCCGTGATTCTGCCAGCCGGGAATTTTGTTGCACTGAGCGAAGTTAACATCACAAACTACGATGACTACGCTTGGACGGACCGGCTGGCATTTGAGACAGTCCGAGCGGATTATCCCGCTGCCCCGGTCGGATCAGTTGAAACAACGCACGCGTTGATCCGCATCATGAGCGACGCGCCGTTCATCTTTGTCTCTGGACTCACAGATCGTCTCGGGTATTTCAACCAGGACCTCGGCCCCCGGACTGTTGCGCAGAACTTCCTAGCTGCACACAATGCGGGGATCGCTGTTGTTTGGACGCTGGCTCAAATTCTGAAGAGGATGATACGTGGCTGAAATGTAGGATTTGAGAGGTTTTCCTGTAACCCGGCGATTCAGATTTGCATCATACGTCGAGATGTGAAAAAGTGGTCGAGCGTCCGGGTTAAAAGGAGGAGCGACGATGACCGACATCGAAAAAGCGAGACAGCTCTTCCGAGATGCAGGGCTGGCCTTCCCGACGATTCCCGGCGAACTCGCGGAGCAATTGAAGGAGCATGGCCAATGGCTTTTCTCCACCCGGCCACTCGAAATGTCCCCGTATAACCTTCAACACTATCTAGAGGAAGTCGAAGGATCGCAGGTTAAGGATTACGCCGTGCTTTCTCATTCGGGACACAGCTTTAACTCCTACGCGATTCAGTACTACCTGGTACACGGATCCTTGCGCATGTTCCTTCACCTTGGCTGGGGTGGCATGTACATGAACCCCCAGGAGTCCGCAGCCACGGTTCGCGACTGTTTTTCGATGGCAGACCAAGTTGTCACAGCGGCCCAAAACGTGGGGATGTTCCAGCCCGACGAGCACTTGACGGTGGTGGGATCGGATTTCTACGGAAGCTATTGGTTGCCGCCGGGAAAAAGTCGCCGAGGGGAAGCTTCAGGTGACAAAGGTCCATTGCAAGTTCTCACTCAAACCCTTCACTGGCTGACACGGAGGCAAACAAAGATGCAGAGAAAAGTTAGCAAAATTGACCCCAAGCTGGGACTCCATGAGCTAGGCAACCCAGGGGCGGAGGGCTCATTCAGATTCCAGCTCAGGTATGCCAAGCAGCAGATCGCGGACGTTCTGGAGAACCTCAACGGCCTTGTCAACAATACGAGAAACAACGCTCCCAAGCGGGAAGGAGACTTCTGCTTGGAACGTGTGACAGACCCCAAGCTCACGCACGAGGAAGTTAAATGGGAGCGAGCAATGTACGGGAAGTGGGGACCGGGACCCGTAGCCTCGGGTGAATACGTTTCAGTCTGCCCGCGCATTCAGGCTTTTCAGACCCCCTTACAGGCATCCCGTAAAGACAGGTGTTGGGGAGATATCGATCTGCTCGGCATCGGAGCGGACTTTCTGCCGGTGCCCAATGAGCTGAAAAGGCGCGACTCCCGGGACTCTCCTTTAAGAATGCTGGTGCAAGTAGCAGCCTACGGATTCGCAGTCTTAGAGGCCTGGCCAAACCTCAGAGGCGAATGGGTCAAGGCTTCGCGTAGGTTTGTTGAAGCTCCCTTGGAGTTTCCTCCGAAGTTGGAAAGGCTAAGTTTGGTTGGCGTCGCACCCAAAAAATATTGGCTAAGATGTCTTGGGCAAGTGCCCGGAACGGAGGAGGGGAAATTTCCCTCCGAGGCTTGGCCACCCTTCTGGAAATTGGTCGAAGCTCTTAGAAAGTGGTTCGACATCTATTTTGTTGAGCTCGATGGCACATGGAATGATACGGCTAAACTGCCCACGATTACCGGTGCTCGGGTACTTGATCTCCAGTCTGTGACATCGAATTCGACAGCAGACTCCTGTGATTCTAAGGGCACCAGTTTAGCCGAGCCGTGATGGCACGCTGGATGGATGCTACAGTACGCCCCACCACTCACCATCGTTATGGCGCTGCACATTCCCAAACATCGCCTCGAACCTGTCAGCATTGAGGGTATGAATGGGCACAACCGGGGCGTTGGGGAAGGCCTTTCGTAGCCTCACCAAGTCCTGCACCGAAGCGTGCCCTGACGTGTGGCACTCGTTTAGAGGAATCTCGTGCCGATGGAGCCATTCCAGAAATGGCTTTGCCTCCGCATCCTTCAAATAACCTGACCAAAGGGAGTATATGAGCCTGGACCCTGCCAAGCACGAAGCTGCTTCAACGTCTTTCATCATGCTCGGCCTGAAGAGCATTACGGAGGTTGCAGCCGCTTGTGCAAGCTGTTCAGGAAAGATTCGCGAAGCGCCATAGCTTTTTGCGACATCGAATTCACGCCGCCGAACGATTTGTCGTTTTTGAGCGCTCGGCAGGAACACCTTAATGTGATCCCACCCCGCCTGTGGCAGCCGGTCGTTGCCGGCCGCGCGCAGGATATGGGCGGTGTACATGTCGATGATGAATTGCCGTCCTGTCTTAATGCACGCCCGCATTATGGTCACAAGCCTGTCGATGTTCTGGCCGGAGCACCAGACCAGGGGCATTCCCTTCGTCTGCTGAAACAACTCCACGAACCGTTGCTCAAGCGCCTCCTCTGTGGGAAACGCTTGATCGTCACGACCGATGGTCGTCCCCTCCATAAGCAGCAAATCCACCCGGTCGGGCGGTTGGCAAACGAATTTCTCGAACAACGCCCCTTTACGACCGTGCGCCCGAAAATCACCTGAATAAAAAAGCCGTTTACCATCTGCCTCAACCAGGATGGCGTAGGCGTCATAGGCCGAGTGATCCACAAGAAACGGCGTAATGGTGAAGGGACCGAGCTTTATTGCCTTTCGATCTTCCAGATGTTGCACGTTCTCGAATGTTGCTACCACCGCCGGGGTAAACAATTCGGCTGCCGCCAAAATAGATTGGGCGGCTTTACCGATCAGGAATAACGTCTGGTCTGGCAGCTTGTATGCAAGGCCATAGTGGTCTTGGTGGGGATGGGAGATAACAACGCCAAGGAGCGAAGGATCGGGTGTCTCGGATCGGCATATTGGGGGCAGCGTGGTTGCTTCCGGGGTTGTGGCATCAAGCGGCAAGCCGACATCTACGACGATACGTTCGCCCCTCGATTCAATCTCAACGCAGGTGCCCCCGATCTCTTTCGTTCCCCGATGTATACAAACCCTCATCGCGCACCTTCTACCCGGCTGTCCACTCAGCAGTTATTTCTACTTCCTCAGGCCGCCGGGAAGCGGTAGTCACCGGCATATTACCACAATGCCAGCAGATAGGCCCGCCACCACCCGTGATTAGTTTAGGCGGAACCTGCACTCCACAGCAATCAATCACTTGATCGTTCAAGTCGGCAAACCGTAAATGTGGGGCCCACGTTCGCCTGCTGATTCCTCCTGGATAACGTACTCGGAAACTAGAATAAGTAGGTACTTCCACGGGTTTGGCCCGATAAACGCCCTTTCCGGCTACTTCGCCTCATGACCCACTAGCCACTTCTTCTTTCCTCCGCCCGCTAAACTGCGGCCTTGAGGCTGGGCCCTCCCCTTCTCATGGCTTGCGCACCGGGCTGGTGGAATTATGAATGGTAAATAGTGAATGGTGAATTGGGGATGCAGAACTTGCTTTGCGCGCCGCGCCCAGGGCCTCTGACCGCTGCACTTCTTCAATTCACAATTCAGAATTGCCCAGCCCCCAATCCCCAGCCCCACTTTCCGACCGACTACAGACAACGGGCTACGGACACCCAACGCACTACCGTTGCGGCAAGTAGTCGTAACGCGTGCGTGTCTTGTCGCGGTGGCGTTCGAGGGCCAGTTCAATCAGGCGATCGAGCAGCTTGGAGTAGGGGACGCCACTCGCCTCCCACAGCCTTGGATACATGCTGATGGGAGTGAATCCGGGGATGGTGTTGATTTCCAGCACGAAGATTTTTCCGCTCTTCCGGTCCAGCACGAAGTCCACGCGGCCCATTCCTGCGCAGTCGATGGCTTTGAAGGCCCGGACCGCCAACTCCTGGACGCGTTTGGTCTGGCGGGGGTTGAGGCGGGCGGGGACGGTGAGTTCCGAGCCTTCCTTAATATACTTCGCCTCGTAGTCGTAGAACTCGTTGACGGGGATAATCTCCCCAGGCACGGAGGCTTCCGGGTTATCGTTTCCCAACACCGCGCACTCGATCTCCCGCGCGTCGACGGCCTTCTCCACAAGGATCTTGCGGTCGTATTGCGCGGCCAAGTCGATGGCGGCTTGAAGCTCTCCCGGCTTGTGCACCTTGGTGATCCCCACGGATGACCCCAAGTTGGCAGGCTTAACGAACAGCGGGTAGCGCAGCCGTTTCTCAATCTTTTTTCGAACGCTCGCAGGGTCATTCTCCCAATCCCTCCGCAGCACCAATTCCCAGGGAACGACAGGCAATCCGGCATCACGGAACAGCCGCTTCATGACGTCTTTATCCATGCCCACAGAGGAAGCCAGGACTCCCGCACCCACGTAAGGAACGTCTGCGAGCTCGAGTAATCCCTGAATAGTTCCATCCTCCCCAAAGGTGCCGTGGAGTACGGGGAATATGACGTCCACTTCCGGGCGAGCATTTGGAGCAGGGGATGACTTGGCCAGGGGAAGAAGTTTCGGGCCGGTCGGATCAACCGAGGGCGTGACCGCCCTGCCTTCCTCGAGCACCGTCTGCAAGGCCGCCGTTTGCTGCGCCGCATTATCTCCCGCCGCCTCCGTCAAGAGTCCGAACGCTCGGGGTCCAACCCGCCATCGGCCTTCGCGCGTGATGCCGACCGGCACCAGCTCATACTTCGCCGGGTCGAGCGCCTTCATCACCGAAGCGGCGGAAGTCAGTGAGACTTCGTGCTCACCCGAGCGTCCACCAAAAAGGACTCCCAACCGGATTTTCTTTTTCACAGAATCTTCTTTCCAAGAGCGGAACTGACTAAGCCGACGCCCAGTATCGCCGTCTTATTCATGACATCAATGATGGGATTAATCTCCACCAGTTCGAAAGCCAGCATTTTCCTGCTGTCGGCGACCATTTCCATGGCCAGATGAGCCTCGCGGTACGTGATGCCGCCAGGGACGGGCGTGCCGACGCCCGGCGCCTCATCCGGGTCCACTACGTCCGCGTCGAAAGAGACGACGAAACCTGCAGTCCCATTGCTGGCCAGCGCAATGCTCTTCTCCATGACCGAACGCATCCCCAACTCGTCGATGGCGCGCATCGTGAACACCTTGATGCCCGACTCTTTCACAAGGCGCTGCTCGCGGCTGTCCAGCGCGCGCGCCCCAATCAGGACGCACCTTTGGGGCGGAATTTTGGGCGCGTAGCCGAAAATCTCAGTCAGCGACTCCGAACCATGACCCAAGCTTGCAGCCAGCGGCATGCCGTGAACGTTGCCGCTGGGGCTGCTTCCCGGCGTGTTCATGTCAGCGTGGGCGTCAATCCAAAGACAACCCACTGACTGCTGCCGGTCATGGAAAAACTTGGAGACCCCCGCCTGCGTGCCGATGGCTACGGAATGGTCGCCACCCAGCGAGAGAGGGAAATAACCCGCCTCCAGGGTCTGGTAGATACGCTGCGCTACTTCCTGCGAGGTCTCGGCAATTTCCTTCAAGTATTTCGCTCGCCGGTCGCCAAAGTGCTGCTCCTCCGCCAACCTGACGTGAATGTTTCCGGCGTCCTCCACTTGATGCCCCAGGTTCTTCAGCGCGTGGTTAAGCCCCGCGGCGCGCACCGCCGACGGGCCCATATCCACTCCCCGGCGTTCTTGCCCCAGGTCGAGCGGAACGCCCAAAATGCGAATCTTCACAGGCCTGCCCCCAGAACCGATTGCGTAACAACAACTTGCCAACTCATATCATATTATCTCAACGTTTAGGCGCCCAGCTAAACGGACCCCAGCCTGTCTTCCGTACCTCGCACGAGCCGCAATCAAAATCCCTGAGAATCTCTCCGCCTCCGGTGATGCGGTCGGAGGAGATGAAGTCCACCTCAAACCGAAGCAGCATAGGACACATCTTCGTCTTTCCATCCGGCAGGGGGCAAGGCAGAAGAATGCGGGATGTGCCTACCCACCTTGTGCCGCTACGGCGGCATTCGCTGCGAATGTATGCGCCTTGTTTGGCAGCCTGAGGTGGGATGTTTGACCACTCGGCAGTTAAGAGGTCGCCATCAATCTTTACGCGGTATTCTTTGTCAGTCGTCGCGGACTTCCAAATCTGAGGAAGGGGGGTAGCTTTCGCAGCAGAATTCGTGCCCCCAGGCTTAGGAGCACTTTGGTTTTCAGAAGAAAGTTGCAATGAGCTAGTAGCAAGGATTCCGCACACTAAAATGATGATCCGCCAAAACGGTTTTACCCTCAAAGGGTTCTCCTCACTTTCCTCAGCACTTATTCACGTGCTGAAAAAGCCGCTTCGCCATAATGCATGCCATAATTGACAAATTGTCTATGACCGTCACTCGCTTTTGTTCTGGCGAGCTATAACAACTTGTCTTTTCAATAACATTCCCGCCTTATAGGGCTAAGTACCTTTCTTTTCAAAAACATTCCGGCTTCTCGCCCGGGTTTTCCACAGCGGTCCTTTGTTTTCAACAACATTCCCGCGTCATCCGTTCAAAAAAAGAATTCTTTCCGAATTGCCGCCCACTGTCAAGAGTTGATGGTTGACAGAAGACACCTGCCAACAGATCATTTTCCCTGACGCCGGGGGCTTTTCGTCTCCAGGACAGGCCAAGGCGCTGAGGCGCATGGGGTCCTTGCGGGCATTCCCGAGCTTAATCATACGCTAGCATACTAGCTCACGAAGTGGAATTTGTCAAGCCCTAAGTTTCCGCGATCCTGGTTTGGCCCAGAATGGCGAAAATTGCCCATTTTCCCGCCGTGGGCCGACGTCCGAAACTCGAAATTCGAAAATCGAAACTCGGCTCCAATGGGTCGCAGCGGCGTCTTTTTCGAGTTTCGAATTTCTAGTTTCGAGTTTCGAACATCGTCAATCGGCAATCGGCAATAAAGACCTGGTCTTCGGGTGTCGCTAACTGCCACTCGGCAATTATGTCACTGTCCGAACTCGGGACGAGCTATCCCAAAATCGGACACCTTAGCAGGGAGGGCCGCCCGCTCTTCTCCCTAACCCTATGAAAATAAATGCCTCGATCAACAAACAGGTTGGCAGTCTTCGTGCCCTGAATATCCTCGGAGAGGTTCTATGGACATCCCACGTGAGTCTGCTAAGCGACAACGGCGAATTCGCAGGATCATTTATTCTATTCTGGGTCTGTTAATCCTTGCTTCCGTAACCCTTGGACTTTCGCGCCTCAAGCCCGCCGCGCCCGGCGTGGATAAGGCGACCGTCTGGATTGACACGGTAAAGCGAGGGCCGATGCTGCTGGAAGTGAGAGGATTGGGCACCTTGGTTCCTGAGGAAATCCTGTGGATCCCGGCGACCTCGGACGGCCGGGTAGTGCGCAGGCTGGTTCTGCCGGGTGTGCCCATGAAGGCTGATTCGGTAATCCTGGAATTGAAGAATCCCGAGCTGGAGCAAGCCGCTCTCGACGCCGAATGGCAACTTAAGGCCGCCGGGGCTGACTACAACAGCCTTAAGGCGCAGCTTGATAGCCAGCTCCTGGACCATAGGGCGGCAGCGGCCACGGTTCAGGCTGACTATCGCCAAGCGGCGCTCAATGCCGAAAAGGATGAAGCGCTGGCCAAGGCAGGTTTGGGGGCGGAACTGAACTCCAAGCTCTCAAAGGCCAAGGCCGACGAGTTGACCACCCGCAATCAGATTGAACAAGACCGGCTGAGCGTAAGTGCTGCGTCCGCCAAGGCCCAACTCGAAGCCCAGAAGGCCAAGGTCGAGCAACTCCGGGCTCTTTACGAGTTGAAGCGGGCACAACTGGACCGTCTTCAGGTGCGGGCGGGCGCGGAGGGCGTGCTTCAAGAGCTGCTCGTGGAAGTCGGCCAGCAGGTCACGGTGGGCACGATCCTGGCCAAGGTGGCCCAACCCACCCGGCTGAAGGCTGAACTGAAGATTCCCGAAACCCAGGCTAAGGACGTTCAGATCGGGCTACGCGCTTCCATTGACACGCGCAACGGCATCATTTCAGGCCACGTGATGCGGATTGACCCGGCGGTGCAAAACGGAACTGTGACGGTGGACGTCAAACTGGAGGGCGCACTTCCCAAAGGCGCGCGTCCCGACTTGAGCGTGGAAGGCACCATCGAAATCGAGAACTTGAAGGATGTGATCTACGTGGGCCGGCCGGCTTTTGGCCAGCCCAACAGCACGGTGGGCATTTTCAAGCTG
>Ga0181533_1004504_pt1 | contig 14174 bp, 13 predicted proteins | sample PEATcosm2014_Bin_45_FD_119772 | JGI IMG/M metagenome (GOLD analysis project Ga0181533, IMG submission 119772) | Peatland microbial communities from MTU Mesocosm Facility, Houghton, MI, USA - PEATcosm2014_Bin11_60_metaG | ecosystem: Environmental > Terrestrial > Soil > Wetlands > Peat | place... | reverse complement strand
GCGCGTCGCGCACGTCCTCGCGTTCGAGGAAGCCGGCGATCGCCACGCCCTCGGGCAGCAGCGTCGGCAGATCCTTGGCCGAATGCACCGCGGCGTCGATCCGCCCGGCGAGCAGCGCCGCATCGATCTCCTTGGTGAACAGGCCCTTGCCGCCCGCTTCGGCGAGCGGCCGGTCCTGGATCATGTCGCCGCTGGTGCGGATGACACGAAGCGCGATCGCGCCCTCGTCCCAGCCGTGCGCGCGCGCGAGCAACCGGCGCGTTTCGTGCGCCTGAGCGAGGGCGAGGGGGGAGCCGCGCGTGCCGAGGGTGAAGAGGGGTGAGGAAGCCATGCGCGCGCCATTAAGGGAGAATGCGTGCGCTGGCTAGGGGTTCCTTCCTTCCCCCCCTTGCGGGGGAAGGTGGCGCGCGCCACTCGCCTTGTGTGACGCGGCCGCCGCCGATTTTCCGGTGCGCGGGCCTGATTTCAAAACCTTGCGTGACGATTCTCCGCCGCGCCGACGAGCGGCGCGAACCCAACTGGCGCCAGCTCGGCAGGGAGCGCCGCCGACCTCATGGAAGCCTCTTCTTTCCGAAGTTTTGCGGCTGTCAATGGCGCGCTTTTCAGCGCGCCGCCTCCGGCGGCCGAAAGCCATTGACAGGCTCGAAAATTCGGAAGTTCATGCTTCCATGAGGTCGACGGCTTGGTGTGTGACGCAGAGGGGCGGGGCGGGGCAGGTCGAGAAAGCTTGGCGTCGGTTGCGGGCGCGGAATTGGGCAATTCGGTGCCTGTCACCGTAATGCCGTAATGGCGTAATGGTAATGTTGATAGACTTGCCCATAGACGGCTTCCCTTCAGATGGGTTGTGACAACGACCATCTTGGCACATCGATGCCGCTCGGGGCGCCGTCCACCCCATCACCGTAATACGCGTAATACGTAATACCGTAATACGTAATACACGTAATACCAAGCCACCGCGCCCTTCCTCGACTCTACCCGTAATTCCTGGTAAACTGTCTTCCCGTAAACCCCGGCGTCACGCGTATCAACAAAACCAACAGGAGACCTGCGTCTTGATGACAGAAACTTGGCGGTCATTCGGTCGCGACCGGGGCCCGATGCGCTCCGCAACCCACAGCGACGGGTCCGTCTTGCAAAAGGAAGCCAGCGACCGCAATCTCGGCCTCACCGGGGCCTCCATCTGGAGAATCTCGGCTTAGTATGGCCGAACAATTGGCTCCCCTGAGCTGTGAGCGGAGGAAGCGTTGAAGGCGCAACTCCTTCTCGGGATCGATGCCGGGCTCTCCGCTACCAAGGCGGCGTTGTTCGATCGTCACGGGCGCGAAGTTTCCGCCGTGAGCGTTTCCAACGCGGTGTTGCGGCCGCGCCCCGGTTCGGCCGAGCGCGCGATGGACGAGGCCTGGGCGAGCGCGGCGCTGGTCGTCCGCAAGGCTCTTAACGCCGCGGGCGTCGACGGCGGCGCCGTCGCGGGAATCGGCGTCACCGGCGCAATGGTCGGGGTTTGGCCGATCGACGCGGACGGCCGCCCCGTGCGCCCGGCGGTGCTCGTGGCCGACGTGCGCGGCCAAGAGGTGATCGACCGTATCGCGGCGCGCGGCCCCGACGTCCTGTCGCGCATCTTCGCGGTCGATGGCTGCGTCGTCGAGCCTGGCTGCACTTTGCCGGTCTTGCGCTGGCTCCTCGACGAGGAGCCCGAGACCATGGCCGCCGCGCGCCACGTGCTCACCTGCAAGGACTGGCTGCGCTATCGCCTCACCGGCGCGGTCGCCGCCGACGTGACCGAAGCGGCGGTCGCGCCCGGCGACGCGCGCGCGCGGCCGATCGGCCGAGATGCTGCGCCTTTTCGGACTCGAAGCCGTGGCCAACCTGCTGCCCCCTGTTCGACGCTCGGAGTCGCTCGCCGGGGAGGTGACGCCCGCCGCGGCGGCCGAGACCGGGCTGCGCGCGGGAACGCCGGTCGCGATCGGCGCGGGCGACGTGCCGTGCTCGGCCATCGCCGCCGGCGCGTTTGAGCCAGGCGTGGCCTGCACCGTGCTCGGCACGACCTGCCACAATGGCGTGGTGTTCGGCGAGCCGATGTTCGAGCCGCCCAATCTGGGGCTGCTTTTTACGCTGCCGGAAAATCGCTGGTTGCGCGTGATGGTCAATCTGGCCGGCACGCCGAACCTTGACTGGGCGCGCGGCGCCCTGTTCAGCGAGCTTGGCGCCGGGGGCGCGGTCTTCGCCGAGCTCGAGCGCGCCGCGTCCTCCCGCCCCGCGGGCGTCGACGGGCTGCTCTACCACCCCTACCTCAGCGACGTCGGGCTCATCGCGCCGGTGGTGTCACGCGGCGCCAGGGCGCAGTTCTCGGGGCTGACCTCGCGTCATGGCCGCGCCGATCTGCTGCGCGCGGTCTACGAGGGCGTCGCCTACGCCATCCGCGACTGCTACGCCGCCATCGGCCAGCCTTTGAGAGAGATCCGGCTGGTCGGCGGCGGCGCGCGCAGCGTCTTCTGGAGCCAGACGATCGCCGACGTGACGGGCACGCCGGTCGTCGCGCCGCTGGGCAGCGAATTTGGCGCAATGGGCGCGGCGTTGCTCGCCAGCGTCGCCATCGGCTGGAGCGCCTCGGTGCGGGACGCCGCGCTGGCGCCGAGGAGCGGCGAGCGCCGCTATGAGCCGAACGGCGCGCTTGCCGGCGTCTACGACGAGGCCTTCGCTCGCTACCGCGCCGAGCGCGAGGCGATCGTCGCGCTCGCCGCTCAGGCTTGATCGGCGTGGGGCGACAAGGCGTCGGCGATCTCGGGCGCGACGCGCCGCTCAAGCGCGCGTCCCTCCGCGGTGAAGAGGTGACAAGTCTCCGGGCGGAAGCCGAGGGCCAGCCGCGCGCCCGCGACCGCCCTGGCCGCGCCGTCGATGATGGCGTCGAGCGCCAAGCCGCTGCTGGTTCTCACGCGAACGCCGGTCTCGCGGCCGAGCCGCTCGACGAGCTCGACCGCGCCCTCGATCACCGTCGAGCCTTCTGTAGGCAGATTGAGATGTTCGGGGCGGACGCCGAGCGTCGCCTTGTCGCCGGCCTTGAGGCCGTCGACGCGCGTCGGCGCGAGCGTTGGCGGCAGCTCGGGGCTGCGCACCGTCGCCCCGTCCGGTCTCACCGACGCCACTTCGACTGGAATGAAGTTCATGCGCGGCGAACCGATGAACCCGGCAACGAAGAGATTGGCCGGGCGATGATAGAGCTGCAGCGGGGCGCCGACCTGCATGACCTTGCCAGCCTGCAAGACGACGATGCGGTCGGCCAGCGTCATCGCCTCCACCTGATCGTGGGTGACATAGACGATCGTGTTGCGCAGCTCGCGGTGCAGCCGCACCAGCTCGGCGCGCATGGCGACCCGCAGCGCGGCGTCGAGGTTCGACAACGGCTCGTCGAACAGGAAGACGCCGACGTCGCGCACGATCGCCCGCCCGAGGGCGACGCGCTGGCGCTGCCCTCCCGAAAGTTGCGATGGCTTGCGGTCGAGCAGCTCGCCGATGTGCAGCGCCTCGCCGACGGCGTTGACCTTCGCGTCGATCTCCGCCTTCGAACGGCGCGCCATCTCGAGGGCGAAGGAAAGGTTCTGGCGGACGGTCATATGGGGATAGAGCGCGTAGTTCTGGAACACCATCGCCACGCCGCGATCCTTGGGGTCGGCGTCGGTGACCTCGCGATCGCCGATCAGCACCGCGCCTTCGTCGACCTCCTCGAGCCCGGCGATCATCCGCAACAGCGTCGACTTGCCGCAACCCGACGGCCCGACGATGACCGAGAACTCGCCGGCGGCGAATTCGAGGTCGACGCCCTTGATCACCTCGGCGGCGCCGAAGCGCTTGCGCAATCCTCGTAGCGATATCGCGACCATCCGCGTCTCACCTCATTTGATCGCCCCGGCGGTGAGGCCGGCGACGAAATAGCGCCCGATGAAGAAGAACAGCACGACGACCGGCAGCGTGGTGATCGTCGCCCCCGCCAGCATCAGCCCCCAGTCGACCTGATACTGGCCGATGATGCCCGCGAGCCCGACCGGGATCGTCTTGTTGGCGTCGCTCTGGATCAGCACCGAGGCGAACAGGTACTCGGTCCAGCTGGAGATGAAGGCGAAGATCGCCACGCTGGCGATGCCCGGCGCGATGAGCGGAACTATGATGCGCCAGAGGATGGTCAAACGCGAGGCGCCGTCGAGCCGCGCCGCCTCTTCGATCTCGAGCGGCACAGCGGCGAGGAAGGCGCGCATCATCCAGATGGCGAAGGGAACGGCGAACGTCACGTTGACGATCACCAGAGCGAACAGGTTGTCGATGAGCCGCGCCGCCGACATCATGCCGTAGAGCGGCACCAGCACGACGATGGCGGGAAAGGCGTAGGCGAGCAGAATGGCGCGATAGAGAAAATCCCGGCCGGCGAAGCGCAAGCGGAAGAACGCGTAGCCGGAGAGGACGGCGAGGACCACCGTGGCGGCCATTGAAGCGGCCGACACCGCCAGGCTGTTGATCAGGAAGCGCGGGTAGTCCGACGAGGTGAGCAGCTTGGCGAAGTGCTCGAGCGTGAAGCTGTGGGGGATCATCGTCGGCGTGGTCGAGACGATCTCATTCGTCGCCTTGATCGACGACGAAATCACCCACCAGAACGGCAGCAGCGCGACGACGGCGAGGAACGCCAGGCCGCCCGCCAGCGCGAGGTTGACGCCGAGGCCGCGACGCATCAGCCCCCCTCCTCGCGCGGCGCCAGAGTCCGCACCGCGAGCATCGCGAGGCCCATCAGCAGCAACATCGCGACGACCGACATCGCCGCCGCCTCGCTCAAGCGGTAACCCTTGAAGGCGGTCCGGTAGATAAGGATCGGCAGCGTCGTCGTCGCGTCGGCCGGGCCGCCGCCGGTGATCAGCCAGACGATGTCGAACACGTTGAACGACAGCAACGTGCCGATCACCGTCAGCACGAAGAGGGCCGGCTCGAGCAGCGGCAGCGTGATGCGGCGGAAGCGGGCGAAGCGCGAGGCGCCATCGATCGCCGCCGCCTCATAGAGATCGGCGGGAATGCGCTGCAGGCCGGCGAGCAGCATCACCGCGATGAACGGGAACCAGCGCCAGGAGTTGATCAGCACGAGCGAGGTCATCGCGCTCGTCGCGGTGGAGAAGAACCCGACCGGCTCATTGATGACGCCGAGCCCGATCAGCAGCGGATTGATCATGCCGCCGGAGGTCGACAAGAGCCAGCGCCAGACGATGACGATCACGATGGTCGGCACGATCCAGGTGACGACGATCCAGGTGCGCGCGACGCGCACGCCAGGAAACGTCTGTTCGAGGATCAGCGCCGCGGCCATGGCGAGGACGGTCTGGACGACGGCGTTGCCGACCACCCAGACGACGCTGCGCGCGAGAGCGAGCCAAAAGGCCGAAGCAGAAAGGATCGAGAGATAGTTGTCGAGTCCGACGAAGCGACCCGCCGAGCCAATGATGCGCACGTTCTCGACGCTGAGCGCGAGCGAGGAGACGAGCGGATAGACCAGGGTCGCGCCAAGCCAGAGGATGACCGGCGCGACCAAGGTCCAGGCGAATATCGCTTCGCGCCGCGCGGCGCGGCGCTGTGAGCGACGAGGCACAGGCTCAGCGCTTTACTTCGCCGCCGCCTCCATCTCCTTCTGTCCCGCCGCGACGGCGTCGGCCGGCGCCGCGCCGCCGGCGACGATGCGCTGCAGCGTCTCGGCGATGATGTTCTGCGCCGAGATGGCGCCGATCGACGACATCACCTTGTCCTTGGTGAAGCCGAACAGCATGCCGTGCTGACTGTTGGCGATCATCGTCTCGATCTGCGCCTTGTACTTTACCGCCAGCGGATCGCTCCAGAAGCTCTCCGCCTTCGCGCCGTCCTCAGTCGCGGGCAGGAACAGGCCGGGCTCCATGTTGAGGAAGCGGCCGTAGTTGGCCGGCTCGAGGATGAAGCTGATGAACTTTTCCGCCGCCTGCCGCTTGGCCGGATCCTTGGCGAGGATCATCGCCGCGTTGGAGTAGGAGATCGTGTTCGAGTCCTTCAGCCCGTCGGCGTGCGGCACCGCGACGACGCCAAGGTCGGCCGGGTCGCCGCCCTGCGCGTTGTAGGTGCTGATGACGGTGAACTGCAGCACTGTGCCGCACTTGCCGGAATCGAAGCAGGCTTCCGCCTCGCCCCAGGTCCAGTTGGTCGCGTCGGGCGCCGAGAACTTGTAGATGTCCTTGTAGAACGAATAGGCCTCGACGGTCTTCGGGTTGTTGAAGCGCAACGAGCCGTCGTCGTTGAAGAGCTCCGCCGCGTCGTCGTTGACCAGCACGGCGTAGACGGTCTGGTCGGTGTAGAGATGCTTGTTGGCCGGCAGCCCCGCGCCGTACAGGCCTGCCTTGGTCAGCGTCTCGGCGTCCTTTTTCCAGTCGCTCCAGGTCTGCGGCGGCGTGAGGCCAGCCTTGGCGAACACGCTCTTCCGGTACCACATGGAGATCGCCATGTTATAGAGCGGCACCGCCCAGACGCCGCCGTCGTAGGCATAGGGACGCAGCGTCGCCGGAATGAAGTGGTGCTGCTTGTCAAGCTTGTCGGTGAAGTCCTTCACCGACTCCAGCGCACCGAGCCCCTTGATCACGGTGGTAAAGTCGGGAATCGCGAACAGGATGTCGGGCGCATTGCCGGCCGCGATGGCGGCCGGCGCCTTGGCGTAGACTTCGCCCCAGTTCTGCGGCTCCTGCTTGACGACGATGTCGGGGTTGGCCTTGTTGAACTCGTCGATGAGCTGCTGGACGCGCGCGACCCGCTGCGGGGGCTGCTCCATATGCCACAGCCGGATCTGCACCGGATCGGCCTGCGCGAGGCCAGACGCCAAGAGCGCGAGCGCGAGGGCACCCGCTGTCAACAGACTTCTGCGAAGCATTTTCATCCTCCATTGCTGCGCGTGAAACGCGTCAGAGATGCGGGTTGCGCGAACGGTAGCGTGCGACGAGCGCGGCGTTGCGCGCTGCGGCGCCGGGCATGTTGGCGCTGACGTAGATGGGCGGTTCGACGCCATCGGCGAGCAGCCGCGCTGAGGCGTCGATTAGCAAAGCGTTGAGAAGCGCCGCGCCGACGACCGTCGAAATTGGCCCGGCGTTGAGGCCATCCGCAGTGAGCTGAGCGCAGGCGTCACCCGGCGGAGCCTTGTTGTCGAGAACGATCGAGGCGACGTCGGCGAGCCGCTCGCGCCCGGCGGCGACGTGCGCGGAATAGGCTTGCGAAGTCACGGCGATCACCGTGGCGCCGGCGGCGCGAGCGAGTTTCGCGGCCTCGACCGGGACGGCGTTGACGCCACTGGTCGAAAAGACGACGACCACGTCGCGCGGCCCGATCGGGTAGCGCGAGAGGACGATCTCGGCCACGCCGCTCATGCGCTCGAATTGCGAACTGGCGGTCGCGCCTTCGTGCAGCATGATCGCGCTGGCGAGAATCGGGACGACGCAGGCGAGGCCGCCAGCGCGATAATGGCCTTCCTCGGCCAACATGTGCGAATGCCCGCTGCCGAACAGATACACGAGGCCGTCGGCGGCGACGCACGTCTCGATGGCGTCCGCCGCAGCCGCGAACGCTTGTTGCTGGCCCTCGAGGAGCGCTTCAAGCCGCCGAGCGGCTTCAAGGATATACTCTGGCCCGCGAAGCCTGTCGGCGACCGCCGCAACTTGCTCAACGGCGCGACTCTGGTCGTCGATCAGCGCGGCGAGCAGCGCCTCCTCGGCCTCGTCGGGCGGGGCCTCTTCAACCGTCGCGCTCATGATTCCCCCCCAGGCCGTGGACGCTCGCGAGCGGCATACCACTAGATACCTCTTGTTTTCGATCATTAAACAATTCTATACCTCTTGTCTAGGGGGCGTGAGGCGCCCGCCGCGCTTTTGCTGCGCCGGCGGCGCCTCGGGGCCGGAGGATGGGCATGAACGAGCTTCGCGAGGCGCGAGCGGAAGCGGGGCCGCTCTTCGAGGCGGTCGGGGCGACGCTGAAGCGGGAAATCGCCTCCGGACGCTTCGCCGGCGCCGTCGTCCTGCCCGGCGAGCGCGAGCTGGCGGAGATCGTGCATGTTTCGCGCACGACGCTGCGGCGCGCCATCGCCGCCCTCGTCGAAGAGGGCGTGCTGTTCCAGCGTCACGGCGCCGGCACGTTCGTGCGTCGCAAGGCCCCGCATGTCGAACAGGCGCTCTCCCGGCTGACGAGCTTCACCGAGGACATGCGCTCGCGCGGCTTCGTCGCCTCATCGCGCGAGATCGAGCGCGGCGTGTTCCTGCCGACGCCCGAGGAGGCGATGATGCTCGGCGTCAGCCCGCGCGACAGCGTGTTCCGCCTGGCGCGTCTGCGCCTCGCCGACGGCGTGCCGATGGCGATGGAGCGCGCCGCGGTGCCGGCCCGCTTCATCGGCGACCCCGCCCGCGTCGGCGAATCGCTCTACGCCGCGCTCGACGCCCACGACTGGCTGCCGGTCAGGGCGCTGCAGCGGCTGCGCGCGGTGGTGCTCGGCGCCGCCGACGCCGCGCTGCTCGACGTTCCCGAGGGCTCGGCGGCGCTCGACATCCATCGCATCGCCTATCTCGCCGACGGACGTTGCGTCGAATACACGCGCTCCTTCTATCGCGCCGACACTTACGATTTCATCGCCGAACTGACGCTTTCGGCGGGCCGGCTCGGACGCTCCGAGGGAACGGCGCCATGAGCGGGACGTTTATGGCGGCCGAAATCGCCGGCGCCGGCGAGGCGATCGCGCGCCAGCTCGCCGCCAACGCCGAGCCGGTCGCAGAGCTCGGCGCCGCTTTGCGCGCGCGCGATCCCAACGTCGTGGCGACGATCGCGCGCGGCAGCTCCGACCACGCCGCGCTCTACCTGAAACATCTCGTCGAGCTGCGCCTCGGCCTCGTCTGCGCTTCGCTCGGCCCCTCGGTCGCCTCGCTCTACCACGCGCCGCTGCGCCTGAGGGGCGCCCTCGCGGTGACGATTTCTCAATCCGGCCGCAGCCCCGACATCGTCGCCATGCAGCGCGCGGCGCGCGAGGCGGGGGCCTTCGCGGTGGCGCTGGTCAACGACGCGACCTCGCCCGTAGCAATGGACGCCGCGGCGGTGTTGCCCCTGCACGCGGGCGAAGAGCGCTCGGTGGCGGCGACCAAGACGATGATCGCCTCGCTCGTCGCCGGCGCCTCGCTGGTCGCGCATTGGAGCGAGGACGCCGACTTACGCGCCGCGCTCGGCGATTTGCCGGGCCAGCTCGTCGGCAATTGCGCGCCGCCGCCCGAAAGGCTGGTGGCCGCGCTCGCCGCGGCGCGCTCGCTCTATGTGATCGGGCGCGGCGCGACGCTGGGAATCGCGGCGGAGGCCGCGTTGAAGCTCAAGGAGACGTGCGCGATCCACGCCGAGGCGTTCTCCTCGGCCGAAGTCCTGCACGGCCCCGCCGGCGTCGTCGAGCCGGGCTTTCCCGTCATCGCCTTCGTCCCGGCGGATGCAGCCCGCGCGGGCGTGCTGGAGACGATCGACCGTCTGGCCTCCTTCGGCGCGGCGCCGCTTCTCGTCGACGTCGCGCCGCACCCGGTCTGGCCGACGCTGGTCGCGCCGGCGGCGGGGCACGAATTGCTGACGCCGATCCCGGCGCTGCACGCGTTCTATCGGTTGGCCGAGGCGACGGCGCGTCGGCGCGGGCGCGATCCCGACGCGCCGCCGCATCTGATGAAGGTGACGCGCACGGTCTGACGACGGGGAGGGATGGGATGAGCGAGAAGCCGGATTTGTCGACGTCGGCGCGCAAGCAGCGCGTGCTCGCAGTGGGCCTGGGAACGATGGGGACGAGCCACGCGCGCGCCTACAAGGCGATCGAGGGCTTCGATCTCGTCGGCTTGTGCACGCATAAAGCCGCCGCGCGCCGCGATCTCGACGCCGAATTTGCCGGCGTTCCGCGCTTCGAGGATCTTCCCGCGGCGCTCGCCGCGCTGAAGCCCGACGCGGTGGCGATCGCCGCCTATACCGAATTCCACGCGCCGATGGCGCTGCAGGCGCTGGAAGCGGGCGCGCACGTCTTTTGCGAGAAGCCGCTCGCCGACACGCTCGATGCGGCCGAGAAAATCGTCGCGGCGGCGCGCGCGGCCAAGCGCGCGCTGCTGGTCGGCTACATCCTGCGCGTCCATCCCTCGTGGACGCGCTTCGTCGAGATCGGCCGCACCCTCGGCAAGCCGCTGGTGATGCGCATGAACCTCAACCAGCAATCCTCCGGCTCGTTCTGGGCCGTGCACAAGAATCTGATGCGCTCGACCTCGCCGATCGTCGACTGCGGCGTGCACTACGTCGACATCATGTGCCAGGTGACGCGCTCGCGCCCGGTCGCGGTGCACGCGGTCGGCGCGCGCCTGACCGACGAGATCGCGCCGACGATGTACAATTACGGCCATCTGCACATCGTCTTCGAGGACGGCTCGGTCGGCTGGTACGAAGCGGGCTGGGGCCCGATGATGAGCGAGACCGCGTTCTTCGTCAAAGACATGATCGGACCCAACGGCTGCGTCTCGATCGTCGCCGAGGAAGCGGCCGGCGAGGCGGCGCATTCGGCCGATCACGACATGCATACGCGCACCAACGCGCTGCGCATCCACCACGCCGCGCTCGACGCCGAGGGCGCCTTCGCTCGTCCCGACGAAATCCTCTCGACCGAGGAAGAGCCTGGGCATCAGGAGCTGTGCGAGCGCGAGCAGCGGCTGTTCCTGCGCGCCATTCGCGGCGAGGTCGACCTGAGCGAGCATCTCGAAGACGCGCTCAATTCGCTGCGCATCGTCTTCGCCGCCGACGAGAGCGTGCGCACGGGACAGGTCGTGCGCCTGTGAGGGCTGGCGGCGTCGCTCGCGCCGCGCCCCGGCGCCGTGATAGGGTTCGTTCCGAGCATGGGAGCGACCGTGACATGAAGGGCAATATCGCAATCGTCAGAGAGGCTTTGTCGAAACTTCGCAACGTCTCTCGAACCTGGTTCGAATGGAGCTGGGAAGACGCGATGTGGGTCAAGACGCTGGTGATCGAAGTCGACTTCGACACGGACCCGAACTCTCCGGGATTTCAGCAGTCCACGCTGGACGCGATCGAAAGGACGGTGATCGGCGTCTTGACGGACGACACGACGATGATCGTCAGCTACCTGAAGATCGTTCCCAAGGTGACCCGCTGATCATTCCGTGGCTGGCGGCGCCGGGGCGAGGTCGCGGCCGGCGCCGCAAGGCCGATGCGGGGACTATACATCCAGCGGCCGCCCACGAGTCGGCTGCCATTTCTCCGGACGCTCGTCAGTCGTCGGCCAACCAGGCGTCGACGACCGCGCAGCGCTTCTCCTCGCGCACCGCCCGCACCGCTCGCGCGATAGCCGCCTCGACCTCTTCGGGACGCTTGACGGCGATGGCGAGCGCGCCGCCCGCGGCGGCGGCGACGCCGGCGTAATCGGGCGGCGGGTCGAAGCGCAGGCCGAGGTCGTCGGCGCGGCTGGCGTAGCCGTCCGCGTGCAGGGCCAGCGCCGAGAAGCGCGGCGCCTTCCAGCCGCGGTTGTTGTAGACCACCTGCAGGAACGGCGTCTGGTGGCGGCGCGCCATCCAATGCACCGTCGACGGCACGGAGAACATGTAGGAGCCGTCGCCGGTCAAGGACGCCACCATCCGCTCGGGCGCGGCGAGCTTCATGCCGATCGCCGCGCCGCCGCTCCAACCCAGCGAACTGCCGCCGCTGGCGAAGAACGTGCCCGGACGGCGTCGCGCGGCGTGACTGGTGATGGCGGGATAATTGGTCACCCCCTCGTTCAGCACAATCGCGTCGTCGCCGATCGCCCGCCGCACGCAGGCGGTCAGCCATTCCGGCGTGATCCGCGTGGCGTCGGGAGCTTCGCGGCGCGCGAGTTCCTCGGCGCGTCGCCGGTGCAGCTCGCGATAATGGCGCCGCCGCTCGTCGACGATCGACCCGTCTGCCGGCCGCCGCGCCAGACGCTCGTTGAGCTGCCGCAGGCCGAGTCCGGCGTCGGCGCGCAGCGAGCGGCGCGCCCTGATGTACCAGAGGGGGATCGTTTCCTTGAGCGGATCGACGTCGAGATGATAGATCGCCGCCTGCGCGCAGGGCGCGTTGACGCTGGGTATCCAAGGCACGTCGCTGTCGATCACCAGGACGACGTCGGCCTCGGCCAGGACGGGATTCTGGATCGGCTCGTTCCAGTAGTTGCCGAGATAGAAATCGTCGTCATGCGGATAGTTCATGCAGCTCGGCGCCGATTCGAGCACGCCGACGCCGAAGCCGCGGCACAGCCGCGTCAATTCCGCCACCGCGGCGCCGTTGCGGCCGAGATAAGAGGTGACGACGAGCGGCCGCTTCGCGGCGGCGATCGCCTCGGCGATCTCCGCGACCGCGTCTTCGGGCAGCGGCGTCGGCGGAATCGGCCGCCACAGCGAGACGTCGGTCGACAGCGGCGCGGCCGCCGCCTCCATCGTCTCGCGCGCGCTGACGAGATAGACGGGCCCCTTCGGGTCGCTTTGCGCGATCTGCAGGGCGCGATGGACGATTTGCGGCACGTTGCGGCTGGAGCGGATCTCGTGATCGTACTTCATGTACTGGCGCACGATGCCGCGCTGGTCGGCGACGTCTTGCAGCCAGTGGATGAATTCGTTGCGCCCGCCCGGAAGCTCGCCCTCCTGGGTGGCCGGCGACATGCCGGCGTAGATCAGCACCGGGGTGCGGCAGCGCGCCACATTGTGGACGGCGCCGCCGAGCGCCTGGGTTCCGCACTCGACGTGCACGACGACGGCCTGGGCGCGGCCGGTGAGCTGGGCGTAGCCCTGCGCGCAGCTCAGCGCCACCATTTCGTTGGGGCAGGTGACGAACGAGGGAGCGGGACGGCCCTGCGCGCGCGCCGCCGCGATCGCCTCGATCAGCGCGGGATGATCGCTGCCGAAATTGGCGAAGACGTACGAGACTCCCGCCTCCTGCAGCGAGTCGAGGAAAGCGGAGCTCGCGGTGTACATGGCTGTTTCTCCGGTGTGCGTTCGCGTGCGCGATCGCCGCCCGTTCAGTCGAGCGCGTTGGCGATCTTCCTCAAGAGTTCGAGGAATCCCGCCTTCTCGGCGCCGACGATCTCGTCGAGCTTGCGGTCGTGGGCTCTGGCGTAGCGCTTGAGGCGGCTCAGATGGGTCTTGCCGGCGTCGGTCAGATAGAGGTGAACGCGGCGCCGGTCGTCGGTCGAGGGACGGCGCTCGATCAGCCCGAGCCGTTGCAGATCCTGGATCAGCGGCGTGATGGTCGACTTGTCGCGCCCGATCGTCTGCCCCAGAGCGCCTTGCCCGATTCCCGGATTGCGGCCGATCACCATCAGGGCTGCGAAGCGTCCGGGCTTGATGCCCTGCTGGCCCGTGTTGCGGGCGAAGGCGCGGAACGAAGCGTCCTGAGCGATGCGCAGGTGAAAGCCGATATAGGCGCCCAGGTCGCCGATATCGACCGCAGCGGGCGGCGCTGCGGCTTTGGCGCGGCGCTGCCCGCGGTCGGAAGATCGATGCGCGTCGCTCATTCCTGGTCGCTTCCCTCCCGAGGCGTCGCGTTGTGGCGGCCGACCTTGCTCATGCGCTCATCCCACCGTCCACCATCAGGGTGGCGCCGGTCGTGAAACTGCTCTGGTCGGAGGCGAGAAAGAGCGCCGCCTTGGCGATTTCGTTGGCCGTTCCATGCCGCGCCAGGGGGATCATTTCGTTGAAGAACTGCGTCGCGTCGCGGCCGATGATGCGGCCGACGTCGGCCTCGACCTTCGCCTGGAAGGCGTTGTCGATCGGGCCGGGATGAAGGGTGTTGACGCGGATGCGGCGCGGCGCCAGCTCCTTGGCGAGGCAGCGCATCAGTCCGACCTGGGCGTGCTTGGCCGTGATGTAGGCGTAGACCCCCGGATCGCCGCGCATGCCGGCAATGCTCGAGGTGATGATGACGCTGCCGCCGTCGTTCATCTGACCGACGGCGTACTTGCACAACAGCAGCGCTCCCTTGACGTGCACCGCATAGACGGCATCGAAGACGTCTTCCGGGTAGTCGCCGATCGGGGCCACAACGCCGAAATTGCCGGCGTTGCTGAACAACACGTCGATCTTGCCCCAACGCGACACGGTCGCGGCGACGCAGCGCTCGACGTC
>Ga0181533_1004494_pt1 | contig 14194 bp, 13 predicted proteins | sample PEATcosm2014_Bin_45_FD_119772 | JGI IMG/M metagenome (GOLD analysis project Ga0181533, IMG submission 119772) | Peatland microbial communities from MTU Mesocosm Facility, Houghton, MI, USA - PEATcosm2014_Bin11_60_metaG | ecosystem: Environmental > Terrestrial > Soil > Wetlands > Peat | place... | reverse complement strand
CCGAAACCGGCGGCCGTCGAAATGAGAGGGACCTGCTAAAATCACTCAGTTAATTCAAGTGGCCACGAGTCTGGCGAGTTATTCCGGGCGGGGTTTGAAGACAATGCTTAACGATGTTCCGATTCTGCTGGCTGAGGACGATGAGAACGACATTTTCCTCATGGGCCGGGCTTTTGATCGAGCGAAGATTCCCAACCCGTTATTCGTCGTTCACAACGGGCAGGAAGCGATTGATTACCTCTCCGGCTCGGGCAATTACACTGATCGGGCCAAGTTCCCGCTGCCCGGCGTAATGCTGCTGGACCTGAAGATGCCGTGGATGGATGGGTTCGACGTTCTGGCCTGGCTGCGCACGAAGCCGCAATTCGACACTCTGCCAGTCGTGGTGCTGACTTCCTCGAGACTGCAGGCGGATATTGACCGATCCCGCCAACTGGGGGTGTATGATTACCGGGTCAAGCCGCACAGCTTCGAGGATTTTGTTCGTCTCCTGGACGACGTGCGGAAGTGCTGGTTGGACGAGCGGTTCAACCGGCATTGCGCGCCGCGGCCTTGAATGGGCCCGCAACGGGCATGGCGGCAATCCTGCTGGAAGGAGGGATAGCTGCAGAAACTCCGGCGCCCGGACGCGAAGGAGAGTTGGGGATGAGGAATCCCTCTGAAGAAGGCGCCCGGACGCCAGATGATAAGCATGGGGGCAAAAAGGCCGTTTGTGAATAGGGTGACTACCCCATGCCTGGCACACCGCGGAATTGAATTGAAGATGGGCGAGTTGCCGGGCAGTATGGCGAGCATTTGAAAGATGCAGCTATGCCAAACGAACCGACCATTCTGCTGGTGGAAGATGATCCCAACGACCTGCTGCTGATTCAGCGCGCGTTCCAGAAAGCGGGTCTGCAGTACCGGCTGAAGATAGCACGCGACGGAGACCAGGCGATTCAGTACCTCAGCGGCCGGGGCCCCTACAGCAACCGGCGGCGCTTCCCGCTGCCGTTTCTGGTCTTGCTGGACCTGAGGATGTCGGGGATCGACGGTTTCGGGGTGTTGCAATGGGCTCGAGCGGAACCGGCGCTTAAGCGGCTGCTCATTGTGGTGTTCACCTCATCCGACCTGCAATCCAATATCGACCGCGCCTACGAGGCCGGCGCCAATTCGTATCTGGTCAAGCCGGTGGAGTTCGAGCAAATGGTCCACCTCATCCAGCGATTCGAGATGTACTGGACTGAGATCAATCGCACTCCCAGCGCTCCTGCTCCGGTCAAAACCAGCCGGCCGGAGGCCAGCCCGCGTTGAGGGGCGGGGGACGATGGAGGAGTGTCGAGTGCCGAGGGGGGCGCGGTTCGCTCCCTCGACCCTCGACCCTTGGAAGTCACTTCGAGTAACGTCGCATCTGCTCGGCCAGGCGCTCTGCCCTGGCCCTGCGGCGCTCCCGCCTGCGGGCCAACCGGGTCAAGACCAGCCAGATCGACCGGACTTGGACGAAGGGCATGCGGAGGCGCTGGCCAAGGGAGGGTCGGTGGTGGTGGGAATGAGAATGGTGGGAATGACGCCGGCGGATGCGGCCCCGGAAGGGGTCGAAAATCAACAGGCCGACAAACAGGGCCAGAACGACCAGCGCGAAATAGAGGAGCGCCACTGGATTGCTGAAAAGCTCGTGCAGCACTACGTCGGTGTCAGTCATGCCATCCAAGGATATGCGAGAGAATCGGCTGTGTCCATCCCGGCAAGTTGCTCGACTGAGAGGCCCGGCCCTGGCGCTTCCGCCACCCTTGACATTTCGGGCATTCTCGTGCTGGCTGGGGGCATGAATTTTCTGGTCACCGGCGGGGCGGGTTTCATCGGGTCGCATGTGTGCGAACGGTTGCTTCAGAGGGGAGAGGCCGTCTGGGCGTTTGACGATCTGAACCCGTTTTACGACCCCCAACTCAAACAACGCAACTTGCGCGACATCCAGTCCCTGGCCAAGCCCTTCGAGTTCGTGCATGGGGATTTGACGGATCGCGCGGCGCTCGATGAATTGTTCGCGAGCGTGAGATTTGACCAGGTCATCCACCTGGCGGCGCGGGCGGGCGTGCGGCCCAGCCTGCAGGAACCGGCCCTTTATCAACGGGTCAATGTCGAGGGCACCACCAACCTGTTGGAGGCGGCCCGCCTGCATGGGGTCAGGAAGATAACCCTTGCCTCCTCTTCCTCCGTGTATGGCGTCAACTCCAAGGTGCCGTTTGCCGAGGGCGACCCCATCTTCACCGCGATTTCCCCTTACGCCGCCAGCAAGCTTGCGTGCGAGGCCCTGGGCCACGTCTATCATCATGTCTATGGTCTGGATGTGGTGATGCTCCGGTTTTTCACCGTGTACGGCCCGCGCCAGCGGCCGGACCTGGCGATTCACAAGTTTGCCAGGCTCATCCGCGCCGGACGGCCGATCCCGGTTTTCGGGGATGGCTCGACGGCCCGCGATTACACGCATATCACCGACATTCTCGAAGGGATCGAGGCCTGCACCCGGAATGAATTCGGATACGAAATCTTCAACCTCGGCGAATCGCAGACCGTCCCGCTCGCCTGTTTGATCGAGCTGCTGGAGAATGCGCTCGGGCGCAAGGCGATCATAGAGCGCCAACCCCCGCAGCCGGGCGATGTCCCGCTCACCTGCGCGGACATTTCTAAAGCGCGGGCCCGGCTCGGTTACAACCCGCGTGTCAGGATCGAGCAAGGCATACCCCTCTTCGTCCAGTGGTTCACTGCCCAGCAGCCGGCTGCGGTGGGGACGTAGCGCGGTAAAACCGCTGGGCGACGCCAGGGGAATCCGCGATCGATTTCAACGAGCCGTCGCCGCTAAATGAATAGAGGGTAGTCCAGGAGGGGTTGGCCAGGTCGTCCGTGTATTGGATTGTGTAGCTTTGGCCGAGGACGGTTTGGAAGGAGAAGTTGAAATTGCCGCTGCTGCTTTGGGGATTGACCAGCGCGGGCATGGCCGTGGTTGGGACGCAGCAGGAATAGGAACCGTCGATAATCGAGACACTGTCAATGTACCAGCCGGTGCCGCCGTAAGCGTTGCCCGTGTCGGTGCCGAACTGCCACTGAAAGCGTACGCTCTGGCCGGCGGTGGCGGGCGGGAGGGCGACCGTGGTGGTGATGAAACCGGTGGTTTGGCCGGTCCAGGCGGCCTGGCCGGCCAGCGGGTTGTCAACGTCGGTAACGTCAATGGTCCCCGTGTAACCGCCGGCGACGAAGGAGCCGCCGGCAGTCAGGATGTCGGCGAAGACGCCGTTGCCGATCTGGATTTCCAGGTTGCCGCCATCGTAGCCGAGCGTGGGATCGGATGGGCTGGTCTCGAAGTTGTATTGGTTTCTGAAAGAGAGTTGGGCGGAGGATGAGATGATGGATATGGCGGGGGAAACCAACTCAGCCAGGCCGGGAAACGGCGGTTCAGCCACAAAGGCGGAGTTGGGCGGGGTGTCATAGGAGGCGGTCGAAGTGACCCAGTTGGAAGCGCCGCCGGCGTGGGTGGTGGTCCAAGCCGATGGCAGGGCGGGGGCAGTGACGCCGTCGAAATCCTGGGCGAAGGTGGTTATTGGGACGAAGCTGCCGAGGGGCAGGGCGAAACTGACGGTGCCGAGGTTGGCCGAACCGTCCTGGAGTTGGAGGACGGCCGTGACGGTCGAGCCGCAGGTCCCAACGGGGATGAAGCTGAAGGGCTGGCTGGCAGCAGGGACGCGCGGGGAGAGCACGCCATAGCTTTGGGGGCCGCCGGGCAAAGAGACTCCGTTGGTGGCCAGGAGCGTGGCTATCAGGTTCGTCGTGCTGCCCAGCCCGCTATTCTGCAAGGCAAAGCCGACCGTCACCAGTTCGCCGGGATTAATGGCGCCGTTGGCGGGCTGGCAGGTCTCGACCAGGAGTTCCCAGCCACCCGCGTTGATGACGGGGGCGAAGGCCGGTGACACGAGGGCGTTGATGAGGTTGCTCCCGGCGGGAGTGCCCCAGCCGGTGCATAGGTCATAGCCGGCAACGGCAAAGAACTTATCGGGGCTCGAGCTGCTGGTGTTGTTGCCGGTAGTGATGTCATGAAAAGCGGAGCTGTAGCCGGCGCCTTCGGCTATGGCATAGAGGGCCGGGTTAATGAAACCAACGGGCGGTTTGCCGCTGGCGGCTGCCTCCTGGTTGACCAGGGCGGTAAAACCGGCCCACATTGGCGTCGCGCAACTGGTGCCTCCAACGCCCGAGAGGCTTTTGCCATTGTCGGCCACTTCAAAGACATTGTCCGCCACCATGGCGACATCGGGGATGTTCCGCTGGTGCATCGAGCCTTGGTTGGCAAGCATGCTGATGCCTGCCTGCCAGGGGGGCAGGCTGAAGGTAGTGCTGATGCCCCCGCCGCTGCCCTGGCCGCCGCCCCAATTCCAAACGGTCTCCGAAACCCAGACGCCGCTCGGGCCGCCGGTAGTCAGGGTAGTCCCGCCCACAATGGTGATGTATGGGTTGTCCGCCGGGGCATCGATCTGGCCTGAGTAAGCATCCGAATCACCGGAGGCGTTAAAAAAGGACTGTCCCTGGGCGGCCAACTCCTGGAAAATCTGGCTCGTCGTCCCATCGGTGGAGAAGGTCCAGGAGGAACTGAGTTGCAAGGCGAGTTTGTCGGTGGCCATCCGGTTCAATATATCGTCGCCGTTGCCCAACGGGCCAGCCTCGTAAATGATGACCTTCGATAGACCGGGCGCCATGGAGATTGCCATCTCGATATCCAGGGCCACTTCGTCATTGCCGCTGCCGGGGGCGCCATTAAAGCCATCCAGCAGCACCGTCTGCAGAGGCACCGCGGGCAGACTCGCCTTGGCTTCATAAGAGGTGATGTCGTTGGCATGAAAGCCGTCGAATTCCAGAAGGCCAACGGTCTGGCCTGCGCCGGTGAGCGAGACGCCGGGCACGTAAGCCGCCCGGAAGTCAGAGCCCATATAGGAGCCGCCTGGTCCGGAGCCGAGATTGGGGGTGGGCCCGGGCGGGCGGGCGCCGGGCCGGACAAGGGCGGGGCGGGGCAGGCGGTAGTTGTCCAGACCGCTGATGTGCAACACGGGCACGGCCAGGTCCAGCGCCGGTTCGGTATCCGGCGCATAGAAGGTGCGGGCCTGGTCAGGATGCGGATACTGCTTCAGGCTGATGTGGAGGACTTTCTCAATGTCCGCCACCGTCCCGTTCACATCCAGGAGGACGCGATTGGGATGCCGGGCGCTGACGGTGAGGCCCTTGGCGCTCACGAAAGCGGCCACCGCTTCGTAATCCTCTTCAGAGGGGCCAAAGGTCCGGGCAAATTGCTCCGGCGTGAGGTATTGACGGAACCGAGGACTGGCCGGGTCGCAGATCGCCTCGAGCAGATTGGTGAGGGCGTCGCGGTTGCGCAATGGCAGGCCGATGGCCAGGTTCAGCCGCAGGGCCGGTTGGAGGCGCCCGAGCGGCTGCATCCGGCCTGCTGCCGCCGGGACATGGCCGCGCAAGACTTGCCTCTCTGCCCAGGCGGAGGGCGCCAGGAGCAGGAGCAGGCACAGGCCCGGCAAGGCAGCCGGAAACTCTCTGAACCGTTGACAAGCTGCCCGAGTGGGTTTTCTATCTCTCATAACTGAATGCGCGACCTCTCCGTTCCAATTCGATCGACCCCGGACCAGGGGCCTCTCAGGCCGCCAATCACCGGGCGAGTCCGTCCGTTCGGGTCCCTTCTGGCGCAAAATCGGTTTTTCATGACTAAATCATAAACCTGGAAACCTTAAGCAAGGATGAAGCTAAAGACCATCGAAAACGGGCAGCCCCGGGCGCATCTGGACACTGCCCCCGGAGCGCCGGCTTTAGCCGGGTTTGTGCGCACCTGGACTCCTGCTGTGCCCCGGTTCAACATTGGAGGTCCAAAGCCGGCTAAAGCCGGCGCTCCGGTCTGTCGGCATCGGCGGCGGGGGCAGTGCCCGGATGCGCCCGGCAGCCCCTTAATCTCGCCTTAAGGTGATCTCTGGCAGTGTATCAGGCATGAAGTGTGAATTATGAGAGTGCTGGTTGTTGAGGATGAACCCGATCTGCTGGACAGCCTGCTCAAGGCGCTGAGGGAAGATGGTTATGCGGCGGACGGGGCGGCGGACGGCGAGGACGGCCTCTACAAGGCGGAGAACTACGAATATGATGCGGTGGTCCTGGACATCATGTTGCCGCGGATTGACGGCTGGGAACTGCTGCACGCCTTGCGCAAGACCAAAAAGACGCCTGTGCTGATGCTCACGGCCCGCGACGCGGTGCGAGACCGGGTGCGGGGCCTGGATACGGGGGCCGATGATTACCTGGTCAAACCCTTTGACCTGTCGGAACTGCTGGCGCGGCTGCGGGCGCTGATTCGGCGCTCGGCCAGCCAGGCCGACTCCTGCATCGAGATTGGCAACGTGGCTATCGACACCGCCGCGCGCACGGTGCGCAGGCAAGGTGAGCCGGTCGAGCTTACGGCCCGCGAGTATGCCCTGGTGGAGTTCCTGGCGGTGCATCGTGGAAAAGTCGTCACCCGGACCATGCTCTACGATCATCTCTTTGACGAGAACGACGTCACCCTGTCCAACCTCCTCGACGTGCATGTCTCGAATGTCCGCAAAAAGCTCGGATACGACTTCATCACGACGCGGCGCGGACACGGCTACTGCATCGAGGCCGCGGTATGATCTTCAATTCCATCCGCTGGCGCCTCCAGGCCTGGCATGGGCTCATTCTTGTGACAGTGCTGACGGGCTTTGGGTTCACAGCCTATCACGCCGCCCGCGACAACCAGTTGCGCCGAATCGATCAGGAGGAGCTTGTGCCGCGCCTGATGGCCCCGCCGTTTCGTCCGGGGCCGCCCGGACGGCCCCCTGAGCGGGGACCGGAGGGGCCGCGCGGACGGCCGGCCGACCAGGGACCTGAGGGTCGGCAGGGGGCCTCCCCCCGCGAGGACCGTCGACGGTTCGGGTTCGATCCCTCGGAATTCCGTGAGAGGATGCGCGAGGCGGTCCGAAGGGCTGGCACCCTGGAGAGCAGCCAAACCAATCGCTTTTATTACGTGCTTTGGCAGGCGGACGGCACCCTGCTGGCGCAATCCGCCGGTTCGCCACAAAAGGTGCCCATGCCGGAGCGCACCGCCGCCGCTGAACTGCAGGCCCGGCCCGGAAACGAAGCGGCGGGGGGCCCCACGCGCCTTGGGAAGGACGGGAGGGATGGGAGGGATGGCCAACTGCGCGGGAACGACGCAGAGGGCGGCCCCATGCGCCCTGCCGGAGCACCGCCTTCAGGCGGCAGCGGGCTCCCGCCCGGAAACGACGCAGGGGGCGGCCGCATGGGCCCCGGGCCCGGTCCGCCGATGCCCCCGACCGGGCGCACGCGGGGTGAGTACCGGGAGGTCTCCCGTTCGATGCCGGGGGGCGATGTCCTGCTGGTCGGCCGCTCGCTTGCCCAGGACTTGAAAGACATGCAAGCACTGGCACTCCGCCTGGTCGGCGCAGGCGCCGGGGTGCTGCTACTGGGGCTGGCCGGGGGATGGTGGCTGGCCACGCGCGCCATCCGGCCAATCGAAGACATAGGGGCCACGGCGCTGAAGATAGCGGCCGGGGACCTCTCCCAACGCATCAATGTGGCGGACACAGACAGCGAGTTGGGGCGCCTGGCCAGTGTGCTCAATTCCACTTTCAGCCGCCTTGAGGCCGCATTCGCCCACCAGGCCCGGTTCACCTCCGACGCGTCCCACGAACTGCGCACGCCGGTCTCGGTGGTCCTCACCCAAACCCAGAGCGCCCTGGCGCGCGAGCGCGAGCCCGCCGAATACCGGCAGGCCCTGGAGGCGTGCCAGCGCGCCGCCCAGCGAATGCGCAAACTCACCCAATCTCTGCTGGCCCTGGCCCGCCTGGATGCCGGCCAGGACCCGATGCGCCGCGAAGCGTTTGACCTGGCGCGGGTGACTCGAGAATGCGTCGAAATGGTGCGCCCGCTGGCGGCTGAACGCGGCGTCGAACTGGTTTGCGACCTGCCCGCCATGCCCTGTCCCGGGGACGCCGAGCGCATCAGCCAGGTCGCCACGAACCTCCTGAGCAATGCCATCCAGTTCAATCACCCCGGCGGCCAAGTCCGCGTCTCCACACGCGCCGAAAACGGCGTCGCCGTGCTTACCGTCGCCGATACAGGCCAGGGCATCCCTGCCCAGGACCTGCCCCACATTTTCGAACGCTTCTATCGCGTCGAACAGTCCCGCTCCGCCGCGCAGGGCGGAACCGGTCTTGGCCTGGCCATTTCCAAAGCCATCGTCGACGCCCACAGCGGCACTATCGGAGTGTCCAGTCAGCCTGGCGCCGGCAGCACTTTCAGCGTGAAGCTGCCTCTGAAGTGACTATCTCTTGAAAATCTCGGTTACGCAGATGGCCAATCCGGGGAAGTGGGGGGAGCTGAACGCGTCGCCCTCGGTGTAAGTGGCCGCCGGTTTCTGCGCGTCGGCCTGCAGATGATAGACATGGACGGCGCGGGTCTCCGGGTCCACCAGCCAAAGCTCTCTCACCCCGGTGCGGGCATAGACCCGCAACTTTTGCTTCTTGTCGAGATAGGCATTGCTGGGGGATAGAATTTCCACCACGAAATCGGGCGTGCCCTCGACACCGGCGTCCGTGAGCACCCCAAAGTTCTCCTTCTTGACGAAGACCAGGTCAGGTTGGAAAACGTCGTTTTCGCTCAGATACACGTCGAACGGGGCGTCGTAAAGCTCTCCAAGCGGGTGCGCCTCCAGGTACTTCAGCAGCATGAACTCGATATTTCTCGAAATGACCTGGTGGTAACGGTTCGGGGCCGGTGACATGTAGAGTTCTCCTTCGACGAGCTGATACCGCGGTCCGCTGTCGGGCAACAACCGGTAGTCTTCCTTCGTCAGCATCGGCGCAATTACGTCTGCCATGCCACAACCTTACGCCGGAGGAAAAGGTGGGTCAAGTGTCGACGTTGCTGCCCCCGCAGACCTCGGCTTTTTGGGTCCATTCGGAGTGAGAGAAAAGTGTCAGAGGACTGCCGCAGTCCAAGAGCTGCCGCCTGATCTTCAAAACCAGCGTGCGATTCAATAAAGTCCCAGGTGGGTTCGATTCCCGTCTGCTTCCGCCATTCTCTAATGGCTTAATAATCAATTATTTACATAAGTAATTGCCCAAAGTGGATAGGCCGGTAGAACCACCCGGTATAACAGATTCAAGGGCGTTCACTGTTGTTCGTTGATGTTCAGAGCCGATGAAATGCAGCGATGGAGCCACCCAATCACCGTGGACAACCCCTGAGTTGACCTGCCGTGGTCCTGGCCGGTTAATCTGCGGGTATGGCTGGTGAGGGATGCGAATCAAGGTGGCCCCAGAAGAGGAACCCATCTCGTGACAATTTGTCACCACATAGCCCACGACACTTTGCCGGACTCGCCATAACCTCTCTGCGCGCTCCGCCAAGCGGGCGCTCAGTGCTCGGCCGGACCGCCTCGCCAACCCGAGGCACGGATCGGCTTCCGTTGGCGAAGCCCTGAAGCACTGGCCTCGTCGCCGGTTGTATAGCCGCCGCAAAGGTGGTCGACTGCTATCGGAGCTTTCTTGACAGGTCGGCCTGAACAGCTACAGTCCGGCCATTCACAACGGGAAGAACGGCAAGTCGCCCGCTCTGGTCGAACCGTTATGGTCCTACGGGTTTGGCCCGACCAGCGGAGCAGGAGCAGAATATGAAAGTCATTGCGTTTTGGGCTGCAATAATCACGGTTGGACTCTCGGGAGTGGCTATGGCTCAGGAGACGAACTCTTCCCAGCCAGAGGACATCGAAAAACTGGCGGAGGCCGCACGCAAGACGCCCCAGGATTCAAACGCTTGGTATCGTCTTGGCATGGCACAGCAGCAGGCATTCCAGCGTCCGGGGGAATTTGAAAAGCTGATGGCGACGGCGAGACACATGACGGAGCGATGGCCGAAAGACCCGCGTGGCTGGAACCTGCTGGGCAACGCCCTCTACGCCAACACAGACAGGGCCGACGCCGCGGTTGCGGCATGGAGGCGCGCAACCGTGCTTGATCCGAATTACACCGCCCCCTGGTACAATCTTGGTCGCTATTACCTTCTCGCGGAGCGTAACCCTGAAGGCGCGATTGAAGCCATCAACTGGGGTCTGAAGATCGCAGAGCCGACGTATCAAGATAGAACCAAGCTGTATAATGTCTGGGGGACACTGGGTGACGCCTACAAGGAGACTGGCCGTCTTGAAGATGCACTGCAAGCGTACCGCACAGCGACACGCATGAATCCGAGCAATGAATGGGCGTGTATCTCCCTGTCCCAGGTCTTGTGTCGGAAGCTAGCCGCCACCAACCTCGATCTCCAAACCCCGATCAAGGCGCTTTCAGACCGAGTCGCAGCCGATGCAAGGCGGTGGGGCGAGGCAACTGCCGCGGCTCAGGATGGTATCCGGTATAATCCAGGTTCCACCAATCTCGGTCTCCTGACGGACGTGAAGGCGCTTTCAACCCGAGCAGCAGCCGACGATAACATGCTGGTGGACTACCTGGCAGCATTGTGTGCGAGCCAAGTTGCGGATTTTTCAAATTTCTTCACCGCGGCCACGTCTTCAGACCTCGCGGAGTTTTCAAGTCTTCTTGTCAGGGCCGCGGGGACGGTCGATCCAAGCTCCAGCAACCTTCTCGTATTGACCTCGGCCAAGCTTGGTCGGGCTGAGTCGGAGTCCGCCCGCGCGGACGCAGTCGCGACGTTTTCCAAGTTCATTTGGGGGGCCACAGTGGCGGAAGAACAAGCATTTGCAGATTTTGCAAAGCGCACCGTCACGGCACTTGGCTCAAGGGGTACAACATCCACCGGAGCCAGCAGGATCACCTTTGCAGACAAAATCGTGAGTTTCACAAATCTCCAGGGGCAGGTGTACCGCGACGTGAAAGTTGTCACGGCGGACCGGGACGGTTTGGTCTGGGTGGAGCAAGGCGACAGCTTTGGCGGCGGCCGCATCTGCTACACGAATCTGCCCGCCGGGCTGTGCATGACACTGGGCATACGTGCGGAATGGTTCGCCAATGCGCGGGCACGTGCGGGCGGGGAAGCATTGCGCGACTCTCGGCAGCGCCGGCTGACCGCTTACAGTGCTCAGGCTGAGGCCGCCACGCGAAAAGCTCGGAAGGACGTTGAAGCGACTAAAGACCATGCGGCGTTTCGCGTGATTCAGCGCATCGGGAACTCGGCTTTGGTGGACCGGGGCGGTAGCACGCTGTACGTCATGGACTGTCCTGACAAATGGGTGGATGGCGATTGGGTGCAGGCCGATATCTACCCTATTGGAACCCATGATTACACGACCGTCACCGGGGCCTCTCGGAGGGTGCGGCGGTACACATGTTCACTCGAGAAGGCGGTGGCGGCGCACTGAATGGTAGGCGTCACCCTCGCCGGATCTAGGCCGGCAGCAGAGCAACCTATGCATCTGTGCCTGCAAGCCGTCGTGGTCTCTCAGATCCAGTGCCCGCCAAACGATAAAGATGGCCACATTCACGCCGAACGAAACCTCGATCGCACACGGACCCGAACGCGTCTCCCGCTCAGCCTCGGACGTAGTCTTCTCACCTTGAATCCAACCTAACCAATGCAAGAGGGCGGGAACAACCGACATCAGGATCAGGAGGACTTCCGGAATCCAAAGCCAAAAGGACAATCGGCCCAGAAACGCCCCAACCGCCCCCCAGGGGTCGAAGGATGGCGCGATCATGTCCTCGACTTTGTTCTACCAAACGCTCCAAGAGTGTGAGACGATAGGAACAGGAATGTGAGAACCACCATGCGTGCAAGACGCACGCAAGCGAAGGTTGAGATATTATTATGAACGACCCTTGGACACAGGACATGATGCGAGTCATTGATAAGATGACAGCCGCGGGGTGGATTCGGCGCAGTGCCAGCAACTTCCAGGGAGCGGCTATTGCTTGGACACCTTTGGGGATTTCACGCATGGCGTTTTTAGTTGATGCGCTGGTTCAGGAGTTGAGAATTGAGCCGGGCGACCAGACCGCTTTCTGCGTCTTGGTAAGGGTTTTCGCAGACAATCCACCCACGGGGATCGGCGGTGTAATTCCGTCAGGTCGGATGTGAGCACCCAAGCACCAGGAGGAGGCGCTTTTCCCCGAAAAAGGGCTTCGCACGAAATCTCGCCCCATTAACCAGCATTTTTGACCGGCGCTGCACGGAAAAGACCGACATAATTGATGGAGTGACCAAAGTGTGAAAACGACCATCGAATTCTTGCTGACGCAGTGGGATGTGGCTCCGTTGGCGATTTCATTTTCCAGCGTGTTGGCGGTTCTGGTCGTGCTGAGTGCCGGGACGGCAAGTCCTTCGTCAAAAGAAGGACACCACAGCGAAACTCCTCACCGAGTAGAAATGCGAGGGTCCAAGCTTCGCAGCACCAAGAACGGAAAGAAGGTGCCGCCTTTGGAGGCACGGCTGGAGGTTAGTCAAGTGAACGCCAATCAGCAATTTTGGTGGGGTTTACTCGGAGGATGCACTGTCGCCCTGTGGCGCTTGTGGTTTTACGCGAGTGACCTGACGCCTGACGCTCCTTGGCCACACGCCAGTTTCAGGACGTGCCTTTTCTGTTTCCTTTGGTTCGCGTTGCCGTTTGTGTCAGGTCTTCTCAGCCGTGTTTGTGAACCTCGTCACCGCCTGATGGCTGTTTTTGAAGGAGCTACGGCCCCAGCCTTGTTCATTGCAGTCGCAAGAGATTTTCCTCTCTAACCCGATGCTCTTAATTCCCCTTGGGCACGCCGGCAGTATGTCAATCGGGCTGGCGGATGATTTCGATCCGCTTTGGGCGGCGCCATTTGGTCAGGATGCGTGGTTATGACGGCCTAAGGGTAATCACGTCCTCTTTCCGGTAGGGCCGCCGGACGCAAACGGCCGTAGTTGAATACATGCGCTCCTTTCCGACGATTTCCTGATCTCCCTGCGAAATCGAACCAACCCACCCCACCAACCCTCTCGGAAACCCCCATGCTCAAGCGGCAGGGGGTCAGCCCGTCTGGCTTGTTTTTACTCGACACCACCGGGGCGGCTAAACCGCAGTGTGCATAAGGGCTTCAGAAACCCGTGGATTTGACGGACGATGTGCGCTGGCTTCCATGCTGATATGCCCTGCCGATGCGGATCCGGGAGGCCAAGCAACTGGCCGCCAATATTGCCGCCCCTCCGCCCCTCGACGCGTGCTCCCCCGCGCCCCCGCCCCGCCCGAGACACCGTCCCGCGTCCACGCTCCCGCGGTTCGGGCGCCAGCGGGCTGCTCTGAGCGCCCTTGCTGATAGGAATTTATCGTTGCACGGTCCCTGAGCTAAAGGACGTTCCAACCGTGGGCGCTGATGATGGTACGGACAATCTGCCGGCGTCTTTCCGGCGCCACGTTACCCCGGTGTTTTTTCAATTCGCCTCGAGGCACCGCATAAATGCAATCGCATTTGCAGAGCGTGGGCGAGTCCAGGCCGTCGGATTGGTCCAGCACCACTTCGTGATCCTGCGGTGGCCGGGCCGGGCGTTGCGTGGAGCAGTCCAGTATCTCAACGAACTCCTTGCGCGAAGCGCACGCCGGGTGAGAGACGACCACCACCGGATGCGGGCCCCAGCCCAGGTCGGCCTCATAAGCCTCCCAGGTGATCACGGCCTGGCTCCTTTGACAGCGGCGGCGCGCACGGCCTTGAACGCGCCCCGACCGACCGTGTCGGCTTGCTTGTCCTCCTGCCCGTAGATCGCTTCCACCTGGGCGGGCGTCAACGGCAGGGGCGTCGGGTAGTCGGTCTCCTCCCGTTGCATGCGACGGATAGCCTCGCGCACGGCTTCGCCTTGATTGTTGAACTTGCCCGTCTTCACCAGCCGGGCGATGCCTCTGAAGTAGGCTCACCCGCACTCATGCGGGCTATTGGGATAGACCGGGGTCCAGCGCGGGAGGTTCAGGGCAACCTGTTTCTCCTCGGCCAGGAAAATGGAATCGCGATTGGCGGCCATCTGTTTCAACTGTTGAATAGCGGCGGCATCCAGGGGCTTGAAGAGCTTGGCCGCCTCGATGCTCCGGTCCAGCAGGTCGAAGTAGGACGGGGGTATGCCGGCCACAACACCGGGTTGTGAGAGGGTGAAACGCAGGGCCAACTCGACGTCCTTG
>Ga0181533_1004493_pt1 | contig 14196 bp, 16 predicted proteins | sample PEATcosm2014_Bin_45_FD_119772 | JGI IMG/M metagenome (GOLD analysis project Ga0181533, IMG submission 119772) | Peatland microbial communities from MTU Mesocosm Facility, Houghton, MI, USA - PEATcosm2014_Bin11_60_metaG | ecosystem: Environmental > Terrestrial > Soil > Wetlands > Peat | place... | reverse complement strand
TTGTTAATAGCGTATTCCACGATCTTCTCCGCGGCATTTACGCCCGTGGCGATGAGTAATCCTCGGAACCCTGGTGAGGCATTAACTTCTATCACGTAAGGGGTGTCTTCTACTGAAATCAAATCGACGCCCGCCACTTCAACGCCAACTACTTCCGCTGCTCTTATCGAGCTCTCTCTTTCTTTCGCAGTGAGTTTATGTTTGATCCCTTGCCCTCCTAGGTGGATGTTACTCCGCCATTCGTGGGCGGCTGCTCGGCGCTTCATGGCGGCAACGACCTCACCGCCTGCAATGAAGACGCGGATATCCTCTCCAGCGTTTGGCATGTATTTCTGGAGACAAATCATCTGATCTAATTCGGAGAGCGTATCGATGATGGGACCGGCTTCTTTCACATCTCTGACTCTCATAACTCCGATTCCCTGTGTTCCTGTAAGAAGCTTGAGAACTATGGGAGGTGGTAAGTATTCCATCAAATCTTCACTTCTGTTTCGCGAGGCTACGAGGACGCTTTCAGGGATGCCGATTCGTGCTGCGTGAAGGGCTTGGAGGGTAAGGTACTTGTTCCTTGCCGTTAGCAATCCATTCATGGAGAGAGTTGTTGGAATGTGCATTAGCTCGAAATGCTTCAACAGAATTAGACCTAGTTGTGTGAGACTTCGGCCTATACGTGGAATTGCACTATCCAAGTTTGACAGAGATTTGTTCTCGTAGATTGCATCCGTCTTACTTCCTTCGAGTGTAAGATGAATTCTCGGGGTATGTAGGTAGATGGGTTCTGAGCCTTGTCGTTTCACAGCCTGAATAATTTCTGTAGTCGCCCAGAAATACTGGTTCTTGGATAAGATGCCTATTTTCATGTGGGTGGCCACTCGATCTGCGTGCGCTTAATACGTGGATTCTTGATAAACGGTACGTCGATGTGGTTGAACTGCCAAGGAAAGACCGGATTCTGATTGGTCGAGTTGAATATGTTAAGGTGATCGGTCACCATGGTGAAGCACGCGTGAAGGGAAAGATTGACACCGGCGCCTCGAGGACTTCTGTTGACGTTTGGCTAGCCGCGAACATAGGCTTGGGTCCTACTGTCGACGTGGCAAAGGTGAAGTCTGCTCTGGCCTCTCAAATCCGAACACGACCGCTGGTTCGCGGCGTAGTGGAAATTGGTGGCATAAGATTCACATTGCCTGTTACAGTGAATGACCGTTCCGTTATGCGTTATCCCGTACTTATTGGGATGGATATTCTGAAGTCTGGTAGATTCCTAATTGACCCTACAAAGAAAGCTTCTCGATATCGCGGGTCGAGTGGGACAACCAGGTAAATCTGACCGGAGTCAAGCAAAGTCTTTTGAGGGCTGCTTCTGTAGGATTGCTGATCTGAATTGTTCGCGGGCAGAGATTTCATTTCGATCAGCGACCTTGGTCCCGGTGAGCTTCGTTCTCTCTTGGAGTTGGCTGTGAAACTGAAAGCGGAATCCAAGTCTGGCGCGAGACGCACATTATCTGGTAATGTCATTGGATTGCTCTTCGAGAAGCCATCTACGAGGACACGCGTTAGTTTCGAAACCGCTGCGTATCAGTTGGGTGGGCAAGTGATTTACCTTCGGGCTGATGAGCTTCAGCTTGCTAGGGGTGAACCGTTGAAGGATACTGCAAGGGTTCTAGGTTCGTATTTGGACGGGCTTGTCATGCGTACTTATGACCACGAGAATCTGGTTGAATTCGCTGACTACGCGCCAGTTCCGATTATTAATGCCCTCAGTGATTTAGAGCACCCGACTCAAGTAATTTCAGATATGTTGACGATACTTGAAGCCAAAGGCAAATTGTCAGGTTTACGGTTTGTTTGGTTAGGTGACGGGAATAATGTTTGCAATTCGTGGCTTCTTGGCGGAGCCATGATGGGTATGAACGTCGTTGTTTCGTGTCCTAAGGGATTTGATCCTGCCAAGTTAATGGTTGCCTCCGCCCAGAAGCTAGCGGCAGAATCGGGTGGTGAAGTCGAGTTGGTCCGCGATCCGGACAGGGCGGTGCAAGGAGCTGACATACTTTACACTGACGTTTGGGTGAGTATGGGTCAAGAGAAGGGTGGTAGGGCGAAAGAGAAGAAGTTCAAAGCATATCAGGTTAGTTCGAATCTGGTCTCAGAGGCCCGCGATGACTGTTCTGTGATGCACTGTCTGCCTGCGCACAGAGGATTGGAGATTACTGATGATGTGCTTGAGGGAAAGAGGAGTATTGTATGGCGTCAATCAGAGAATAAGTTGCATGGGGCGAGAGCGATTTTAACTGCTTTTCTCACCTAACACTTCTTTGGTTGGTTGCGTTGCAAGAAAGTCTTGTGCTTTTTGAAGTGTGTCTTTAGCATTCTTATACGTTAGTCTCTCCATTGCTCTGTCATAGGTTAGCCAGTCGAATCCGACGTGTTCTCTTGAGAGGCGTACCTGTTCAGTGTTCGTTTCTAGCAGGTAGAACACCACTTCTTTTCGAACAGTTCTGCCTGCTCTTCTGTAGAAGTAGCTGATCGATTCTCTGTAACCCTCAATGAACTTGAGATCTGTAATGCCCGTTTCTTCCTCGGTCTCGCGCAGAGTCGTCTCTCTTTCATTTTCGCCTTTTTCCACGTGACCTTTTACGAAGTCCCAATGACCGCCTTCGTAGTGGAGCAGTAGGTACTTCTTTGCTCCGTCTCTGCGGAAGATGACTGCTCCGCACGATTTCTCCGAAGGCATAAGTTTCACTTGCCGAACTTGTGATATGAGAGTAATTAATCGTTTGCAGGGATTGGTGAAGCAATTGCCCTCAACGTTGGGTCGGTTAGACAGCCAACGCTTCGATATTTCATGCGACGATGTTTCATTCGATCTATCGCTAGAATAGGGAAGGAGGCTAGTTTAGGCGCGTTTGGTGATCTGATCCACCTTGTCTTTAAGATCAGAACTCTTGTTCATGACGCCATGTCTCTCGCAGTAGTAAAGCATCTCTTTCTCAACCTCGGTGCTCTGGCTCATCTTCGACATTTCTTTTCCGCAGAGAGGGCATTTCACGACGAAAACCCGCTATAGACCATTTACCGATTACTGGTCTCTTTATTTAAGACTGCTCAAAACCTCAAAAATTCAGTTCTGGGCATTCATAATACTCGGAATGACTCGCTGAAGTGCCTTCCGGCCGCACCGTTCGACTCGAAATCAAGTCGCAGTATGTTGCGCAACTGAAGTTCATGCTTTGCCCATATAATTAAAATTCTGTGACTCTGTCGCATACTTGACTATTTCAATTTCTTCATGGCTTGATGAACGGGTCCGTTTACCGAAGGGCTAAAGTCTGTTCTCGTCTCTCTGACGGATCGTTGTGCGCAAGTTGAGGTTCAGCAAGCTCGCCGAGGCCTTTGAGAAAGTGGAGGCGACAACAAAGCGCCTCGAAATGACCGGAATTCTAGTGGAACTTGTGCAGGCGACTCCTAAAGCCGAGTTGGGCCGAGTCGTGGACCTCTTGCAGGGCAAATTATACCCCGATTATGTCGGCGTCGAATTAGGCGTTGCGGAGAAACTGCTTACAAAGGCCATAGCTGAAGTGACTGGAAAATCAGAGGCCGCCGTTGAGGCCGACTACAAGAAAACAGGTGATCTTGGTGTTAGCGTCGAACGGCTTCTCGGCAAGAAATCTCAATCTACGCTGAGCCAACAGGCGTTGACCGTGAACAGTGTGTACGAGACTTTTGAGAAAATTGCCAAGGCCTCCGGTTCAGGTTCGGTTGAGACAAAGATCCGTCATCTGATAAGTCTGCTAAGTAACGCTTCCCCTCTCGAGGGGAGATTCATTGCGCGAATAGCGATTGGCAACTTAAGGTTGGGAGTGGCAGACATGACACTGCTCGACGCGTTGGCCATCGCCTTCGGAGGAGGAAAGGAAGCGAGGGGTCCTCTGGAGCGAGCATACAACCTATCTTCCGACCTAAGCTACGTGGCAGATGTTGTTGCTCAAGAAGGGTTGGATGGCATAAAGAAGTTCAAGATTTCACTCGGCCGACCAATTCGAGCGATGCTTTGCGAACGATTACCGTCAGCGAGAGAGATCCTTGAAAAGCTAGGTGGAGAAGCCGCTGCAGAGTACAAGTATGATGGGCTTAGAATGCAGGCTCACCTAGCCAAAGATACCGTTCACATTTTCTCACGCAGACTAGAGAATATTACTGATCAGTTTCCGGACGTCGTAAAGAACCTTCGAGAATGCGTCAAGGCGGACGAGGCGATTGTTGAGGGCGAATGCGTAGCAGTTGATCCCCAAACTGGTGACATGCTGCCGTTTCAAGTAATTTCTCAACGCAGGGGAAGGAAATATGACATTGGCAAAATGTCAGAGGAGGTTCCTATCACAGTCTTTCTCTTCGATATCCTTTACGTTGACGGTCGTGACATGACTAGTGTTCCATACCCGCAACGACGAAAGACACTAATCCAGATAACCCGGCCCGCCCCTCACGTCAAGGTCTCCGAACAGTTCCTGATTCGTGATGTCGAGAGGATGGAGACACTGATGAACCAAGCTGTTGCAGCCGGTTGTGAAGGTCTTGTCGTAAAAAGCATCTCGGGCGACTCGACCTACCAAGCCGGTGCAAGAGGCTGGCTATGGATAAAGTACAAGCGATCATACAAAGCGGAAGTTCAAGATACGGTCGATCTCGTGCCAGTCGGCGCCTTCGCGGGAAGAGGAAGACGAGCCGGCGGATATGGCGCCCTCTTAATGGCAGCCTACAATGCGAAGGAAGATACTTTTGAAACATTGTGTAAACTCGGCTCAGGCTTCAAAGATGATGATGTGGCTAATTTTCCCAAAATCATGACTGCACAGGTGATTAAGAAGGTTCATCCTCGCGTGAACTCATTAATGGAACCGGACGTGTGGTTCATACCGACAATCGTGTTGGAAGTTGCTGCAGACGAGATCACATTATCACCACTCCACACCTGTGCGCGAGGAGCAATACGCCCAGGCAGCGGACTCGCGCTGCGCTTCCCGCGTTTCACAGGCAAATGGCGCATAGATAAATCCCCAGAAGACGCAACAACAACACAAGAAGCACTTGGAATGTATCAGAAACAGTTGAAGAAGATCGAAAGCACATAAGCAGATAGACAACTTACAGATGAACTATGCGTCTCCGCTTAGGAGCCTTGATCTTCCAAAACCCGGACGAATCACGATAATACTCAACGTTCTCCAAGGTCTTAAGTCCTGCGAGTACTAATTAGTATTCATTAGTATATTTAAGACTTCGCAATGCTCATAAGGCCTCGTAGGACTCATGCGTTCTAAGCGGTGTATCATGTCCCAAATGCTCGACATCGTCCGCCTACAAGGATTCCGAGGACAGTTCAGAATCACCATACCGCATGAGATGGTCGAGAAACTGAAATGGCAAAAAGGGCAACCGCTCTTTATATCGCTCGAGGGGTCCAAGTTAGTAATCGAGCAGGTAACTAAGAAGTAACTCAGTGCGAAGTGCACTTGAAATTCCAAGAATTTTCTTACTGAGTCCGAATGGATTATGCCTGTAGTTGCGGTTCTTTGATTTACCATGACAAAGTGATGGCTATACCCCAATTCAGATATCAACGACGGCCAGATTAGGTGTGATCGGCCTGTTGCAGTAACTTCTATTATCCCATCGACGCATATTCTATTAGGCTACAATGTTCTCTCGAATCTTGGTTGCGGTCGACGGCTCGCCGTTCGCAGAGAGAGCTCTAGCACATGCAGTAGATTTGTCCAAGAAATATGAAGCAAAATTACTTATCGTCCACGTAGTGCTTCGCAGATTCTATGCGGTCACGCCATCTGAGGCTGGCGTACTAGCAACAACCGTATTCGTGAAAGAGATGGAATCAGAAAGTAAGAAGATTATTGAAAAGTCGGATGAATTTGCTAAGGAAGCTGGTGTGCCGTACGAGTGCAGGCTCGTACAAGGCCTGCCCGCTGACGAGATAGTTCGGCTTGCGCAATTAGAGAAAGTTGACCTTATCGTGCTAGGGAGCAGAGGACTAACTGAGGTACGAGCGTTTCTCCTAGGAAGCGTTTCAGACAAAGTAATCCATCACTCAAAGTGCCCGGTCCTGATCATCAAGTAGTTAAAATGCAACTTGAGGCATCTCCGATACAAAGACGCCTAGAATGAAGAAGGACAGTGAATCGCGAACTTAGGGACTCGTTCCAGATTCAGATGGCGGAGTCTGTGATGGAGCTGGCTCCACTGGAGGAGCCGTAGCCTCGGTTGGCGTGGGCGGAGGTAACTCGGGCATTGTCACTTTAGGCGCTGGTTCAACCGTTTTCTTTTTCGGCTTCACTTGCTTCTTCTTGACAGATCGTTTCGCTTTCTTCTTTGCACTCTTCTTTTTCGCTTTGCCCTTAACCAAACATGCGCACCGCCCTATTGTCAGACCTCTTACCATAATAATTCTTCGATGAGGCACGGGAATCTGAGGACCTGCCGAGAGCCGAAAAACCTTCACCATTTTCACGTTACAATGTTGGTATCAAAATAAGTAAGGAACCGTTCAATTTGGATTGAACGTTCTTTCCAGTGCTGGCCAGTATTGTGTGCCGCGAAAGGCGGGAGGGCCGGATTCTCAATAGCGTTTGCGAGATATCCAAGAAGAGAGTGAGAGGGTCGAAAATCCACCTTAATCTTGGAGTGAGATTCACAAAGATGTTTGACGACATCATTGAACTTGACGATCTCGTAAGCGATTTATCTTGCGATTAGAGAGAGTCCGAAGCGTGACACTGTATGTCTGGTGATAAATCCAGCGACATATCGTTCGAGGACTTCAAAAAAATTGATGCAAGAGTGGGCACAATCACGCAAGTTGACCGAGTACCCAGAACAGAGAAACTCTACAGAATTCTTGTCGATCTCGGATCACTAGGAGTCAGGCAGACCGTCTCAAGCTTGGTCGGATATTACGAGCCTAACGAGCTCGTGGGAAGGCGGATTATCTTTCTCTTCAATCTTAAATCAACTAAGTTTGCAGGTGAAGTGTCGCAAGGAATGCTTCTGGCCGCCGAACATGACCAAAAGCTCGCGCTTCTGACAACAGATCGTGAAATTCCCAATGGCTCGAGAATAACTTGAATTCTCCAGTGCGAATTAGCTTCAACCTTTAAATTGAATGCTGACTAACATAATCTAAACTTCTCTAGCTCATTACATCCAGAGGATAATCGTTTGCCCAGAAAAGGCCCGACAGAGCAGGACGTCCTACGCATAGTCATGGAGCTTGGGGACATGGGCATTCTTCAGTCAGAGTTGTGGAAGAAGCTAACTGCCGATAGTCGGGAGGGTTCACGCGCAATTCTGAGGCTCGAGAAGAAAGGCTTGATAGCGCGGAAGAAGGAACTTCATGACGGTCGCTGGACGTATCGAGTATTCGCTAAACGCCGATATTCTACAATTGATTCTATAGTGGACATTCCTTGCGCGTTTTGCGACTTGATTGGCAGCTGTCCACAAACTTGGATCATGAATCCCAACAAATGTGAGAACCTTACAAAATGGCTCGAGAACCTAGCAGCTTCTGTAAAAGCGGTCGCGAAAAGTGCCGAATGAATGGTTAAGGAAACGGAAAAAGGACCAATTCCATCGCCTGGCGAAAGCGAGAGGCTATCGAAGCAGAGCCGCGTTCAAACTCCAACAGATCGCAAAACGATATCATCCTATCAGACGCGGAGATTCAGTCCTTGACTTAGGGGCTGCTCCAGGCGGTTGGTTACAAGCAGCACATCAGATTGTGGGTAATAACGGATATCTCTTAGGGGTAGACAAAGAGCCGATTGTAGAGTTGTCGTTCGAGAACGTGAAAACTCTCGAAGCGAATATCTCCGACGGGAAAGCGTTGTCGAGTATCCTCTCATCTGGCCCCGGTAAGTATGATGTAGTTCTATCAGATCTAGCTCCCAACGTGTCAGGCGTGTGGGAAGTTGATCATGCTCGACAAATCGATTTAGCAAGGTGTGCATTTAGGATAGCATGTAATGTACTGAAACCGTCAGGCAACTTTCTAGTCAAAGTATTTCAGGGATCGGAAATCAATGACTTCCGCAACGAGATGAAGACACGCTTCCGATTGTTCCGTATAATCAAACCTCCCGCTAGCAGAGCTGAGAGTGCAGAACTGTACTTTCTCGGTTTAGGTTTCGTTGACTCTACGGAAAGCGCCCATGATTACTCGGTCTGACGCGTCTGTCCTAAATGCGTTTGGGTGAAAATGGGTCAGAGTACCAGCGTACCCAAGTGACTGAAGGGCAGAAACAACCTCTCTCACGCGTGGAGGGTTCGTTCGAATGATTTGTGCTGTCTTGTCGACTCTACGGTAGAAGGGCGGAGCCTCTACCTCTCCTGCGACGCGGCCTAGCAATGTTTGAAGGTCTGATAGACGTGAGGAGGATATTGTTGCTGCATTCTCATTCATCCGAGCTACGAGCCCAGGATCCCACAACTTTCCTAGCCATAATGGGCCCAAAACCTTCACCTTTGAACCGCAGTTGTTGCACTTGGATTCATATTCTTCGAACAGTTCTCGTGTAGTCCTTCGCAAACAACGCGGGCAGTACTCCAAGAACCCTAAGTTCTTTACTGAACTATTTGCAACTGGCCTTCCTTTGTTGACTTGCACGTAGATCCTGGCATAGTGATCGGAAGCATGACTGAAAACAACCTTCACCCCAAGCTGGAGTCTTCCAGCAGATAAACTAAGGCATGCTGCCAGAACACGTACAGCGATCTCTTTCTCAAATTCGGTACGAGTAACTACGATACCATATTTTCTGAAACATGCAGCAGGCCTCGTTCCTGTGAGCGGCGCCATGTCTGTTGCAGTCGCAGCCAATACCCCTTCATCGGCTGTAGAACGCAATGCGCTTTCAATGAAAGGTGACGGTGATCCAAAGGGGTCAAGATCCACGAAATCAAACCGGGTTTCTGCATGATTCTGAAGTAATGCGACCGCATTTGCCTGGATGACTGAGATCCGCCCAGTCAGGTGATTCAGCTGGATCATGCGGTTAGCATAATCTATAGAGGCGGGGTCTACATCCGACGCGGTAACGCTCTCAACATTGGAGCATTCGGAGGCGTAGCGGATAGCTCTCACTCCTGAAGCAGTCATTGGATCGCAAATACGAATTCCTTCTCGGCGAAAATGTGATTTAACAAAAAGAACTCCAATGTCACGGTTCAGTCCCATCCTCGGATTGTAGAAGACTGCATTATTTGAATCAAAGCGTAGCTTCGCATTTCCCTCTGTCAATTCGCCTGTCGGGCGTAGTGACAACTATGGCACCTGCCCTATAATTGCCTCAACTACTTCGGATGGAATATTATCTCTATTATGCATGCTAACTTCGATTAATCGGCAACTCGAATTGGATTTAATTGAACTAATCAATGGATGTGCGTACATGCGGTGAATCGTGCCGATGAGGCTCTTCTCAGAGTCGAGGGCGAATTCGACGACAGCAACGAATTTCTTTGATTTCAATTCCATGGGCCCTATTTCATCAATTATGACGACATCAGCCGTATTGACTGCGTTCCTGATAGCCGCTGCTCCGATCGTCTCAATGTCGAGGAGATTGACGTGATATTTGCCCACAGTCGGGCGCGCGTCATGAGACTTCTCTTGCGAGTCAGCTAATATTCCAACCTTATGTGTCGAGATATCTTCAAGTTGGAATCCGACTCTCCATCCAGCATCTCTGATCTCGCTCGAGATCATTCCCCCTACTCTCCTACCGCGCCTTTCGAGATCGCGCGCTATCAGTCGGATTGCGGTCGTCTTCCCGATCCGAGGCGGTCCAGTCAGGAAGATGCGTATTGTGCACATACGTCAAGTTGGATGTAATCGCAGCTATTAACTACCAAAGCTGTGATCTTGATCGGATTAGGCGTTTTCGGTGGAATGGACTGCAGGTGTAGATGACGCGGGGCGAGGCCCCATAATTGGCCCCTTAGTCATAGGCGGGGTGGCTCTTCCTCGCGACCGTATCAGAGACTTGCTTGATCTAGGTGTGAAAGACTCGAAACTCTTAACGCCGAGCACGAGGACCCGGCTGGCAGTGAGGATAAGAGGGCTTGTTTCGCGAATAAGTTTAAGGGAAATTCAGCCAGAAGAGATCGATGACGTAGTCTTGCATGGTCGTAAATTGAGAAAGCTGAATTTCCTGGAGGCCAAGGTGATGGCAGAGGCGATAAACGAATTACAACCCTCTGAAGTCTATGTCGACGCTTCTGATGTCAATGAGAAAAGGTATGGAGAGGACATCCGTAGTTTCCTTACGGACGATCTGAGGGGAATTAAGATCATTTCGGAACATCATGCGGATAGGAACTACCCTCAAGTTTCAGCTGCAAGTATTATCGCTAAGGTCCATCGTGATGAGGCGATTGATCACTTGCATGCTGAGTATGGTGATTTCGGATCTGGATACATAACCGATCAGAAAACTATGAATTTCCTTAGGACGTATAGACAGTGTCATAATGCTTACCCACCGATCGTTCGCCTATCGTGGAAGACTGCGAAGGAGATTGAGAATGAAATTGCTCAGTTTCGTTTTCGCGCGTAATCCGATAACTCTTGCGGGATACCGAACCCTATCACGATGAGGCTATGGAATTTCCGCACGAGTTCAGCAATTTCTCGCCTATATAGGGACAGTTGTCTTGTGTGTTTGTACATCTCGTGAAACGAGTCGTTCGTTAGCCCAAGAATTTTCTGGATAGTAAACGTTTCGAGTTGGTCGTCCACTACTGTATAGACGGATTTTCCCATTTCCATTCTACGTAGAATTATGAATGGAATCCGAAGTTTTTCGTGATACTCCATTGGTACTAACTTGCCAATCGCTTGCAGCTCGACTCGTCTCAAAAGAAGTTTCGTCCCGTCGACAACTTCTATCGTCGTATCATCATCATGTGCTAGAAGGTCTTTCAAACATTTTCTCTGTTTCGGCAATTGATTATTAAGTCGCTGAATTTCACGACCAATAAGCGCATCAAATGCTTTGTCAATTGCAGTCCTGGAGTCGTACATCTCATTCACGAAGATACGATTCTTCATCGACGGTTATGCTAGGTACTCTTTTCCTTTACTTCGATTTCCAACAGATCGGTGCAGCTGGTAGTTGGACGTAAATTCATTTGACTGACCGCAATCCGGAAAAATCCAAAACGTCTCGTTTTTGTGTTCTATGTTCTAAAGCTTCTTTCCACGTTTCGCTAAGACCATCGCGTGATCTTGTTCGTAGGGTTCTAATCGAACGGTCTGCAAGATTTCGAAGTTGCGTTGTTCGAGCACTCTAATCTCTTGTTTGAAAACATCTGATGGTTCCATAGTGACGTCGACGCTTCTTGACTTGATGGCGATCAAAAGCAAACCCTCTGGCTTGAGAAACACGTCAGCATTATCTGCGAGAATCTTGCCTTGCTGCTGCTGAGCAATGTCACAATAGATTAAATCGACCGGGGAAACAAGTGCCTTGTATTTCTCGGGCATTCGTGCGTCCGATAATATCGGATATACATTTGGTCGGTGTTTACATAAAACATCTATGAGTTCTCGCATACTTCGCTGGGCGAACTCAACACAGTAGACTCTTCCATCGGTTCCGACAATGTCGCTAACATGGCTAGCTGTAGTTCCGGAGGCGGATCCAAGGTACAGTACGATGGAACCATTTTTCAAAGGCAGAGCGCTGATGTTTCTTAGGATGGCCGCGGCAAGTTTGCTTCTGTACGCGTCCCAAGTTCTGTACTCGTTGTCGCCGTCGCTGACAAGCGCTTCTCCATAAACGCTCACGTGTGGAGCGAGGTTCTTAGTCGCCAGACGTTTTGACCCATCTTCGAGGGTTACCCAAAACACGCCTTCGTATCTGTCGTCCTTTCTAGCGTTTACGCGCAACATCTCTCTTCTTCTGTTGCCTTGTCTGTGCTGATGGAGGCGCCTTGTACTTTTCTTTTATTTCATCGATTTTCTTGTTCACATTATCACGCAGTTGTTCCCCAACAAATGCCCCTCCGAATGCATCAACTCTGGCTGCAATGCTAAGCTTGCCTGATAGTGTTCGCGCAATCTTGCCTCTCTGCCATCGCGGAGACTGATGTATAGCGGTATGTTGGAATATGACGCCGTGTTTGGGTGGTCGTGCTCCAGTCTTGAGAGACCGAAACAGTGCTTTCTCCGCCCCTAGCACCTGTAACGTGCTCGATGGCATTTTTGCCAGATTATCTAGACTTCCCGCAATTGAAATGAGTCGAGCTGACAGTGGTGCTCCAACAATTGCAGTCATGTTTGGCGCGACCTGCTTGAGTACTTCGTCAATGTATGACTCACTTTTCGTTCTGAACTTGTATAATTCAAGCATGAGTTCACAAAATGATTTTAGAACTTGTAAATCAGATTCCTCGATTTGGCCACCCATAGATTTGCGAGATGCTGTCGCAAGTTGGTCCACAGTTGGGCTGGGCATTCCTTCACTAACTAGGTTTTCCTTCGTGAAGTTCCTACGATCCCCCAATTTCGCGACAAGCCTCGCATATGTGTCATGCTTTTCGACGATACGATCCATTTCAGGGAAGTGCAGTCCATACCATTCGCGAACGCGTCCAGCTAACAAATTCAGCGTTTTATCCAAATCGTCGATCGCTCGTACTGCCTGGACCGCACTCAAATCGCGTCGTGTCGCAGCAGAAGCTATTCCTGCCCGAGCGATTTCCAAAGTGACCTGACGGGAAAAATCATTGTAAGCGTCGGACGATCGGAGTGCGGGAAGAGTTAGAGACTGTTGCTGTAACCATGCGTCCCGTCCATTCCATTCAGATGCCAGCCTGATCCGGAAAGCATCCACCACGGAATTCTTTCTTGTAACTGCCTGAAGATTTGCCCGTTCTACCGCTTTTGCGAAAAGTTCATTTTCGAATACTAGTGTAGCCGATTTGCTGGCATTTCTTAACGCGTCGATTATGCCTGTTGTAATGTCCCCTTCCTGGGTTTGTTTAAGCTCAGCAGCAGCTAGATGCGGAGCTTTTGCGAAAAGGACTTTATCTAGCACATTCAGTTTATCGTCTATAACGAATACGCCGATGGGCGTTTCAATAACGAAAGCTTCCAATTTCTACCAATCCATGCCAGTCACAGGCCTGTAATGGCCTCCTGGGAGTAGAGGATACCGCGACAAGAATAAACGTTTGTGATTGATCTTCGGGCGCAAATTCACTATAGGCAATTTCCTGCCGACTATGAATACGCAAATTCGGGAGAAACTTGATGCTGGAACCTTACGCTGGTCTTTCTCCGAAAGCACTAAGTCGGCAAATTTTCTGATTTCTACTTGGCAAAACTGTGACAATATTATTTGTTGGATGCGCCATATGCGTGATGATTCTAATCACCTTGAAAAGAACGAGCTGTGAATCGAGAACTACTTCTTTTCAGCCTTCTTCCATGATGTGAGAATCTTTTTAACTTCTTGGGGCCACTGAATCTCTCCGCCGCAGCCGTCGCAGTGTTTGGCAGAAAGAAAGACCTCTCGTTTGCAATTCTCGCAGAAGAACCTTTGTTGGTTCTTGATCTTGGTCTCAGTCAGGGTCATCGTTACGCACGAGACCAAAAACACGAAATAGACCATATTTTGATTTTCAGCGCTTTGATTTCAATCTCAAACCGTTTCTTACATGAGTCTGAACAACGTTATTGCAAGGTTCAGGACACCATGCCCAGTCAGTCTCCATACGGTTCACGCTATAAATGGGGATACGCCTCTACCTTAGAGGCCACGAGATTGTCGAGCGCCATTCGAAGAGTGATTTGGTGGGTGTTCACTGGGAATCGTGGTGGACCAAATCGCGCTCGGGTAGTCATTGCTCTAAAGGAACGACCGATGAATGCGAATCAGCTGGCCGAGACGCTTGGAGTGGATTACAAGACGGTACGACACCATTTGAGCGTGCTATCAAAGAATCGACTAATTCTGGGGGAGGGCGAAGGATACGGAACAATGTATTTTCTTTCCCCTGAACTTGAACATGAGTACAATGAATTCACGAAAATTTGGGATAGAATTGGGCGAAAGCAGATAACGTGAGCGCCAAGTATGTCGGTGAAAGAATTTGAACTTAGTTCATGATCTATCTGCG
>Ga0181533_1004488_pt1 | contig 14212 bp, 12 predicted proteins | sample PEATcosm2014_Bin_45_FD_119772 | JGI IMG/M metagenome (GOLD analysis project Ga0181533, IMG submission 119772) | Peatland microbial communities from MTU Mesocosm Facility, Houghton, MI, USA - PEATcosm2014_Bin11_60_metaG | ecosystem: Environmental > Terrestrial > Soil > Wetlands > Peat | place... | reverse complement strand
TCCGTCAGAAAACGTAACATTAGGGGATTCCTTTAACAATCAATCGATCGTGCTGAGTAAGGCGTTCCTCAAGTGGAGCCCCAATCCCGACCTTACTTTCTGGGGAGGCAGGTTCGTTAATCCATTTTTCTTCACCGATCTGGTCTGGTACCCCGACCTCAACTTTGATGGAATCGCCGTTCAATACAACCAGCCGTTGGCAGAGAACTGGGGCATCTTCTTAAATGCCGGGGCCTTCCCCTTGCAGGAAGTGGAGCTCTCCGCCCGCGACAAGTGGCTCTTCGGCGGCCAGCTCGGCTTTAAGTACAGACATATGGACGACCTCTGCGCCAAGCTCGGCGTGGCGTTCTACGACTACGAGCATACCGTAGGGATTGTGAACGATCCGACACAGCCGGGATTGACGAATTGGACAGCGCCACAGTTCCAGCAGAAAGGAAACACCCTGATGGACATTGATCCATCCTCGAATATCTTGACCGCCTATGCCTCGGCGTTCAGAGAGCTTAACGTAACCGGATCGCTCGACCTGGGGTACTGGCGACCGATGCACGTCATCTTAATTGCTGATTATGTAAACAACCTGGGATTCAACCAGAATGAAGTCGATGTTCGTGCCGGCGCCATTGTGGAAAAAGCAACGGAAGGCTACCAACTGGGCTTTACTGTAGGTTACCCAACCGTTCAGAAATTCGCGGAATGGAAGGGGTTGCTGTTCTATAAATATCTGGAGTCGGATGCGGTTATGGATGCCTATACCGATCAGGATTTCCACCTTGGTGGGACAAACGCCAAGGGTTGGATAATCGGAGGTGACTTCGGGCTTGCCAGGAATGTCTGGCTGTCGACCCGGTGGTTCACCGCGAACGAAATTACCGGGCCGGCTCTGGCTATCGATGTCTTCCAATTCAACGTGAATGCGAAGTTCTAAAAGACAGGCTGAAGACTGAAGTCTGAAGCAAAAATCGGAAAACCTTGCACACGGATTGGACGGATCGAACGTATAAAGGCGGATTTAAACCATAAAAAAGCTTTAAGGTTTTGTTTAATCCGATTTTATCCGTCAAATCCCTGTTATCCGTGTGCCGGTTTTGACTTTGTGAAAAGGATACTGTATGTGTTTGCGTTTTGGGAAATCGATCTTCCTGATAACTGTGCTATTGTTCGTTTTTGGATACGCGACGGCGTTTGCCGCAGTCGATGACCTTTCGCATGGAAAGGCAGCGCTGGTAAACGGAGCGGTAATAACCAGCGCGGATTTCCATGATGAATTGCGGCGTGTTGAACGTCTGCGCGGCGCAAATAAAAAGAGCCCCGACCCGGCTGAATCCGCACGGAACAAGAAGCAGGCCCTGGAAAAACTGATAACACGTGAACTCCTCTATCAGGAAGCCGGAAAGCGGGGTATAAAGGTCCCGGAAAAGGTTGTCAACGAGGAGATGGACAAACTAAAGAAGCGGTTTCCCAAGGAGGCGGAATTCAATACCACCTTGGGAAAGATGGGGCTTTCCGAACCGGCCGTAAGGGCGCAGATTGAACGTGGGATGGCCGTCCAGCTGTTCATAGACGATGAATTCACGAAAAAGGTCCGCGTCTCCGAAGATGAGATAGGTTTCTACTATGAACGTCATCGGGATGATCTGAAAGAGCCGCTTGCAAGCGCCAGGGAAAAGATCCGGCAGGTCCTGCAAAGGGAAGAAGCTTCGAAAAAATTGACCCCTTATCTGAAACGGCTGAGGGAGAAAGCCGTGGTCGAGATACTGCTGGAGGAGGGGGAGTGAAAAAAAGCGGATATTGCAGCGGCGCCGGAGTATAGATGAGGTTTGTGCTGATATTCCTGATCGTTGCCCTCGTCGTCAAGGATGTTACCCTGATAAACGATCCGTACCTTTTGCGCGCGATTGCACAAGTGACCTGTCTTGTGACGGGCGCTGTCTGGTGGTTGAGCCATCTGGACGGAACAGTGATGAAACGGTACTGGCTCATTATCGGCTATATGGCGTCATTATTCCTGACGGTATTTGTAGCGTCCGAACCGATTTACGTCTTGTTACAGGTTGTTTCCCTGTCCGCGGTCATCATTTTCTTCATCGCATACTTTGAGTCGAGGAGGTCTGGTGCTCCGGCGTCCAACGATACACTTATCATCACAACGGTCATTTCCTATTTTTTAATCTGTGCCTTGAGCCTGGTTGCGATCAAATATTTTCCCGGATATGCCTATGAATACATTTCACATGAGGAGATAAGGTTTCGTGGAATCTATGCAAAGTCGGGGATGACCGGGTCCGCGGCGGGCATTCTCATCGTATTGACGCTGTTCGGAGTGCGCAACGCATGGCTTAAGATATTCCCTTTGATATGCGGCAGCGCATGTCTTGCCCTTACCCTCACCCGCACCACATGGGTGGGATGCTTTATAGCTGTTTTCATTACCGCCTGGCTTTACTATCCGCGCAGGCGGGCACTCGTCACCGCGGGAGCATCCGCCCTGGCTTTTGCCGCCTTCTGCATGTTCGTCTTGAACGTCCGACCTGATCCGGAAACGGTATCATCGGTTGGCCGGGCACTGCGGATTGGGAGTATCAGCACCTTAAACGGCCGAACCAAGATCTGGCGTGATGGATTCACGGCGTTTTCCAAAGCGCCACTTCTCGGCCACGGTTTCACCGCGGGCGGAGAAGCGTTTCATTCGGATGATGAAAGTGTCCGTCTTTCCACGACGATTTCCGCAAATCAGGAAACACCCTCCTCCCTGGATAGATCCCGTACCATCGGGAAGTCAACTCTCCATAACGGTATTATCCAGTCGCTTCTTGATGCAGGTATTGTCGGGACCTTTTTCTATCTGACTGCCATGGTCGCCGCGCTGCGGGGCTTTCTCGTGTGTGACTGGTCCAGGAGATATCCCGCCGAGTTTGGCTGCCTGGTTTTTCTATTGGTTACCAATATTGCCCAGAATGTGATCTATTCCGCGGCTGTCTTCGACAGTATCCTGTTTTGGGGACTGGTGGTCTTCGCGTTAAGTCTGCGGCGGCGGAGCGCAGTGGCAGAGCCGCTTTCCGGCGAGTCGGCAGAACATGCCTGGTATCCCGCATGACCCTTTTCAGTGATTTCAGGCGCCTTCTCTCCGCGCTTCTCTGTCTGGTTTTCGTCGCGCTGCCGGCCTCCGGCAGGTGCGGCGCCTATTATGCAACCCCGGCAACTGACGGCGGAAGGCCATCCCGCATCCTTTTTGAGTCGCCATCTCTCCGGTTGAAGGGGGGAGCTACCTTTACCACTGAAGATGGAGTGTGCGCCATCCGGATTACAGGACGGGGTTGGGGCGAGATATATCCGATGGCCGGCCTGAGCGGACGCATGGGAACCCTTTCCTTCAGAGTCAAGCCGCTCTGGAAAGAGGCGGAGGAGTCCCGGCCGCTTCTGTCGATGCGCTGGGGGGACGCCAAGGGGGGCTACATGGTTGTTTCCCAGGGTTGGTGGGAGCCGACCGGCACGCATCGTCTCTACTTTGTGTTCAATAACGAAGAGTTTGCGCACTGTTCCGCTCCCATCGAAATTGCACGGGAGGAGTGGTCTGAGGTCACCGTAACCTGGCGGAGCGGTCCTGCCGGCTTCTGCCGCCTCTATGTCAATGGTGACCGCATAGCGGAAACCAGGTTCTCGATTGCGGGCGATTGCCAACCGCGAGGTCCCTTGTTCATCGGGAGTGATAAAGGGACCTCGCTTGCGGCTGGGCGGCGCGCCGACGCTCTATTCGCCGAGCTGATTGTCATGGATGACGCCCTGAGTGATGAAGAGATAGAACATCTATTTATCAAACGGGAAGGAGGAGAGGCGCGGGCCAGGGAAAAGAAGGGATCATGGAATAAACAGCTCCTGGCACGGCAGGCGCCGGTTAAACCTCCGCGGGACGCCCGGAGCATAATGCGGGAGAGCCGCGTCATCTTCGACGAGGATATGGAATGGGCCACATCACGGGGAGCGACTGATCGCATCATCTCCACGATAAAAAAGGCCGGTTTCAATGTCTACATCCCCTGTGTCTGGTATGGCGGCAACACTCTGTATCCGTCCGAACTGGCGCCGATGTTGCCTGCTCTCGCGCACTCACGGTTCAGGGAAAACGACCCGCTGGCATATCTGATCGAACAGGCCCATAACAACGGAATCGAGGTTCACCCCTGGTTTGAGGTTATGCGCCGGGATGGGGATTCATTTCCGGAGTTTGCCGGACAGGGTGTCCCGGCCGGCGCCTATGACGTGCACAATCCCGGCTTCCGGTCTTTTATCGTAGAGTTGGTGAGCGACGTGGTCAGGCGGTACCGGGTTGACGGCATTAACCTTGACTATATCAGGAGCATGGGGAACTGCACCGGGGCATCATGCCGCTCCGATTACCGGCGTTTTGCCGGCCGTGATCTGCCGGCGGATATCGGCGCTGCTACCAGTCAAAAAGAAGCGGCAATATCCCTACGTGAGTGGAACAGCCGAGCGGTGGGTGAAATCGTTTCCGCCATTGCGGAAAAAGCGCGGCGCCTTCGTCCGGGGCTTATCATCAGCGTCGACAGTTCCGTTGATTCCGACTATTTTCTCACGCAGGGGAATGACGCCGTCGAATGGGCAAACAAGGGGTTGGTCGACGTGGTCTTTCATATGGACTATGGCCGGTGTCCCGATTGGAAAGCGGCTGCAAACGCCCGGCAACAGTTTAATGATCGGAAAAAGATGGTTATGCTTCTTGCCGACTATGCAGTCCTGGACCAAGGGGTTGTTCCATACGACGGCAGGCTTCTTGCCGATTTTGTAAGGATAGGCAGAATGTACAATGCCCAGGGAGTCGCGTTTTATCACCGGCCTCAACTCTCCGGGGAGCAGGCCGTTTTTCTGGCTGATTCCGTTTTCAGTGAGCCTGCCCGCCCCTTTTGGCAGAACAGCCGGTGGAGACAACCGTTATAGGGTGAAATGCATGGCAGTCAGCCAGTTTATGAACTCCATATGGCAGATACTGGCGAATCGTCATATCAACCGTTGTCGTGGAATCGTCCGGCATTTGCAATGGCAGTTCCGTAAGGCGTTCAACCTGTTCCCTGTTGAGCTGGCGTTATCGGATTCCAGAATTGTAGCAACACATCGCCGCTGCGGCGTGTCGGCTCTCGTCAATAGCCAGGGACTATACGATTTTAACAATATGAGCCTTGTCAAATTCCTTCTGGAAAAGGGTGGTACGTTCTTTGACGTGGGCGCCAACATAGGTTCCTATTCCCTTGTGGCTTCGGAGCAGGCGCCGGCGCTGGTAGTGGCTTTCGAACCCCATCCGGCCACCTTTGGATTACTGGCTGATAACATTTCACTCAACCATCGCAATAATACGATGCTTGTCCATGCGGCAGTGGGTGAGTCGGACGGTTATTGTCTGTTAAGCAATGAATCCTGTTCCGCTCTGAACAAGGTTGTTTCCCGGGAAATGCAAAGCGCCGTCAGTGTGCCATGCCGTCGTCTCGATTCATTTTGCCGCTCAACCGGAATAATACCGGATTTCATCAAAATCGACACCGAGGGCTATGAGCTATCGGTCCTTCGCTCTCTTGGCGATTATCTGGCGCGGGTCAAAATCATCCTGCTGGAAATGCCGGCTCCGAAGTCAGTTGAAGCGGAGAGAATCATAAGTTATCTGACCGGATGGGGATTCCAGGGACCCTATTATTGCGATTTCGCCAATCGTAATCTGTCGAGGAAACCGTTCTCTCGGGAAGACCCTCTCTTTATCGCGTGGGACGAGATGGAGAGGATGAAGTCTTCCGCATTTCGTTTTGTGGAGTAGGATGTTATTACCCAATATCAGGAATAACAGAGAATTGCTCCGACAGCTGGCGTGGGCCGCTTTCGGACAAATTGCCTCGGCAATAGGTCTCATTGTTGGAATACGGCTTCTGACGGAATTCGTCCCTCCGGCTGTTTACGGAAATGTGACGATCCTGCTGGGGCTCGGCGCCTTTTGTTACGCGATATTCCATGCGCCGCTTTTCCAAGCTTCTCTTCGTTTCTATTCGGATGCTCAAAAACGTAACCAGGTTGGACTTCTTCGGTTAACGATTTTCGATCTGGCTCATAAGACATTGTTGCCCATCGTGCTTTTGTTCGTGGTTGGTGGTGTGTCTTACGGTTTTTATACCGGAACATCCTGGTGGTTCGGTCTTCTTCTGGCGGCGATTCTTATTGTCGATGTATATAAGAATCTGGAAACCGGCTTTTTGAACGCTGCCCGAAGGCAACGGGAGTACGCCTGGTGGAATGTTGCCGAAACATGGGGAAGGCCGATCTGTGCGATTGTTCTGGTCAGCCGCTTTCAGGCGAGCGCCGGATTGATTCTTTTTGGCTACTTATGCGCCTCACTCCCCATCTATTGCTATTTCCGCTTGACGGGTAAGCTGGAAGGAGTTGAGGAAACGTTAACGGGGAGTGACCGGCGCGCTGTTCTGCTGAATGAGATTTACCGGTATGCGCTTCCCCTGGCGCCGGCGGCGCTGATTGGCGGCATCTACTCGCTCAGCGACAAGTATATAGTCGGTGGACTGCTTGGACTTGAACAGGTTGGTATTTTTGCGGCCGTGTCCGGATTGATGGCCCGGCCGTTCATAATTATGTGTGGAATAATCGAGCAGAGTCTGCGTCCTCTCTATTTTGAGCGGGTAGTTGCGGAAAACGGCAGCGGTGAAGGAATTCTCCGCAGATGGCTACTGCTTGCATCAGGAATATGCGCAACCGGCCTTTTCCTGGTAATTGCGCTCCGCAGCCAGGTCGTAACTATCATGCTGGCGCCCAGATACCGCTCAAGCGTTGACCTGATCCCATGGCTTGCGGCGGGATACGCCTGTTACGCCGTCAGTTTTATCTATGAGAATGTTTTTCATGCGTATAATAAAACAGTCGCAATACTTAAGATAAATACAGCCTTGGCGATATTGACGGTACTGGTTACCATGTTGCTGACATATAACTATGGTCTGTCGGGCGCGGCGGTGTCGGTTACGGTAGTGTATTTGACGAGACTGATAATATTGCGATACAGTGCAATCAGAATAATTAAACACGCTCATCCGTTATGAATTGCGAGACCATAACTCATAATGCCTGCTCAGGAGAATTTTTCAGGGAAGGAGACGACAACTCTGTCGGGTGGAAACCGGCTGTTTCAGCCATAATGCCGACATACAACGTGGAAATGTGCGTACGCGAGGCTCTTGACAGCGTGCTGCGGCAAACATGGCAGGATTGGGAGCTCATCGTTGTGGACGACGGCAGTTCGGATGACACGCCTAAAATCCTTGAAGAATATGCAGCGAGAGATCACCGCATCCATTTGAATCTTATGGAACATTGTGGCCGCGGCAAGGCGCGCAATGCTTGCTTGGAAAGGTCACGCGGAAAATATATCGCTGTCTGCGACAGCGACGATATCTTTCCCCCCGAACGCTTTGCCCTGCAGGTGGCCTTTCTGGATAGCAATCCGGAATTCGGTGTGGTGAGCGCCAACTACCTTTTTTTCTCTAATGACCTGCCGCTTTCCGCTCAACACTTTTTTCCGGATGACCCGGAGAGAATCCGGGCATTGTTCGAAAAGGGGAAAATGGGGGCTTGTCATCCTGTTTCGATGTTCAGAAAGGAATTGCTGGATGCGGTCGGTCCATACTGCCCGGAGTTACTCATGTCGGAAGACCTGGACCTGTTTCTCCGGTTCAATGAAATAACCCGCTTTTGCAAGCTACCTGAAATCCTCCTGCACTATAGATGTAACCCGGCGCATCTGGATTACAGGACTTGGGCCGCCCTGTGCGGATATGCGAGGTATGCCGTCCACCGCCGCAATTCGCTGAGGAATGGGAGGGCGCCGTTAACGCTTGAGGAATGGCGCCGCAGCACACCCGGTTTGTTCATGGCCAATTGTGTTGACAACCTCAGATTCATTGCGTTTCTTTTGGGCAATCGACTCCGGAAATGGCGCGGCAGGCGTGATGCCATTATTGATGAGCGAAGAAAGCCGTGATGACCAATCCGGACGAAAGCGGAGTGAAGAATAAGCAAGATAGCGAAGCAGTTGGAGGCACTGCTCGACCTATCATATTTGCCACACTTCTTAGGGAGGAGGGTGAAACCGGGGTCCAGTCCCATATTGGGGTCTTCAGGGAATACCTGACGAACAGGGGAAAGGAGGTCCGTGTTCTTACCCCCTTTGCCAATCCCCGGCCGCTCGTCTATCCGGTTTTTGCCGTTCGGAAGGCGATCGATCCCCTGTGTGGTCCTTTGAGCGTCTGCTGGTATCGTTACTGGCACTACCTTTTTCTGCGGCTGGCGCTCCGGCGGGAACTGGCCGACGGCAGGCCGAAGACGGTCTACGCCCAGTGCCCTCTCTCCGCCAGGGCGGCCCTGGAGGCGCGAACCGGCCGTCATCAGCCCGTTGTCATGGTGGTCCATTTCAATCTCTCACAGGCTATCGAATGGGCTGAAAAAGGGAAGATCAGGGAGAACGGATACTTTTTCAAACGAATAAAAGAGCTGGAACAGCGGGTGCTCCCCGCTCTCGACGGAATCGTCTTTGTCTCTGCCTTCATGCGAAACTCCCTGGAAAGGGAAATCCCAGGCATTCGCGGAGTACCGGCGGCCATTGTGCCCAATTTCGCCAAGCCCGCTCCACGTCTTTCCGGCAACGAGCCCGAAGGAGACCTTGTATCCATAGGAACCCTGGAGCCGCGGAAAAACCAGGGATTTCTTCTCAGGGTCGTCGCTGCGGCGCTTCGGCGGGGGAGGCGATATTCCCTTACGCTGATCGGCGAAGGGACCGACCGCACTTCACTTACGGCGCTGGCCTGTGCTCTCGGGATAAAGGAGCAGGTCCGGTTTCCCGGTTACCTGGCCGATGCCGCTGCTCATCTTTCCGGATATCGCATGTATGTCCACGCAGCATTCATGGAGAATCTCCCCATGGCGCTCATCGAGGCGCTGGCGGCCGGACTCCCTGTCGCCGCGGCGCCGGTCGGGGGAATCGGTGAAATATTCAGCGACGGGGTGGAGGGGATATACTGGCGTCTCGATGATCCTGATGCCGCCGCCGAAGCTTTGATCCGTCTGCTGGATGACAACCAGCGGTATCATGCCGCTGCAAAGGCCGCGGTCGAGCGCTTTAACTCTTCCTTTTTCATTGACCGGGCGGCTGTTGACCTCGAAGATTTTCTCTGTTCCATAAACCTTGATTCACGGAGAAGCTGATGGCCCGGCTGGCGATTGTCATGAATATGCTCGCGCCTTACTGGGTGGATGTCTTTGAAAGGCTGGCCGAACTCGGCTGGGAAATCCGGGTTATTGTCGGAGTGGAAAAAGAGCCGTCCTGCCGGTACGACATGAATGAGGTGAGATATAAGGGTTTCAGCGTGAAGCGGTGCGCAAACCTTGTCCTCAATCTGGAGCGGCTGCCGGGGAGATCCGCCTATCTTCATCTCCCTTACGGACTCTGGCGGGAGCTTCGGAGGTGGCGCCCGGATGTCGTATTGACCAGTGAACTGGGCCTCCGCACGCTGATCACTGCCGGTTACGGAAGGATTCATGGGGCGCCGGTCATCCCCTGGGTCTGCGTTTCCAGCCACACCGAACGGAACAACAGCCGCCTGCGCGAATCTTTCCGGCGCCGGATGCTGGCAGGATTTCCCGCGGTCTGCACGAATATGGGCGAGGCCGGGGAGTACCTGGTCAACAAGCTCGGCGTATCGCCCGGCAAGATTTTCCGAACTCCCTACACGATTGATGTCGAAAAATATGGCAAGCTGGTGGCGGCTTGTCGTGGCGGCTCCCGGGAAGTGCGGAATAAACTCGGATTAGTGGGAATCGTCTTTCTTTATGTCGGCCATATGATCCCGCGAAAGGGAATCCGCGAATTGGCGCTGGGGATCGTGGAACTCTCTGCCGCATATCGCGAGCGATCCTCGTTTCTCTTCGTTGGCGGGAAAATGCCCGCCGAGATAGGTGAAATGCTCGATCATGGCCGGGTACGGTATACCTGCGTTCCCTTTGTCCAGCCGCGGGAGCTTCCCCGCTACTACGCGGCGGCCGATGTTTTCCTCTTTCCCTCCCTGGAAGACGAATGGGGCATTGTCCTTAATGAAGCCGCCGCCGCCGGCCTCCCTCTTGCCGCGTCGCGGTTTGCGGCGGCAACGGCGGAACTGGTGAAGCATGGGGATAACGGTTTGATATTTGATCCCCATGAGCCGGGTGATATTTCCCGAACACTGTCTGAAATCATCGATCTTCCCGACTCCCAGCGCAAGGCCTGGGGATCGAAATCAGTTGAGGCCGCCGGCCGTATAGGTCTCCATTTCACGGTAAATAACCTGGATTCCGCTATTCGGTCGGCTCTAACCGGTCTCGAAGATCTGAATCGTTGTAAGCGAAATGGCATAAAGAAATGAAAATCCTCCTCGCCCACAACTACTACCGCTCCTCCGCCCCGAGCGGCGAGGACGCGGTATTCCGCAATGAAAGGACGCTTCTGGAGCGCAACGGAATTGATATCATCCCTTTTGAACGATTCAATGACGATATCGATGACTCGACGGTTGCAAAACGGATACGGCTGGCGCTGAACTACGCCTGGTCAGCGGCGACGTACCATGAAATTTCGGCCCTCATTCGCCGTACCCGGCCTGACCTGGCCCATTTCCACAGCATATTCCCGCTGATCTCGCCGAGCGCCTATGCCGCCTGCCGGGACGCCGGGGTGCCGGTGGTGCAGACCCTGCACAATTTTCGTTTCGTCTGCCCGGGGGCCATGCTGCTCCGCAACGGCCGTCCCTGCGAGGAGTGTCTCGGTTCCAGCCTTCTTCCCGCCCTGTTGCATCGCTGTTACCGGGATTCATTCGCTGCCACTCTCTCCCAGGTCTGGACCATTGCCAGCAACCGCCGCCGCGGAACATACTGGAACATGGTAAATCATTATATCGCCCTCACCGCTTTTGCTGCGCGACGCCTTGTTGCCGGCGGTCTTCCGGCCAAACGGATGAGCGTGAAGCCGAATTTTCTCCCTGATCCCCCTTCCGCCGGAACCGGTGAGGGTGGCTATGCGGTCTATGTCGGAAGGTTGGCCGGTGAAAAAGGTGTCCGGACTCTTCTCTCGGCCTGGCGCGTCTTGCCTGATTTCCCCCTGAAAATAGCCGGCGATGGGCCCCTGCGGGGGGAACTTGCGGCAATAATCGAACGGGAAGGGCTGAATGTTGAACTGGCCGGCAGGCGCAATCGCGCGGAACTCGTTGATATGATAGGCGGAGCGAGCATGCAGATTATTCCATCGGAATGCTATGAGGGGTTCCCACTGGTTGTTCTGGAGGCGCTGGCGTGCGGCACGCCGGTTGTTGCGTCGCGTATCGGCAGCCTGGATGAGATTATCGCGGACGGCGTAACGGGGGTGAAATTCGCGCCGGGGGACCCCGCAGCCCTGGCGGAAAAGGTTGGCGGGCTCCTCGCCAATCGGCGGCAGCTGGGGCTGATGCGCCAAAAGTCACGGGCGCTGTTCGAAAATAACTATACAGCGGAAATAAATTTCATTAGAATCATGGAGATCTATCGCCGGGTGCTGGACGGGCGCTCAGGAAAACAGAAATAGAGGTTCTGCTGTTAATGGAAATTGTCGATATATTAGGCTTTCGAGTCAGCGCTGAAGGTGTTGAAAGGGATGTCGCCAGGGCAGTTGAGTGGGTGGAGGCGGAGCGGTCTTGCCGTTACATGGCATGCGCAAATCCCCATTCGCTGGTAGTCGCTTCCCGCGACGGCCAGTTTGGCGACGCATTGCGTCAGGCCGATCTGCTGACCCCGGACGGGGTCGGTGTAGTGCTGGCGGCCAGGTTCCTCAACCGCTCGCTTACCCGCCGGGTGATCGGTTACGATTTTTTCATGGCGCTGACGGCCCGGCTTGCCATGAAGCGCGGGGCCAGATATTTTTTCTTCGGCTCATCCGAACAAGTTCTGGAACTGATGGTCAGCCGCCTGAACCGGGAGTTCCCGGCCGTCAACGTTTGCGGCATATATGCGCCGCCGTTCAGGGATTCTTTTTCCGAGGAAGAGAACGCGCGAATGGTTGAGGCAATCAATGACGCCCGGCCGGATGTCTTGTGGGTCGGGATGACCGCGCCGAAGCAGGAAAAGTGGATCTACGAAAACCGGGCAAAACTGAGGGTTCCCTTCATCAGCGCAGTTGGAGCGGTCTTCGATTTTTATGCGGGTACCGCCGAACGGCCCCCCGCAGTATGGCAAAAACTGGGGATGGAATGGTTGTACAGGTTTATCCGCGAGCCCGGACGGCTCTGGGAAAGGAACCTGGTGTCAACGCCTAAATTCATCTGGATGGTGCTCAGGGAAAAGGCCCGTTGTTGCGCGGCCATGAATAAAGCCGTTAAAATGTAGATGCCGCACCCCCGCCGATTTTGACCGAACACCCTCCTATAAATGTGATCTTTAGTTTTCCTTCACCTGATACACTCCATGGTGCGCCTCGGTGTCCTTCCTGTGTGCGGAGAGGTCCGCGGCCACTGCATCGATCTTCCCGCTTAGCCGCGTTTCCACAGTGTCAATCTTATTATTCAGCCTAGCCTCCACCGAATCGATCTTATCATTCAGCCGGGTATCCACGGAGTCAATCTTCTTGTTCAGGGTGTCAATGAGAAAGGCAGTATGTTCATGTTTCGCGTTTGACTCGTCACGAGACTCTTTGATCTCTTTCCTCAAAACGTCATGGCCTTCGAGAACCAGGTCGAACTTGCCCCGGATGTCTTCGAGCAGGATTTCCAGGTGGTCTTTTTCCATTGCCGTCTCCTTGACATTTATCTCTTTCGCCGACCATGCAACCCTGTATATCACAGGGGGTCGAAAAGGTGAAGAAATATAATTATGATGTATCCCTTCGCAAATTGATGCAACTTTAACTTACCTGTAGTTTTGCTGTAACAATTTTCGGTTACTCTTGGCGCTGCTGATTAAAGCGGAGAAGAGCATATGAAAATTCTGATAACAGGCGGCGCCGGCTATATCGGCAGCCATGTTGTGAAGGCATTGGGAATGCTTGGCCACGATCTGGTGGTGTACGACAACCTCTCCATGGGACGCGCCTGGTCCGTTCCATATGGCCGGCTGGTGGTCGCGGATCTGGCCGACAAGTCGCTGCTCGACCTGGTGGTCGGGGAATTCAGTCCCGACGCGGTCATCCATTTCAACTCGACCATCCAGGTGGAAGAGCCGCTGTGGGAACACCCCGCCCATTACTGGCACAATGTCGGAAACACCATGAATCTTCTGCAGAGCATGGTGAAGCATAGGGTTCGTTCGCTAATTTATTCTTCTTCCGCCGCGGTTTACGGGATTCCGGAGACAATGCCCGTTGCCGAGACGGCCCCTCTGGCTCCCGTCAATTCTTATGGGACATTGAAAGTAATGCTGGAAAATATCTTGCGCGGACTGGCGGAGGCCGAGGCATTTCATTTCGTCTCTCTTCGCTATTCCAATGTGGCCGGGGCGGACCCCGGCGGAGAACTGGGCCGGAACCATGGGGATGCACCCCATCTCATCGGCCGCGCTCTCAAGACCGCCCACGGAGAATCCGCGAAACTTTCTATTTACGGCGCCGACTACCCGACCCCGGACGGTACCTGCATCAGGGATTACATCCATGTGACCGACCTGGCCCAGGCCCATGTTTGCGCGTTGGAGCGACTGTTGGAATCGGGAATGTCGGAAGTTTTTAACTGCGGTTACGGCCACGGCTATTCGTGCCGAGAGGTGGCGGATACGGCCAGGCGGGTGACCGGGATCGATTTCAGCGTGATGGAATCCGACCGCCGGCCCGGCGATCCTGCCGCGCTCTTCGTTGACCCTTCCAGGCTGAAGAGGCTTACGGGGTGGGCGCCCGAACATGATGACCTCGATTTCATCATCAGGAGCGCCTGGGATTGGGAAAAACGGTTGAAGCGGAAAAGGCCGCAGAATCACTCAACGCCCGATTACCGACAGCATTCCGATAGAAAACCGTTTCAGGCCGCGCTATAAAATCTTTGTTTTTACCCGGATTATATCGGAAAAAATTCACTCAGTTTCAATCCGTGTCCAATCAGACATAAAAGTTTCATCCCACATCAATGGATTCTACTGAAGTAAGTTATTTGAGATGTTTGATTCC
>Ga0181533_1004481_pt1 | contig 14237 bp, 5 predicted proteins | sample PEATcosm2014_Bin_45_FD_119772 | JGI IMG/M metagenome (GOLD analysis project Ga0181533, IMG submission 119772) | Peatland microbial communities from MTU Mesocosm Facility, Houghton, MI, USA - PEATcosm2014_Bin11_60_metaG | ecosystem: Environmental > Terrestrial > Soil > Wetlands > Peat | place... | reverse complement strand
TCACTCGCGCTGTCACATGGCTCCCCAAGTGAAGCTGCTGCAGGCTGACATGCTGTTTATCTATAGACGACTGTGCTGTGCGATCCGGGCCAGCCGCGAATCGGGAATGTGGCACGAGTCAGACTGACGCCAGTCAGATGTCACTGGCGGCGCACTGGGCGCGGGGTCACGGTCGAGGCTGCGCGTAGCGGCCGGGCAATCCGGGCCAACCAAGACAGCGTACATCGCGACATACGTCGAATGACAGTGGATCTGCCGTGTCACAGTGGACTCCGTCAGATGATCGATGACAGTGATTGTTTATACATAAACAGATCATAAGGCGCAGGGCGCGGCATTCGGTACGGATTCGGTGCAATACCCTCTCGAATCGGGGCGAATAAAGGGAGATTTCCACCCCACGTTCTGACCGTCTTCTGAACGCCATCTAAGCGCGTGGCGTGTTGTCGGCATCGATGGGGCCAATCCTCGGCGCGGAGGAACCGCAGACACACCGAGGGATCACCGTCTGATCCGTAAGTGCTGGGCAATGCAGCGTAATCCGGGCCTGAGACAACGGTAGCAGTATAGCGGCAAGAATGGATCGAGCACGCGGAGCGCGGGGCGCAGCGTCTGTCTATCCTGTATACGACGTAGATAGCCCCAGCACGCAGCCCATGCACTCTGGCCACGCCTGTGCCGCCTTCACGCTCTCATGCGATAGTTTTTAAATCAGAATAGTAAATCCGAATTCAGACAGTCAGCCTCTGCCCCACGGTCTTTCAGACCGTGGGTTTCGTTGTGTGTTCGCCTCGGGCAACGCAACGAATATGCAACAACTTTGTGTATCTTGCAAACGCTCAGCCGAGATGCAAAAGGGGCAAACACTGATTGCGGTCGGAAGGCAAGCCGAACGCCATTCCGGTCGTGACAAAACTGTTACAGCCGTTTTCGTCTTGTTGCTACGGCAGCGTGCACTGTACCTTCCGCGAGCCGACCGCGCGCCAAAACCAGCGACTGGCGCCGCTTCTGATCACATCTATAAGTGATCAAACGCACAGACAAGACCGCTGATTGCTAGTTTGCTATCAGGCGCATATCAGAGTCCGCACGCGACAGACGGGCCCCGCGGACCTAGAAACAGCCGATAGCAGTTCTCTGCTGCTTCAAGACCCGTCGCTTTCCACTTTCCTCAAAATCGCCGTTAGTCACCCGGCTTTCCTGTGGAGGTCGTCATGCTCGTTTCCTATTCTCCTACTTGGAGTGGTGGTCTCGTATCTCGCCTGCACTTGGCTGTGTCGCAAAACGCTGTTGCCGGGCGCCTCTGGTCTATGGCACTGGTTTTCGCTTGTCTGCTGGGCAGTCTGGCTCCATGCCGGCTCCAGGCGCAGAACATCACCCTGGCCCCGGTCATCACCACGGTGGCGGGCAATGGCACAGCGGGCTATACAGGGAACGGCCAGCAGGCCACTAGCGCAGAACTGAATGGGCCTAGAGGTACCGCAGTGGACAGGGCGGGCAATATCTACATCGCAGATGAATTTAACAACGTTGTCCGCAAAGTGGATACCACGGGCATCATCACCACCGTGGTGGGAGGTGGTACCGTCTGCACAGGGGGGGCCGACCCGCTCGGGGACGGCTGTCCGGCCACCAGCGCCCAGTTATCGGACCCTATTGGCCTAGCAATGGACAGGGCCGGCAACCTCTACATCGGGGACGCTGGCGACAACGTGATCCGTGCTGTGAACATGCAGTCGAGCAGCATCACAATTGCGGGAGTCACGATCCCGGCCGGGGACATCGCGACTGTGGCTGGGAATGGTACGGCAGGCTATAGCGGGAACGGCCAGCTCGCTACCAGCGCCCAGCTATCGGAGCCCCTTGATGTGGCAATGGATAGTGCGGGCAACCTCTACATCGCGGATTACGGCAACAACGTGATCCGTGCCGTGAACATGCAGTCGAGCAGCATCACAATCGCGGGAGTCACGATCCCGGCCGGGGACATCGCGACTGTGGCTGGGAATGGTACGACAGGCTACAGCGGAGACGGTTCGTCGGCCACCGGCGCAGCACTCCATTGGCCGAGTGGCGTCGCGGTGGACAGTACGGGCAACATCTACATTGGCGATTCTAATAACAACGTCGTTCGCAGAGTGAACACATCTGGCATTATCACAACGTTTGCAGGCAATGGTTACGGTGCAGGCCAGCAGGGTGTCGGTGGCTACACCGGAGACAATGGCCCGGCTACCAGCGCAGAACTGAACGCGCCGTGGACCGTGGCGGTAGATAGCGCGGGGAATCTCTACATCGGCGACCATGGTAATTATGTCGTTCGCAAAGTGAACACTCTCGGCATCATCACAACCGTTGCGGGGACGGGTTCGCAAGGCTACGCCGGGGACAACGGCCCGGCTATCTGGGCGGAATTCTACGCTCCCGCTGAGATGGCCCTGGACAGCGCGGGCAACCTCTACATCGCGGACACCAATAACAACCGCATCCGCAAGGTAAACACGGGCCCGGTGAACTTCGGGCAGGTAAATGTTGGAGCGAACAGCACGCAGGACGTATTTCTATCCATCAATAATACTGGGCTGACGCTCTCTACCGTACTAGCCAGCGGCGACTATTCCGTGTCGAGCAACTCCTGCGCGCTGAGCACCCCGCTTTCCGCCGGCACCATCTGCACCTTAAAGGTGCAGTTCACGCCCACCATGCCGGGATGGCGGTGGTCCCCGTTGGTGGTAACCGACGGCAGCTCGAACAAGTACAGCTTCGGTCTCGAAGGCACAGGTGTGGGCTCGGCTGTGGCATTCACACCGGGGACGATCACGACCCTGGTGGATGGCAATGGGACGGCGTGCTCTAACAGCACCGCTTTATGCGGGGACGGCGGTGCAGCTGCCAGTGCGCAGCTCAACCTTCCCCACGGTGTTGCCCTGGACGGCGCGGGTAACATCTACATCGCAGACTGGCTAAATTACCGCATCCGCGTGGTAAACATGCAGACCACCCCGATCACGGTTGCGGGAGTGACCATTCCCGCTGGGGACATAGAGACCGTGGCCGGGAGCGGGCAGGCGGGAGCATGCGGGTCCAACGGCCGAGCTCTTCAGGCGCAATTCTCGGAGCCGCTTGATCTGGCGCTGGACAGCGCGGGCAACATCTACATTGTGGACGCTGCGATGGAGTGCCTCAGCAAGGTGGACGCGAACGGCTCCCTTACCTTAGTGGCAGGAAAAGGAGACGGCACATACGGCTACACTGGGGACGGAGGTCCGGCCGCCCAGGCGCTATTGCATAGTCCCTACAGTGTGGCAGTGGACGGGGCGGGCAACATCTACATTGCAGACGCTGGCAACAACGCCGTCCGCAAGGTGGACTATAACGGCATTATCACGACCGTGGCCGGCACCGGGACGGCATGTGCCAGCGGCACCAATGCCTGCGGGGACGGCGGCCTGGCCACGAGTGCGCAGCTCAACTCTCCGCTCGGAGTGGCGGTGGATGGTGCAGGGAACATCTACATCGCGGATACTGAGGACTATCGGATCCGCAAGGTAACGCCGGGCGGGGTGATCACGGGCGTAGCTGGCAATGGTAATGTCGGGTGTGGCGGGGATGACGTGCAAGCTACCAGTGTTCCGTTGTTTAACCCTGCTGCGGTTAAGGTCGACAGCGCAGGCAACATCTACATCGTCGACTATAACTGCATGGTTATCCAGAAGGTCGACGTCAATGGCATCATCACCACCGTAGCTGGTAACGGAACGAACGGCTACAGCGGCGACGGCGGCCCGGCTACCAGCGCAGAGATCTATGCTGAAGGCGCGGCGGTAGACGGCGCAGGGAACATCTACATCGCCGATACCTACAACAACCGCGTCCGCGAAGTGAACGTAAGCTCGGGCGCCCTGGTATTCGCCAATCTGGGTATCGGACTGACTAGCAGCGCGCAGAGCGTCGCGGTTTCGGACGTGGGCAACGCCGCGCTCAACTTCACCGGGATCGCCTATGCAGGGAGCTCCTTCCAAACTCAAACTGTGGCGAACAACTGTGTTGTTGGAACCCAGGTTGGGTTTGGCCAGACCTGCGATCTGGGGGCCGTGTTTATGCCGGTCGCTGCGGGAAACCTTAGCGGGAGCATCACGCTCACCGACAAGGCATTCAACGGCCAGCAGGTCGCGACGCTCTCGGGGACTGGCATGCCACCCACAACGTTCAGCGCCCTCACGCCGTCGCAGTCGATCCCGTACGGAAGCACGACTAGTCTTTCGGGCACGATCAGCGCGGGATCCTACTACCCGCCAAGCGGCGAGACGGTTTCCATCACGGTCGGCAGCCTTGCTCCGCAGTCCGCCACGATTGGGGCCAGCGGGAGCTTCTCGCTGCTGTTCACGGTAAGCCTCCCGGTCGGGACATACACGATCACGTATAGCTACCCGGGAGACAGCAACTTCACCAGCGCCAGCGATACCAGTACGACCTTAACCGTGAATGCGTCGACAACGGTGTTATATACGCTGAACTTGACCGAGGTGGGAACGGGCACCGGAACGGTGACGGATAACCTGGAGCAGATCAGTTGCAGCGAGGCCAACGGGACCGGTCAAACGGGAAGTTGTTCGGGAAGCTATGACGCCGGGTCGTGGGTCACCCTGATAGCGAGCCCGACTGCACCTTCAACGTTTGCCGGCTGGAGTGGTGCATGCGCGGGCACAATCGGCACGATGTGTACGGTAGCCATGACATCGTCGCCGATATCTGTCATTGCGAGTTTTGCTCAATCCCTCGAGTACGATTACGTGGTCAGTTCTGGGACAAACGTAACGGAGACCGCCACGATCTGCCCGAACGGGTCCAGTCCTTGCACGGATCCGAACGAGAGTGTGGTGATGGTGCAGTTCCCGGTGGTGACTTCGTCCTTCCCCCTCAGCATCAAGGCTACGGAATTCCTGGCTATTGGGCTTTGCCCGTACCCGCCACCTAATACTTCGCAACAGGTCCAGGATGATCCTGATTGCCGCTTCGCCAGCTTCTTCAACTATGGAACCGACCCGAATGGCAACACCATCGTGCCGCTGTGCTACCCCTACGCCAACGGGAACTGCGTCCACTATGACGTGTTCTCTGGAAGTCAGGGGAATGAGCCACCGACGACTTCGTATAGCGGTGGCGTTTTCTGGAAAATTGGACTGAACAACTCCTCATTCTCGCCGGCATCCTATTGGTTGAATAGCCTACCGCGGATACTCGACGATCCGGATGCCGATGAATTTACTCCCCCTGGCGTTTTGCCCTACGGCACCAATTGCAACGATGCCATGGTGGTGGGAACCCCTCCGAAGCAATACACGCCCACGATTTACTGCCAGTTCGACGCGGATATCACGTTGTTCTACAACCCTTCGTCGGGCCTCGACAAGACGGTCGGCGGAAAGACCCAGCAAGCCAATGACGTGGTAGTAGCGTTCCTGCCGGGCTCGGCGCCAGTCCCCCCTCCTCCGACGACTGCTCCGACCATCGCCGGCAGTTGCGTCAGTGGATGCGTGGTCAACACCACCCCTGTCCCTCCCACTATTACGTTTACCGAGGGCACGGGAGGAACATTCCAGGTCTCGGTCACGGCAGGTTACCCGTCACCAACTCTGACCGAAGTCGGTACGCTGCCGGCCGGACTGGCGTTCAACACGGCAACCGGATTGATCAGCGGCACGCCCGCTGACGGCGCGGACGGTAAGAGTTACTCAATCACCCTCACTGCCACCAACAGTGCGGGCTCCGCCGTGCTGACCTACAATCTGACAGTTAACCCAGCGGCGCTGACCATGACCGCCAGCAGTGGCGTAATGACCTATGGCGAGGCCCCTCCCACCATCACCCCCACCTTCGTGGGGCTGGTGAATGGGGACACTACCGCAACCCTAGGCGCAAACTGCTCGACCACAGCAAACAGCAGCAGCCCGGTGGGCACCTACACCAGCTCGTGTTCAGCGACGGATCCGACCTACACGATCACCCCCGTGTCCGGCACGGTGACCGTGAGCGCAGCACCGGTAGTCGTCACCGCCAGCAGTGCTACGATGACCTATGGCGGACCCGTGCCGAACATCACGCCCAGCTACGCCTACCCAGCCGGGACTGTGAGTAGCCACGCTCCAACGACCCCGCCAATGTGCTCGACCACAGCGACCGTCACGAGCCTACCGGGCACCTACCCAAGCACTTGCGTGAACGCGGGGGATACGGACTACACGTTCACCTATGTGCCTGGCACGGTGACGGTGGTCGGGTTAGAAGTTTCGCCACTGACCGTGAACTTTGGCACATTGTATCTGAACAGAGTCGGCGCTCAGTTGATCACTCTAACTAACAAGGGGACTACTCCGATCACGATTTCGAGCGTCAAGATCGCGGGGGGCACCGCACCCGGCGATTATGGCGACCTAACCTTCTGCCCTCCCATGATTTTGTCCCTACCGGCCACATTACCTGCGGGCAAGAGCTGTCCAATTGGTGTGGGCATTGCCGCCACGGCGAAGGTCTTCAGCCCAACCGCCTCGACGACCACTCTTACCATTACCGACAGCGCGGCAAGCCAAACGGTGCTGCTGACGGCCCAGGTGATCAATCCGCAAGCAAGCTTCAGCTCAACCTACTTGAGCTCGGGCAAGCTTACCTTCCCAACAACGCTTAAGGGTAATAGCAGCCCGGTGTCGATCACGGTGACAAACCCGGGAAATACTCCGCTGACTCTCGGGAATCCGGCGATCAGCATCAGCAGCAGCAGCGGCGATTTCGCGCTGACCAGCACGACTTGCAATGGCGCGACCGTCTACACCGCAGCCGAGGGCGGGACGACGAGCTGCGTGATCAATCTCACGTTTACTCCAAAGGCGACGGGGACTTTTACCGGCACCTCGACAATTAAGGACAATGCGCAGAACAGCCCGCAAACCATCACACTGTCGGGCACCACATAGCACTGATGGGGATTGAGGCGCAGGCAACTGCGCCCAGTTCTCTCACACAGAAGCGGTCACGGGCTCCTGTTGATGTGCGGACCTCAGGAGCTTGTGGCCGGCCGGCTGAAAAGGAAGCTTTCGGGAGAACTAGCTGGCGGGGTGAGTGTAGATAGGGCTGAGATCGCTTCGCTTCACAATGCTGTCGGTCTTCGCTTCGCTCTTAATCTCATCCAGAATTTGGCGGGCCTGCTGATAGTGTTCGGGGGCGTCAGCCGCTTTGCCGGAGAGTTCCAGATCACGCGCCAGCAGGTAATGGGTTTGCGCGAGCAGAACCCGCAGGCCGAGTTTCTGGCTTCGGCTGAGAGCGCTCTCCAGTTCTTTTCTCGCCGGCTCGTAGCTCTTGAGATTCATCAGAGCTTCGGCGTGATAAATCGAACATTCGGCGGATACATACTTCGATCCCATGCTGTCCGCTTCCTCGGACAACTTGCCGAGCACACTTGCGGCTAACTGAAAGCGATCGAGTCCGACCGCAGCCTTTGCGACATTGAACTTGGAGACGAGAATCAGACCCAAATCGCTGGTGTGGGACGCCGTTTTGAGCGCCTCATCGTAGAGGGAAGCCGCAGATTTGTATTCTGCGCGGTAGAAGGCGTTGTCGCCCTGGTAGCCCAGGATTTCAGCGGTTGTGGCATCATTTTTCAACCCGCGGGCTACATTCAATGCTTCCTCGAGACTTTTCTGCGCATCATCGTTGCGCCCGATCTGTGCAAGAGCGTGGCCGTAATAGCCGAGGACTTCTGCCAGCCACGTCGGGTCCTGCACTTCCCGGAAAGTCTTGACCGCGTCCTCTTCCGAGCTCAGTGACGCGCCATAGCGGCCCTGATAACCGAACAAAATGCCGATGCTGGAGGACTCGATGGCAGCGCTGCGCTTGTCTCCGGTGCTGCGCCGCAAATCCAGCGCGCGCAGATATTGCTCGATCGCCAGATCGTACTGACCCATCTCGGTGGAAGTGTCAGCCAGGTTGTGAAGAGTGTCGGCAATCTTACTGGGGACCTTGAGCGCTTCGCGCAGCTGCAGGGCCTGCTCGAAATAGGTGCGCGCGTTCTGGTAGTCGCCCTTCATGAAGTAGGCGTTGCCGATGTTGTTCAAAACCAATCCCTGATTGTTCTGATTCCCTGCGTCGATTTCCGCCTGCAGAGACTCCTTAAACAATTTCAATCCCTGATCATACTGGCCGTGATCGACATAAAACTGAGCCAGGTCAATGAGTACATCACCGGTTCCGGCTTTATCGCCCAGCTCGCGCCATAAAGCGAGCGCCTCTTTGTAATCTTTGAGTGCCTGCTCCGGTTTGCCTAGCACATCTTCAGACGTTGCCATCGCGTCCAGACTCATGGCGACACCCTTCTTGAGTCCCAGCCTGCGTTTGATTTCCAGCGAGTCCCGCAGATTGCGAAGGGCGTCCTGGTGTTTGTTCAGATCGGCGTAGGCCACGCCCGTCGCCTGAAGAATGTCGGCTCTTTCTTCGTCGTTGCCGAACTCGACAGTCAGCGCTTGAGCACGCGTCAGGTATTCGAGTGCTTTTTCCGGGTTGCCGTCATAGATTTCGACGCGTCCCATCGCGACCAGAGCGTCCACGCGCTTGGGATCGAGCGCCAGCACCTGGGTGTAGGCGTCGCGCGCTTTCTCGTAAGCGCTGGAGTTCTCATACAGACCGCCGAGCTCGAGGAGCACGTCGGCATTGCCGGGCGCAGCCTTGGCCAGATTGTCATAGGCTTCGATAGCCTTGGGATAGTCCTTCTGGATGCGGTCAAAGCTGGCTTGAATCAGATACTTTTCCTGCGAGGGAAGCTGATCGCTCAATGCAACGGCCTTCTGCGCAGCCTGCTCCGCTTCGTTGTCCTGACCGAGATCGGCGTAGGCCTTCGCGAGTTCGGAGTACGCCAAGGCGAATCGTGGATCCTCTTTTGTGGAGGCTTCGAATCGCCGGGCAGCATCAAGGAAGTTTCCATTGCGCGCGGATTCCAACCCGTCGTTGTAATCGCGCATAGCCGGCAGCGAACTGGTTGACGGTTTGAAGGATTGCTGCGCGAGCTCTTTGACGATGCTGCGCGAGAAAGCCAGGTTTGAGCGAATATCGCCGGCAAGACGGTCGACGGCGGCAAGAACATTGTTCTCGGTCGCGGACACGGCCAGTGTGGCGGTCTGTCCTCGCTTTATGTCCTGGATGGTGGCATCAATGCGAATCTGATCGCCGAACCGGGCGTACTGGCCCCATACGACACGATCGGCGCTGGTAAATTCCGCGATGCGGACGATGGTCGGCGGATCGAGGATTGTCGTTGGCGAAATCTTCAAGTCGCTGAAGATCTGGTGTAGACGGTTGGGGCTTACAGTGCGGAGTTGGGCGGACTGACCGACGTCGGTGCTCAAGATTTCTACCAGACTGGAACCCAGCCAATCGAGTGAGGCATCACCAGACGCATTGCGGAAAGGCACAATGGCGAGCGAAACCTGTGCCGCAGCGCCGGCATTTGTGGCGGGCTGCGCGGTGTGCGTGGCCAGGGTTCTCCAAACTGCCAGGCCGACCACCAGCAAAGCGAGCCCAGCGGCTGCAGCCAGCCACATCTTCTTCGGTCGGCCACCTGCGAGCGTGATCGCCGTGGCCACCCAACTGCGGTGGGTCAGATGCGGCGCATGGCCCGCATCCAGATCCGCAATAATCTCCGCCGCACTCTGATAACGCAGATTGACATCCCGCTCCAGGCACTTCTGAATGATGCGAGCCAGGCACTCGGGTAGATCGGGATTGAGCCGCCGCGGATCTTTCGCAGCTCCATGGACCCGCTGGTACATCATCTGCATCGTCGACTGCGTCGGCTCAAACGGCAGATTGCCAGTCACCATCTCGCACAGGATCAAGCCGAAGGCATACAAATCGCTGCGATGATCGACCGGGCGGATTTCCGCCTGCTCGGGAGACATGTAGCGCGGCGTGCCCAAGAATTGGCCGGTCTGCGTCATTCCCAGGTCGGATTCCAGCGATTTCGCGAGGCCGAAGTCAGAAACATAAATGTGATCGTGTTGATCGATCAGAATGTTTTGCGGCTTCAGGTCGCGATGGACGACTCCTTCGGTGTGGGCGGCGTCGAGCGCGGCGGCGAGCTGGCGCGCGATGTTCAGGGCACGATCCAGCGGCAACTTTCCTTCCTTTCTGAGCAGGTGGCTGAGATCCTGGCCTTCGACGTAGGCCATGGAGATGAACTTCGTGTCTCCGGGACCATCGCCGAGATCGTGAATGCGCAGAACATTGCGATGGGAGATCTTGCTGGCCAGCAGGAGTTCCTGTTTGAAGCGCTGCGAGATGCTGGGATCGCGGGTAAGATCGCGCCGGACGAGCTTCAGCGCCACCGTGCGTTCGAGTTCTTTGTCCCAGGCTTTGTAGACCGTCCCCATCCCACCTTCGCCGAGGATGCATTCCACGCGATAACGCGGCCCGAAATCAGGAACCCGGTTCGACGGCGGGGAGGACTGCGCCTGCGGTTGGGCCGAATACAATTGAGGTGGCGAAGAACCGTCGGCAGTCATGGCGGAAGCGGAAGAAGCGACCGTGGGAGCCGGCTCTGGACTTGTGGCAGGGACCGGCGCGCGGGAGGAAATGGCGGTCTCGGCATTGGAATCGACCAGTGCGCCGCCACAGTGGCTGCAGGTCAGAGCAGCATCGGGGTTATGGGCACCGCATTGCGGGCAGAGATGAGCAGCTTCAGCTTCTGACGCCGGAGGTTTGGCACGCGCTGGCACGATGGACCCACAAGCTGCCGACGAAAGGATGCCGTTGAAGGACGGTCATCCGTTCCCTAAGACAAGCACGGGGAGCATCACTTGTCTGTGATGCCACGCACACTTTGACCGGCCTTAAGAGGTAACATCGGCAGCGAACGGAGCTTGTGGCCTATGTCGGCTCCCAAGAGAAAAGTTGTCGGGAGTACAATTTGAGGCACCATGCACGATGCGATGATCGGCGTCAGTGACTGGCGTCAGTCTCACGCGGCGAGAAATTCCGGCACGATGTGGCCACGCTGTGCCGCCTTCACGCTCTCGTGCGATATTTTTTAAATCAGAATAGGAAATCCGAATTCAGAGACAGTCAGCCTCTGCGCCACGGTCTCAGAGACCGACAGGCAACCGTATCGTATTGACAACGCATGACTTGTAAAGCCCGTTGCATGACTGTTGCACGGTCGCCCGCCAGAAATAACTTCGTAACAACCCTCCGAGCGGCTTCAAAACGCACCATTTGACGCCCGTTTCTGTGCTCGTAAGCCTGCAATCAGGTACAAAATGGGGAGAATGGGTACGGAAACGGTACATTAAGGGAGTTTTTCAAAGCAGGGTGTCACAGGGGGTCTTAACCGGGCGAGAAGGGCGGGTGCCGGGGAGTCCCCCCGGATCGTCTGCGCGCGGCGGGCGGGGCCCAGCCATGCGCGTTCTGCGCCACGAAGTGCCGACTGTGATATTTCGACGATTATCGAAATAAGGCATTTCCCGCATTCCGCGCCGCGCCCTGCGTCTTTCGCCATCCATTCGCTTTCCACTGAAATCGGCATTCACTGCAAAGTGGGACACGAGCCGCGCCCAGCGCGCTGAAGTGGGAACCATGAGATGATACGGTACAACATTCTGTTTCATCCTGCCAGAATCAGCCTTCCTCCTCACGCTGCAATCGAAGTATTCGAGTCCTGGTTGGCGATCGCAATCTCATGAGCGCTCAGCTGCTTGCGCAAGCTCTGGCCCAGGATCCCAAGTTTCATGTGACGTTTGTTTCCAGCGGCGACCACATGATCTCCGCCGGAAATGATGCTGACGTGGCAGTTATCAGTCTCGATCTCGGCGGCAGCATCGATGAAACCATGCGAATCGCCCGCAGTTTCACTGAACGCAATTCCGTCACGCGTCTAGTCATGCTGCTGGACGATCCCACTCGCGACATCGTCGTTGACGCCTTTCGCTGCGGCGCGAGCGGTGTGTTTTCAAGGACACAGCCGGTATCCGAGTTCTTGAAGTGCGTGGATCGAGTTAGCCAGGGCGAAATCTGGGCATCGAAAAGTGAAATCGATTACCTGCTCTCGGCCCTACGCGGCACTCCAGGTTCTCGCATGGTCGGCTGCGAAGCCGTCAGAGTGCTTACCAGGCGCGAACTAGAGGTTGTCCGACAGGCAGGAGAAGGACTGAGCAACCGAGAGATCGCAGAGAAGCTAGGGCTCAGCGAGCACACGGTGAAGAACTATTTGTTCCGCGCTTTTGAGAAGATCGGGGTCTCCAGCCGCGTCGAATTGCTTTTCCATTTCCTGCGCCACGAGAAGTTGTTAGGCGACAAACAGGCGGTGGAGCAATCCGAGGAGTCCGACGATCCGCTGTCGAAATGCCGCGAGGCAGCGCAGGAGGGTTCTATCGTTGCGCAGTTCGCGCTGGGTCTTGCATATCTCCATGGAGAAGAGGCCGAAAAGGACGATTACTCGGCATACTACTGGCTAAGCTTGGCTGAACAAAATGCTGAACGCGTTATCGCGCAAAGCCGACACGCTGTTAAACAGCTTAGGAAATCAATGAATGCGGTCAAGATCAAGGAAATAGACCGCACGCTGGCAGCCAAGTCGGGCCATACGCGCTCAAAACCTGTCCTCAATTCTCTGAAACATAGGCATGTGGCGGTGCCTTCTTCATTGGCGGTATAAGTCAAGGCCTGTGGCCACCCATAACAATGAAAGACTGTACTGGCGCGGTTTGTTGATTCCAAACGAGTTACGCTGCGTCTTCCGACGGAGTGCTATGGCGTCCGGACGTCCGGGTTACCCGCGTTTCTTTGCCAGCTTCCGGGCGGCAAGAATCCGCGGGTGGTACTTTCTACGAGCAGCAGCGACAGCCACAAGCAAGTCATCGAGCGTGGGCATCTGGCCCGAAGCAATGAGCCGCTGGGGTTCAGCGCATAGATCGGTGGGCACGACTTGAAGCCCCTGCAAGCAGGTTGAGCGTATAAACGACGCCCATTTCCGTTCCCGCGCTCCGCGCCCCGCGATCAGACGGTTGGAATATACGCCTCGGGATCAGCGCAGCCGATCATCTTGGCGTAGGCTTCGATATCAACGTGATGCTCGATGACCGAGAACGAATCGTAATTGAAGATGTACGCGTCACCGTAGATCAGCTTCTCGCTGGCGAAGCGGGTCAGTACGATTTTCTTCCTGCACTTTGCGAGAACACGGTTGATCCTCTTGCGCAGAGTCGATCTCCGGCGATCACCGTGCGGATCACCCTTGCCTCGCTTGTCGGGCGCGGACGGGATGATTACGAGAATGCTCGTGTTCATGTCGTTGTTCAAATTCATTGATCCCTCCGTTTCGACTGCTTCAGTGCCAACCAATCGGCATGAACCCGATCTGTGTACTTCGAGTCTTCGTCTGTCACCTGATGTCTGTGAACCTTTTCAGCCAACGGGCAGGATGCAATGATGCAGTCACGATCAGGTTGAGATAGGATTTGAAAACCGTTTCGGATCGAGCAGAACACCCAGCCCTGCTCGATGTACGGCTCGAAGGCTCCGAGAAAGCGTTCGGAGTAAAAATTACTCATAGATATGCGCCCATCCCTGCGCTCTATCGATGTGCTTCACCAGCACGCAACGCGCCCTGTGTTCCGTGCGCTTCGATTTCGTTTGAAGCCCGCGCAGCAAGTTGAGCGTATGCGCCACGCCTTGTTTCCGCTCCTGCGGTGGAGCGTCGAGCACGCAGACCTTGCGATCTTGCGTCCAGCGATATCGTCTGACCGTCTGGCCGTTCCTATCGCGGACTGTTTGTCTGAATCGCATCATTTCTTCTTCTGCTGGCCGCTCAGTTCTGCTTCGCCTCGTCAAACTCCCAGAGTTCCGAGCACTCGACACAGACGATGCTTCCATCAGTCATGATGTAGCAGTCATCCGTCGGGCGATCACAACCGACGCAGCGAGAAAGAGCCTCCTTGCGATCCTCGTTCTGTGCGACGTTGGATGCAGTCATCTCTTCCTCCAGTTTCGAGGAACTATGCGCCTCGACTCGCATTTCTTCGGGTCATTGCCGCTCCCCGCTCGTGCTGATCTTTTGCAACGTGTTCCGCAGCGCAGGGGGCTGCGCTTCTGGGCTATCGAGCCACCGGATCAGATCGTCCATCCGCTTCAGGATCGACTCCTCAGTTTCATGTTGTTGGCGATTACGGTAATTGACGTTCTGAACTTCAGGACGGATC
>Ga0181533_1004480_pt1 | contig 14244 bp, 21 predicted proteins | sample PEATcosm2014_Bin_45_FD_119772 | JGI IMG/M metagenome (GOLD analysis project Ga0181533, IMG submission 119772) | Peatland microbial communities from MTU Mesocosm Facility, Houghton, MI, USA - PEATcosm2014_Bin11_60_metaG | ecosystem: Environmental > Terrestrial > Soil > Wetlands > Peat | place... | reverse complement strand
TTGCGCTGTATCTATGCCAGCCACCGGCGGGATCAATTCTGGAAAGAGCGACTCAACACTCATGCGGCCGAGAACGATTGCCTCAGCCTGGCGGTCTAGCCGAAGAATTCTGTCGTGCGCCCTGCGAGAATTGTTCTATACATCATAGGTCGCCTTTTCTCTTCGACCCGTCCATACTAGCGCGGCTTGTGTTCAAGGGAAGTGTGTTTTTGGACGCACACTTCTTTAGCTGCCCTTTGAAGCGATCGAGTCCGCAGCCCAACCAACCGCCTTTGCGGCCTTGCGCGCCGCTGTGTCCGCAGAACAGGTTGGGCTTCCCGCCGCCACCGTAGCAGGGTGGATTTCCAAGCCAAGAAGCCAGATGGCGTATGCGAGCTGAGCGGGCCACTGTTCCTTGCGCCCGTCGCGAAAATGGAGGGTGCTGCAGGCGGGTCGTTTGGTGCGAGTTTTCACGAGGCGTGAGAACAGGGCAGGCCGTTTCCAGCCTCCCCGTGGTTCAAGTCCCCTCAGTTGGCCGGGCGGAAGCTCTCGGCCATCTGATATGGTCCCGGCGAGTCCCAAGGCTGTCATCAGCGTGGGGAGTCAGTAGCGAAGCCAACGCTTATACGTCAGTTGTTGAGCTGACCCCACGTTCGCGCCCTGCGGCTATTGGACCCGGACGCGCAGGAAACCGTTGGGACCGGGCATCAGGGGGCTGACCAGGTTCAAAACGGAATCGCTGGCGGCATTGGTCGAGACGGGCGTCCAGGCCCCGCCGGCCAGGTCAGGCGTGTATTCCAGGACGTAGCTCAGGCCGGGCTGGCTCGAAATCGAGACGGCCAGTTGCGTGCCTTGCACGTTGACCAGGGTGATCCGCGGCACGCCGGGAGCCTGCAGGACGGCGGGTTGGCTCACGACCGTGCCGCTGGGGTTGGACACCAGGACATCATACGAGCCCAGGTTGTTCGCTTGCGCATTGGTCAACGTGAGCAGGTTGTTGGTGGCGGAGAGGATCGGGACGCCGTTGAATCGCCATTGAAAACTCAGGGGCAGGTCGCCCTCAGCGAGCACGTAAAAAGTCGCACTGCCGCCGCCGCTGAGGACTTGGTCGGCCGGCTGGATCGTAATGCCGGGCGGCGTCGCCGGCGGCAACGTTTGGGCGTAACTCAGGGCCATCCCAAACGTAATGTCGGGGCTGGCGAGGCTATAGTTGTGGACTTCGACCGCGAGCACATTGTCGCCGGCGACCAGGTTGGTGAGCAGGCCGCCGGATACCGTAAAGACATCCGGGCAAATTGGGCACGCGTTGCCATGACAGGGATCGCTGGATGGAAGCCCCGAGCAGGGATAACCGGCGGCGGTCGTGTTGAAGGTGGTCGGGGGCGGGTTCATGCGCAGGCGGTATATTTCCGCGCCGTTGAGATAAAAGATCGCCCCGTCATCCACGTAGTTCGAGAGCAGGAGCGAAACGCCGGGACTGGGACCGGCGAACCCGAAGTGGGTCCGAAAGTAGCAGGTCGGATACGGATAGCCGGTGGCGGGATTGTCGGGGATTTGGGTGTTTTTGGGTTGCACCCCGGAAAATGGGCCGCCGGCGCGCGTGTCGACCCATAAAAGGCCCGCACCGGGCCCGCTCCAACCATCGTCGATGAATGTGGCGGCTTGCCAATTGATGCCATCGAGATCGACGCAGGTATATTTCCACGCATTCGTGATATCGAAAATCGGCAGGAACGAGATGCTGGTCGTGAAGGTCGAGCTGGCGGTAAAGCAGTTGGTGCCGGCGAGGGAGGTCACGCGGTAGTAATACAGGGTGCCGGCCAGCAAGCCGGTCAAACGAACCGTATGCGTGTTGGTGAGCCGGGGATCCAAAGGCGTCGTATTCCCGTAACTGGCATCGAAACCATAGTCGACTTGCGAAGTGGCATTGGACAGAGTCGTCCAGGTGATCGTGGCGGTCCATGGTCCCGCCGCCGCCGCCAACGAATCGGCGAACCGCCGGGTGTGAAACGATGACGCCGCCGAGTATTGGTTTGTGCCGACGGTGGCAGTGACTTGGTAATAATAGGTCGTGTCGGGCTGGAGCCCGGCCAGCGTAGCCGTGCGGCCCATGGCCGGAGTGGTGTCGGGTGGCGTTACGGCTCCGTAATTGGCGCTGACGCCATACGCCACCGAGGTCGTCGCGTTGGTCACGGTGGAGAAGCCGACTGACGCCTGGAAGAAATCCGGGGTGACCGATAGGCCGGTTAGGAAGGGCACGGCATAAATACCCAGGTGACTGCCAATGTAGCGCTCGTGGCCGTAATCCACGAGCGCGTTGGAATGATTATATGCCACCGGATTGCCAAAGGGGTCGGCGCAGTACAAGGCGGTAGAGTGGCCTCCATCCATGCTCACCGCATCCCAACCGCCGAAGACCAGCATCCAATTGGCCGCCTCGACATCCAGCGCCCCCTCGCTGTAGCCGGGCTGAGGTCCCCCATCGATTACCATAACGTACAAGTAGCGCCGGTCGGCGGAGAGGCCCAGGACCGTGCGGGGTTGCTTGGGAAGATGCACGTCGCCGTTGTCCTGTGCGTCCGGGTAATTCGTTACCGCGGCCGCTCCGATATTGAGTCCGTTCGAGACAATGGGATAGAAGCCGGTCACGGCGGTGTAAAAGCCCAGGGTGTTGGTGGGCGGAATGTTGCTCCACAGGATGCCCGGATCATTGTTGGTGGTAAAAAACAGGACGCAGTTGCAGCCGCTGCCGCCGGTTTCCTGCGCGGACACCACCACGCCGCGCGAGATTTGCAGGCCATAGACATCCTCGGGATTGCCCTCGCCGGGCGGATCGCCGGGGCTGTAAAAGTTCGCGTTGACAGCCGCCTGGACGCCGTTCCGGAGCAGGAAATTGGTGATCGTCAACGACAGGGTCTCACGCGATCCGGGCACGGGCGCGGGGGCCGGCGGCGTGGCCAGGAAGCGGATATCCGGGTCCGCCAGGTCCACCCGGAGGCAGTGAGCCACCTGACGACGAGGAACGGCGGCGTCGGGATAGTTCGTGGCGGCCATGTGTTCGATGCCCTTGAAAACAGGACGCCAAGCGTTGGTGACGATCGAACCCCCGGCATCGGCCACGGCCGCCAGAACAATCATCCAAGACAGAATTCTGCGCCTCGCCTCGCTGGTGGGGTTCTTGGTCTTCACGATATGAATTCAGCCGCCGAGCATTTCCATGATTTTCGCAACCCTGGCACCAAGGCCGGGCTGAGATAGTGACGGAGGCTTCTCAAGCCAACACGCAATCTGAACTTGCCCGAGCCGGACATCCGATGATGTGGAAAGGGTTTCAATGTGCAGGCCCAGTTCTACCATCACCGCCACGCCCACTTTCGGGAACGCCGCCCGACCGCGCCGGCTTCGGGCTTTGCGCATTTGCCTTTTGGCTTGGGGCGCGTTTGTAACCGAGAACAGACTGCCATCCACTCCGCACAGCCGCAACCCGTGATAGAAGGCTTCGGGATGCGGGACGGGATCGCCCTTGGGCTTGAGGGCCGCCTTCGTGAATTGATCGAAAATCTCGGAAGACAACATTGCCCGCCATTGGGCCAAAGCCCCATCCGTAATGGTCTTGTCGGCGAGTTCTTTCACATGCCCGGCCAGTGTACCCTTCTGCGCCACTGCGTGCAAGACCAAGCCTTGTATCAGCTCGACCTGACTGACCACGGGTGGCCGACGGCGACGCACGCCGCAACCAAGGAAGATTGCATAGACCAAGGACCATGGGATCCGTTGGTCAAACTTCGCAGGGCAGAGGAGGAAGGAACGGCAAGTTAACAATATGTAACGGAGCCGTAGGTGTTGGTGACGATCACATCGTACCTGCCTGCGTTGGCCGCGGCGACCGGATTCAACACGAGCGTGGCATTGGTCGCACCGGCGAGGTTGGCTCCGTCAAACTGCCATTGGTATGCCAATGGCGGGCTCCCGGCAGCGCCCACTGAAAAAGACGCGCTGCCACCCAGAACGATGGACTGGTCTGTGGGTTGGATCGAGATTTGCGGGGCCGCCGGGGCCACGCTCAAGGCGAGAAATGCGCCGTCCCCGTCCGGGCCGCCGTTTTGAGTCGCGGCGTAGAGGACCCCGTCGGCCAGGGCGAGCGTGCCGGCGGGGTTGGCCCCATCCGGGTTGGTGGCCTGAAAAGGAGGGGCAGGCCGTTTCCAGCATGCCCGTGGTTCAAGTCTGCTCAATTGAGCGAGTGGAAGCTCTCGGCCAGACTCCAGATGCCGAGGTTGATCGCCACGTTGGCGCCCAGTCCCCGGATTGCCCGCTTATGCCGGAAGGGCTTGCCGCTGCGGTTCATGCGGCTGATGTCCCGCATCCCACGGCGCAAGCGGCCGGCCGCGCCCCGTTCAGCGGTTGCATTTCAAGGTAATCCTCAAGGACCCCTTCCCGGGGAATCTCCAACGAATTGGACGAATTGTGAAGAGTGTGAAAACGCCTTGCGACAACCAGCATCGCACGGTAGCCTTTCGACGTGACCGAGATCACCTTCAATGTCGAACCGTGTGCTGAAACGGGCCTGCTGGTTGCCTCATGGGACGAGCCCAATCAGCAGGGGGGCATTACTACCCAAGGCAAAGATTTGCGCGAACTGCAGGACATGGTCACCGAGGCAGTGGCCTGCCACTTCGGCGCCCGCGAAGCGCCCCGCTCAATCCGCTTGCACTTTCTGGCCGACCCTGTTCTGGCCACCGCGCGAAGCTCCCTCGGGATATTTCCGGTGAGGACGCCGTCAAGGCCCTGAGTCGAATGGGATTCGAGGTGGTTCGGCAGCATGGTTCGCACATTCGGCTGGCCCGGGGCCAGGTACGGCTCACTGTTCCGAAGCACAAGACAATTGCGCCGAAGACTTTGCAAACCATCCTTCGTCAAGCCGGCATTTCCGTCAACCAGTTCCTGAATCAACTCTAAACCTATTACCACCGCGACGTTCGGCGCCGACATTTGGCCCTTCAATTTCCCGGGCAAGGGAGGCGGGCAGAGGGTAGTTTTGATTTCCGTTGAGGGCCGCGTCTTCTTCCTTTGCGCTTGAACTGTCAGCGGTCGGTCAAAAGGGACCAGGTCGGGTCGAAATGGCCCCTTTTGGATGATTTGGGATTCCTCACCTTAAGGAGCCATTAGGGCTGGTCGGGTTGCCCGTTAGCGGGCATATCCGCCGGCACTATGGCTAACATCCTTAAAGTGCTGGAACAGAACACGATACTAGAGTTGGCGGCGAAGGGCTGGACCCGGCGCCGCATCGCCCGCGAGTTGAACTTGGACCGCAAAACGGTCCGACGCTATCTGGAAGCGGCGCCAAAATCCCCCACCATTTCGACCCCCGGCTCCTCCGGGCCGGCAGCGTCAAAATCCCCCATTTCGACCCCCGGCCAACCCAGCGGCGCGGACTTGGTTACCGCAGCCCTGGAAGCCGAAGCTGGCCGGCCCAGTTTGTGTGATCCCCACCGCGCACTCGTCGATGAAAAGCTGGACGCCGGACTGAGCGCGCAGCGGATTTACCAGGACCTGATCGTTGAGGTTCAATTCAGTGGTTCTTATCAATCGGTCAAACGGTTCGTCCGCCAGCTTCGCCAAGAACAACCCGAGCGGGTGTGGCGGATCGAGGTTCAGCCAGGCGAGGAGGTCCAAATTGATTTCGGCCTGGGGGCGCCCGTGGTCGACGCTCAGGGCCACCGCCGGCGGACCTGGGTCCTGCGAGTAGTACTCAGTTACTCGCGCAAGGCTTACAGCGAAGCGGTCTTTCACCAAACGACGGAGAACCTGATCCGTTGCCTGGAAAACGCATTCCGCAGTTTCGGCGGCGTTGCCCAGGTCGTCAATCCCCTGACTACCGCGAAGCGGTTTAGTTCAAATGACCTTATGCGGAGTTCCGCATAAGGTCATAATTGGTTAAAGGGTTGGGAGGGCGAGCGGGAAGGCTAAGGGCGATAGGCTAAAGGCCGAAGGGCGGAATGCGGAATGGGTTGGCCGCGAGCAGGGGGGCGGGGATGGTATCGTGGAACGGGGCCGGAAGGGAGTTTTCGGGTTCACTGTAGGCGAATTTAGGCGAATTTAGGCGAATTTGAACGAGTGCCTGATTTATCCGGCAGCGCTGGTTGGGACGGCCATCGGCCCGGTGTCCGGCCCGCGCTGGCGGCTGTGGCATGGAGGCCAAACTCGGGGGCGTTCGTGCCGGCGTTCACGGCGCGGGAGGAGGGCAGCAGCGCGATTGCCGTGCTGTGACGGTGGATTTGTGGCTGCGTCGCGGGCGGCGGGTGGGCCGAGGTCGGGGGCGGAAGCGGCTGGGTTAGCGCGCGGGAAGGGGCGCGAGAGCGGCCGGCGTGCGATGGATGCGACGTTCATGGGGCTACTGTACACTATTGATACACAGATGTCAACAGGTTATTTGCATTTTGTTTTTGCGGCGGGAAGCCGACGCTCCATTCGCTAAACGAGCACGTCGTGGACGCCGCTGATGAAGGCGTCGGCTTCCCGGCGGGCGAGAGGTCCGTGGAGAGGGGGTGAAACCGTTACCAGAACCGGAGCAACTCGCGGGTGATCCGCGTCGTTTGAGGGTATTTGTCCCGCCGCCAAGCCCCGACCTCGCGCCGCAGCAGGTTCACGGGATGGCTTCCGTACTGCGCCCCGGCGACCTCGTTTAGCTCCATCAGGTCTTCCTGCGCGTTTTTTCTTCAGTGTTGCGGTCTAAAAGAATACTGTGCTGGCGGAACTTATGCCGGACAAGACTACAGGCGGAGAGGTGTTTTTTGGCTCGTGTCTCATTTTCACTTTTCGACCCTCGTGGGTCGTCTTTCGGCCATGGCTGCGCGTGGGGCTTGTTTTGGTGTTGGTGGCCGTCTTTGGCCTGCGCGCCGCCTCGGCCCAGACCGCGCAGGTGCAGGTGGTGTTCGGGGAACGGCTGGGTCCTTTGGCCATCGAGAGGATGGCGCTGGGGCAAGGGGGCTTGTCTGCGGAGCCGATGTGGGCGGGGCGCATTCCGGAAATCCGCGCCCTGAAGCCGCGCCTGATTCGGCTGTTCGTCCAGGAGTATTTTGATTTGCTTCCGGAACGGGGGCGGTATCGCTTCGACACGCTTGACCGTTCGGTGGACACGATTGTGGCGGCGGGGGCGCAGCCGCTGATGTGCCTTTGCTTCAAGCCGCGGGTACTTTTTCCGAGCATCGACCAGGACGTGGTGGAACCGAACGATTACGCGGAGTGGGAGGCGCTGGTGGGCAACCTGGTGAAGCATTGTCGGGCGCGGGGCGTGCGCATTCGTTACTGGGAGATCGGCAACGAACCGGATATCGGCGAGGACGGCGGGTGTCCTTACCGTTTCAAGCCCCAGAGCTATGCGCGATATTACGAGCACACCGCCAGGGCGGTGCTGCAGGCCGACCCGGAGGCCCGGGTGGGGGGGCCGGCGCTGGCCAATTCGCGTTCGCCCATCCTGCCGGCCTTGTTGGAGTTTTGCCAGACCAACCCGGCCCCGCTCCATTTTGTGTCATGGCACATTTACAGCAGCGACCCCAGGGCCATCCGGGGGACGGTTGATTACGTGCAGGGGGTGCTGAAGAAGCACCCGGAACTCCAACCGGAGACTTTTCTCGACGAATGGAACATGGACCTGATGAACCCGCCGTTGGACCCGCGTTTTCAGCCCTGTTTTGTGGCGGAGGCGATCTGGCAAATGAAGGAGGCCGCCCTTGATTACTCGTGCTATTACCACATCCGCGATTGGTACGTTTCCTTCGAGCAGTTCGCGCCGTTCATGTCGCCCCAGGGGACGGCCTTCATGACGCGCTGGTGGAACCGGATGCCGCAGTTTGACGGGCTTTTTGATTACCAGGACAACGTGCGGCCTGCCTATTTCACATTTAAGCTGCTCTCGCGCCTGGCCGGCGAGCGGCTGAGAGTGGCCTCGACCCACGCGGCGGTGCATGGCCTGGCGGCGCGCGATGAGCAGTTGCGAATGTGGACCCTGGTGCTCTGGAACTTCTCGGGCTCCCATGTTCAGGCCCAGCTCTCGCTGGCCGGACTTCCCAAGGAGACGCGGGTCCGGCATATCGTCCTGGACGCGGCAGGCGCGGGCAACGATGAGAACGCCCGGTTGCGGCCGGAACCCTTCACGAGCCTCAAGGCCGGCGACCATCGCCTGGCCTTGCCTCTCGAACCGTGGGCCGTACACTATTGGTCCTTCGAGCAATTGCGTGAATAAAAGGGGGCCGTGGCGTGTCTGATTCACGTCACGATCATGATGAAAACCCGTTGTAAGAACCCGCCCCCGGTCCTCACCAAGGGCCAGCTTTGGAAAACCGACCAGGCCTATATCCATATTGTGGAGCTGGGCAAGACCCTGCTCCATTACCGGATGACCCGAAGCCTGAAGCAAAAGGGCGTCATCACCCAGATGAGCGCCATCGCAACGATGGTGAAGTACCTCAAGAGCAACGAGGCGCGCCTCGTCAGGACTGATGCGCTCTGAGAGGCATGGCGGGGCGGGGCCTCAGAGCGCCTCCGCAGCCGAATTTGCCGGCAGGGGATTCATTAAGTATTGAGCCTTGGTCATTGGTAATCCAGGCGCTCAAGGACCCCAGCCGCATTCTCCGTCGGCGGCAGGAGGAAGGGGAGGTCGGTTTCGACGGGGCGGAAGGGGGCGAAGGTGCGGCGATGGATGGGACAGGGGCCGAGGCGGGCGATGGCGGCGAGGTGCTGGGGCGTGGCGTAGCCCTTGTGCTCTGCAAAGCCGTAGCCCGGATAAACCTGGTCGAACTCGAGCATCATCCGGTCTCGAGTCACTTTGGCGAGGACACTGGCGGCGGCGATCGAGTAACTCTTGCAGTCGCCCTGCACAAGGGCGGTGTGAGGATAGCACAGCCATTTGATTCGCAGACCGTCGATGAGCGCGTGTTGCGGCCGGGGAAGCAACCGATCCAGGGCCAGGCGCATTGCCTGCCAGGCGGCCTGGCGGATATTGATTCGGTCGATCATTTCCACGTCGGCGTGGGCGACAGCATAGCGGATGCCGGGGTGGGTGGTGATGGCCGAGAAGTACCTTTCGCGCCGCTCGGCGGCAAGCTGCTTGGAATCGTTGAGGCCGCGGAGTTTTCCCCAGAGACCCTGCTCAAGCCAACTGGGTGGGAACATGACGGCGGCGGCGACCACCGGCCCGGCCAGGGGGCCACAGCCCGCCTCGTCCACGCCTGCGACGCAGTCCAGGCCCTGCTGCCACAACTGGCGCTCATAAGACAAGCGGTTCCAGTATTTCGCGCTCATTGGCCGGCTGATTTCAAGCCGCGTTCGTAGGCCTGGTTGACGAGGTAAGCCCGGCCCAGGGCCTCGGCAAGGGGGTCGTCCTCGGGCGCGCAGAAGCCCAGGTGCAGGTGCCGGCGCCAGCCCTCGGCGTGCTGGAACCGTTTGGACATGCGGCCGACCTCGAGCGCCATGTCTTCCATGGCCAGGAGATAGGAACCGAGGCCCTGGCTGACATCGAGCCACTGTTGCTGGCTCTTGTGGGCGTTGAGCGCCTCGTGTTTGATCTTCTGGACGGAGCCGATGTTCACAAAGGCGCCGGGGATGATTCGCCGCCGGAGGGGATCGCACAATCCCTGGGGCATGGCATGATAGAGGGTCACGGGCAAGTTGGCGGCCGGGCGCGCGGGGGCAGTCTTGAAGTTGGCCATCCCCCGGGCGAAGGCGGCGGACACGGCCAGGCGCGAGGTGTTGGCATGGTCCTCCATGTAATCCTGGGGCGAGTGGGTCAGGACAATGTTCGGCTTGACCTCCCGAATGAGGGCGGCCAGGGCGCGAAGGAGTTCCACGCTGTAAATGATCTCCAGATCGTCGGTCAGGCAGGGATGGAACTCGGCGCCAAGGATCTTGGCGGCGGCGCGGGCCTCGGTGTTGCGGATGGCGCGGGTGGCGGCGGAGTTGTAGTCGGCGCTGCCGCAGTTGCCGCTGGCCAGAGTCAGGTAATGGGTCGTGCAACCGGCCTTCTTGAGCAGCACCAGCGTCCCGGCCATTTGAAATTCAATGTCGTCCGGGTGCGCGGCGATGGCAATGGCAACTTTGTTGGACACATTGTGCTTTTTCATGGAATCAACCGATGCGACAATCTATCGGCGTGAATGTCAAAACAAAAGAGAATTCCAGCCATGAAAATTCAGGATCTTACCGTAGGCCAGCGGGTCAAACATCCCCATTACGGGGTGGGTGTGGTCAAGAGCATCTCCGAGCACTTGGCCGATATCCGGTTCGATGACGCCATGCGATCGCTGGATCCCGACGCCAGCGAGTTGGCGCCGGCGGAACCCCACATGACGGCTTCCAACCTCGAGGTGCCGCTCAGGCAGTTTGTGGAATCCATCATCGAGGGTGTGGTGGACCGAATGGGCGTCGAAAAGCCGGACGCCGTCGTGAACCAACTCGCGGCCCGCTGGCACAGGGGAAAAGCTGTCCTCCACCCGGCCGACCCGGCGTTGCAAACCAAGGAAATCCCGCTCGAGGTCTTCTTCCACAAGGTTGTGGGCATCCGCAACCAGTTGCGGGTGCTGGAACAAAAAATCAACGGGCACCCCACGCTCACCGACGGCGAGAAAGTGGAGATGCAGCAGTACATCACCCGCTGCTACGGCTCCCTCACGACGTTCAACCTGCTGTTCAAGGAGAAGGAGGATCAGTTCTGAATCAAGGAACGGTGAGCCTGTAATCAGCCTTCGGTTTGCAGCAAGCTGCCCGCCCAGCCACCGACAATCGCAGACGAAAGAACGCAATGCAAATCCCGCGCGCGCGACGAAACCAGAGCGCCAGTGCGAAGAGGCGCTGCGGTCGCATGGACGCCGACCCCAACGGCATCAAACTCTCCGTCGTGTGGGTCAAAGCCGAGTCTCAGCCCGCACAGGACCTGGTCGCGCCGAATGCGTCAAACCATGACTTCGGCTTCGGTGACCTTGAATAACTTCGCTTCCTCGGATTCGGCCGCCAGCCATTCCTGGATCGCTTCGCGGATGTTTTTCAGAGCTTCCTCGCGCGTTCGGCCTTGGGAATGGCAGCCCTTGAGCGCGGGGCAACTCACCGAAACTCCGTCTTCATGCTCGATCAAAGTGACCCGGTAACTCGTCATGTTTCAAAAATACCCGCGCCGCCCCTCGGAACCAAGCCGTTGCGCGAGGATGGCAGTTCGCGGAGCGCCTGCATGAAGCTCGCCGCGGGTTCGGTGTTGCCCTTGAGGGGCACCTCCGCATGCCCCAAATTAACCGACGCAACGCTTTTTCGCTGGCCCTGGCTCGCGCCGGCGGTTGAAGCGGCCCCTCGGATGCGCGCGCCGCTGCCTGCCGAGGCTCAGGCACTTTGGGCTTTCCAAATATGCAGCTTGTTCTTGAAACCGCTTTCAAGGAGCCAAATCTCGTCTTCGCCGTTTACTATTTCAACGATGCTTTGGACGAAAAGAATATAAAAAAACCAGCGTATCCGTGCGGCCTCGTCCTCTGTCTCTGCCTCTCCGTCCCCAGGCAACTTCTCGAAGTAATCCCCGGTTGAAAGGAATTTGTTCTCGGTGGGCTTGCCGCACGGGAAAATGAACCTGACGATTGCCGTGGTTTCATCAACGAGATAGCGGCCTGAGACTTTTGAAACTGCCTCGTGGGCTCCCTGCATGGATTTCAACTCCCCGGCGCGATAGCGGCCATTCACATGGCTAATTGAGTAGCCCACGAATTTGCACGAAATCCAGACGCACACCCGCTCCAGGTATGCGGTCTCAACTTCTCCTTCCTTGATGGGAAAATGAGCCTTCACCTTTTCGGCTCCCGCGCTCTTGAGCCGGGCCATGATCGAGTCTTTGTAAAAGAGGGCATCCAAAGCAGTCCTCAGATAGCCCTCGTTTGTCAGCGGCATGAAGAACTCGAAGAGAAGGACCGTGTCGAAAGTCGATGCGGTGTAATCGGCAGCAACGTGGCGGGTTTGCGTAACGTGGGCTTGGAACCTCTCCCACGTAGTGAATCTCCTAAAAACCTCTCTGACACGATATGACCCGCCGCCCAGCGGCGCGACCAAAGTTTCAAAATGCTTTGACCAATGAGTGTCAAAAGTGCTCGGCGTTGACCACCCCGTTGCCGTCCGAAATTCTGGCCTCGTAAACGGCTCGTGCTTAGTGAATTTATCTAGCAGGAATTGAAAGGCCCTTCGTTGTCGATCAGATTTGGCACTCATCTCCTACGTCATTAGCCAGCGGCCTGTTTTCCTGACCGGTGGTATTTCCTCGTTCTTGTTCCGGCAGAGGCAGCCAGCGGTCACCTTTAGGCCTTTGCGAATCCTCGCCGCTCTCAAAACCGGGAATTTGACGCCCTTGACTATGGCAGCTTTCCCCTCCCTGTCCCCGGCCAGAACATCCCACCAGTTTCGACGTGTGGCAGCCCCTTCTTTTTCCCACTTTAGCGCGACCTCATCTATCAAAGCGGCCACATCCTCATAGTGATTTTCGAGAAGCCAGTGCCGCGTCGTGTTGTTCAACGTCTTCATGCCGTCCCGCAGAACATTCGAGGACGTTATATCATTAGAACCGGCTTCATTTGCAAGGCTAATCATTTGGTTGCAACGCAGTTCTGATTTGGGCGACGCCAACCCGTTTGAGGATTCGCCGATCGTTTGCGCAGGTTTCGGTGAGGCGGGCGATGCCGCGTTGAATAAGGCGATAATCTCCTTGGCCTTCCCCCGGTTCTCCCCGTCGCAGCTTATTGTGCGCGAAGCTAACACCGCCACAATCTGTGACGCCTCTTCGTAAAGCCGCCTCGTTAGCGCCGTATCGTGATTCGAGACAACAACGGTTGCGCCCCTTCGAGCGGCTTCAATGGAACAGGCCGCCAGATCTTTCTGGTCCTCGAGGGAAAAACCGCCCGAGGCGTAACCCGTAAAGTTCGCCGTTGCGCTCAACGGGACGTAAGGAGGGTCGCAATAAACAACGTCGCCGCTTGCCGCTTCTGACATGGACACCCTGAAATCCTGGACCTTGAGCGCGGCTGACTTGAGCCTCACGGCGAAATCCAGCATCTCGTCACCAGGGAAGTACGGCCTCTCGTAGCGTCCAAACGGCGTGTTGAATTGCCCATCCTGATTGTACCGGCACAGCCCATTGTAGCAGTGCCGATTCAGGTAAACAAACAGCGCTGCGCGACGCTCCGGGTCGCCCGCTTCGTTGAACTCCGTTCGGAATTCGTAAAACCTGTCCTCCCGGTTGTTTTCCGGGGTGAAGAGACTGGCGCATCGCTGGACGAACTTGCTGCCGTGCTGCTGGAGAGCCTGGTAGAGGCAAATCAGTTCAGCGTTTGAGTCGCAAAGAAGGTTGGCCGGATAATCCGTGTTTAGGAAGACAGCGCCTGCGCCGACGAACGGCTCAATGAAGCGGAACTCGCCAAGCGGCAAGAGAGGCTTGAGGGCCTTCACCAATTTTGTTTTGGAGCCAGCCCACTTGAGGAACGGCTTCTTTAGTCGGAATGAATCGGCCACTCTGGGTTCGTTTTTCTCCGTTACCGTGGGGCCATTTTTCCTGGAAATCAAGAGAAAAGAGCTCCCTTTGTGGCACACTTCTTTTTGAGGTGGACAATCTGCTTTACACGCTCAAAGGGCGCTGCTCGCTCCCACCCGCTTGCCGACCTGTCGCTCAAGAGTCTCGAGCGCCAATGCCACCGCGAACGGGCCCTCCCAACGGCCTCCTCAGATGCGCCCCCGTGCCGGCCCATGCCTTCGAACTCAGGGAGGACGGGTCCGTTGCCCCTAACGGCGCAATGCAGGCCGAGGAGCTCGAGGCACAGCCGAGGCTGGAAGCCGCGCCGGCGGTCGCGCCGTCTCCCTTGCGCCTTGCGTACCGGGACGACCCCTCTGGCAACGGTTTCAGCAATGTAAGCTGCGGATAGTGGGTGTGGCATGGAGGGGAGACTGTCCGATAGCCTGCGGGATTTCGAGCCCGAACGGGCGCGCGGCGCTTCAACCGCAACGCGGCTGTGTATCAAAGCCCAGGGTTGGACCGAAGGGACAACCCTGGAAACGAGCGATGCCGGGGCCCTCAACGCCAAGGGGGTTGTGGCCGGCGGGGAACGCAGGCGACTGGTTTTCCGGTCGCCGGGCCACAACCCCGTTGGCAGCGATTTTTAGGGGGTAGATGATTTGACGGATCGGCAACTCCCAGGTTAAGTCCGACGTTTTCAGTCCAAATCATACGACAAATAAAATGTGGCGGCAATCTCT
>Ga0181533_1004476_pt1 | contig 14250 bp, 12 predicted proteins | sample PEATcosm2014_Bin_45_FD_119772 | JGI IMG/M metagenome (GOLD analysis project Ga0181533, IMG submission 119772) | Peatland microbial communities from MTU Mesocosm Facility, Houghton, MI, USA - PEATcosm2014_Bin11_60_metaG | ecosystem: Environmental > Terrestrial > Soil > Wetlands > Peat | place... | reverse complement strand
GCTGCAGTCATTTATGCCAAGGGGGTATTGAAGGATCCGGAGCTGCGGGAAAAATACGAGAATATCAGGAAAGAAAACCAGAGTATCTGGAATGCGGCTATTTCCAATTTCCTGTCGAAACCAAAGGTTGAGGAGATCGATGTGGAGGGGTATAAGGGGCTCAAGGGGAATGTGATAAAGATTTCTGCCTGGGATAAGTATAAGGTTGTGGCAGTGATTGTGACTATATTGAATTTTATAGGGCATGTAATTGAGAGTGGTCATGCTGTTGCAAGGCCATTATCCGGAAACATGGAGTGGGATTATAAGACAACTGTAGGGAATCCTTCTTATAAGGGCAGCAGGGTTGTGGTTAGGGTGGTTGATTTGGTGGGGAATGTGGTGCAGGAGACTATGGTCATTGATAGTACATAGAACAGTCGTGACGCGTAACGCGTGACGCGGAAGACGACCTGCGGTCGTCGACGGGGGACCGAGGACGGATGACGGAAAAGTAAAAAATCCAAGTTAAATTTTTAAAGCTAAGAGTCCTGGCGGGGTGAGGTATGCCCGGTTGGGAATTTTTTGTTAGAAATCAGCCTGATTTTTATGGTTTTTGGGGATTTTGGGTGGGGGAAATGAGGAGATTTGATCATTTAGTGTGTGAAAGTTCCGAACGAGTTCAAAATAAAATGAAAACGGACGGAATACGAACAATTACTCAGTTTTAAGTCCGTTGATCAAGATGTTTTTATAGAGAAACAGGCTAATTCTTTGAGTGGGATGTGAGATTTGAGAAGACAAACACCATTTGTAAAAAATGGCACAAACAAGAACTAACTAAATAGGTGAACTGTAATATGCTTATTTAAAGATGGTTGCGTTTATTTAGATGAAAGTGAAAGGTGAATAAGAATCGTGACTCGTGACGCGGAAGACGCAGATACTGGAATTAAAAATTACGATTAAAAATGGGAGGGATTTTACCGGATGGTCACTTTCATCCGGATTCAGGTGGTCAATATCACCGGATTTTGCATTGATATCTAATGTTTTAAATTAGTTTTTATTTGTGTCCTGGTTATCTTTTTTTCTTTAGCGAAAAACGTAACAGGTCATAATAAAGAATCTTCCGGTCGATCCAAGATTTCATGATCTCCTTCACTTCTTCTATAAACAAGTCAGTTTACTCATCCATTCTTACTGATTATTTTCAGCCGTTCCGGGTCATTGATCATGATCTTTTTTCCTTCAAGCGTGATCACGCCTTCCCTGTGGAATTTCCGTAAAGTATGGATGACGTTTTCTGTGGAACATCCTGCAAATTCAGCAAATTCCTGGCGGGAAAGAGAAAGGATGAATTCAGTATTGAGGTAAATGTTCCGGGAAAGAAAGATCAGGACCTCTGCGATCCTGCCATTTACCTGCTTATAGGCGAGATTGATAAAATTGAAAATAGAGGTACGGAACACATCGGTAATGAACTGCAGCATTTTAAAGAGATAGACGGAATTTTTCAGGCAAAGACTTGTAAGCATGGTTACATCGATCATGCAACCTTCACAATCTTCTATGGCACATACCGAGAAGAGGTTAAATTCCGCATTTACCAGATTTGCACCTCCAATCAGTGCCGGGGCTTTATTGATTGAGAGTATCTGATTCTTTCCATTATCATCCTCATAGTTGAATTTGATGATGCCTTTTCTTAAGAACATGAAATAGGAAGACTTGGCACCCTGCTTAAAGATCACTTCCCCCTTCTTATACTTTAGCTGAATGGATTTAACGCGAAGTTCCTCGAATTCCTCTTTCTGAATATACTTACAGCTAATTGTCCTGAAGAGACAATCTTCACAGTCAAAATATTTCTGGTGATTCAGAAAGTCCATCATAAATTTTCAACAAAAGTAATGGATTAACCTGTTTCAAAAGATGAAATAATTCATTTTTAAAACTATAAAGTCATGGCTAAAAGTAAATTTTCTTTCATTCTCACTGATGAATCCAGCACCTTAATGAATACTAATTTTGAAGCAGAATTTTAATACTCAATAACGGGCGATCTATGGAAATAAAAACGATATCCGTATATGGAGGTACCGGTAAAACAGGTGAACCTGAAAAAGTTGAAAACTTTGAACTGAAAATGGGTGATATCATAAGTATTGTGGGCCCAACAGGGTGTGGAAAAACCACGCTGATCAACGATATAGAACTGTTTGCCAACAGAAATACCCCATCAGACCGAAAAATCCTTATCAACGATGAAACTATTCCTGACGATTTTACATTTGATCCAAGGGAACATCCCATTGCGCTGATTTCCCAGCATACGAATTTCCTTTCCGATCTCCCGGTGGCTGTGTTCCTGGGCATTCATGCCAAGATAAGGGGGGCAGGAAACCCGGAGAAGCTGATCCATGAGACCCTGAATTTTGCCAACCAGCTTACCGGTGAGGCGATCATCCCGGAAGCAGGAATGACAGAGCTTTCGGGTGGCCAAACCCGTTCACTTCTCATTGCCGACGCCGTAATCATCGGAAATTCACCTGTCATCCTGTTAGATGAAATAGAAAATGCCGGTATCAACAGGACCCGGGCCCTTGAACTTCTCAAGCAATACCGCAAAATCTTTGTGTTCGTGACCCATGATCCCCACATCGCATTGTTATCCGATTTCAGGATCATTATGCGCAACGGGGCAATGGAAAAACTGATCAGGACAAACCCGGAAGAAAGAAAAGTTGCAACAAGCCTGGGGAAGATCGACAACCTGATGCTGAATTTCAGGACATATATCCGCAATGGCCAGGAAATATCCGAGATTATGATGGAAGAGCAACTCGAAATACTGAATTAGAACACCAACTATGAAATTAATTGTCTTTGCCGGTCCTCCTACTTGTGGTAAGACCACCGTCATCCGGCAAGTTATCAGGAGGATGTTAAAAAAGGATCATAAACCTGCCTATCTTAAGATAGATGTCTTATACGCCGATGAAGATCAAATGATCAGGCAGGAATTCAATATCCCTTCCAGGAAATTGTATTCAGGGGAACTGTGTCCGGATCATTGCAACGTGGTGGTTTTAGATGAAGCCGTGGAATGGGCAGAGAAATCGGGCAGTGACTATCTCTTCGTGGAGACAGCGGGACTGTGCCTCCGATGCTCACCTTATATCGAACATTCTCTTGGTATTGTGGTTCTTGAAGCCACCAGCGGGATGAATTTGCCCTATAAGATAGGTCCGATGCTCACTCTTGCCGATATTGCAGTGATCACAAAAATAGACCTGGTGTCCCAGGCCGAGAGGGAAGTGTTCCGTTACAGGGTACTGGAAGCCGCTAAGGAGATAACCGTCGTGGAGAGCAATGCATTATACGGGATCGGTATCGATCCTGTTGTCAGGCACATCGAGCGGACAAATGTGCTGGAATTCCCGATGTTCCTGAGAGGGAATCCCCCGGTTGGAACCTGTACCATTTGTGTAGGTAAAAAAGAGATCGGGGCAAAGAATCATTTTGGGGTTCTGCGCACGATGGAGCATGATCTGTTCTATATGGGTGAATAAAAGATTATTTTCAGATAACTGAGCTTAAGAAAGGTCAATGGAACGGCCCTTAGTTTATTTAGATAATGCCGCGACAACCTGTCCGGATCCCCATGTTCTTGAGGTAATGAACGAGGTTGGAAAGGAATATTACGGGAACGCATCAAGCCTTCACAACCAGGGGACCAGAGCACACGAGCTGATAGACCAATACAGGGTGAAGATTGCTGCATTGTTAAATGCAAAACCTGAAGAGATATTTTTTACAGGAAGCGGGACAGAATCCAATAATCTTGCTTTAAAAGGAATAGCTTTTGCACAGGCCAGCAAAGGGAACCATATTGTTGTATCTGCCATTGAACATGACTGCATCCTGAAAACGGCCCTCTGGCTGGAGACAAGAGGTTTTAAGGTCACCTATATTCCGGTAGACCACCAGGGGATTGTTGATACTGTTGCACTTGAGAAGGCTATTGGTAAGGACACTATACTGGTTTCCGTGATGCATGTAAATAATGAAATAGGGACCATTGAACCAGTCAAAGAGATAGGTAAGATTTGCAGGAGCCGGAATATTTATTTTCATTCCGATGCATGCCAGTCATTCGGGAAGATCCAAGTGGATGTAAATGATATCGGAGCCGACCTACTAACCATTAATGCTCATAAAATTCACGGACCTAAAGGAGTTGCTGCATTATATATCAGGTCCGGTGTTGACATTGAACCCTTGTTACATGGGGGCGGACAGGAAAAAGGGATACGTTCTTCAACTGAGAATTTACCCGGAATAGCCGGGTTTATAAAGGCAGCAGAAATCGCATGCGCTGTTATGGAAACAGAAATAGACCGGGTATCATCATTGCAGGAAAGGATCATCAATTCATTACAACACCATATTAATGGAGTTTATTTCAATGGGTCACTTTCAGGGAGACTACCACATAATATCAACTTTTGCATTGAAGGATTGGAAGGGGAGGGGATAAGATTGCAACTGCTTCTTGATGAAACAGGAATTTGTATCTCAACCGGATCAGCCTGCTCTTCCAATGACGGGAATAATCCTTCACATGTCCTCCAGGCTATCGGCCTTGATCCATTCCAGGCGAGGGGTGGGATAAGAGTAAGTCTTGGACGATTCAATACACTAGACGAGATCAATTATTTCCTGGAGGTTTTGCAGGAGAAAGTTAAACAATTAAAACCAATTTTCTGAATCCATAATGAGATTTGATTATGGAACAAACCTTAAATATTTCAACCATGTTTAAAGAAAATAATATAGTAAAAGATAAGATCAGGTTACCGGGTCTGGATTGCGGTGCATGTGGCTTCAAAACCTGTGATTTATTCAATGATTATATCACTGAGAAACCAGAAGAAATAAAACTTTGTATTCATCTTGGAATTGATAAGCCAAAATTAACAGACCCGGCAGCGTGCCTGAGCTGTCATCTTAACGGACTGGGAGAAAAATTAGGCTGGAAGGATAACCTGAAGCGTGAATTTGATTTTATCCTCGATTCATTTGATAATGAACCGGGACCAAGGGAAACAATTCTCCCTTATAATCCTGCACTTGTAAGGGATCTTGGTGTTAAAAAAGATGATACCATGATTGGCCGTCCAATGGGCATGTCATGTGGATGCCCGGTGACCCATTGCGGTATTGTGACTGGCGTCGATGCCCGTAATGGGGTGATCAACTGGTGTGTGACAGGACCTTTGAGGCCACGGACACAAGGGTTTATTGACATCGGGTACTATACAGCTCAGGGTTATGAGGGAATAATAAAGGAAGCCCGCACCGAAATAAAATTAGGAATGCGCTACTGGTTTCTTCCGAGGCGTTGTATGCTTCAATGGCGGCACAGCGGACTTGTAAATGCCGTATCAAAACTTAAGGATGGAGGATTTAAGGTCAGAATTGAAGGGTTGTTCATTGGGTAAATTATTGAAAGGGCGGGTCGCGACCTCCCCCTTCAGGGTGTTTTTGCGGAGAGAAATAGGTTTCACTCTAATCATACAGTTTCCAAAAGCGAGTCAAGAAATTTTCTAAAATATGACGGGAAATTTTTAGTGTCTGTTGATATTCGTAATGCTCACCCGATGATCAGGTCTACATTATTACGGCCTTGGTTTTATCAAAGGAATGAAAAAGAAAAAATCACTTCAAGGGTCTATTTTTTTAATATTTCTGATAATTCACACAATATCACCTCCACAACTATCATCAATATATATAATATCATTATGCTAGAAGAAAATAATGAAACCAATGATGGGCAAGAAAAAGAAGATATTAAAATATTTTGTGAAAAGGTTTCCAATGGTACCCTTTATGAATACATGGCTCAAGAGATCAAGAAGCATACTAATATTGACATTCAAGATAGACGGGAATTGAAGTCTATGATCTTTTGTGTCTTATTTTTTGATAATAGATTCATTGGCCAAAAGAAACTGAACCAAAGAGAATATTCAAGGATTTGTTTCCGACAGTCTATAGCATTTTTGAATTAGTAAAGAAGCATAAAGCGTCCACTCTTCCAATTTTTCTCCAAAGAATGGAATCGACATTAATCTTGGAGAAGGTTGCATATAGAATCAGCAAATACATTCTTGATTTACCAATCTTTACGATCCATGACTTTATTGTGTGTCCCGTAGGATACGAGGAATACGTTAAATTACTCATACAGGAAGAGACCTTAAAATGTATTGGAATAAAACCGTATTTAAAGCCTTAGTACTAGAAGCCAGAGAACGCCATTAATGGCATTTTAAGCGGTAGGAACAAACTTGTATTATTTGGCTTACTAAGCAACCATTAATCTTCAATGTTGTGTTTTAGAGAAGATAAAGAGGAGTCAATTAGGACGGAATATCCAATAAAGTTCCTTTTATTTGTTGACAAATAATTCAAAGCATCGGTAATGACTGGTATATTAGAGCATTCTCAACCGATCTATATTTGTATTTGAAAAATTTATTAAAATTTACTTTCAGATATTACTAATTTGCTTTAATGAGAACACCAATAAAAAATTTGGATGATTTTTTTGAATAAGATTTGTTTCGTAAACATAAATTTCAGGAAAATTTTCCTTCATTAATTTTATGATTTCGTTTTTACTCGTCAATTCTACAGTTTTATCACCGCTAATGTATTTATCTGCCAAATAGGACAATTTAGAAATGAAATATCCCGGTTCAATATCCTTAAAGACCACCACTGTTTCTTGCTTGATTAGTCTGGAGAGATCAAAGAAAAACTGTTTTCTATCTTTTGGCACAATATGATGAATGACATCACTTATTAAAATAAAGTTTATTTCAGGAACCTCAGCTGTATGATTCTCATAAAATTTATTAATACTCGTGGAGGGTAAGAGCATTATCTCATCTATATATTTTTTATCTATTGAAATGCCAATTGAATTAGCAATATCAATCATATATATTTTAATATCGGGGAATAGTTTTTTTAAATAGTTTATTAATTCTCCATCACCACCGCCAATATCAAGCAAATGACTACCTGATTTCATTTCGGGGAAGCTTTGAGCAACTTTTTTTAAATCAACGAAAATACTTCTATAAACCTTTCCCGCAGATTTAAAATATCTTGGACCAAGAAGTTTTCTGAATAATTTTCCTATTGTCATACGAAATTGGTCTTAAAATAGTCCACGCTTTTTGTTTTTGCGCATCTTTCATTTTTTTACCAAAGATATGCGTTCGATTGTTTTGTATTAATTTGATATACTGATAGATTTAAACTTTTTATTAATAATTTGGTTTTTAGAGATACCCTTAAATATTATTTTTTCTTAATTAGTGAATTAGTGAACTGGTGAATTGTTGAGATGATTGTTATTTTTTATGACCGGTCAAATTCTTGTAAGCAATTTCACGGTTGGAATAAGCATTAGTATTATTTGGGTCAATTTTAAGTGCCATGGAGTAATCAGTAATTGAATTCTGCCATTGCCCAAGATTTCCATAGGCAACACCGCGGTTGAAATATGCATCTGTAAAATTGTGGTCAATCTCTATCGTACTTGAGAAATCGTCTATTGCTTTGTCCCAATGATCAAGGTTAGCATAGGCAACTCCACGATTAAAATAAGCTTTCGCATATTTTGGATCAATCTCTATCACCTTTGAGAAATCAGCTATTGCACTGTCCAGTTTTCCTTCCAAATAGTAGGCAGCACCACGGTTAAAATATCCATCTGTAAAATTGTGAGAGATCTTCAGAGCCATTGAGTAATCAGCTATAGCTTTGTTCCATTGCCGGAGGTTCATATAAGTAATACCACGATTATTGTACGCTTTGGCAAATTCCGGGTAGAGTTTGATCGCCCTGGACAGATCAGCTATTGACTTGTCATATTGTCGAAGAGTACAGTATACAACGCCACGGTTATCAAATGCATCTGCATAATTCGAGTCAATCCTGATAGCCTCGGAAAAATCAGCTAACGCTTGATCGGACTGACCAAGTTTCCAATATTCATTTCCTCGATTGGAAAATGGCCTGGCTTTATTCGGGTTTTTTAAAACGGTATCATTCCACAATATAAGATCATCTTTCCAAACTTTATTTCTTTCATAAGTCAACCAGGAATTTGATGCTATTATGATCACTAAAATGGAAATTGCAATGTATTTGTGCTTATTCCAGAGTAAATAGTATATGCCAGAAGTAATGATCAGAAAAAATCCAAATGACGGCAGATAAGTACGGTGTTCGTATATTACATCATTTATCGGAATGAAGCTCGATTCGATCGATAATGTTAGAAAAAACCAGAAAATTCCAAAAGAAATAATCCTGTATTTTTTAAAAAAGAAAATAGCCAGAATGATCAATGATAAAAGTACAAGGAAACTTAATAAAGTTTTTATATCAAAAAACGAATTTGAGACTGGAAAATCATAGTCTAAATTCTGATTGATTGGCAGGAATAAAAGCTGGATGTATTTTATAATGACACTGAACTGGGTTAAGAGATAATTAAGTGAAGTCACAGTATAAGCATTGCCCAAAGATGGAGGGATAGGTTTGAAAATAGTGAATGAGTACTTTAATGGGATGATCAATATCACCCCAAGGAATATTGCCATTAAAAATAACAAGCGATAATCCCTGAAATTTATTGAAAGCTGCTTCTTTACCCTTAAGAAGAAGAATTCAAAAAGCACGATGGCGAAAGGAAGGGTGAATGCATTTTCTTTTGTTAGCATGGCCAACACGGCAGAGATCAATGAACCAGTAAATAACAGGGTTTTAGTAATATTAACTTTGTTTGAAAGTCGGGCCTTCACATAAAGTATCAGGGAAAGAAGATAAAACATTGCAGCCATAGAGGTCATCCGTTGTACAATATAGGTGACAGATTGAGTAGCCAGAGGGTGCGAAACAAATAGTAAAGCCGTAAAGAAAGCAATGACTTTTTTTTGCCTGATGATCGGGTTATCTTTTAATGCGGGGGAAGAAAAGATCAAAAGTGTGAGCCACCACACCAGGCAGGCATTAATGAGATGGATGATCAGATTAAAAAGATGGTAATATCTGACATCAAGTTGGTTAAAATGATAATTTAGGGCAAATGTGAATGTACTGATAGGACGATTAGGACTGGAGTTCCACCATGCTTGTACATCCTGCAAATTTTGAATTTTCGTATTATTGACAATTTGGGGGTAATCGTCAAAATGGAATGAACAGTCAAAAGAGTCAGAATAAATGATGATTCCCAGCAGGATTATGATACCCAATCCCACCACTTCAGAATATCTGTTTTTTTTAACCTGTTTTGCCGGTTGAGACCCTTTATTAGGTGGATACTTTTTAATTGGTTTCTTTTTCGATCGATCTTTCGGCATTTGACAAATTTATTTTCTAATTGATAGCTACTAGTGACTCATTATCGCAAAGATAAAGTATTAACGTAATAATTAATAGTATTTTATGATGTGAAGACAGAAGCGTTGCGTTGTTTTTGTTAAAGGTTCTCTGAGAAGCTTGATATATCTTCGTTTTCTGAGTCTTTATTCGAGTAACAATTTGAAATTGGCTTTGCCGTGTTTTGTGCAAGACATCTACCATGAATAAAGAGAAGATGGCGTTTACTCAATTGATGGAGTTTACGTCATTTCACATTTTCAAGTATTGTGTAATATGTTATAACGGTGATTATAAGAACAGAGGTCTAACCTGCTGGAAACGATTTTTTTAATATGGCATTTGGACAGATTACTCATAGGGAAAGTCATTCGGATACACTCTCTGTCTTAAGCTACACAGAGATAAGCTTTATCATCTTGGTCTCGGTAAATCTTTTAGCAAATCAGCTTTATCCATAGCTAAATTACCAAACACATTGAACGAAATCCTTTAATTGATAAGCCTTTCAGCATTTGATCGGACACCATGAAAAAGCTCTTTTTAAACGAAAATATTCAAGATGTTAAAGAACATATTTGCAATCAATTGATATTGTTTTAATTATAAAACAACGCCAGTGATGTGAAGATTAGGTTTAATTAATTGATTTTAAAGATCAATTTCAAGTATAAATCCTCCACTTTGTAATGGGAACAAATACTCAATGAAATTTATAACAGATTCAAAACATTTAATAAAGTGTTTTTTAACAGATCCTGAATTTAAAATCATTTCTGTATATTTAACATAGTAGGGTACAATTTTCCAATCCCTGAATTTTGCAATTCTGCATAGTGTGTTGAGCGTCTTAAAGGAATAGATTTGCTTATGATCAACATGGGATGATTCTCTTTTGAAGAATGATAATAAAATGTTTGAAATGGAAGTGGAATTCGGCGTTGTGCATATCAATTTCTTTCCAGGGAATTCAGTACTTATTTTATTAAAAAAACCGCTAGTATCTGTTAAATGCTCAATTAGTTCGCCTGCTATGATGATATCGAAAGGATGTACAAATAATTTTTCATAAGGAAAATCAGTGATATCTCCCCTTAAAATTTTTACTCTTTCACTTATAATGATTCCATTTTCGGGTATTTTTGCTGAATTATCTATTCCTATAAGTGTATTCGCAACTTTAGAGATTTCCTCAAAAAGCCAATAACCGGAATTTTGTTTATTCAATGCTGTTTCATCATAACACCCCAGATCCAGGACGGTTTTTCCCTTGCACCTGTTTTTAATATAATCAATCCTGTTGGATGGTTTATCAATCGTTAACTTTTCGAGAGGAGTATATAAAAGATTATACATAACTATATTTATTTTTCTTAGAAATTAGTTGATACCTTGTAACTAAAAGTGAACATTCTGATATGTTGAGTTCTTACCTTTTTTATGACCTGAAGAAATTAACAATATAACTTTCAATATGGCTTTTGCACATTTAATGAAGATGAGTACTTATAAATTTTCATTATAAGTCTGGCGAATGGCTTATTCCAAATAGATTGGAAAATCTTTTCTTCCTCTTTGTATCGGTTATCGTTTTGGATCTGTATAAAGGTTTGAGATTCATCGTGAAGCCGGTGAACCATCAGTTTTTTATTTATATAAATGAACTTGCCTTCCTTTTTTGCTAATCGCAGCCATGCCTCCCAATCAATATTGTACTGGTATTCTTCAGAAAATTCAAAAGGTCCGATGTTTTTAACATTGAACATCACACTGGGACAGGAGATGGGATTGCCAAAAGATAAAATGCTTCTTTTCAGGAAATTACTTTTGATGTTGTTTTTAAGAAGAAATACCGATAATAATGCTTTTTTAACAAAAATAATGAGGGAGACCTTTTTTTTGTGATCACCTGCAATTTCCTTATAATCCGTAAAAATCATTAAACTATCGCTGTTAGCTGGTATTTCAGCATAATTAAGGCATTGTTCGGTATATTCAGGTAGATATATATCATCTTGATGAGCAAGGGTTAGATATTTAGTTTGACACATTTTATAAGCAAAATTCCAATCGTTTGCAATGTTGTTTCCATTTTTATTGATGTAAATTTCAATATTGTATTTCCTTGAGATATCAAACACAAAGGAAGATGGAGTGGAGGTTGTAATTATTATTTTACTATTTAAGGTTTGTTGCTTTAGTGAAATTATGCACTCTTCAATAAAATCAGAACCTTTATAAGCGGGAATTATGAAAGTATGATCTGAGCAGGTCATAATAAAACGTGAACGAAAGGACTCTTAATTGATTAATTCTGTTTCCTTCTGATTAATGATAATTGTTCTGCAATCAGCCCTAAGAGAAAAAAAAGCAATCCGGATACAATTCCCAATAAGGTCCCGGTGCTTACTCCGCGTCCCATGATTATAAAAGGAATACCCCATGTAAGCGTAATGAGAATGCATATAATTGATAAAGGTAAGAAGATCTTCATGGGATTGAAAAGGATAACTATGTTAATAATCTCCATCACCGTTTGAAAAGCGGTTTGTATTCCTATCGTACTCCTTCCTTTCATCCTGCCGATAATTGTGATAGGTACCTCAAGGACAAGATGGCGGTTATTGATAAAGATAAGGGTGAGAATATCACTATAAGCCATGGTATCAGGTGTTAGGTAGAGATATTTTTTAGCCAGATCAGTGCGATATATCTTCATTCCTGAATTTATATCATGGATGGGAACCGGCATCAGCATCTTTGCAAGCATACGAATAAGGCCTTTACCAAATCCCCGGGCATAGGAGGCAGATCTGATCCCTTTTCTTGAACCGACAACCATATCGGCATCGCTGGCTTTCAAGCGAGCAAACAACTTTTCGACATCTTCCATCTGGTGTTGGCCGTCGGCATCAATGGTTATGGTATATTCTGTTTTGCAGGCGAGGATGCCGCTTTTTACGGCGGCCCCATACCCCCTGTTGAGTTTATGATGGATCACGGTAAAATGATCCGAAACAACGAAGGTTCCCAAAATCTCTTTTGTGTTATCGGTGGATCCATCATTTATTATGATTATTTCCCACTTGTGCTGGTCACAAAAAGCAATAAAAGGAGGCAGAATTATTTTTAAATTTTCTGCTTCATTGTATGCTGGGATGATTAGGGACAATTGGTTTTCTTCTTCTGACATTTGACAAGACTTAGAATTTTCCATGGCGAATATAGTCCAATTTGATTAAATATTATTTTTTTAATTAGTAAACTGGTGAAGTGGTTGTTATTTTTTTTGACCGGTCAAATTCTTGTAAGCAATTTCACGATAGGAATATGCATTTTTATTCTTCGGGTCAATCTCTATCGCTATAGAGAAATCGGATATCGATTTGTCCCACTGTCCAAGATTACCATAGGCAACTCCACGGTTAAAATAAGCATTAGGATATTTAGGATCAACCCCGATCACATATGAGTAATCTGTTATTGCCTTGTCCCACTGCCCAAGGTGGCCAAAGGCAGCTCCACGGTTGTTATATGTATCTGTAAATTTCGGGTTAATCTCTATCGCCTTTGAATAATCGGCTATCGCTTTGTCCCATTGTTTAAGGTTCCCATAAGCTACGCCACGGTTTAAGTACGCATTTGAAAAGTTCGGGTCAATCTCAATTGCCCTTGAGCAATCCGGTATTACCTTGTCCCACTGCCCAAGTTTATCATAAGCAGCACCGCGGTTAGAATACGCATCTATATATCTCGGGTTAATTCTAATTGCCTTGGAGTAATCGGATATTGCTTTTTGCCACTGACCAAGGGTGGCGTAAACAACACCACGGTTTGATAATGCCCTTGGTAGATTCGGGGTTTTTGAGACATTATCATTCCAGAGTGAAAATTCATCCTTCCAGACTTTATTTCTTTCATAAGTCAGCCAGGAATTTGATACTATTATGATCACTAAAATAGAAATTGCAAGGTATTTGTGCTTATTCCAGAGTAAATAGTATATGCCGGAAGTAATGATCAGAAAAAATCCAAATGAAGGAAGATAGGTTCTATGTTCGACAATCACGTCATTTATCGGAATAAAACTTGATTCGATTGATAACGTGAGAAAAAACCAGAAAATACCAAAAGAAATGATCCTGTATCTTTTAAAAGAGAATCCAGCCAGGATTATCAAGGATAACAGTACTATGAAACTTAGCAGGGTTCTAATCTCAAAAAAAGTATTGGAGATCGGGAAATCGTAGTCAAATACTTGATTTACTGGCAGGAATAAAAGCTGGATATATTTTACGATGACACTGAATTGTGTCAAAAGATAATTTAATGGAGTTATAGTATAGGCATGTCCAAACATTGGAGTGATAGGCTTGAAAATGCTGAATGAAAACTTTAACGGTATAATAATAAGTATTCCCAGTAATGCTGCAATTAAAAGAATAATACGATAATCCCTGAAATTTATTGAAAGCTGCTTCTTTACCTTTAAGAAGAAGAATTCAAAAAGCACGATGGCAAAAGGAAGGGTGAATGCATTTTCTTTTGTTAGCATAGCCAACACGGCAGAGATCAATGAACCAGTAAACAAAAGGGTTTTAGTAATATTTCCTTGGTTTGAAAGTCGGGCCTTCACATAAAGTATCAGGGAAAGAAGATAAAACATTGCAGCCATCGAGGCCATTCGTTGTACAATATAGGTGACAGATTGAGTAGCCAGAGGGTGCGAAACAAATAGTAAAGCCGTAAAGAAAGCAATAACTTTTTTTTGTCTGATGATCGGGTTATCTTTTAATGCGG
>Ga0181533_1004473_pt1 | contig 14262 bp, 11 predicted proteins | sample PEATcosm2014_Bin_45_FD_119772 | JGI IMG/M metagenome (GOLD analysis project Ga0181533, IMG submission 119772) | Peatland microbial communities from MTU Mesocosm Facility, Houghton, MI, USA - PEATcosm2014_Bin11_60_metaG | ecosystem: Environmental > Terrestrial > Soil > Wetlands > Peat | place... | reverse complement strand
TACGGCCTGTTCAATTCCGTGCTTGACAGCCTGCTGGTGCTGGCCGGAATACCTTTTGCCATAGCCGGCGGCGTGCTGTCGCTCTATTTCACCGGCCTCGACTTCAGCATCTCCGCCGCTATAGGTTTCGTATCGCTTTTCGGGGTCTCGGTGATGAACAACATTCTATTGATTACTCATTACAACGAGCTCCGGCTGACCAGCAACCACCTGGGAAGAGAAGAAGTCATGTTCCATGCGGCGCAACAACGTATGCGGGCGATGCTAATGACGGCGCTGTCTCCTTGTATCGCCTTGCTGCCCGCCGCGCTTTCCACCGGCATCGGCAGCCAAGTGCAGCGTCCCCTTGCGACCGTGATCGTAGGAGGGATGCTCATCGGTCCAGTCATGCTGCTGCTGATCCTTCCGGCGCTCCGGATGTTTTTTGTGAGGAAGCAGGAAGCGACCTTGATAGGACAATAAGTCCAACAGGTCCAATAAGTCCTATCAGACCTATAACCCTCTTTCTAGGAGAGCGGGGGAATTCTAAAAATGTCCGCAAAATGCTTTTGCTGCATCGCAGCATTCTCACTTTTGGCCCTGGTTTCAGGCTGCGCCGTAGGCCCGGACTTCCATCGCCCCGAAGCCCCGGCGGCTGCGGGCTACACGGCACAGCCGCTCACCGCGACGGCCTCCTCGCCTGATGTGGCAGGCGGCGAAGAACAGCGCTTTGTCAAGGATATGGACATTCCGCGACAGTGGTGGGCGCTGTTCGAGTCGCCGCCGCTAAATAACCTGGTCGAAAGGTCGATTAAAGCCAACCCGACTATCGACGCGGCGAAGGCGGCCCTGCGCCAGGCCCGGGAGTATGTCGCCGCCCAGAGGGGTCTTTATTTTCCAACCGTCCAGGCCAACGGTTCGGCCAGCCCCCAGAAGGGCGCCACAGAAACGCTCGCGCCCACACTGACCTCGGGGGCTCCGTACTTCACGCTCTATACCGGTCAGTTATCCGTGAGCTATATGCCTGACGTCTTCGGTTTAAACCGGCGGCAGGTGGAATCGCTGTCGGCGCAGGCCGAGTTTCAGCTCTTCCAGCTTGAAGCGGCTTACCTGACGCTGAGCTCCAACGTTGTGGCCGCAGCCGTCCAGGAAGCCTCGTTGCGCGCTCAGATAGCGGCCATACACAGTATCATCGAAATTGCAGCCAAACTGCTCGAAATACAGCGCCGGCACCTGGCGCTTGGCTACGTAACCGGACTTGATGTGGCTGCGCAAGAAGCTGCGCTGGCCCAGGCCCAGGCAACCTTGCCGCCTCTGGAAAAGCAACTGGCGCTGACGCGCGACCTGCTGGCGGCCCTTGCCGGCCGCTTCCCAAACGAGGAGATGGAGGAAAAGTTCGACCTGGATGCTCTGCGCTTGCCGCAGGAACTGCCGGTCAGCCTGCCTTCCAAGCTTGTGGAGCAACGCCCGGACGTGCGCGCCGCCCAGGCGCAATGGCATTCGGCAAGCGCCCAGGTTGGTGTGGCTGTCGCCAACATGCTGCCGCAGATCAGCATCACCGGCGCTATGGGCGGCGCCTCGACACAGATCGGTCAAATGTTCATTCCCGGCAACACCTTCTATAATCTCACCGGCAGCCTGACACAGACTATTTTCGACGCCGGCGCCCTGCTGCACAAAAAACGCGCTGCCGAAGCCGGCCTGGATCAAGCCGCGGCGCAGTATCGCAGCGCCGTCATCAATGCCTTCCAGAACGTAGCGGATACGCTGCACGCGCTCCAGTCCGATGCCGATGCCCTGAGGGCGGCAGTAGCCGCGGAACGCGCGGCTTGGCGAACCTTTGAGCTTACACGCAGACAGTTGGAACTCGGCTCGGTTAACTACCCGGCGGTGCTCGCCGCCGAACAGGGCTGGCAACAGGCCCTGATAAATCTTACGCAGGCCAGGGCAAACCGTTTTGCCGATAGTGCAGCTCTATTCATGGCGCTTGGCGGCGGTTGGTGGAACCGCTCCGGTGCGGCGGCCGCACCCAGGATCCAGGAGATGGGGTGTCTTTAAAGTTATAACCGGATTATGTGCGTAAACCTTGCGTGGCATGGATCTTTTGGCATCTTTCGTGCGCGGCCAAAAATTCCGGGCTGCTGTCAGGCTCCAGCTCCCTTCGTGCCCTTCGTGGTTAGGCATCTTTGGTTCAGCCCGCCGTCGTGTCGGCTCGATTCAGAAGCTTTTGGACGCATTCTTTCAGGTCTTTTATCTTCACCGGTTTGGCGAAAAAACCGTCCACCCTGCTCTTCATGGCTTCAACCGCGGAATCCAGGCTCGCAAAGGCTGTTATCATTATAACTTTGACCTCGGGGTAGGCGGTCTTGATTGTCCGCAGGACATCCATCCCATCGATGCCTTTCATCTTGAGGTCAGTGATCACCACATCGAATTTTTCCTCTCTGAGCCGCGCAAATGCGGGTTCCGCATTCAGAAAGGTTTCCACTCTATAGCCGTCCGGTTCCATGGCAGCTTTAATCATCTGTCCAACAATCCTCTCGTCGTCGATCACTATAATCCTGAAACCAGACATTGTTCGCTCCTCTCGATCTGTCTGTAAACGGGGAGTTCCATTGTGAAGCAGGTCCCAGCCCCCAACTCGCTTCTCACCCTCAAGTCTCCATTATGATTTTTGATGATTCCGTAGCTGACAAATAAACCCAGTCCGGTTCCGCTTGCCCCTTTGGTGGTAAAGAAAGGGTCGAAGATGTGGGGCAGCATTTCGGGGGCTATTCCTTTCCCGGCATCCTCCACTTCCACTTCCACTCGGCTGGTGCCGGGGTTAAAACGGGTTGAGAGGCGCAGTTGGTCTCCCGGCGATGAAGCATGAAGCGCATTGGTGAGCAGGTTGATCAGTACCCCCTGGATCTGGTGTTCATCTATATAGACTGAAGGTAGATCATCCCCCAGATCAAGCTGCGCCTCGATGTTGCAGATACAGATCATGTTATGGACAAGCCGCATGCTTTTATGGACTACATTGTTGATGAAGGTTTCCTTGAGGTCGGGTTTCTTGGGTCTGGCAAAATCGAGCAGATCCTTTACTATGCGCTGAATACGCTCTGTTTCCTCCTCGACTCTTTTCATGTATTCGATATGCTCGTCACGGCCCATGTTATCATAGAGGTCGACAAAGTTTTGCGCCAGCATCGAGATATTATTGAGCGGGTTTCCGACCTCGTGGGCCACGCCCGCAATAAGTATTCCGATTGAAGCAAGTTTTCTCGCCTCCAGGACCTGCTCTTCCCGGTTCCGGAGTTCTTGAGCCATTGAAATGAGCGCGGAAATAGCGAGGCCGCATTCATCCCGGGATTTGTTCGGTTCGATTTTGCTGAAATCGCCTTCGGATATGAAATGTGTGGCTTTCTCTATCCGTTTGAGAGAACTGAGGACCCTGAAGGACATAAGGCTGGTGATGCCGACGGCGGAAAGCAGGATGAATGCCAGAGACAAAGAGAGTCTTTTCTTTGAGCCCGTGATGATTCGGTTCACCTCTGCTCTCTCGGTGACTGTGAGATAATTCGTAAATGCTCCCAGCTTTTGGCCGGCCTCCCGAACGCTGGTCTGCACAGCCATATCGCCGACTTCGGCCTGCTTCAGGGCCTGCCGGTAATTCGCAAGGCTTGACTCCAACTGGTCTGTTTTGCCCTTGCCGATTGCTCGAAGGATATCCGGCCCGGAATCTTCGATGACGTAAAAGACCGCGCTGATTTTCTTTTCGATTTCCGGCAGGGCCGATCTGTCTCCATAGAGGAAATAATTCTTTTCTGCGAGCCTCATCTCGAGAAAAGATGAATTGAGGTCTTCGGCAATTTCCATGAACCTTAATTTTGTCAGCACCTGGTCCAGGCTGCGGTAGGCAAAGAAGCCGGTCATGGCTATCAGCAGAATGTTTACGAAATTGGCGACCATTATTTTGTGGACTATCTTCATAAATCTTCCATCGTGCGGAGTTACCTAGCTAGTGTCCATCCGGAAACGCAAACACCGGATGAGACACTCGCAGTTTCCGATTCGGAAAGGAGGGATAATCTGGTCTTAATCTGGTCTTAATCTGGTCTTAATCTGGTCATTCCTCTTACCGCCTTTAGGCGGAAGATCCTTTTGCCGGCTTAAGCCGGAAGGGGTACGGCCTCGCGGGTGGGTGGGCTGTCGAGATTGGTGATCGAGCCCGCCGAAGCCTCTGCGGCCACCCGCCTCGCGGAGCGTCGAGATCCTGCCCGGCGGTCCCGGTTCCCAAGCCCCAAGGCGGAAAAGGACCCTTTCCGGATGGAAACTAGCTAGAAGGACACCGCGCATTTGAGGGCCTCGTAGTTTTCTTTTCTCACAGGCCAGGACCATAATATACCGTCAACAACCATCAGCACGCCGGCCAGAATTATAAATGCATCCACCATGTTTAGCATGCTGGCGCCGAAATAGGTAATCAGGCCAACCCCGACGCTTGCAAAGGAGACCCCGGTGCGAATGAAAGAAAGACCGGTCCTGGCGCGGGAGTAAATGGTGCGGTAACATGCCGCTATGGTGCGCTGCGCGGCGAAAAGGTTCCGCTCGTGTGCGAGCTGCGAGCGCGGCTTGTTGTCGCGTGAGGGTTCAATGATTGTCACTGTGCGATGCGCCATATCCGAAAGCCGGGCCAGCATCGTCTTTCCGTCTTTGCCGCTGGGGTTTCCCCTTTCGGCAAACTGGTAGTTTTCCAAAAAGTGCAGGCTTGCCGCCGTTACTTCTACGAGCGTCTCATGCCTTGGGGGGCGGAAAATGGATTTTTTGACCTTGAGATAACTTAGCAGTCCGAGAGAAATAAGCAGCAAACCAACGGCAATCATCGTCCAGTAGATCGGCGCCAAATGGATTGCTTTGCCGCTGCGCAGCAGCGTTCTTCCGATTATCATCATCGTCAGGCCTCCCCGCAGGAGGCTCAATTGGGTCCTTACCCTGGCGAAATCCGTCCGATAGCTCGCCAGCTTGGTTCTCCATCGGGCCATTGTATTGCGCCAGAGCGCAAGGGCCGTTCTTTCGTTTCCGATAAGATGACCGGGATCGGAGTTCAGAAAATCCTCTATGAAATGGGAAATATCCTCAGCAAGAGCAACGTGGAACCGAAATTTTCCGGCTTTCAAACAGTCTGCAACCTCCTCGATCATCAGGGGGTCGCCGGGATCGCGGGCCGCTATGACCACGGTGCCATCGTCCAATGCTACGGGAAACCATAGGTTTGAACAGGGCCTCGCCGGGTCCAGCCCGGCAAGAAGCTCAGGGGGCACCGGAAGTCTTTCGTCGTACTCCACCCACTCGCAGCGGTAGTGGCTGGCAAGGGCTTCGAGCAGTTTGCGGCGCGGAATGCCCAACTCGTAGCGGAGAATCTCCTCTACTTCCACGTCCCTGGCCTGCGCCGCTTCCCCCGCAGAGCGCAGTTGACCTGCGGTAATAGTCCCCCAATCCACCAGGGCCTGAAAATTCTCCAAGGATTCAGCTACATTCATTGTCATCATAGCTAAATATCACCTTTTTCCAGAACTGGGTCGGCTTGCCGAAATCAGGCATGCGGATCTCCAGGTCTTCGAAGCAATAAGGCAGTTGTCTTTTCGTCCGCTCGGCGGATATGTGCCAGTAGAGGCCGTCGGCAATCAAAAGCAGGCCGGCAAGCATCAGCAGGAAATCAAAAAGCGTCCATAAAATATTGCCCCAGCCAAAATAGAAAAGAAGACCTAAACCGACGGAAAAGATGCTGGTTCCCGTCCTGATGAATGAGAGGCCTGTCCTCGACCTTGCCATCGTGGTTCGGAGCCTTGACTTGACGTTGCGCCTTTCGGCAAGGAGAGTGCGTTCCAGAGCAAGGCCGGTTGTGCCCCAGATGCCCGGGGCATGTGTCCCCTTGACCATCAGTTTGGGCGGCATGTCATCGAGCCGGCTGAAAGCGCGGAACATGAAATCCCATATGGAAGTGCTCTCCTCGATTTGGCGTATGGTCTTGGAGCTCTCAAGCCCTGCGCGCCTTCCGGGAAAGTACCATCGGGCGCCTTCCAGAAACATGACCAAGCCCGTTAAGATCATGCCGGCATAAAAGATCGTCCACAGGCCGGGTGGAAATTGCCTGATAAGCAGGATGCCCAGGCCGGCAAAGGAGTTGCCGGTCCTGGTGAAGGCCAGGCCGGTCCGGGCCCTTGCCATCTTTGTCCTGTAAGCCGCAAGGAAAGTCCTCTCTTCAGCCAGGTCGGTCCTGTCGATTGCGAAGAATCGGCGCTTCATAACCGGAGAGAGCCTGTTCCACCGGGTCCGAAGCTGCTCTGCGCCCTTGATCGGTTCAGACCTCGTCAGCACATGGCCTTCTTTGGTCGATTTTAGCTCGGCAATAGTGGTCCCGAAGGTGGATCGTGTAGGCACGGAGCCTATTTCACCCGGTTCCAGCTTCCTTGTGGGCAGATACCACATTAGGCCGTCCGTAGCCATGATGATACCCACCAACAGCAGAGGCGCCTGGATGATGCTTAGATAGCCGATTCCGAAAATTCTTAGCAGAGTAAGACTGATGGCGATAAAGGAAATCCCCGTTCGCATGAGAGCCAGGCCCGTTCGAGCCTTTGCTATTGAAGTTCTGTACCAGGCCAGGATTGTCCGGTCGCTTGCAAGCCTGGTGCGAAGCCCGGCCAGAGGGGTCCTTCCGGCTGACGATGGGAAACCCGGATTGACGTCCTGAACGTGCTCGATCATACGGGTGAGGTCGGAGGGAAGAGCCAGCACGAAGCTGATCGAAAGGGCGCCGAGACTTTCCTTGATCTTTTCACGGAGTTCGGGGTCCCATGGACTGGATGCGACGATCCGGGCCTCCTCCATCCCTGCCGAAAGCGGGAACCAAAGATCGCGCTTAAGCTCCTCGAGATCGAGGCGCTCTAATATTTTGCCGGGCGCCGGCAGGCTCTCGTTAAATTCTACGAACGGAAGACAATAATGCTCGCTCAGGCAAAGCAGGATTTCATGCTTCGGGATGCCCAGACTTAATATCGACTCTTCGATGCGCCTTAGCGCGCCCTCGGACTCCCGAACGATTTTTTCCAGCTCCGGCCCGTTGATCTTCCCTCGATCAACCAGGCCGTTAAAGGCGGTGAACTGGTCGTTGACCGTTTCAAGGCCGTGCTGAACCTGCAGAGTTTTTTGCAGCATCCGCTTTCCATCCAAACAAAAGGCCGGGAACTTTTCTTGCTCCGGCAAATGATAAGTGCCCCGCTTATCTTTTAATTATCGGCTTTGCCGCCCGAAAGGGCGGTAGGGCCTGCCATGTACGCGCTGACGCGGAGAGTGGGGATGAGCTGACACCGGTTGTGAGGGTTTTGCCCCCGCCTCTCCGCTTTCCCGCCCCTGCCGCCTTTCTGATGAAACACCATCTTGTGTCCATCCGGATGAGACACTTGCAGTTTGCGATTCGGAAAGGAGGAACAATCAGGTCTCGAACAGCTCGTGTCCATCCGAAAACACCGGATGAGACACTTGAAATTTCCGATTTGAAAAGGAAGAACAGTCAGGTCCCGAATATCTCATGCCGACGCTATTTTAACAACACCGGTATTTTTTTCAATAAACTATCCGGATGCCGGTCGCCCTCCCCCGGCACTGTGCGGTTTAGAGTATCGATCAAGCCGGACAATACTGCTCAACGAGGGGATTTGTTCTCACAGAATTTGCGGCCGTAGTGGCAGGGCCGTGCCGCCGCCAATTCCTTTGAGCAGTGCTGCAACGGCCGGCCGCTTGTTGACGATCTTTCTCGGGTGATTTGTTCAGCAAGGCTTTCCCGGCGTGCCAATGATTTGGAAGAAGCGAGACATCAGAAAGCCCGGTAAGATTCCGCTGGTTTTCCTAAAAATGGTGTTTTCTTGATCAGGAAAATCTTCCAAAACAGGAAACTGCTCATGATAAGCGAGAAAGAGATAGGAACACATTGAGAGCACTTCGGAGGTCCAAAAATTCTCAGTGGGACTTTCTCCATACAAATTCAGCTGCCGGCAGGACTGATCAATGGCAGTGTTGCTCAATCTTCCTATCCCTTCAATTTCGATTTCTGCCACATCTGCGGGCTCTATAAGCGATACGCCGCCTGGGGCTATAGTGCTGAAGAAGCTCGATTCTTGATTTCTGACAACCTGGCCCCCCGCTCATTACGCGTAAAAGTGGCCTCCCCTTACCACCCCATCCAGCCCCCATCCACGGGAAGAATGACACCATGAATAAAGTCTGATGCCGGGGAAGCCAGAAACAGTGCCGCACCAGTTATATCGTCAGGCACTCCCCACCTTCCGGCAGGCGTCCTTTTTCTAATCGATTGGCTCCTTTCTTGATCTTTCTGTATAGCTTCCGTGAGATCAGTTTCGAAGAAGCTCGGTGCTATGGCGTTTACGTTAATGCCCTTACTTGCCCAGTCGTTTGCAAGGGCCTTTGTCAATCCGGCGAGACCGTGTTTTGCAGTGGAATAGGCAATGACGCCAATCCCACCTTGGAAGGCCAGAACGGAGGCAATATTGATAATTTTTCCCTTGCCTTTTTCGAGCATCACCCGCGCAGCAGTCTGGGAAAGTATAAAAGCACTGGTCAAATCGATTTCGATGGTGTCATCCCAATCAGCTTCAGAATAGTCGATAGCAGCAGAGCGCCTGATGATTCCTGCATTGTTTACAAGTATGTTGACATCTCCCATCCTTTCGAAAGCGGATGGGATCACTTGTTTAGTCTGCTGCCTTTTGGTGAGGTCGGCCGGCAGATGAACATACCTTCGTCCCAAACCCAGAATACAGCGTTCAAGCTCCGGATCAGAAGTTCTGCTTACTGCAACGACATCAGCCCCTGCCTCCGCTAATCCAAGTGCAATTGCCCGCCCTAATCCCCTGGTGGCTCCGGTAACTACGGCAACTTGGCCATCGATCCTGAATTTGTCTATTATCACTTTGATTTTCCTCAATTGATCGTGAATGCCAATGAAACCGCACTTGGGCTAACCATACTCAAAATAGCGGATTAATTTATTTTCAGCCAACTGAGGAACCCTTTGCCGCAGTTGCCTCCAATGCGTATTTTGCGATATTGTTGTCGGCGCTTTCCTGCAGTCTGGGGACTTCCGCCATTCCAGCGTCATTGCTAAAAAGGTGTCCGAACCTCCCCTGAGCCTTGAGGTAGTCCGCAACTGGCACTTTCCTTTTGATCTTGCGAACACTGACAATCTTGCCTTCCTCCATTTCGAAAAGAGGTATGAGTCCGCAGTTGACTCCCAACCTGCCGAGTTCGAGTGTCAGCTCCGGGGAGAATCCCCACCCTGAGGGGCAAGGCGTGTCGACCTGAATGTATCTTGGACCGCGAAACTCCATCGCTCTTCTTACTTTCCTTCTCAGGTCTTCAAGAAATGCAACGGAAGCAGTCGCAACATAGCAGACACCATGAGCCGCAATGATTGCCGGGAGGTCTTTTTTTGACTGGGGTTTCCCCGTGGAACATTTCCCTGCCGGATGTGTGGTGGTTGATGCACCGAACGGAGTTGCTCCGCTTCTTTGGCCTCCTGTGTTCATGTAAGCGCCGTTGTCCAGACAAATGTAGAGAACATCTTCTCCTCGCTCCAGCATGCCTGATAGTGCTCCAAATCCTATATCGAAGGTTGAGCCATCACCCCCCATTGTAACCACCCTTTCTTCGCTCCTCCCCTGAGCCTTCAGGGCAGCGGCAATGCCGGTCGCAATTGCCGGGCCGTTCTCAAAAAGGTGGTGAATCCAGGGAACGCGCCATGGGGAAAAACCATAAGGTGACGTAAAGGTTTCAAGACAACCCGTCGGTGTCACCACTATAACGTCTTTCCCGGTCGCCTGGAGGATATGCCGGACGGCCAGGGCCATCCCACAGCCATGGCATGCCCGATGCCCTGAGACAAACAGGGATTCTTTGTTATTAAGCGAAACAGTGGTCATTTCGATTCCTTCTTCACGGTAGGATGGCTTGATTGAGTCCTACCCAGCAAGACTCTGTTGTGGCAATCCCGGCTCTGAGCATCTCCTCTGTCTTTTGAACGATCTCACACACAGATTTAATGTTCACGTCGCGGCCGCCCAAGCCCGCAATGAAATCTATAACTTTCGGCGCATTGGGGTCTCCGCACAACTTGGCTTTGAGGTCCAAACTGACAGCCCCTTCACACCCCATCGAAAAGTTTGCTTCCACAACAGCAACGGCTTTGGCTCCCCGGACTGCACTCAAAATGTCTTCGTAAGGAAAGGGGCGATAGCATCTTATCTTCACAAGCCCAACCTTCTTCCCTCCGGCGCGCATCTGATCGATTGCGTCCTTTATGGTTCCCGTCACTGACCCCAAGGCAACGAGAATAGTCTCTGCATCTTCGGTCAGATAAGCCTCTATCAAACCCCCATAATCGCGGCCGGATATCTCTGCCAGTTCCTGGAAAATCTCTTCTATTTTGGCCTTCGCCTTCAGCATGGCGGAATGAATGGAATATTTAAATTCCATGAGCACGTCATCTTCGGCATAGGAACCCCAACTTTTGGGTTCCTTTACGTTCAAAAAATGCAGAGGGCGATAGGGTGGCAGGAACTTATCAACTTCCTGTTGCTCAAGAATACTCACGCGCTCATATGAATGAGTCAAAATCCAACCGTCCATGCAAACCATTACAGGTAGGAGAATTTCAGGATCTTCTGCGAATTTGAAAGCGGCAATATGGAGATCGTAGGCCTCTTGAACGCTTTCCACATAGAATTGGATGATGCCTGAGTCCCTGAGGGAAATCGTATCTTGGTGGTCTATCTGTATACTGATTGGAGCAGATACTGCCCTGTTTACCCCGGTGATGACGAAAGGAAGCCGCATACCGACGCTCGCATATATCACCTCCGTCATCAGCAAAAGCCCCTGTGATGATGATGCGGTATAAGAGCGGCTCCCGGCGGCAGATGCTCCCGCGAGGACACTCGCTGTGGAAAACTCCGATTCAACCCGCACATACTCGGCGGATAAATCCCCATTGGCGATCATTCGGGCGAGCGATTCGACTATGTGGGTCTGGGGACTGATTGGATAAGCGGAGATAACTTCAGGACGAGCCGCTTTAACGGCAAGGGCAACCGCTTCAGAACCTTCTATGACTACATCGGGCCACATTATCTTTGCTCCGCAATCATCTGAATGGCGCCGGCCGGACATTCATATGCACAGAGTCCACAGCCTTTGCAGTATTCGTAGTCGATGGAATAGATTCCCATTTGCGCTTTGACTGAGTCATCGGGACACACTTCTTCGCAGATGCCGCAGGATTTACAGAGTTCGCGGTCGATTATCGGCTTTTGGTCGCGCCAACTCCCGGTCTTATAGGCAAGCGAGGTCCCACCCGTGACAACTGCACCCGGAATTAGTTTCATGATGTTTTCTCCATGATGCGCCGATAGCTCTCGCTGACAAGTTCGGCGTTTTTCTCCCCCATCGACCCCGGGAATTTGCTCCTGACAGCTTTTAGCGCAGCATCGAGAGATATCTCCTCAGTAAGGGCTGCAAATGCTCCTAGAAGAGCGGTGTTGATAATCGGACGCCCAAGAATCTTTCTAGCCAGACTGTCTGCTGAAATGGTGTAGATAGCAGCGGGACGCTCATTGGATTTGAGACTGTCAATCTCTTTTTCAGTGTTGATTAAAACGGTGCCGCCGAGCCTCATTCCCTCTAATACATCCAGTTCCTCTAATATGGTCGGGTCCTGCACAATAACATAATCTGGCTCAGCGACACGGCTTCTTCGGCGAATGGGTGCTCCGCTCAGACGGCAGAACGCCACGATCGGCTTTCCTCTTCGCTCTCCACCCCCGCCCAAAAACGGGAAGGCCTGACCGTATTTACCGTCCTCGAGAGCTGCGATAGCCATAAACTGTGCCAGCACAAGAGAACCCTGGCCACCTCTGCCGTGAATCCTTATTTCTTTCATCCGGACAGCTTTCTTTTTACAATGTTTTATACTATGAAAAGGGGTTTCATGTAATCCGCAAAAAAAATTTGCCCCCGCTACCACTTCAACTGAGCGGAAATATTCTGCGCAGTAGCCATTACCAGACCTTTGAGCTCCTGCTCGATTCTTTCCGTAGTGATTGTAAAGATAGAGCCGGTGATGCTCAATGAAGCAACAGTCTTTCCGCCTGCCTTAATAGGTGCCGCAACGCATCTTACACCAGCGTAATATTCTTCATCGTCTATGGCGTACCCCTGCTTCCGCACCTTTTCCAGTTCCATCGTCAGGCTGTATAAATCTGTTATCGTATTCTTTCCATAACTTCTCAATGGACCATTGGGGTAAATATCTTTAAATTCCTTTTCAGGCAAGCCGGCAAGAAGAACCTTACCACCGGCGGCGGCATGTGCCTCGGTGGCGAATCCAACGTAGGTGGCCAGCGAAAGTCCGGAAGGATTGCTAATTAAGTCGATGTAGACTATTTTTTTGTTGCGAAAAACGGCCAGGTGCACTGCTTCCTGACAGGTCTTATGAAGGTTTTCAATGTGCTCCCTCGCAACGTCTCGGATATCAGTATTGTTCAAAACGCGCCTGCTGATTTCCAGAAACCTGAACCCAAGGGAGTATTTCTTGGTGTCTGGGTCCTGAGCCACATAATCATATAGAGCGAGGGTAGCCAAAATATGATGGACAGAGCTTTGAGGGAGACCGACGAGGCTGCTCAACTCTGAGAGTCTTAGCCCTCTGGGTTGCTCACTTAGAAGTTCTACGATCCTGATAGATTTTTCCAGGGAGGTAAGCGTCATCGTGGCTACTCATTTCATATTATGAAATCTAGTTTCTAATAAAGAAAACCATGCCTGATTTTGTTTGTCAAGCATTTGTTGGCTTTCAGTTAATTCTTTTGCGCAGTTGGTAAACGTCTCTGAAGCGAGAGTTCCCAAAAACTTGAGTGCAGATCTACCTCGACCTGATTGAATTCAAAGGTCGAGGGCAAAGAGCAGCGCAAGCAATTACGGATGAGGTAATAAGGCTTCTATTCGTAATAGGTGGCGGGGTCCCGGAACTCCCATTTCCCGACCACCTGGGGTCATGGCTGGAACCGGGGGAAGATGCAGCTGCCTGCTATAAAACCTACCGTACCAGCAGAAACCTTATTAAAATTTAGACCACCATCTTTTACTTAAGCGCCTGCGACTGTGTGATTCCAGGAAACCGCGAACTGAACATAAGCAGGCTCTCCTTTATCCCGAGTGCGGCAGGCGTGATGCCTATAAGAACGGAAAGGCCCCCGATCGCGGTGAAGATAGCGGACTGCCCAAATCCGGTTCCATGTCCGTAAGTGTCTTTCAAATGTCAGTTAAATTAAGCAAGGCGCCCCGCGAACGCCCAACGCGATTGACTTCCGCCTAAAGGCGGTAAATTGATCTTCCGCCTAAAGGCGGTAAAAGGAATGACCAGATTATGACCAGATTATCGCTGAGGGGTGCCCGCAATCGATATGGCATTTTCTTGCCCAGTGTTGTTCATAAGTCTGTCTTACAAGGGATTGAGGAATGAATTCAATGACTCGTCTTTGTCCGGCATCCGGTAAGATGCCGTTGAAAATGGTGGTCCAACGGTTTACAATAAGTAACTTGAGGCCCCCGGATCAGATCTTGCCCCGGACTTGGTCCGGGGTCCGGTGCAGGCCCCGCCGCCCGCACGGCTTCGCGTCGCGGTCATGGCTGGCGGCCCTCGCGGAGCGTCGAACCACTATTAAAGGAAATGTCTAAGTGTCGCTTCTACAAATCTGTATATATCCTGACCCTGTATTGCGCCAAAAGGCCCGACTGGTCAAAAACATCGACAACGGCATTCAGCGTCTCATAGACGACATGGTCGAGACGATGTATCACGCGCAGGGAATCGGTCTTGCGGCAAACCAGGTGGGCCGCCCGCTCAGTCTGCTGGTAATACATATCCAGCGCGAGGAATCCGAATACGGGCTGATCGTGCTAATAAATCCCCAGATGGTAAGTAGTCGAGGCGAGACAACGTTCGAGGAAGGCTGCCTCAGCGTGCCGGAGTATTATGCTAATGTAACGAGGCCCGAAGAGGTCGTGGTGCGCGGCCTTGACCGCCGGGGCGAAAAGATCGAAATAGCCGCCGGGGGCCTACTCGCGATTGCGCTCCAGCACGAAATGGATCACCTGGAAGGCAAACTGTTTATCGACCGGATAAGCCCGATCGCCAGGGACATTTTCAAAAGAAGGTGGAAAAAG
>Ga0181533_1004472_pt1 | contig 14268 bp, 15 predicted proteins | sample PEATcosm2014_Bin_45_FD_119772 | JGI IMG/M metagenome (GOLD analysis project Ga0181533, IMG submission 119772) | Peatland microbial communities from MTU Mesocosm Facility, Houghton, MI, USA - PEATcosm2014_Bin11_60_metaG | ecosystem: Environmental > Terrestrial > Soil > Wetlands > Peat | place... | reverse complement strand
TGTTCTACAACAGCAGGAGGCGTCATTCATATCTGGGGTATATCAGCCCAAGAGAGTTTGAGGAAATGCATCAACTGAAAAACGTGGTTTAGCGGTCTGTCCATTTATTCTTGACCACGTCAGTCCGCTTTTTCAATGATTACGTAAGAAGCGCAATTCGGCGCGCAGGCGCTCCACCTCTTCGAGCAGATCGAACATGGTTTTAAGCAAGGCCAAATCGGGGCCGTGCACGGTCCGGACGTGCTCGATTCGCCGAACAGCATGGATCGCCTCTTCCGTGAAAGCCATGACCCCATACGGCGGCAGAAAGAGAGATCGTACAAGACCTGCACGACAATAGATCAGAATGGAACGCCGGGGGACACCTGCAAGGTGAGCGGCCGCATCGAGGCTGTACAGGATGTTTGGCTTCGGCTGAAACAACTCCAGGGCCCGAGGCGGGGAGATGTCCGCATCACATCGTTTACTCATGAGGGTCTCCTTGGATTGAAGGTCGTTTTTTCGGCCAGCTGCTCCCACAGGGCTTTCTCTTCCGGCGTAAGCTGCGACGGGACCTGAATACTCACAATTGCATGCAGATCGCCCCGCACACCGTTGCCTGAAGGCAATCCTTTCCCGCGCAATCGGAATTCCCGTTCAGCCGTTGTGAGCGGCGGGACCTTTAAGGCCACCGTTCCATCAATAGTCGGGATGTGGACGGTTGCGCCGAGCACCGCTTCCCACGGAGAAAGCTCCAAATCGTAATACAGGTTTGCACCCTGTACCCGGAAATCGGGGTGTTTGGCGAACTGCACGCGCAAGTAAAGGTTACCCGCATCGCCCCCGCCAATGCCTTCCTGGCCTTTGCCAGCGAGACGGATGAGCTGCGCTTCACGTACGCCGGGAGGAATTTTCACCCGCAAGGTCTGCATTGTCGATTTCCCGGTGACCGGATCGAACCGTTCCAGTTTTATCGTCCGCGTCGAACCGTGTAAGATTTCGTCAAGCGTCACCAGGATGTCGCTCTCAATATCCTGACCCCGCTGGACATATGTTTCGCCTCCCGTGCCATAACCACGTGAGCGGCCGAAACCACCGGCAGGGCGACCTTGGCTGCCGAAGAACTGCTCGAAGAAATCGCTGAAACCCGTGCCGTCGAAATGGAATTCGGAACCATCGTCCGAACCTCCGCGGAATCCGCCTGCCTGCTGCGCCTTCTGCCGGTCGGGATTGTTCCAATTCGCTCTAAGTTCATCATATTCGCGCCGCTTATCCGGGTCGCTGAGAACTTCGTTGGCTTCGTTGATTTCCTTGAACTTGATTTCCGCAGCAGTCTTGTCTTTGGCGACGTCGGGATGATATTTGCGTGCCAGGCGCCGGAAGGCCTTCTTGATTTCAGCGTCGCTCGCATCAGGGGCAACGCCGAGAACGTCGTAGTAGTTTTTAAACTCAACAGACATATTGGCTCCCGTATCAAGGGCACGCTGAGGGGCTATGCAGTCATTCTCAATCCTGGAATGATAGCTTCTTTGACAAGGTTTGCCGCACCGGACAGGACCGGGCTGCTTCCGCCAAACTCTGTCGATCACTTTCCGAGAGCGTGCCTGTAAACTCAAGCGCATAATTGAAAATCGTCTCGTCAGGATAGTTTTGGTCAAGCGTGACAGTAATTGAAACAGAAGTTAAAGGGATTGAGTGTTTCTCCGCAAAAATTCGAACTGTTATGTTCATGGAGCTTGCCAAGGCAGCTTCAAGCAACTCATCTGGATGAAAACCGCCGCCTCCGCCTCCTTTGCCGCTTGTTGCGTCTGCCTTTGACACGTCCTGACCATTTGTAAAACTGGTCTGATATGATGCACGTTCACTTGTTGATTTGATCATGGTTGATTCCTCCTGGGTAGGGATTTGGAGGCACGGTAAGCCCACACAAGATTAATGTATAACCTTTGATTAGCGGCCTGTTTGACTCACAACTACACCGGCCCTTATGAAGCTGATCCATGCGAACTGTCATTCTTTTCTAATTCATGGCAAAGAGGCGAAAAAGGGCGTGCCTGGGCACGCCCTTTTCGGGTGATGCTTCCCGTTACTTCTCGATTACACAATCGATGATGGCATTAATCCTGCGGTTTTTCTGCCTCCCCTCGGCTGTGTTGTTATAGGCGATCCTCCGAGTGGAACCATACCCTTTGGCGGATAGGCGGGAGCGCTCGATCCCGCATTTTTCCACCAGGTAGGTCACCACGCTTTCGGCGCGCTGCTGGGAGAGCCTCATGTTCTGATCAGCGTTGCCGCTGCTGTCGGTGTGTCCCTCGATAATTGCGGTGGTCGTCGGGTACTTCTTCATGTACTCGCCAACCTTGTTGATTTCGTCAAAATAGCGGGGCTTGATTTCGGCGCTGTTCGTCGCGAATTCAGCCTTCAGGGTCATGCAGAGCCTGTCGGGGGGTGGAGAGAGCTCTTTCACATCGACGGCGCAGTCGATGACGGCGTTGATGCGCCGGTTTTTCTGCATGCCTGCGTTGGTTGCATTGGGGGCGACCGGTTCTGCTTTGCCGTACCCCTTGGCGGAGAGACGGGAGGAGTCAATGCCGAAATTATCTTCCAGGTATTTCACCACGCTCTCGGCGCGGCGTTGGGAGAGCTGCATGTTGTAATCATCGCTGCCAACCTCATCGGTGTATCCTTCGATGACGGCGGTGGTCGTCGGATATTTCTTCATGAAGTCGCCTACCTTGGCCACTTCATCGTGATACTGGGGACGGATGTCGGACTTGTTGATGTCAAACTCGATGCCCAGGGAAACGCAGTATTTCATCTTTTCCGGGATCGGTTCAGCCGCCGGAATCGGTTGGAGCGGAGTTTCCGGAGCCGCGGCGGCTTCGGGCTCCGGCTGAGCGACCGGAGTCGCATCGGCCACGGCGACCGGGGCCGGGGCAGGCTTCTTCCCGCCGAACAGGAAGGTCAGCCCCACGGTGTATTCCAGGTTATTCAGGGTGTGGGTATCGGGGTGGGTTTCAAAAGCGAGTAAATGGCGGACATCACCTCTCAGGGCAATCGAGTCGGTTACAAAATACTTCAGGCCGCCACCGTAATTGAAAGTGGCGCTGGCATCATGGTCATGCCGGGTTTCAATGGTGGTCCCCCCGCCACCCACGGCAAGATAAGGAACCAGTTTTCCGGCCGGCATGAAATTATAGAGAATATCCATTCGGTAAGAATATACGTTTATATCCTGGTGTCCCCGGGTTGTTTCGCCGGCCACGTAATCAAACACCCCCTCAGTCGCCCAATTTTCAGTGAGGTCATAACCGAGTCTCAGTCCGTAAACCGGCCTAGTCAACAAGTGTTGGGTTCCGTCATAGGTGTACCCGCCCAGGAACGGGGAGACGGAAAATGCCTGGGGTCTTTCCCCGGCATACCCAATGGTTGAAAGTGACATAAAAAGGATCATGCAGGTAATGATTTTTATCATGTGTGATGCCTCCTCGGCAAATAAGCATCCCAGGCGTGAAATCTCACGCCTGGGTTTGGACGTGTACTATGGGCAACATCCGGCGTTGGCGGCATTTTGGGCTGCTCAGCGTGGCGGATTCGTGCACCATTCCAGCTGGCAGCGATCATATGATCTCTTTGGTCCTGCACTCGGATTACTCGACGGTCATCATGTTATTTACACTCTTCACGCCGTGTACGTCGTCGACGAGTTTGGTGGCCAGGTCCTTTTCAGATTCGTTTTTGGCCTTGCCACTCAATGTAACCACACCATTCTTCGTGGTTACCTTGGTATCAATGGCACTGGTTGAGCGGTGATAGAGCAGCGTCATCTTGGCCAGGGCGGTTATGGAGGCGTCATCGATCTTTTCACCCGCTGTTCGGTGTATCTTTTTTGAAGGTGTTGATACTGTCATCTCATTATTTACGTCTTTGACACCTTCGACATCCTTGGCATATTCAGTAGTCAAATCCTTTTGTGCCTGATTGGCTGCTTTGCCTCGCAGGGTCACGATGCCGTCCTTGGTGTTAATCTCCGTCATAGCTCTCACACTGCGATGAAACAAGAGCGTGCTTTTCACTTTTGTGGTAAGCCACGCATCTGACTTCTCAGCAGGGTGTTCACCCTTTACTTCCAGCCTGTTGTCCACACTTTTGACACCGGGAAGGCTCGCCACAGTCTCCTGTGCCAATGACTTGTGGGATTCCTCGGAGACGATTCCCGTCAAGGTGACGGCACCGTCATTGGACTGGACCTTAATATCATCACCCTTAAGGTAGGTTTTGAACACATGCGTCTGCTTGGCGGATGATTCGATGCGACTGTCCATTTTCGAAGCAAATGCGGGCACATTGAACGCCAGAAAGACCACTGCTGCCACCATTACAGATATGGAATATATTGCTTTCATGCGCTTTCTCCTCTTATTGTTGTTGTTTCTGTTGGTTATTAAACTCTCTTTTTCCTAAGACCTCGTGCCATTCGAAGTCTGGTTATGGTGTGTCATGCAACCGCATTCGTGAGTCCAGGAACACGCCGGTGCATAATATGCGGATATCACTACTTCCCAAAACTTCTTGATCTGGCCGATTTTCTGGAAAATTCTACCGGAACCTGTTTAGATCCGTTTCCAGGGAATCAAGCCGACGGGAAACGTCTGCTCTCTCTTCGTGCGTAGCGTATCTGCCTTCATCCGTCATCCGCATATAATCACTCCGAATGGAGTCCAGTCTGGCCTGAAAATCTCTCCCCTCTGCCTGAGGTAAACGCCCGCTGATTCTTTCATCATCAATTTTCCTTTGGAGTGTGTAAATCCTCTCCCCATTCCTTGGTTCTTCAATTCTTGCGGTCCGACTGACTGCCCTGTTTACCTCTTCGCCAAGCACATCAAGTCTTCCCTGGAGAGCGTTCCATTCTTCCTGGTGAACTTTTTTGTCTCTCAGCGCCGTATAGTCTGTTCGAATACCCTTCAGTGTCGTCAGAAACATCTGGGACTGATCGGGGCTAAGCGCGCCGGTTTTCAATCCATCCCCAATATTCTCCTGGATGACGACCATCTTGCTTTCTGCACTTCTTTCGGAATCCGGCCATGTTTGTATTGTGGCGCAGCCCGAAAACATGGACAATCCGGAAACCATTAACATTGTCATGAAAATAATTTTCTTCATTTTGCTCCTCCTTTCTTTAAGATTAGCAGTTGCGTTTTAAGCTCGCCAAGACCGCTTGAAGCTACTTCCCCAGGACCTTCTCGACCTGACCGATCTTTTCCTGAACTCTGCCGGCTATTTTTTCGGCTTTGCCTTTGCCCTCCAACTTGGGATTATCGGTAATTTCCCCGGCTATTTCCTTGACCTTACCCTTTGCTTCGTGAAACTTGCCTTCCGTCTGGTCCCTGATACTCGATTTCATGGAATCCTCCTTTAGGATTTGACTACCGAAACGTTAGCCTCAGATCACTCTGTAATCTCCACTTTCGCTAAAAGAGCAACAAAGATCATGATCTTCTCAAAAGGTAAATGGCAACTAACGTGCCATAGGAGACCTGAGTATACTGCGAGGGCAAGGGTTTGTTTGTACAAGAGAAAATGGAAGGAGAGAACGAAGGTTGAAGGAAAAACCGTCATCTGTATCCGTCATATTTAACACAACTGCCATATGTGACGGACAATATTCAGGCTTTGTAAGTATTCCATTTCATATCTTTTTTGATTTGCGGAGGATGATGTATTTCAGCATCAGGGCGCGGGACTGCTTGGGATAATACAGAGCAGTGCCACTGCCTCGTTTTTCCCCTTGATGCTTCAAGAGGTATTCTCAAGCACTTGGAGGATATAGTCCTTTTCTAGTATATGGAGAGGCCTGAGGCATGGCGCCATCTTCCCGAAAAGTTATCTACGCCGCTCTTGCGGGAAACTGCCTGATAGCGATCACCAAGGTTGTTGCGGCTTTCATGACCGGAAGTTCTGCCATGCTGTCGGAAGCGATACACTCTATTGCCGATACAGGTAACGAGATCCTGCTGCTTTATGGATTGCGGCGGGCAGAAATGCCGGCCGATAATGAATTTCCTTTTGGTCATGGCAAGGAGATTTACTTCTGGAGTTTTGTTGTTGCCATCATACTCTTTGGCTGCGGCGCGGGACTCTCAATGTACAAGGGGATTGATCATCTCATTTCGCCGGTGCCGGTAAAGCACTCGTACGTAAACTTCGGCGTAATCGGCCTTGCCTTGATTTTCGAAGGAACCAGCTGGTTTATAGCTCTGACGCAATTCGGCAAATCAAAAGGCGGGTGGGGCTATATTCGGGCTGTTCATAGAGGTAAAGATCCATCCATTTTCATTGTGCTTTTAGAGGATTCCGCCGCAATCATCGGTCTTGTCGTCGCATTTATCGGAATCCTGCTCAGCCATATTACCGGCAGCCCTGTCTATGACGCCGCAGCGGCAGTCATCATCGGACTGATACTGGCGGGAACCGCCATTTTGCTTGCATCCGAGACAAAAAGTATGTTGATCGGAGAGAGCGCCAACAAAGAAGTCGCCAAGGGGATACAGGAAATCGCCTGTTCGTCCAAAGTAATCAAAAAAGTCAATGAAGTGTTGTCCATGCACATGGGGCCTGACTTTATTCTCGTTAACATCAGCGTCGATTTTGTGGACCCGATCCTGGCGACAGAGGTTGAGGTAACCGTGGCAGGGTTGGACAGGGCGATAAAACAAGCCTATCCACAAGTCCAACGAATTTTTATCGAAATAGAGACGTGGCGAGCAAAGGAAGCGTTAAGGGATGGGGAAAAAAGCTGCAAACCTTCCGGGTGGTTAGGCGATGAATCCCCCACGAGGAGTACTATAAATATTTGAAGGCGGTTACTAATGAAGAATCCCCCAAGCCATGGAACATGCTCGGGCTTATCATAGCGCTCCCCGATTAACCCTCATCGTCTACTTACCAAAAGCTAGATTGACAGTGATGCTTCGTGCGATAAACTGGAATAGCCAATAAAATTCATGGAATGGGAAAAGAAATATCCATGAGCATAAACATGAACAGCAGCGAATATATTGAAATTAATGATAAAATATTTCTCCACATTCGGGACTGGGGTGAGGGAAATACGATCGTCTTTATTCCTGGTTGGCCATTAGGTCATGAAATGTTTGAGTACCAGTTTACCAAGCTACCTCATCATGGCTGCCGCTGTATAGGAATCAGCATGCGCGGTTTCGGTAAATCTTCAAAGCCCTGGGGAGAATATACCTATGATGTTTTTGCTGATGACCTTCAATCTGTCCTTCATTCTCTGGCTCTGCGTGATGTCACTCTTGTAGGCTTTTCCATGGGGGGTGCAATTGCCCTTCGCTATATGGCACGTCACAAAGGAGACAGAATAGCCAATCTAGTGCTCTGTGGTGCAGCAGCGCCAAACTTTACCAGAAGATCCGGTTTTCCTTTCGGTATTGAACCGAGAGCCATGGAAAGCCTAATTGAATTGTGCTATTCAGATAGAGCCAAACTAAATGCTGATATCGTTAATGTTTTTTTCGACAACAGCAATGCTGTCAGCCCTCAGCTTTTGGATTGGTTCCAATCTCTGGGTATGGAAGCGTCACCTCATGCTACGGCTGCTTGTCTTGCAACTCTCCGGGATTCAGATCTGCGTGAAGACATACAATCCGTAAATGTCCATACCATACTTTTTCATGGCTTGCATGACCAGTTTTGTCCGTTTGAACTTGCTGAAACAATTATAGCGCCGATTGAAGCGATGCCTGCCGGAGCAGAAGCCGCTGCCGAATGGATAAAAGGTGCAAAGTTAATTCGCTTTGAGAACAGTGGGCATGCCCTGTTTTTATGAGGAGAGAGACAAATTTAATGCAGAATTGATAAAGTTCATTAAAAAGAAATCCACCAGAGAAAAGTATTTTTTCCCGTTATGATCCACGACCATGTCAAGGCAGATAATCCAAGTGATTCAAGTGATGGAACGCGGAGGATATCATCATGAGCGATGAAACAAAGATCAAGGGAATGGGGGCGGTTCCTCACGCGGGGGGAGTCGCGTTCCGCGTGTGGGCGCCCCATGCTGAGCGGGTATCCGTCATAGGATCGTTCAACGAATGGGACAGCGGCAAAAATCCCATGCAGGCCGAGGAGAACGGCTATTGGTACGCAGATGCAGCAGAGGCGTATGTCGGCGATCAGTACAAGCTCATGCTGACCACGGAGAAGGGCGATTTCAAGCGAATCGACCCATACGCCCGAGAGGTGACCGGCTCGGTCGGCAACGCCATCGTCCATGATAAGAGCTTCGACTGGAAGGGGGACGATTTCCACCTCGCGCCCTGGAATGAGCTCGTCATCTACGAACTGCACGTCGGTACGTTCAACGACGACGAGGAAGACAATCTGCAGGACCAATTCGCCTCGGTGACGGCCCGTTTGGGTCATCTGAGGAAACTCGGCGTCAATGCAATCCAGATTATGCCGGTGGCCCAGTTTGCGGGAGAGCGGTCGTGGGGGTATAATCCAGCCAATATCTTTTCTGTTGAGACCACTTACGGAGGCCCACTGGCGCTTAAGTGGTTCGTCAAACGCGCCCACCAGCAGGGCATTGCGGTGATCCTGGATGTTGTTTACAACCATCTGGGCCCGGACGACCTAGATCTCTGGCAGTTCGACGGCTGGTCCGAAAACGATCGCGGCGGGATCTACTTCTACAACGACGACCGGGCCGTCACGCCGTGGGGGGAAACCCGGCCCGATTACGGACGTGGAGAAGTCCGGCAATATATTCTCGATAACGTCTTCATGTGGCTTGAGGAATACCACGTCGACGGCCTGCGATTCGACTGCACCCAGTTCATTCGCACCATCGACGGCTCCCCCGACCGGGAACTGCCCGAAGGATGGAGCCTGCTCCAGTGGATCAACGGCCAGGTTGCGCAGAGATATCCCGGCCGGATTACCATCGCCGAGGACCTGCAGAACAACGAATGGATCACCAAGGACGTTGGCGCCGGCGGCGCCGGCTTCGGCTCGCAGTGGGATTCCAACTTCGTCCACCCCATACGCCTTGCGGTGATCACACCCGATGACGAGCAACGCTCGCTCGCCGCGATCCGCGACGCACTCTGTTTTCGCTACAACAACGATGTCTTCGGGCGCGTCATTTACAGCGAATCGCACGACGAGGTGGCGAACGGCAAGTCGCGCGTGCCGCAAGAGGTCAATCCGAACGACCCCAAGGGTTGGTACGCGCAAAAGCGTTCGACGCTGGCCACCGCCATGGTCTTCACCGCGCCCGGCATACCCATGCTCTTCCAGGGCCAGGAATTCCTTGAAGGAGAATGGTTCCGCGACACGGTCCCCCTCGACTGGGATCAAAGCGTGGAGTTCAAAGGAATCGTTCGGCTCTACCGCGACCTGATCCGCCTGCGGCTTAACTACGACGGTCTTACGCGCGGCCTCTGCGGGCAGTTCACCCAGGTCTATCACATGAACGACGAACGCAAGGTCATCGCCTTCCACCGCTGGGACAAGGGGGGACCGGCGGACGACGTCGTGGTTGTCGCCAACTTCCTCCAGGAGCCGCAGGATAACTACACCATAGGCTTCCCGGCCGCGGGGACCTGGAAGCTCCGCTTCAACAGCGATTGGCAGGGTTACAGCGAAGCCTTCGAAGGTTATCCGAGTACTGACGTCGGCGCCGAACCGGGTGAGTACGACGGCCTTCCGTTCCATGCCGCGCTTTCCATGGGCCCATACAGCGTGCTGATCTTTTCGCAATGATCAAAGTCGGTAAATGGACTGGCTGAGGATTATGTAGATCTCCCTGCCGGAGATCCCCTACTATTGACTGGCATACGTCCAGGTGGATGGTGCGACTGCGGCAACCAAAATAACGAAGTCCCTCGGGGCTGTGATCGCCAGGGATTACTGCCCCCCTGGCGATGGCTGCTTAACCAAACAGACCGGTTCCTTTACGCTATCGCCCTATTCTCTTCAAACTGAATTTGTAAATGCAGTTTCAGAACCGTTAGCTATAATTGATTTCATTAGATACTGAAATGGGAATAGAGAGGAATCGGACCCTTTCAAACTACATAACGGAGGTGACCAAAATGGCTACTAAGAAAGCAGCGGTAAAAAGTGAGACAAAGAGTAACGAGATATCTACCGCAAAAATTCAATTCGCGTTTCCCGCACCCGAAGCGAAGAAAGTTTCCCTGGCAGGGGTCTTCAATAATTGGGATCCTCTTGCAAACCCGATGAAAAAGGATAAAAAGGGAGTATGGGAAGTTACCGTAAATCTGAAACCAGGGAGATACGAATACCGTTTTTTTGTCGATGAAAAATGGGAGAAAGACCCTTCCTGCACTGAATGCGTACCGAATGATTTCGGAAGCATGAATTGCGTCAAAATCGTTGCGTGAGGAGCAATGATTAACTGGAAATGGTTGCCGGGTGTAACAAACCAGGAAATCGAATCGACCTTGTAATCAGCCCGATTTATGGAGGCTCTGGGTAATTCCAGGCGGACTTGCGGACGATCAATAAAATCGTGGGAACGGTGGTTGGCATTCTAACCAGTTTTTTCGCTTGGGTAGTCGACGCTAAGGTGGCGGGCAGATTTATTCTCGAGAAACTTCCCCAAAAAAGAAAGGAGGGATAATATGGCAAACGATGAGCATGGAACCTGTGCGGGCACGGTGTTTCTGTCATTCCTGGCGGGCGCTGCGGTGGGCGCCGGGCTGTCGCTTTTGTATGCGCCTAAGACCGGCAAGGAGCTACGGGAGAACATTGCTGAACTGACCGATGATGCCGTCGGCAAGATTAAGAGCTACGCAAATGAAGCCCAGGAAAAAATTAAATCAACCATCGAAAACAGCAAGGATGTGATCAAGGAGAAAAAGGCGATCCTCAGTTCTGCATTCGAGGCCGGTAAAGAAGCGATGGAACGGGAAAAGGACAAATACAGGGATAAAGAGACCTAACACAACTTATAATAAGCAAAAAGCCCACCCAACGTGGGCTTTTTTATTCAAAACACCATAAATCCAGAGCTAATTTTGTCAGTTGAGAAGAGAAGACCTGCCATTATTTCAAGTGTGGTGTTGTTTAGTTGGCCCTCAGGCCGGTATTGTTGGCTTCTCAATAGTTTATAATAACCTTTTATTGGAACGTGTCGTCTCTCCTGCAGCGGGCCAAGATGCTTGAAAGGGGTTTTACGTTCCACTTTTCCCCAAACCCCGACTTTATTGATCTGCCACCAGACATAATCAACGGTCAGGTTGAAGGTACCCCAACGAGGAATTGGACCTTCCAGGTTTTTGCTCAACCTTTTTATCAGAAGGGAGAAAAAGGGGTTACCCCTGTACCGCCATGGATTTCGATAAAGCGGAGCGTTTCAATCTCATGACCAGCCTGCCGGGAGTGGTGGCGGCGCCACTGGGTGTAGTGATGCTGCTGGTAGCTGCCATACGTCTGGGTGATCCCTGGAGGATCGTCAGTTTTAGTATTTACGGCGGCACCCTGATGTTCCTCTATGCCACTACATCCCTCTATCATGCTGTGCGTGGCAGGATCAAGCCGCTCTTGCGCGAGCTCGATCACTGTGCCATTTATCTCCTCATCGCCGGGACTTACACCCCCTTCAGTCTGGTTCCCCTGCGCGGAGGCTGGGGGTGGACGTTATGCGGGCTGGTCTGGGGATGTGCCATCTTCGGTATAGTGCTTGAAGAGTGGCCGCACTCCCTGCCGCGGATTCCGGATCTTGCACTTTATCTCTGCATGGGATGGCTGATCCTGATCGCCATTCGTCCCCTGCTGCGTGCGGTTCCGTGGCAGGGGGTGGCTTGGCTGGGAGTCGGCGGGGTATTTTATACGGGAGGAATCGTTTTCTACGCCCTCGACGTACGATTCGTTCGGGCTCATGGTTTCTGGCATCTCTGTGTGCTGGCGGGAAGCATCAGCCACTATCTGGCCGTTTTACTGTATATTGCCTGAACAATAATGCAGAGAAAGTTCCAATCGGCAGCATCAATTTACTTTGCCTATGTCAGGACTGGGTCATACTTGGTTTTATTGTCGCGGTCATCTTGGGCTGGAAAATAGTACAATACCTGCGCTCGCAAAACTCAGTTACTTCTAACCTGACTACTCGATATTAGGCTGATCGTTCCATATGCTGAAACACGACCTCAACCTCCAATCCTACAGAAAACCGGTTGGCAAATCGCTGGGAAAACGGAGCAACACTAGTTACTTGGCCTCAACCACAGCACGCTTCGTGGCATAGGCGGAAATACGCATTCTCCTGCAGAAAAGACATGTAAGATTTACAAATGTTTGCCCCAACGTGATCCGTTTTATATGACAGTTATGTTAGATATGACGGATACCGCTGACGGCTTTTCCTTCACATCGCGTTCCCCCCATTGCAGCCTTAGATTAATCCTCAATGATTCTAAAGTGTTAATAAATATTTCTTCAATACAGGTCTTGGCACAACGTGTGCTCTTATACATAGTATGAAGGAAGATTCACAGAGAAAGGAGAAAAGTCATGGAAACCATACTTATAATCATTGTTCTGCTTTTTATCTTTGGCGGTGGTGGCTTCTACTGGTCGAGACGGGGCCGTTAGACACCCATAAAGTTTACTGCGGGTAAAGCAGTCAAATCGAAATCCTAAAGGAGGAATAGCCATGAAATCAAGTACGAAAGACAAGGCGGAAGGCAAGTTTCACGAAGCAAAGGGCAAAGTCAAGGAAATGGCCGGGAAAATCACCGATAATCCCAAGTTGGAAGCTAGAGGAACCGGTGAAAAGGTAGCCGGCAAAGTTCAGGAAAAGATCGGTCAGGTCGAAAAGGTGTTGGGGAAATAGTGAGAGCGGCGCATCATACATCGGTGTGTTTTTGCTTGGCCCCAATGCTGCGGATGCAGGAGGTGAATCCTACTCGTAAGTGCATCACGATCAGTTCTACTAAAGGTATGAGGTTTTCGGAGTGAATGGTGTAAAGAACCGGTTGGAGATCGATTAGTCCGACTTCAGAACCAAAGAGACTGTATGATCACTGCCGGCTGGTATGGTGATGCAATAGCCAGCAGGGAGAATCAACAGTCAGAAAGGAGGATCACATGTTGTGGACAATTGCCGTAATACTGATCATTCTGTGGTTGTTGGGGATGGTTAGCAGTTACACGATGGGAGGTTTAATTCACATCCTGCTGGTCATTGCCATAATTGTTATTATTTTCGGGTTCATCAGCGGCCGTAGGGCCTGATAGTGCATAAAACTACACGGGGCCGGCTAGTCAATGACAAGGTGGGCGGATTGCTAGAGAAGATGGACCAGTTTGTACAGAAGCCTGACGACATAGTGGAGGCAGCATACGCGGCGTCTGTTGCACAAGGCGTCATTGATGACCATGTCGACATTCAAAATGCTCAGGCTGAGAACCGGGAACTGCTGTCAAACAAAAGCAAATCGCTTTTTAGGATTGGCCCGGGCCTGATCACCGGTGTGGCGGATGACGACCCTTCCGGCATAGGCACATACTCTGTTGCAGGGGCGCAGTTCGGTTACCAGCTTCTTTGGCTGGCTCCCGTGTGCGTGCCGCTTATGATCGCCGTGCAGGAGATGTGCGGCCGCGTGGCCCTTGTGACGAGCAAGGGACTGTCCGCCATCATCAAAGAGCACTACCCTAAGTGGTTATTGTACAGTGTGCTGATGCTTCTGGTTGGAGCGAACACAATCAACGTCTATGCAGATATCAACATAATGGCCGCCTCTATGAAGATGCTCTTCGGATTGCCATTCGCGCTGTGGGCGACGGTTCTGACGACTGGAATGGTGGTGGCCCAGATTACCGTACCATATAAGCACTACGTCAAGTTCTTGAAGTATGCATGTTTGTCGTTGCTTGCGTACGTGGTTATTGCGCTGCTGCCCCGGGTCCACGTGAACTGGCATTCGGTCGTCTACAACATGGTAATCCCGCATTGGAGCTCAAGTCCGGGATATGTTCTTACTGTCGTGGGATTCCTGGGCACGACCATCTCGCCTTATCTGTTTTTTTGGCAAGCAGGAGAACAGGTGGAGGATGATATTGCCGATGGCCTCACCGACGATGCCGGCCACCGCTCAAGCCGAATCAAACAATCGGAGATACGATCGCTTCGCGCCGACACGGCGGTCGGGATGATCTTCTCGCAGATCGTCACCATTGCCATCATCGTTGCCACTGCGGCAACGCTGCATGCTTCCGGCAAAACCGATATCAACACCG
>Ga0181533_1004469_pt1 | contig 14285 bp, 13 predicted proteins | sample PEATcosm2014_Bin_45_FD_119772 | JGI IMG/M metagenome (GOLD analysis project Ga0181533, IMG submission 119772) | Peatland microbial communities from MTU Mesocosm Facility, Houghton, MI, USA - PEATcosm2014_Bin11_60_metaG | ecosystem: Environmental > Terrestrial > Soil > Wetlands > Peat | place... | reverse complement strand
ATATCAGTACGTTATACCTTGTGTTTCTTATTTAGAAACATTCTATATTACTTATTTCCCGTACTCTTTTTTTAACTTTTTTAGAACTTTTTTAAACCTTTCGAAAACTCGATACTACAAGATATTACTGGCAGATGATCTAAACTGGTCAATTGCCTTTCAAAAATAAATTAAATTAAGATGACTACAAAATTTAAACTTAGTAATCATACTAAGAAAGGTGGCTATAAATTAGTCGAGTTGTATTATTACAATCAAGGAAAAAGTGTTGTTTTAGATACAGATGTTCACGTATTGGAACGTTTTTTTGATGAAGCAGCAGTAATGAAGATTTCTTCAAGAGTTCAAACCCATGTTGAAGACAATGCAAAACTTGCTGAAAAAGAAAAACACTTGAAAAGAATCATCTCTGATTGGAAAAAAAGAATGGTTGAAGAATATGGAGATGATTTTGAAAATGTCGATCCACCTGCTCCCTACGTGAAAGAAATGTGGAAAAAACCAGAGAAGGATTTTGCAAACGAAGAGGATGTAAAAGAAGTATTTCATACATGGATTGAAGGTGACCCTAAAAAAGGTATTGTCGGAAAGAAAAGCAAGGTAAAAGAAGTCAGTATCTTCAGAACTGTCCTGGGAGATATAAAGAAACTCTACAAGAATCGAAAACTTACCTTCCGAGAGATAAATGATGATTTCTTTCAGAAGTTATTATCGTACTGGCTCAACAAGAAGCCGAAAATTGAGAACTCCACAATAAATAAGCGGCTGACATGTTTGAAGATTTTCTTAAGAGAGGAAAAGAAGAACAAATACCGCTATTTTCAGTCTTTTAAGTCAGGTCTAAGTGGCGTATCGAATCAGCCCGTAATCATACCTACAGAGGCAGAGTTTCAAGCATTAGTAGATGCGGAAACAGCATTACAAGTTGCTCATTTACCAGAAGAACTTGACCGAGCAAGAGACTACTTTGTTATCGGTTGTTCAACCTCGCTAAGGTACAGTGATATAGTCAGATTGACACCAGTCAATTTAATGACACTAAATGGAGAGGAATGCATTGTGACGTTCATTCAGAAAACCACCACGCCAAAGCATATCATTCCTTTGAATGCAGTTTCCAAGTTCTTTATTGAAAAGCAATTCAGATTGAATAAGAACCGAGGAATAAAGTATATGAGCAACTGGAAAGTAAACGAACAACTTCACATACTTTTCGAAAAACTTGGCTTTAATTCACTTGAGACAGTGATATACAAGTACGGCTCTTTTCCAACGACAGTTTTGACACCTAAATGGCAGGCTATGTCAATGCACGCATCAAGGGCTTATTTTATCTCCCGTTGCGTAAATAGTAATCAGGTATCTCTTGGTAGCACCATGAATTGGTCAAATCACAAGAATATCAAAGTAGTTCAGCGTTATATTCATAAAGGATTTCAGCAAGTTCAACAAATGCAGGATCTATTCGCAACTGTATCACTACCTAAAGACCTTAACGAATTACGCAAAGAGAAACTGGTACAATTAAACAACATTACCAACGCTTCAAGCAACTCTGTATAATTATTGATCTGGTAAAATGGGAACCTCCTGTAGACAGCAATTTACAGGAGGTTCTTCATTTTTGAAAAGGTACTTCTAAGATTATTGTCAGAAGTTGTAGACCTGGTCGCACATCATTCTTAAAATTTGAAGTAGTAGTTAGGCTTTCAAGAACACCTAACTTGGTGTTAGCCAGTGATATAATTAGAATAGTTGATTTTCTTGAGGACAGCGTAGAACTTACGAGACCATTATAAAAAGATGTACCGACACAGTAATATTATCACTAATAAGTGATATTTATTAATTTATTTTGTCTTTTTCATACTATTTAGTGTTTTTTATAGTATCTTTGTACCATTATTTTAAGAGCAAAGAACCCTAAAGACACAGAAACCATGGAAACCAGGGAGAAACATTTCGTTAACTTCATTAACTTCTTTAAAGATGGCATTGAGAGACGATGTTCAAACATTTTTGAACGATTTTAAAGTTAAAGCAAGAACTTTTGGGATTGATTATTACCCACGCCAGAAAAATACCGATGCGTTGCTTCAGTTAGGAATAACGGCAAATATTCGAGAGGAGATAATAATGAAATTAGAAACCAGGGATTATTATCGTGGTCCTACAGAAGATATAGACCCCAAGCGCCCTGAATTTTATGAGTTTGGAACTCAATACAATGGACAAGAAATTTATGTAAAATTAAGTTTAGGGAAGTTCAGTAAATCACCACATTGTATGTCGTTTCATCAACCTGAGGGTATTATAGATTACCCATTGAGATAAAGAAAGTTGTAAACCCCAGAGACAAGAACAGAGATAAAGAACATAGTCATGGAAGTAAACAGAGATTGCCCATTTTGTGATGAAAAAGCGGTCATTAAGAGCAAAATCGTAGAAAAAGAATTTAAAAAGGAAACATTTCAAATCAGTGAGTTTTTCTACAAATGCGAAAGTTGTGGAGAAGAATTCACAACAAAAGAAACCGATACACTGGTTATAAATCAGATATATAACCAGTATCGAGAGAAAAATGAATTACCGTTCCCTGAAGAACTTATTCAATTGCGAGAAAAATACAAGATTAGTGCACAAAAAATGTCTGTAATCCTTGGACTTGGGATAAACACATATTCTAACTACGAAAAGGGTGAAATTCCATCAACTGCGAATGCGAAATTAATTTCAAGTGCCAAAAATCTCGAAATGTTTTCTTCATATATATCTCAATCTAAAGAGATTCTTGGGGAACTTGCATATATGAAGATTGCAAAATATGTAAAAAGTTTAGTGCCGTCAAAGGAAGAAGATAATATTCTCTGCAATTTTAATTGGTATAGCGGACCCAATAGGTTTACAGGCTACACGGTTCCAAGCCCAGAGAAAGCCACCAATTTATTGCTCTACATTCTCTCAAATTGCAATCCTGAGTTCAACGACAAACTCAAGTTAAATAAGATGTTATTTTATACAGATTTTTTAAATTATAAAACAACAGGAAGGTCAATCTCAGGAATATCTTATCGGGCAATTTCTTATGGTCCAGTGCCTTCGAATTATGATTTCATCTTCGCTCATTTTATTGAAAAGGAAGAAATTATTGAACCTGTTTTCTATAAGATCAATAACTCAAAGGTCAATGAATGTTATAGACCACTTAAAGATTTTGATTTATCGGTATTTAATGCGGAAGAACTAAGCACAATCAAAAAAGTTGTTGAGTTGTTTAGAAACACACCATCTTGGGATCTGGTCGAATTGTCACATAAAGAAAGAGCGTGGGTTGAGTTGAATAAAACGAAAAGCATAATAAGTTACCAGGATTATGCTTTTGATTTAAGTATCGATAAATAAATTAATCGGCTTATCTTAATCGCATTAAAAACTTGATGTAAAATATGACATGATTCCGCCAAACACAGAACAAGCCCAAAAGAGTTTCACCCGCACCATCAATCGGTACACATAAATATAAAAATACGGGGTTCGCTTTTTCTCACCAACAGTGAAGTATTTTTGTACCCAAATAGGAGACAATCAGATTATCATGTGAAACATAATCAAGTTATACCTTTTAGAATATTTTATCAATCTCTTCATACTAACATAATATGGCGAAACTTCAATTTACTAAGAATGAAATTTATGGTAAATGGTCATTAAAACATCAATTGCCAGGTGGAGGCAACGGCTCTTTATGGACCACATTTGATTCCGATGGAAATGAATTTGTAATAAAACTATTAAAAAAGGATAATCAAACAGCAAAGAGCCGTTTTCTTGATGAAATAAAAGTAATAAAGGAAAACCAGGACATATCTGGTGTCATGCCTATGATTGATGATTGTGCGTCTGATGATGAGGCAGAAGTTCTCTGGTATGTTATGAGGAAAGGAGTATTGATTCAAAAACATTTGACTAAGGCATCATCAATAGATATCGTGCAAGCGATAGCGGAACTTGGCGATGTATTAACTGCTTTACATGAAAGAGGTGTCTCCCATAGGGATATCAAACCTCAAAACTTGTTTTATTTAGACGGTCATTTTGTCATTGGAGATTTTGGTTTAGTCGATTATCCAGAAAAAGAGGATAATGTAACCTTAGAAGGAGAACCCCTTGGCCCTCGTTGGACAATTGCACCTGAAATGAGGAGAAATCCCGAGTCTGCTGATGGCTTGAAGGCTGATGTTTACAGTTTAGCAAAATCTTTCTGGATACTTCTCTCTGGAGTTGAAAAGGGATTTGAAGGTCAGTATAATCCTTCTGGGTCGATTGGAATAAAACACTATCAACCAAATATGTATTTATCTGTTTTAGAAGATCTTTTAATTGTCGCTACTGAAAACGATCCTGATTTAAGGCCGTCAATGATAGAATTTACATCAGGTTTGAAGAATTGGCTAGAAATAGTTGCTGATTTTGAAGCAAAAAACACTTTAGATTGGGTTCTCATTCAACAGAAATTGTTTCCAACCGTATTACCTAAGCGAGTAATTTGGGAAGATCCTGATTCGATTATTAGTATATTAAATATTGTAGGTGGTATTGATAACTTAAATCACATGTTTTTTCCTGATTCTGGTGGAATGGATTTAGAGGGTGCTATTCGGTCAAATGAAGTAGGTTGTATTGAGTTAGACTGTGGCATCAAGTATATCATTAAACCAAAAAGATTATTATTTGAATCGTTTTCATCCGATCCTGAGTGGAATTATTTTCGTCTTGAATTAGATACGTTAAAACCTAAATATGGTAACAGTGAAGATGGGAGTGAACAACTAACAGAAATCAGCCCAGGTGTTTACAAGGATCAATATTATTCAGAAAATTATTTTTCGGAATATGGTAAGATCCCAAGAGATTTCAGAACTATTGTTAGATACTTTCATGGTGATTTTGTGATATTTAGAAAAACTTCATCTTATAATTATACAAGTGAAACATATGATGGGAGACATTGTAAAGTAAACGCAGATCAATTTAGAAGTTATATTCAATCATTGATTGATATTGGCTATAAAGTTGAAACTGGTAAAACCGATGATGGAAAATACTTTACAAGATATATTAATGGACCTATGCCACGGATTTAATCTTCTATTATCCTGATTAATTCAATAGACATTGTTATTTTATAACAGATATTGATAGTCAGTTATTTACGTTCTAATGCAATGTATTAGAAAGGTGAAAGGCAGAATTTGCTAAAGCTCAATGGCGACAAATGATTCATAAAATGTCAAATATTCTAATGAATTAATCAGGATTATGTCGAGTTGTTTTCTTCCTTTTATATTGTTCATAAGCCAGACCTGATAAAGGATTTTTAAGTATCTTGAGATTTTTAAAGGTTACGTTACATCATCCATGATTGAATTCTTTGATCTGATTAACATCGATTTATGATTCTATTTACGTTTCCATTTTGGTGTGACCTCAAGTTTGTCTTTCAGTTGATCAGTTGTTTTGTCAAACAACTCTCTCCAATGAATTTCTTCCTTAGCAATCGCTTCATCTAAGCGCAGATGCCAAAAGAGGTTATAATCGCCCTCGGCAAGTTCAATTTCGACCATCTGATACCCGTTTCTAAGTCTATGCCTTACATCTTTCACGTGAAAGGAGGTTCGACCTATAAACTCTTGAAAATACGGTATGTCCATTTTCTCCCCAATACGTGGTATAATAGGAAGGTTTTTTAGATCGAACATCACACCTCCAGAATACTGGCTGCTAATCCAAATTCGATATTTGATTTCAAGAAATTCCATTTTAAAATCTTCTTCCTCTCGAAGATCTTGATACAGGGATTTCAAGTATTTAGTGAATTTTGAATGTTGTAGTCCTGTTTCTTTCAAGATATCTTTGATTTGAGACCAATTACCAACTTCAATATCATACTTCTTTTCGTAAATAAACCTGGCTAAGGGTTCATATTCCTTCCCTTTATCAAAGAAATAAGGCAAAGACCAAGACATTGAAACGATATCTCTGAAAATATCTTTTGGTGATAATGGTTCTGGATACATATTGCCGTTTTTAGAGGTTAAGAACAAAATTAGTTCTTTGGGTTTTTATTCCCTTGCTCTTCTTCTGAGCCAAACCATATAAAGAACAGCAAACACGATTATCGGCAGGAATACGTCCAAATGTTTCCGAATATAACCCACAACTCCTTCTGACCTCATTCCTTTCTCAACCATCACGAAGCAATCCTGGCTCACCTTGACAAGATTGTCAAAGTTCTTGACCAATGTGTCAATTGGAACAGATTTTCTTTGAGGGTAGGTTATACTGTCCAATTCCACAGAATCCGCATTCGCAAATGCTCCACCGTTCAATGACAAAAACACCAGAATAACTATCAATTTTCTGACCATAAGGCTAAGTTAACTGGGGGTTGCCGATAAAAAAAGTTCCCGATATTTAATATATACCTTAAAGACGGAACACAGATGCATACAAATTACCTCACATATCTGAATCGAAAAGTTATTCCTGACGAACTCGAGTTTTGGAATGAAGAAACCTCCCGTCTTGTTTGCTTTGAAACGAACGAATGGAATACTGAAAATAATCCCTATGTTGCCTTGGCTGTAAAACCTTATTTGCAGGCGATGTCGACCACCTTGCTGCATCCTTTTCAACTTCAGCACACCTATATTGATAGCGAAGACAGTCTTTATAGAGGTGCAAAGCATCCCAATGCGATTAGTTCTAAAGCACCTTTTATCTATCTTGTCGCTCACGGAATGCCAGGTGCTATTCTTTACGATGATGTTGACGGCTCAGGGTTAGATGCATTGGTTTTCCCTTTTGAGAGCCAAACAGAGGTTAAAAGGATAATTTACATCGGAGCATGTTCTGTCTTCGGCAAATCGGATGGTGATTTTCTCGCAAAGCGTTTATTGGAAAAATCAAAATGCGAAGCAGTCATAGGTTATACTGAGAATGCTGGCTGGTACAACTCTAATTTTACAGAAATGCTTTTCATCTCAAGATTTTACAATAGCCCCAACCCGTTCATGGAACTTAATGGTATCTTTAACTCGGTTCTGAATGATTTTATTCCTTCCAGAAAAATCGGGCTGAAGATGTTTTTACGAAAAAGTATCGAAAATTAGGGAAAGCGGGTCCACAATTTGTCGATTCTGCAATAATAATATTCGTTTTCGTGATTTTTTTCTTGGAAAAAGTTAGAATACTTGGCTTCCGAAGTTAAAGATCGTTGGATAATCAACAGCCAGCGATATAAATATTTTCGATCCTAGTATCTGTGTTTGGACTTAAAAAAATTTCCTAATGAGCCGATAGCAAGGTTTTCTGGCGGGATCTTAGTGTGTCCACGGGAACTTCTGTCATAAAATGATAGAAGTTGCATCTCGATTGTGTCAACTATCTTATAGTAGGTTAAATGATTGATGAATAGATGTTCATGAAGGGTTTACAAACATTTCGGGATGAAACTCTAAAATCCATTAATTTTACATTTGTTTTAAGCATAATAAAAATGAGAATACGAAGATGAGCACTGATTCTGTGGATATAAAAGATGATATTATCACCGCAAGGTGCCATGGTTTGGTCAACCAAAAGGCTATATCGTTGCAAACCATGGATTTTGTGTGTGCTTCGGATGTGATAAAAGAGGACGGACCATTTATGTGTCCATCTTGCCTTTCTGACGCCATCGTAAGAAAATGCACGGAAAAAGAAGATCATTTCGCTCATAAGGCACGGCTTAGTCCGATTATTCAATCACAGGATAGAGAATTGCATGATGTTGTTCAAAATGAGTTGTTGGAATATTTGGTAAACAATTACCCTAAGGGGAATTGGGCAAAAGAACGTACTATTTCAAGGAATGATGAAAAAGGATTGCTCGAAATAGTTCCAGATATAAGTGGAAGGGATAATAATCGCAAACCAATTGCGGTCGAAATTCAGAATTCCGCCTACACTCTCCGAAAAATCCACATTAAAACTGTTGAATACCAAAAACGGAATATAGCAGTCCTTTGGCTTGTTCCATTGAAAGAGGAATTGGGTGAGGAAGTTTTTAGACCAAGACTGTTCGAAAAATATTTACATTCAATGTACTATGGGAGAGTTTATTACTACATTCCTAACCGCAATAAGAAAATCGTACCAGTACACTTTAGTCCTGCCAAAAGATGGATTGAAGAATCTACATGGTACGATGTAGATATGCAAGAGCAAAGAACGGAGGGTGGCTATTTTCTAACGTATAGAACTATTAAATCTCCAAACTTTGGTGATGAACTGGAATTATCAAAAGATTTCAAGATTGAGGAGAATATGGGGTTTCAACATAAGAATGTAAAGAAAGAAGTACCAAAATGTATCACTCTTCAAGATACCCTGAAACCATGGTGGTCGAACCAAGAGTTTAAAGATTTAAACAAACAGAAAGAATTAGTTAAAGGTTCAAAGATTTTCGAAGATTATGATTTTATTGATGAGTATGATGCAGAAATCTACGGTGAGTAATAGATTTTAGAATGAGAGACAACTTTCCAAAAACTGTAAAAAAGAAACTTGCTGAAAGGGTTGCTTGGAGATGTTCCTTCCCAGGTTGCGGAAGATTAACTGTCGGGCCAGGACATGCCAGCATGGAAGATACCGTAAATGTTGGTGAAGCAGCCCATATTTATGCTTCCTCGAAAGGAGGACCACGTTATAACCCAGAAATGACCTCGCAAGAAAGGAAGTCAATTAATAACGGAATATGGTTGTGTAGGCAACACTCAAAGTTGATTGATAATGATTATACGAATTATTCAGCAGCAACTATTAGACAGTGGAAAGTTCTTGCTGAACAAAGAACATATCAGGAACTAAAGGAAATCTCTAAACGAACTATCGATGTACCTTTGACCTTAGTTGGTATTGGAAATAGAATAATTTTTGAAGGGATATGGAAATCAGTGAATAACTGCAATTGGACTTTCACAATAGATAATTTCATTATTGGTGATATTGATTGTTTGAAAGAATTTTCACTCAGAAGAGAAAAAAGTGCGATTGTTGACTATATTGTTGTTGAAAGCCAGGGAGATGGAAGATTGTTAGCCAAGGATTTTGGATGGACTTATGTTGATAGCAAATATGAGGTTTATGTTTCGGTACAAGAAAAACAACCTCGTGAAAATCCTTATAATGTCGGAGAAGATATTGCTTTAAGTGAGGATGGCGATCTTAAATTCGAAGATGGTGATTTTAAAATAATTTCTGGAATTGAATGTGCTCAGCAACTAATTGTTAACACATTGAGTACTGGGTTTGGTGAGTTATTTTATAATCCAACCATTGGTTCTCATTTTTCTAATTTCTATTGGAAATTCAAGGATGATTTGATTTTACTTAATCGATTATTGAAATTAGAAATTACACGACTTGTTTCCATTCCTATCGTGACGAGCAATAAAGAGTTAAAACCTCCATTAAATTTCATAAACCGAGTTATTGATGTCGATATTGTCAATATTGAAAGATCTAAGCATAGAATTCCAATCAGTTTAAAACTTGAGTGGGGAAATGGAGATATATGGGAGAATACGATTCAAGTGTATATACATGATGAAGACAGTGTAAAGGATGGATCAAAAAGTTTGTTCTCCGAGGATTGAAAAAATATTCAGTAAGTTGAAATGAAATTTTTAGAAATGGTATGACAAGAGTGATATGTTCCGCATTCATGACCGACCTTCTTTCTGGCTGCTTGAAAGAGGTCCTTACATACATTCATAAAGACAATACGTTAGATTTAGAGATTCGAGAGAATTTCGTGAACGTCTATTATCGTGGCGGTAATATTCTAAGGATCATAGAAACAAGAGTTAATGCCTATAAATATGAGTTTGACAGGAACTACTTATCAGCCAGTGTTTCAAGTATATCCCCTCCAACCTCAAAGACAAATTGGGATCTGTACTTCCCCAAAATGAAACAAATAATGGACTTCTATTTTTCCATACATAGAAAAGAGGAGAGAGAATATCAGCAATTGGTTGTTAGAGAGAACAATTATTCATCAATCGCCAACGGGACAGATTATTTTATAATCGATATTGAGTATGACAATCACGCTAATTCTAGGTTTGATATAGTCGCTGTTGAATGGCCTTCAAAGCCTTCACATCGAAAATTATCTAAGGGTTTTAAACCCAGGTTGGTTGTTATCGAAATGAAATATGGGGATCACGCATTATCGGGTACGGCTGGGATGCATAAGCATTGGACAGATTTCAATTTGTTCATTTCAAATCGTGTTGCCGTTAATGCTTTCAAAAAGGAAATGCTTGATATGTTCAGTCAAAAAAGAAAATTAGGTTTGATTCCGTGTCTTGCTGATTCAAAGAACTCAAATCCTCTTACTCAGTTTGATGATCCGATTGATCTTGCCTTTCTAATTGCAGATCACGACTCAGCAAGTAAAAAACTCAAATCCGAACTATCTGCCTGCGGCAACATTCCAGCAAAGTTCATAACCTCAAACTTTATGGGTTACGGGATTTATAATGAGAGCATTTTCAATATGCACGAATTTTTAGAACGACACACTTACCAATTTTAAATGAGATTTAAAGTTCATCGTGGCACCAAAGAAATAGGTGGTTCTTGTGTTGAAATCTGGACAGATAACTCAAGAATTCTTCTTGACTTTGGTATGCCCTTAGTCGAGAGAGATGGTCAGGAGTTTGATTTTAGCAAGTACAAAGGATTACCGCCCACAGAATTAATTAGACTTGGAGTTTTACCAAATATTGAGGGTCTTTATTCTGGCACCCACACTCTGATTGATGGAGTAATTATTTCTCATCCACATCAGGACCATTATGGATTAATCAATTTCATTGACAGCAAGGTTCGATTCTATCTGGGCGAAGCAACCCATAAAATTATCGAACTCAATAATTTGTTCACCTCTCAAAAGATTGCATTAAAAAGCTTTACACACTTCCAGAAAGAATCAAGATTCCAAATCGGAGATATCTGGATAACCCCATATTGGGCTGACCATTCTGCATTTGATGCTTACTCGTTTTTAGTTGAAGCCGATGTTAAAAGCATTTTTTATTCAGGGGACTTTCGGAATCATGGAAGAAAAGCCAATGCTTTTAAATGGTTCACTCACAATGCCCCTCAGAATGTAGATTATTTGCTTCTTGAAGGCACTACCTTAGGAAGAGAAGACAAGGCTTTCAATTCGGAACCTGAAATTGAAAACGATTTCGTAGATGTCTTCAACCAGCCAGGAAAAATCAACCTCGTTTACACATCTGGGCAAAACATTGACAGGATTGTTTCGATTTTTAGAGCCTGTAAGAAGACAGGCAAGATTTTAGTCGTTGATGTTTATGTAGCAACCATTCTGAAAGAGTTAAGAAAGTTTGCTGACATACCTTATCCATCAGACGATTTCAAGAATGTCCGAGTCATGTTTCCATATTACACCAGCAAAAGACTTGTAGATGAAGGGAATGAGAACATCTTATACCAGTTTAAGAAGTTTAAAATCACCAAGCAACAAATCAGTGATCAGGCACCCGAAATAGTTATGTTGGTGCGTCCTTCAATGAAAAAGGATTTGGAAAACATTAAGAATATTGATGGAGGAAACCTGATTTACTCGCTATGGAATGGCTATTTGCTTAAATCATACACTAAGACGTTCATTGACTATTTAAAGAAGCGGAAGTTCACCCAGTATGACATTCATACCAGCGGACATGCCGACATCGGAGCATTGAGACAAATGGTCAATGCCATACAACCGAAAGCCTTAGTACCAATCCATACTTTCAGTTCCAGTGAATACCAAAAGAATTTTACAAATACTCTAGTGGTTTTAATGAATGATGGAGAAATAAGACAGGTGTAACCCTGTTCTCTGTAACAACCTTAATTTGCAGCACCCAAAAAATTTTAAATTTAAACAACCTATATCAGGCATGTGCGGACATTATATCATTTTTCACCCTAAGAGAGCATTGGTCGATGTTACGGCCTCTATTATAAAAAGGAACAAGACACTTAGTTGGCAAGGAAAAGTATTTGTCGATAGAGTCAAAAATGGTACAGGTAATGAAGACCCTTATGTTTTCAATGACCCCTGGCTTTATTCTTATTGCAAAATCAGGTACCTCTTGCCTAAATTTAAGCCACCTGTCGAGAACGGCAGTATTCTCTTGTTTTGTAATGGATCAAAGGCTGCTCAAAGAAGATTAGAGATAGATACAGTATTTGTGGTAGCAGAAAAATTACCATGGGTCATAAAATCCTTGAATCTCCCTGAAAAATATGCGAAACATCAAGACAATCCTGCCTCTGCCCTATGGAATAACCACTTTAAATTTGGTATAGGAGAAAGAAGAGAGCACCCTGGTAGGTTTACAATTGAAGCAAAAATGCATAGTAACGGGTCTGACTATTCATTTCTTCCATATTCGAAAGAATGTCATTTGGTCGAAATAGATTTTTCCGAGATTTCTAACTCAACTGTCGATAAAATCAATTCTAATATTAAGGGCAAATATCCAGTATTGTTGGAGGATTCAGAGATATTGCCAATTCTTAATATCATCAGAGAGAAAAGTTGTTTTAAGGTCGTTGGTGATGTAAAAAGAATACTAGGCTAAGGTCATTGAACTTCTTATTCAATCTAAATGAGTACCGTATCTTTGTAGTTTAAAGATTGATATTAAAGTCGCTATGGGAAGAACTAAACATCAGCACACCGTGCCCAGAACCTATCTGGAAAAATTTTCTCACAGAGCAGATCGGGACACATACTTCGTAGACTGTCTTGATAAAGAAAAACTTGAGATTAAGGAAGATTTAAGTTGTTCTAATATATGTGTGTCAAAGGACTATTATACCTTAAAGGATGTTCCAGAAGAAGAAAAACTTAAGATTGAAAACTTCCTCTCTGAATATCTTGAGAAAGAATACAATACAGTTTATAACTTATTGATTGATGAATCAGTCGAATTTATTGATGCCCAACAGAGAACATCTATAATAAAGACATTGTTATCATTATTCTTCAGAACCCCGAAGGCTTTAAATGGATTTGTCGAGTTTGCCTCTAGGTTATTGGAAAATATCAAGGATAGTGAAATTAAAAAGATTGACTTTCTTGGTCAACAAATTGACCTGGAACATGATGATTTCAGAGAAATAAAGAATCAAATCCGAGAATACCATAGAATCGATTTTGTCAAAACTCAATTACAACTTTTTGCACATTTCTGTTTCCTTAGAGGCTTTGACGGAATTGTTGTAATTAAACTCGCTGGAGAACAAGAATATTTAACCTCAGACAATCCCGTTCTAATTGGTGATGTTAATTTGCAACTTCATAATCTCTTTTCTGGAGCCAATTCAATCTATGTTCCAATTGATCCCAAACATTGTGTTTTTATCGCACCATCTTTTGCGGGTTCAATTGTAAATAGGATTTTTAGAAATGAAGATAATTTCATGATGCATGCAATAATCAATCATGAATTGCTAGTAAAGGCCGAGAAATGGCTGATAGGTACAAAATTCGGGATAAAGAAGTTTCGAGACGAATATGAATTTTATACTCGTCCCGCAAATCCAAATCATCCGATGATTTTAGAGATGAAAATGAATTTACAAATAATGATGACTTTACACCAACTTACAGAGGAATGGCTCAGAACGAAGGATCCAACAAGATTGACAACTTATTTAAAAATGATAAAGGATTCAGAATTATTTAAGAAAAACCCCTCATTTCAAAAAATACTTAGGCAACATCAAGGACTTGGTATTATATAACTAATTAGAACCATAATTGAGATTATGTGTTTTCCTAAGATTTTATATCTTAGCCATCCAAACCCTTACAAGATGAAAGCAATTAAATTCTCAGACAGCGAATTAGCCTTTATAAAGGAACATTACGAATCCGAACTTGAATCGGCAGAGAAGTACATTGTTCACGTCAAAGAAATTCTTGCCAAACTTGGCGTTCCAAAGCGACTGCCAATAGATGTACTTCCCAATAAAGAAGAAAAAATTGCTAAGAAGCGTGGACGTAGACCAGGAAAGAAGACCGCTGGGTCCACAGATGCTCCAAAAAAGCGTGGTAGACCGCCAAAGTCTGGGTCCACGGAAAAACAACCTGAATTAGAAAAAGTTGTTCCAGAGATTAAACAAGAAAAGAAGAAGCCGACTTTGAAACT
>Ga0181533_1004467_pt1 | contig 14289 bp, 19 predicted proteins | sample PEATcosm2014_Bin_45_FD_119772 | JGI IMG/M metagenome (GOLD analysis project Ga0181533, IMG submission 119772) | Peatland microbial communities from MTU Mesocosm Facility, Houghton, MI, USA - PEATcosm2014_Bin11_60_metaG | ecosystem: Environmental > Terrestrial > Soil > Wetlands > Peat | place... | reverse complement strand
GCATTTGTTTGAACCGCCCGCCACTCTCACTGTGCCGTTTGCGGCCACTTTTCTCGATGCGCCGGGGCCGTATCTCCTAGCGGCGCACTGTGTCGTGCGCCGGTTCGCATGATTGTAGCTCCTCTGCGCTCCAAGCTCGTACTAGTGACAAGCATCATGATCGACGCGAAAAGCAATATACTCTCCTTTCGTTCATTTCGGTGCTTGCGGCAAGTGCTGTTCTATCTGCGCCTGAAACGACTTCATCTGCGCCCGAAAATAACTGAAAGCGACATCGTCCTTGCTCAACTCGATCGCCCGACGGATGTCCTCGTCGGCGGCCGCCCATTTTTGCTGCGCGGCCCGCTGTTCCGCGCGCAACTCGAAGCAATCCACCGACTGCGGATTGATGGCGATGGCCACGTCGAGCGATTTTTCCGCTTCGGCGTGATGGCCGGCTTTTCTTTCGAGAAGGGCTGTTTTGAACTGCTCGTCGAAGAACTGAACATCCGACGCCGGCATGACTTTCGCCACCGCGCTGACAACGCCCTGGATGGCCGGACTGAGCGCGCGGGTGAAAACGATTACGAGCAGGATGATCCACGAGACTTGTCGTAGCGCGGGGCTGAATACCGGCTTCACTTTGCGGAAGAGGCACGGCCAGACCTTCGATCCGTCCAGCGGCGGGATCGGGACGAGGTTGAACGCGGCGAGGATGGTGTTCGCAACAGCGGCAAGAAGGAGCACAGCGTGTACGGTGATGAGCGGTGTTACCGCGCGCGGGCCGAAGGCGAACGAGCGGCGCGTGATCTGCATCAGCCCCAGGCAGAGCGCCACCATGACCAGGTGCGCCACCGGGCCGGCGAGGCTGCTCAGGAAGTAGTCGCGGCGCGGGCGGGAGAAGTTGTACAGGTTGATATAGACGGGCTTGCCCCAGCCGAACGGCAGCAGGAACATGCAGATCGTCCCAAGCGGCGACAGATGCCGCAACGGGTTCAGGCTGACGCGCCCCTGGCGGCGCGAGAACTCGTCGCCCAGCCGGCTCGCCGACCAAGCGTGCGCGCACTCATGCACGGTGATCCCCGCCAGCAGGCCTGGCAGGAACAGCAGCGTCTCTTCAAGTGTCAAGCGGGCGACTCCCGCGACTTGAGAACGCCCTCAGCGCGGAGGGCGAGCGCTTCGTCCTGGTCCCTCAGTTTCGCCAGCACCTCCTCGGCCTGTTCTCGCCGGCCGACCGCCAGGCAGCCGATGAACGTGAGGTACGATTTCTGCGCGGGCGGCAGGTCGGCCCGGGCGTAACGCCTCTTCGCTTCGGCTTCGTCGCCGGCGCGTTCCGCGAGCGCCCACAGTGCCATCTCAGCCGGGGCGAAAGCATCTACGTCCAGGAACCGCTCCGCGCGAAATTTGGCATTGTCGAAGCGGCACGCCAGGAGATCGTCGAACATCAGCGCTGCGAGCACCGCCCTACTCAAATCAGGCGGCAGGTCCTTGCGCGCCTCGAATCGCCGCGCGACCTCCAGCCCGCTGCCGCTCACTTCGCCGATTGCGTATTCGAGCCAGTCGAGCCGCCCGAACGGCTCGTCGCCCAGTTCGCGGCCGCGCGCCAGGAAGGCCTTCGCGTCGTCGAGGCGGCCGGCTTCGAGCGAGAGCAGCCCGGCCATCGCCGCGAAATGCGGGCGCGGGCTGCGTTCGAGCCACTTGCGCGCTTGGGCCAGCCCCTCGTCTCTGCCCTTGAATCGGCGCGTCGCTGCGAGCGCGCTGCGCCCGACTTCCGCGTCGCGCCCGACCACCCACGCCGCGGTCAGCAGCGGAATGCTCGCCGCCTGCTTGAAGTAAAGTGCCAGCAGCCCGAGCCACAGGATCGGGAGCGAGAGCAGCAGGCGCACCCATCGCACGACGAACATCGCAGACTCCAAGAGATTAAAGGCCGGATGCAACTGGGGTATTGTAATGGCCGGTCAATCCAGTTAGCATCTCTGTAAGTTTGAACCGTTGGCCACATTGTAATTCTTTACCGGGCATGAAGAAAGCCCTGCACCTCATCGGAACAGGGCTTCTCTTGAAGAATGGTCGGGGCGGGCCGTGTTGTACCTTACTGACGATTGATTTCACAGGGGCTGCCGTGCCCGAGTTCGCGGCTTGAGCGATGTCGGAGCGCTGAACGTGATCGGCCATGTTGACGCCTGCGTGCACTGCCTGTTGACAATGCCTCCCGAGGATATTTAGAATTCGTGCGAAGCCAAGATTCTTTGTAAGGGTAAAGCATGCCGGGACATTGGACAAGGGGTATGAGTTGGCGTCTCGTCGTACTGGTGGCATCAATGGCCCTTGCCTCGTCGGCTAGGGTCGAGGCCTTTGGCGTGGACTACAACCTCGGCCTAAAGGAGCAAGGAGGGTTGGCGTTTGAGGAAGACGTAAGGATCGAAGCAGCCGAAGTCGAAACGCGGTTACGAAGCGGCCTTTACTATGCCTGGCAAGCCGAGATGGTGGACCCGACAGGAAAACTCCCCGCGATCGGCGGACATTTCGGGTTTCAGATACTTGAAGGTGGCGCGTACGACGGCTACGAACCGGTCTTGACCTTCAATTTCGGCTGGATGAGCAACGCCGCTGTTCTTCTGCCGGGCATCAAGGCCTTTGTGCGCAATCCAAACGCGTGGTCCAAGCCCTATTGGCAGGACAACACCGGCCGCATGAAGGCGGAGATTGAGGGCAATCTGGCTGCAGCGCCGCACAATCCTAATCTTTTTCTCGGTTACGCGGGTCAGCAACACGGGTTGCCGCATACGCCATGGGCCGACGGTGTTTATCATGTCGTGGACTGGAAACCGAACCTGTGGTACCACATGCGTCTGGCGCGAGATCGAGAGCCGAAGATGGTCTTAGCGTGGGTGCTTCATAAGAACGCAAACGGAAGCTACTCCTTTTCGAACAACTTGGAAAACATCTCGGTTCACAGGTGGTGCGTCACTCTAATTCCGGAACGGAGACGCGAAAACGGCGCGTTCGAACCGAACGGAGAACCCATAGAACTGGTTCCTTTCTTTCTGTCGGCTGCCTACAAGCTCGTACGGCCGCTGAACTGCTGGGGCGAGTGCATTGGAAGAAGCCCACGGTACGACGTTCGCTGGGAGCATGTCAACCCACGGCTGATCAATGCCGATGAAGCCGTGCTCCGCATTCCACAAGCCAAGGTCAGCTTCTGGGGATTCGATGATTTGGATTACGACGCCGGCCCGCTCGGCGATTCTCGGTCAAGCCACGCATTCTACCTTGAATACTGTGGGTATCGAACTTCAGACGAGGTGACTTTTTCTCCCACACGGCGCGGGATGAGCGAAGGTGCAATGCTCTGGAATGACCTTGCTCCAGGGACGGTCTCGATCGAGCCGCAACCGAAGCGGATCACATGGAATGAGTCAGCGGTCACCGCGTATCTCAACAGCCTCCCAGGCGCGCGATACCACGCCGATTCAGTTATCCTTGAGGATGAGGAATGGACAGTTAACCGCGCCCTCACCTTGAGAGCCGGCGGCAGCACCCGAATTGAATTTGCAAAATTATTCGGTTCCGGCGCCGCAGCGCTGAGATTCGAAGCCCTGACGTCAAACAACAAATGGCTCCTCAAGGGAGCCAGCGGCTTCACGATCCCCGGGACGGCGAATCAAGGGAAGCCATTTCACGTAGAGGTCGAAGCGTACGTCCCTGGCACATCAAACACCGTCGGCTGGCTGGATCTGCGCGTGAGCTTTGACAATGGTCCGACCGATAATCCGCCTGCCAGTAAAGAGGCTCCTTAAAGCCAGCAAGGCTTCGGCGAGCAAGCGCGAACGGCTTGCCAGCCGAAGCCTTGCGGCGAGTGATCGGGGCGGGCCGCTATGCTCGACTCCTAATCTTCTTGCCCACGACATCCTCGCCGCGAACGTCCGCCCATTCGACTGGCCGACATTTACACGATTGGCACCGCCTGTGCCTCGCCCGGAGCCGGATAGGGCGAGGTTCAATGCGACGGCGTGCCAGTTACGCCGTGCCGGACATTATACCATGGGCCAGATTTGTGAAGCAGCCGGAGTGTCGGATTCCACGTTGCGGGGATGGGAAGGCGTGCTCATACCGCGCATTCCGACAGTCAAAGGAATACGGGCAGTGAGCGAGGAGGATTTCAAGGACATCGTGGCCCGATGTCGGAAACTCACGGTGGCACGAGGGCGGCGAGGATGGAACCTGCGCCGGACGAATTCTGCTCTTGCATCGGGGCGCGGCGTGTGATAGGATGCTCGCCACGGGCAGTCCTGTGCTTTTTTCGGACGTAAACCTGTCAGCCGTCCTCACGGTCAACTCTTCTGGTCAGTCACCTTCTCAAGTGTGCGCGCACGGAGATACTACGTCAACTGTTTATGTCGCGTTCTCTAATCTGCCTGTCGGCGACGGCCGCAGGCTGTTAGGGTCAGTGGTCGGAGCGAGAGCTTTCCCCTCCGGGGGCTTTCGCTCCGGCCACGGCGATACCCGGAGGGATAGTGATGAAACGCGCTCATGGTCGAATCAGCGGTTCGACGCGCCGCACCCGTCCTCACTTACTGACACCCCCATCATCCCGCGATTTCGATGACTACGGAGAGAGTTACACTCGTGAATCTCCGTATCCCAGCCGTGCGGACTTGGTGCGCGTTGTGAAGGAGTCAAAGTCCAAGAAATCTGTCAGGGAGATGCTGGAAATGCTGCAAAGAGGGATTGACCTCTCAGGTCTTGCCGGAACGCAGAGTAAGGCCATGTTCCGCAACATGAAATTTGGTGCGCTTCACAAGTCCGGGAGGCGTCCCGCTGAGTGTTACCTGCGGATGCTCCAAATGGGGTGGATTCAAATTGTCCTGAAGCTGCCGAATGGCACGACAGCATGGACTCGAAAACGTTTGGAGCGGCTGGTCCGGGAGTTCAACAGACTGTTGCGCGCGGGGGAACACAGACGCAGTTTGGGCTGGGTTCTCCATCATCATCCTGTTTCACATCGCGGCAACGTGCCTCACTTCCACCTGCTGATTTCGAGGCTTGCTCCGCCGCGATTTCAGGCTGCGCTGTTGACGAAAAGGTGGGCCACCCGGAATCCGTCTCGCCGGGAAGCAGCGCTCCGCATGGTTCGCCGCGACTGGAAAAAATGGCGACAGGGCGAACGCGGTTGTGATGAAGTGCGGGCCTTCGTTCTTGACTGTTACGCACGGGCGCTGCGTTCGGCAGGAGTGTCTTTCGAGAAGCCGGGAGCGCTGATTCGGAGACCGCGGGCTTACGATTTCCGCGAAAAGACCTCAAAGGACGCATCCCAGGTTATCCATTACATGACCAATAAGAATCGGCTTCTCCGAAAGCTTGACTACTTCCGCTACGCCAGTTTCGCCGAGGGTCTCCTCTTCAAATTTCCTGAAGACGAGAAAAGGAAGCTGATGCCGGTGAGTGAGTTCTTGGCGAAATACTATGAGCCAGAGAAAAAGCGGCTTCCGGTGCGGCCGATGGGATTGCTCAATCCGACAGGAACGATGTTCCGACTGATTACCACTGCGGGCGTGATGCCGAGCGTGGACAAGTACGTCAAGATGAAGGTGCCTGAGATTCTTGAAACCTTCGATGGTTCCGATGGTCCAAAACGCAGGGAGCTTGAGGCGAACATGCACAGACTGCCGACGAACATCCGTCGTGCTGTTCTGGGGCGTTCACGCCGGTTGATGGAAATGCCCCGCGATACCCGCAAGCTCTGTACAGCGAAATTACTAAGACGTAGAACGGCCCCGTGACCGTATGAATTGCCAACGCAACAGTCTGTTAGGCCAACAGACTGTTGTGCATGTAGGGTGGCGGACGGACAGGGACTCACCTCACAGGGCGCAAACGAGATGAAAAGGTCAGGAAGCGACTCGTGGAAGGCAATCAGAAAGGAGGTTGCAATGACACATCGAGCGGTCCATGTTTATTGCCCGTTCCTGCGTAAGACTGTCCCAATTGATAGGGGAATCGTCGGACTCGTGCGAGCTATGTGGGACAGGGGAATCAAGACCAAGTCTTCCTGCCAGGAGGCGGAGCGGGGCTACGTGTGGCTGAACCTGGCACGGCCAGCCGACGTAAAACGCTTCGTGAGTCTCGCCTTTCCGTATCGGGACGGGTACTACGAGCGTTGCTTCCCGAATGGGAACAGGCGACGAGACCGTTGGCAGACTGACATCTTCGTCAACCACTACGCCGCCGACATTGAGGACAAACTCGAATGGACAGTTTGCCTCGTTGTGAAGTTTCCGAGAAAGGATTACCGAAAGGTCACAAAACGGATTCTCGCGGGGAGGGTAATGCGGGCTTCGTCGGCGCAACCGAAGCGTCTTCTTCGGAGGGACAGGACAGACAGTAGGCTTGCAGAAATCACGAGAAGAAAGGAGAGGGTACGATGAAAACAAAAAACATGAAGAGAGAGAAGCCGTCCATTTTGTCGCGTGTGGGAACGACTAAAATGAAGGGCGAAACGCCGCCGTACAGGTCGTACAGGTCCTTAGCCAAAGACCCCGTGCACGTAGCTGATGCGCTTCGTCTGGCCGATAAAGCAGCAAAAACTGAGGCAGCGCCGACTGGCTGCCAAGCGTTGGATTACCATCGTGGCGGGCTTCTTCCCGGCAGCATCACCGTGCTTGCGGCAGAACCCTTCATGGGCCACCATCAGGTCGCGCTTTCGCTTGCGGCAAGCGTTGCCATAAAATATAGGCGCCCTACACTGTTCGTCTCGACCGATTGGCCAGTAATGAGTGCGGCCAGGTATGTCGCCAACGGGCGAGCGGCTGCGTCACTGGAGAATGTGCCGCTGCATTTCTACGATGCGTTCGGTCAGAACTTCGATGAAATTGCTGAGAGCATCTGGTCTCTTTTCGGTTCCGCTGAAGAAGAAGCACGCTGTCTGGTGCTCGACTCGCTGGGGGATTTCTTTCCTGAGAAACGGGAAGGAGACCGAGGCGCGGAACTGCACTATATCCTCGACTACTTGCGCGAGATTACGTCTGTGTTGAGCCTGACGACACTGCTGATTGCTGACCTGCGTTCCAATCCCTTCGCACCGCTTCGGCGGCCGAAGGCGCAGGATTTGGAATATTTTGACATAGTTGGAAAATATGCCGATGTGTTTTTCTTGCTGAGTGCACCTCCGGGGGAAGGCCCCGACTCAGACGAAAGGAATCTTGAAGTGGTGCGTGACCGCTTCTGCGGATGCATAAGCGGGACGAGAGTTTCCTTGAGCGAATTGTCCCGTGGTCTGAAATCCCGAAATAAGCCCTCGTTCGCAAAGGACGCCTTTGTGAAAAAAGGTCGGAAGTCCGGCCATTCGCCCGCAAAAGGAGTGAAAACCATCTGAAAAGGACTAGAAACACGTCCACGGGACACCAACTTTCTGGCGCTGAAGCGGCATTTTCGAGGTAAGAATGGCCCCTGACGGTTCCGTAGTTCGGGTAAAACTTCCAGCGAACGTGGCTTCCCCGTCGCAAGCAGACGCGCTGGAAAACCCGTGGGGCCTGTTGCTTTGGCCCCAGGCGAACGTTACGATGTCGTCCATGCGTTTGTTTTGCAGGAGGAGGCAGCGGAAGACCTCAAGAAAAACGACATAATCTGACGAAGCTCGGTTCTGAGCTTCGCCGTCTCTGCGCACAAACCATCACTTCCGGCGATGAGTCGGAATCTACGAGAGGCAGCGAGCACGGGCCGATGCTCCCGTTTTCTGGGAGCATCGCCGGTGTCTGCTTTCTCGTAGGGGCCGTGATGGGCCTGTGCGCAGGGAGCAGTCCGGTTGATGCTCCCTTTCTTTTTGGCCGTGACGACGGGAGCAATTCAGGTCAGAAGGGCATGACAAATCAAGGAGGGCTACCAGTGGGACTGTATTTCAAATCGCTCCGGTCAGGAAGTGGCGGAAACTGCCTCACGTTGTGGACCGGAAAAACGCGACTCCTTTTTGATTGCGGCCTGTCGCCGCAATGGTGGTGCGAGGACGTTTTGTGGCATCACGTTGACCCTGCGGACATTGATGCTCTCATCGTCTCCCACGCCCACGGCGACCACATCAATTATGCGGCGCTCCGCGTGATGGAAAATTATGGCGTACCTGTTCGCTGCCATAAAACTATCCGGCGGGCGATACAGTCGAAAGGTGGCGGGGGCGGTCTGCGATGCTTTTCGGACAGGCCGTTCCGAGTGGGCGAGTTCAAGATTCAACCCTTCCCTCTGCCGCACGGGGACACGAAAAACTACGGCTTCGCCGTGACCTGTCGGCAGGGAAAACAGAAGCGCAAGGTAGTTGTGGCGACCGATTTGACTTGGGGAGAGGTTGCATATTTCACAGATGCCGATTTCATTTTCGTCGAGGCCAATCACGACCCGGAGCTTCGCAAGCGGGTGGAAGCCAAAAAGGGATGGCGCAATGCGAATTCACGAAACCACTTCAGCAATGCAAAGGCGGGTTCTCTTCTTCACTACGCTGCGCGGAGAAGCCGATTCGCGCCGAAGGCGGTCATGCTCGGACATCTGAGCGGCGACTACAACACGGCGGCATTGGCAAAGAACACCGTCATGCAAATCTTCCGGGACAAGGGGCATAGGTTTGAGGCAAAACTTTATGTGGCGTCTCAGGACAAGGCGACCAGGAAGGTCACTATTTCAGGATAGGAGGTCCGAGAATGGCGCGACAGCCGACGCTGTTCAATGACGCTGGCGGTAGTCCCGTGCGCGGATACATGCTGCTCAAGCGTGCCGGGGGCAAGCCTGGCATTCCGCCAAACTGGGAATACCGTGAAAGACTATCGCGCCGGGCGAGACAGAAGGATGTTGCCAAGGTTCTAAAGACTGGCAAGGTCGCCGACGTGGCCACTCTCGAAGAGTGGGAGTTGGTGTTTCGCAAAGAGTGCTTCTATCATGGCATGCGCTGTCTATTCGATTTGGAACGCAAGGGAAAGACGAGGCTGTAACCCGTCGTGGATTCAGCCCCGGCGAGAAAACAGGCTTTCCTTTGCGAGATAGTTCAACAGACTGTTGAGAGGAGACGCCATGAAATTCCATTTTTGGCTGGTCCATCAGGCATTCCATGAGTCGGACGGGCTGGTATCACAGAAGGAACGTCGTGCCATGGAGTACGGCCTTCTCATTGGGCGTAAGCCTCGCTTTGATGGGAAGTCCATAGTTCAAAGCGGCGACGAAGAAGTTGGTGCGCTGGTGTACTGGGGCAACCGCAGAGCCATGTCTAAAGCAATGGGGTTCGATGTCGGCTTCCTGAAGCGTGGCCAGTGTATCCAGGTAGCCCCAGAGAAATTCAGGCGGCGATAGTCCTCTTTGATTGTAGGCGCGTGGCGCTTCCGATTTGTTTTCAGGGCTTGGACTAGGTAACGGGATATATTGGAGGGCAGTGAATGAGACCGAAATAGACGGAGACGAAGCTGGCAGAGGTGGCCCGGCATTCGGACGATTTTCCCAGTCCCCATCTAGTGTCTGTTGGGAATTCCCTTTTAGGAGGTCGAAACGTGAACATGAAGAAACTGGGTCTGGTTCTGCTCATCGTTGGCGTGCTATTGACTGGGTATTTCTTCCTCATCTACGACACGACGGTCAGCGACCTCGCGGACATTCCGGGGATGGAAGAGCAAGTCCAGCAAGGCGGGGGGCAGGTACAGAGGCACCTCGACATCGGGCGAATGCAGACCCACAGGGATGGAATCATCATCGGGCTGGTCATTCTCGTCGGTGGCGCAGTCATCACGTACCACGAAAGGAATTCCAAGGTCAAGAATGAAAGGAAAGACAATGCCTCAGATGCACCGGGAGCTTGACGCGGCGGTCCAGCAAGCGCTAATGGGCATCGGGGAATAAAGCCGACAAATCGTTCTGAGTCACGACATGGAGGTGGCACCGTGGAAAACGTTGGCACCGGCATGTCACGAAAGCGGAGAATTATTCTCGTCCGCGGTGCCGCCGCCGTAGCACTGTTGTTCCCAGTATAAGGTCAGGAGAGAACTATGAAGTCGCAAAAACATGCCGCTGGAAAAGAGGAAAGACTTTACGCCTTTCACGTCTCCTTTAGTTTCAACATGCAATTCACGTTTACTGAAAAGGAAGTCCAGTCTGCTGAAGCTGAAGGCGGCGGTCCAAATGACCTAGAGCCAACCGAAAGAGCACTGTCGAAGTTGGAGCAAGAAGTAGAAGAATATTTGTCAATGGACTACGCTGTGGATACAATTGAGGCGTTCGCGGATTGTGATTCGCTTCTTGGTACGATTCAAGGTCCAAATAGTACCCGACCAGCTTCAGTCCGCGCCGTCGCCAAGGGTAGCGGCGGGGAATGTCGAGCAGGCGCTCACGGGACAGAACATAACCGTCGTCGTCACTCGTAGTCTGGCGTGAAGGCCGACACCGCCGCGAGTTTTTCAGCCTGAACGTACAAGCAGTCTGTGACGGTCGGAGATGTCCAGCCACGACGGGAGCAGCGCATGGGCAAGGTGAAGCCTTTCACCGTTTGGAGCGGAATGAAGATTGGGGCTTGGTTCGGAAGAGTTCTGAGATGTGGGACATGTCTTGCCTCCTGTCGTCATTCGTAATTCGGCGCGTACTGCATCGCCTGTTCCAATTTCTGCGCCTGCACGTACACTTTTTCGGTCACGCCTGGGCTGCTATGCCGACCGAAAAGTTGTGCGAAATGTAAATTGCCATCCGAGTTCTGCCACACGTCGGTAATTGCCCGCGCCCTCAATCCATGCGGCGAGTACCGGCCGAGATGCTTCTTGATTATGAAGTAAACCCCTTCGGGGTTGAGCGATTGTCGCCCCTTGTGTTCTGGCCGGTGACTGAGATTGTAGAAGAGGGGCGCGTCTGAATTTGTCTTATGCCCCCCGACTTCGAGCCAGCGGTCGAGCGCCCTGACAGCGCCTTCCCGCAGGAGCATCCGGGCTGCCTTTCGTCCCTTGCCCGCGAAATTGAGATAGGCCGTTCCGTCCTCTGTCCGCTCGATGGATGACACCTTCCACGACGCGACTTCGCTCCGCCGTGCCCCGGTGGCGAGCATCGTCACGAGGAGCGCATAGTCGCGGATGTCCTTCACCCTTTTGCTTTCGCGCAAATGGGCGAGGACACGAAGGACGGTTGACTTGGGCACTGCTTTGTGATGCCTCGCCTCAGAAATCCGTCGCACCTTTATCTCTGCCGCCGGATTCTCGGCGCGGAGTCCTTCGAGAACGAGGCACCCGAAGAGAGCGCGTAAAACAGCGGCGCGGACGGCACGAGAGGATTCCGACGTAACCTCCTTCAGGGCGACGAACGCGAGGCACTCCGCAGGGCTGATATGTAGGAGTCCATCGGGGAAGGGACCACGCGCGCGTTCAGCGAAGTGAAGGAACTCCCGGACCTCGCGCCCGTAGCGTTGTGCCGTCGGGATGCTCCGCGCCTCCAAGCTCCGAAGCCAAGCTGCGATTGCGCGGGCTGTTCGCTCGGCGGGGCTGTCTTGGGGGAACGGCAGAGACAAGTCCGCTCCGGGGGCTTGGGGCACTGGCAAGCCAGCATCCCCGGCAGGCTGTAGGCCGGGCCGGGGGCGCGTTCCTGTGGCTTCTGTGGCAGTGCCGGGAGTGGCGGGGCTTCTGGACAGGGCCACGGGGCCGACTTGAGCCTGCAAAACGGCGCTTTCTGGCGTTTGTTCGTCCATAACACGTTGCTCCTAAATGAGTTACATCGCATTTTCCAGACATTTGCCCGCTGGAATCCTTATTCAGAATAGCAAAGTCCGCCCCGCTTTGTCAAGTCGTAACGCATTGTACCATAACGTTATATGACTTGACAGCGCGGGCTGATTATGTGAAAATACTGGGGAAAACGGGCACTTTGGCGAATGAGGGGCTTCCGCGCGTGCCGGGAAGACAAAGGAAGGGGGATGCGAGGGCATCGCTCTTGCAAACGGACTTGAGCGGATAGCTACGAGTTTGACGCGCCGGATGACCGTTTTCCACAGTGAGGCCCAGGTGGATTCGCTCCACCTGAGCCTCTGGCTTTTGAAGGAGGGTGTGACGATGGACGAATACCGCCGACTGCATCCGGGGCTGCTCGTTACCTGCGGAGTCAGGGCGTTCTGCGACGAGAACGAGTGTTGGTGGATGCTCGATGTAATTTGGAGCTATCAGCCGCAGTGTCGGAAGGACGCCATGCTCCGAGAAATTCAGTTCTGGCGTTTTGAAAAGCCGAACGCCGGGGCCAGTACCATCGCGGCCATTTGCGAGCGGGACGGCGGCGATGTGGCTATCCGGCAGGAGGTCGAGTTCACGGATTTCAAGCCGCAGTCCTGCCGCCTGTGGGTAGCTCCCGCCGACGATGAACAGTGGGTCATCATGTTGCCAAAGGAGTATTGACATGAGGACGACGAACGAAGGCACATCGAGCGATGCGGCTGAGGGCGGGGCCGAGTGCGAAGAGCGGACGTTCACGATTGACCGTGTGGCCCGGAGCAAGACGCACGGCGGCTACCTGTACTATCCTTCGTTGCGCCTCGTCGGCCGCTGGCTTGAGCGGGCCGGGTTCGGCTACGGGGAGCGTGTGACTGTCATCGTCGAGTCGGGGCGACTGATTATCACGACACACGGGAAGGACTCAGGCGGCTCGGCAGAGGTGACGGCGAGCGGCGAAGGCGGACATTCAGCAGTTCGACCATGAGGCTCCCGAATCTCTGGCACCGGTTGGGCCACCGATGCCTCTCACAAAATCGGGTAGCCGCTTCTGACACGTCAAGAAGAAAATTGCTTCCCCCTGCTCTGCTCAACAGTCTGTTGCACTTCAGGGCGACTGTTGGCCAGTTACTTGCCGAGCGTTCGGTGGACGTGACCCACATGGGCAGCAAGCGCGTTGCTGATTTCCCGGCCATCAATCCAGAACTGCGGCACGTTCTTCAGGTAGGCGTTAGCTCGTCCGGCTAGTTCCTTCAGGCGTGTCGAAAGCCTCTCCACTGTGCTCCGATTCGCCTCGGTCACTTGTGCCCCGGCTTGAGCGACGTAGCGGTCGAGACACTCAGCAACCGACGTGTAAACGTGCGCGCCCAGGTCAAAGTATTTGTCCTTTCCCATCTCGACCGCATCGAACTCATTCATGCGCGCAGCGAAGCCGGCTGAAATCTCTTCCAGAGTCGTGCCAAAGTCTACCAGAGCGCGCAAGCGGGGGTCAGCATGCTGGCGAGCGCCGCCCGGCTTGTCCAGTTGTTCTTTTTTCGGCTGCATTGGCAGCGAGAGCTTCCCGGCGAGCAGGTCCCTGACCTTCACGTCCAAGTGGACATACAGGTCCCCTTCAAACTGCTGAACGGTCTCATATTCGTGAACGATTCCTTGCAGCTTCATCTCCTTCTCGAAGCTCTGAACGCGGGCAAGCTCTGCTGCATCTATGTCGTGCGGCACCGGGCGCTTGCAGAAGTACAGCATTACCCGCGCAGCGCCTTTCTGAGCAATGAACTCCCGAATTTCCTCGTCGGTTCCTGAGCGGGCCGTGGGCGTCGGCGTGCCAAGACGCGACCAGAGGATGCCGATGAGCAAGTCGCTTGGGTCTATGATGCTCTTGTTGAGGATGTGCTGAGGATGGTCGCCCAGTTCTGGAACAGCTACCGAACGCGCTTCCCACATGATGGGGTGTAAAAAAGCGTGGCTGTTGGCACCGTTCCAGCTATTGAACACCCGGAGCACTGCGGCTCGCTCGTCAGCAACATCGCGCGGAGAGGCTATGGCGATGTTGACCCGCCGAACATTGTCCATTTGTGATGCCTCCCGCTTGAACTCGCCCGATTACCGGCGTTGGCGTCATAATGCCATGCTGTGTCTGCGGGGTCAAGGGCGGAATGCCAGAAGACCGGCCGTTCTCGGCGCATGCGTCACCCGCTGGCCGGAGCAATTCCGGTAATGTCATTCCACGTGCGGAAGTTGGGCCGTTCGCCTGTGGAAACCGCCGGGCGAATAGTATAGACTGTCCGGGCGGTCAGGATGGCGCGGGCAAGGCGGTCCTGAATGTCAGACCCCGCTGGTACAATCCCTGGCCGAGCAGCACCCCGTCTCCACATGGAGGAGAACAGCGTGGCGCGCAAGAAAAACTCCGCAACCCCGTCCTCCAAGAAAGCCGAAGACTACCGGCATCCCGAATCTGACCTAGCGCTGCGGCCGGAAGTCGGAACGCAGGCGCAGTTCCGCAAGAAGAAGCCGCCCGTCACTTATCGGTACGATTCCTCCCTGTCGCCGGCGTTGGAGTGGGACGGGAAGAACCCGGCGCGCGAGGAAGGGGAACGGCTGATTGCCGAGG
>Ga0181533_1004464_pt1 | contig 14294 bp, 14 predicted proteins | sample PEATcosm2014_Bin_45_FD_119772 | JGI IMG/M metagenome (GOLD analysis project Ga0181533, IMG submission 119772) | Peatland microbial communities from MTU Mesocosm Facility, Houghton, MI, USA - PEATcosm2014_Bin11_60_metaG | ecosystem: Environmental > Terrestrial > Soil > Wetlands > Peat | place... | reverse complement strand
GGAGATCTTCGGTGATATCGTGACTAATGCCACCCTCGTGAAATCCAACGACCCCAACGCGCTGGTTTTGGCACCGGAAGAATGGGGTTGGGGCGGTTATTTCAACAGCGGTTACGACCAACAGAATTCCGGCGGTCATGACCGCGCCGCCAACGGTGGCTGGGATTATTGCCCCTGGCTGTTGAACCAACTCCATCAACATGATATCGGCACCGGCCAGCGTTTGCTGGATTACTTCACTCTCCATTGTTATCCCCAGGAGGGCAACGTGGGAAGCGGCACCGATGTCTCTACGACGACCGCACTTCTGCGCAATCAGACCACGCGCGTGTTCTGGGATACGACCTATGTCGATCCGAGCTGGATCAACCAGGTGGTGATGCTGATCCCGCGCATGAAGAACTGGGTGGCCGCCTATTATCCGGGCACAAAAATCGGCGTCACCGAGTATAACTGGGGTGCCGAAGGCTATATCAACGGCGCGACTGCCCAAGCGGATATTTTCGGCATCTTCGGCCGCGAAGGACTGGACCTGGCGACGCGTTGGAGCACGCCCAACACAGGCACGCCCACTTACAATGCAATGAAGATGTATCGCAATTACGACGGTAACAAATCCACCTTCGGCGATACCAGCGTCTTGGACACTGTATCCGCCAATGTGGATTACGTTTCCTCGTTCGCTGCCGTGCGCTCCAGCGACGGAGCCATGACGGTGATGGTGATCAACAAGCAGTTGACCGCTACCGCGACGGTGACGTTGAACCTCACCAATTTCACGAGTTCGGGCACAGCTCAAGTGTGGCAGCTCACCTCGGCCAACGCCATCAGCCAACTGAGCAATCTGACCGTCACGGCGAATTCTCTGAACACGACCGTCCCGGCCCAGAGCATTACCCTCTTCGTCATGCCGGGAATTGTCGCGCTGCCGCCACTCGTCACTGCTGAGCCAGTCAGCCAGAGTGTAGCTGCGGGCGGCAGTGTGACTTTTAGCGTGACCGCCAGCGGAACCGCGCCTTTCAGCTATGCCTGGTATCGGAATAGCGCGAGCATTGCCGCAGCCACCAATTCCAGTTATACGACAAACAATGTGCAATTGGCTGATTCAGGCAGCCACTTTGTCTGTGTCATTAGCAATGCCTATGGAAGCGTGACCAGCAGCATCGCCGCGCTGACCGTTGGGTTACCGCCTTCGATCAGCCTAGAGCCGACCAATGTGAGCGTATTGCTGGGAGGAACTGCAATATTCAGCGTGGGAGTATCTGGAACTGGCCCATTCAGTTATCAGTGGCAATTGAATGGCACCAATCTTCCCAACGGAATTATCACCACGGTGGCGGGCAACGGCAGTGCTGGCTATTCCGGCGACGGTGCCGCTGCCACCAATGCCAGCCTTTATTGGCCTACTGCTGTAGCCTTGGATGCGTCCGATAGCTTGCTTATTGCAGACGAGCAGAACAGCGTTATCCGCAAAGTAACTGCCAACGGTATCATCACGACGGAAGCGGGCAATGGCAGTGCCGGCTATTCCGGCGACGGCGGTCCAGCCACCAATGCTAGCCTTTATTGGCCTGACGGTGTGACTGTCGATGCCGCCGGCAATCTGTTCATCGCGGACTCGGCGAACAACGTAATTCGCAAAGTCGACACCAACGGTATCATCACAACCGTGGCGGGCAATGGTAGTGCTGGTTATTCCGGCGACGGCGGCCAAGCCACGAATGCCAGCCTGTCTTACCCTGAAGGCGTCGCCTTGGCCAGCTCCGGCAATCTGTTGATTTCCGATTGGGTCAACAACGTCATCCGCAAAGTTGACACCAACGGTATCATCAGGACCGTGGCGGGCAACGGCAGTGCTGGCTATTCCGGCGACGGCGGGTCAGCCACAAACGCGAGCTTGAATGGGCCTTACAGTGTGGCGTTGGGAATGTTGGGCAGCTTGTTCATTTCGGATACAGACAACCAACGCATCCGTGAAGTGGATACGAACGGCGTTATCACAACGGTGGCGGGCAACGGCAGCACTGGCTATTCCGGCGACCGTGGTATGGCTACTAATGCCAGTCTGTATTATCCTGCGGATGTGGCCCTGGATGTCTACGGGAATCTGTTTATTGCGGACGAACAGAACAACGTTATCCGCAAAGTTGACACCAACGGTATCATCACCACCATGGCAGGGAATGGCAGTGCCGGCTATTCCGGCGACGGAGGCGCGGCCACCAATGCAAGCCTGAGCGGGCCTTACGGTTTGGCCTTAGACATCTGCGGCAACCTGTTTGTTGCGGATACGTTCAACAACCGCGTGCGGGAGGTTATGCTATTTGCCAGTTATCCCACGCTGACGCTGAACAATGTCACCCCGAACAACGCGCCCAACTACACGGTCATCATCACCGGTTCGTACGGCAGCGTTACGAGCAGCGTTGCTACGCTCACGGTGACTCTGCCAGCGCCGAACCTGCTGACTTGTTGGACTACCAGTGGCTTGTTGAAGTTTACTTGGGCTGCCGTGCCCAACCAGACCTATCTGGTGCAATACACAACTAATCTCAACTCCACCAATTGGCTCAGCTTGGGCAGCCCTATCACCGCCACCAACAGCACCGCGTCCGCGTCGGATTTCATCGGGCCTGATCAGAAACGGTTCTACCGCGTTGTGCTGTTGCTATCGCCATAGACAGGGCGCACTTGTTTCAAATCCTGAAGCGAACGCCTGCTACAGACCCGCCTACAACAGTTGAGGCGGTTCAACTGATGCATCTCGTAGCAGAGAAAGGGCAATCATTATCCTTCTTACTCCACTAGGCCATCTAGCGTGTGCTCCAGCAACTCAGGAAATCGCCCGTCCTGCAAAATGGCGTGTAGTAGTGGCGTGGTTTGGATGTTGGCGGGCCTGGAGGTTTCTCTGCGCTCGTCACCATTCGACCAGACGGCAGCGAACCGCCTACTGTCCGACGGCCTAGAGGAGCAGATGATGGCAAGCCAGGAGCGTGCGTGGGGTGGCGATGGCGGCGGTCGCTTTGAGACTTTCCAGCCCCATCTTCTTGGCCTTGGCGGCCAGCCTCCGGCGCTGGTCGTCGTTGAACCTGGGCTTTTTGCCCAGTTGCTCCCTCAGGACCTTGACCTCCTCCTGGAGGTATTCAATGACGTTCTGTTGACTGCGAGTGATCCAGCCGACCAAGCAAATCATGAAGAATTGAAGGCCGTTCACTTCCTGAGCATGGAGTTTCGGGCACGGCGTAGCCAGTGTTTCTCCACTGGCGTGAGACATCAACTTGGGAGCAATGGCCGGCTTTTCAAGACGTTGCCCTTAAACGCGAGTTTTCGGACAGTACGAGGTGCCGCGACCGATCGGCGACCTGCAGGGATTACAATCTATTTTATGAGATTGATTAAGAGTTGACCGTGGTGGTCTATCGAATCTGAATAGTTGTCCATGATTTCCTTGTACAACGCCGCCGCTTTCTCATTCTCCTTGGTTTTGCTATAGTAATCCGCCAACCAAAACCGTGCAAAGGCTCCAACCTGGACTCCGTCGCCATAATAGCAATCGTCGTATTTCTCAATACAGTCTTTGAAATATTTCTCGGATTCCGGTCCAGTTGTGGTCTGCGCTAACTGGAGGAGGATGCACCCGGTTCGGTTTGCATCGGGGAATTTCTGCAACATCTGATTCACGCTCTCAATGAACTCCGGTGATCTCAACTTGCTTTGCGCCGCCGCGTACGTGTTCTCCGCTTCCGTCAATTGCTCCTCGGTGTATTTCTTTCGGTCCAGATCGCAGCGTTGGTTGAATTCTTCACGGTAGGCACGTTGCCTTTCCTGCTGCTCCATTTGAAGTTTCGCCGGCAGCAATGATTTCTCCATCTCACTCATTCTCTTCTCCAAAGCTGCCACCTCTGCCCTCAATTGCTTCACTTCCCGGGTGTCCTTCTCTCCCGTCACGTTGCACCCCGCTGAAACCAGGACCATCGCCAATACCAGCCCAAACGCGGCCACGGACTGCTTTTGTTTCCAGATTCCTAATTCTTTTCCCAAGCGGCGCAGCCGCTCGGTGATTTGGGCAGTTCCATTGGCGGTGAGTTGGGTTTCCACTTCAGGAATGGCCAGCACGCGAAGAGTCATCTGGGCCAATATGCGCGCATACGAAGCACGATTTTCCATTTGAGAGGACGCCATGCGGTCGGCTTCCTCCTCGCACGCCAGGCTGTGGGCCTCGGGAACTTTCCAAACCAGAGGGTGGAACCAAAAAAGCGCCTTCATCCACCGCCAACCGGCACACCACAGCAAATCGTACCTGCGCAGATGCGCAATTTCATGTCCCAACAGCGCCGCCATTTCTTCGGAAGACAAGCTTTGCGCCAGTTTGCCAGGCAGCATGATGACGGGATGGGTGAGTCCGAAAACAAACGGCGAAACAGCCGAATCTGAAACCAGCACTCGAACCAAACGCCTGATCCGCAATCGCTGCAAAATCTCGCCGGCCAGCAATTGGATGGCTGGAGCAGCCGGGATCGCAGCTCGCTTCAAATTGGAGAGTTGGATCATAAAGCGCACCAGGCGAAGCGCTCCCCCAAGGGCGCCTGTGGCCCAGAGGGTGATCAGCATGCCGTTCCAAGAAATCGTCAAAAAAAGGCTGCCCGCTGGACGATGAACCCCATCGACCGCCGCGCCGTCCTTCGCCGCCTCCACCACCCCAGGCGCAACCGGCCGCGCCATCCCAGGCGGAATGGTGCCCTCCGCCAGGCTCGGCGCAGCCAAACTTGGTGTTGCCGTCGCGATCCCGCCAAAGTCATGAACCGGGATCTGAAACACCGGCAGTGGGAGAAACCGAGTGAGCGGCAGGGCCAGCCCAAAACAGAAAACCCCGCGCCAGAGGATCAGCCGCCACCGGGCATCCCGGGAGCGAAGCAGCCCATGAGCCGTCCAGCCAAGCACGAGCAGTACGGTCCACCTCCAGAGAATCCCAAAAACCTCCGACTGAGAGAGATCGAGCAGAGTTTTCATAGCAATTTCCTTCTTGTTTTTTGTGAGGTGTTTTCAGCAGTGGTGCGGCGGATCAGTTCCAAGTCATCCGGTTTGATGTCCCCGGTCTCCACCAATTGGGCGACCAGTTCCCGGCTCGAACCTCCGGCAAAAACCCGCGTCATTGTCTTGAGCATGTCCTGGAGCAAGCTCGTTTTTTTGACGCACACGTCATACAAAAATACTTTGCCATGAAGCTTCCGGACAACGTGCCCTTTTTCCACCAAGTTGACGAGAACCGAACGCAACGTTGCGTTTTCAATGGGCCAGGAAAAACGGCTCTGAATATGGGCGGGCTTCAGTTCGCCCCCCTCCCAAAGGATTCTCAAAGCCTCCAGCTCGTTCTGATTCAAAGATGTCATTCGCATGTGTGACTTTGTCGCACATTAAAACCCAGTCGTCAACATAAAAGTGTGAAATGTTCACACTTTCTGGGCAACCATTTGGCTGATTTTGTGCCGCTCAAGATTGACGTGGATAGTCCCATGCCGGGATTCTTGGCGAGATTCGGCTTTTGATTCACTGGCTTTTTTTCCGCTTGCACAATTCGACCGGTATATGCTATTTATTGTGCGCAGTATGCGAACAATAAGTAGCATTAGCAGAATGCGATCAATCAGACGAATCTCGACCAAGCCCTCGCGCTTTTGGCTGGCCGACTTGACCAAATTCACTTCAAACTTGACGCGGCGGCAGATTAACGGGACGGCACGCATCTGAACGATCTCAAGGCGCTTCGTCCGAGCGGAGCCGAACTTGAAGCCGCTGCCCGCTGGGCGATGACGCACGACGTCTCGGAAGGCTTCAAGATGGTTTTGAAAGAATTGCTCACGCAACTTGGCCATGAATCCGTCGCTAAAAATATTTAAGGGCGAGTATCAAACTCTGCTGCTGGATTTTCTCTGGCGTCAGTGGTCCGCCCTGGGTGTGGCCGGTCAGACTCGTGCAGAGGATGACTGGATCATTGACACCGAGGCGTTGCTGCTTTTGACATGCACGCTAGGCCGGTACGATCCGCGCCTCTTCGACGAAATGCTCGACTGGCTGCAAGCGAACGGGTGGCTCATCAACGTGATGCGGCTCAAGCGTATCCTCCGCACCGAAACATTTGCGGGCGAACCGGTGTTGGCGGCGATAGCCGGGCTATTGGCAAAGGGAGCGGATGCGCCCAAGTGGAAACAGCTTGCCGCATCGGCCACGCCGCCCGCCGCCGCTGAGGCATTGTTCCTCAGTGAAGACGGGCAACCGATTCCAGCGATCGGCGAACCCGAGCCGCTTTTTGCGCGTTACGGATGGCAGCGCGGGCCACTGCGGTTACGCGGCTACTCGCAGGAATTCCGCCCGACACAAACTGCCAATCTGGTGCTGCAGCTACGCGCGTTGTTCGGCATCAACGTCCGCTGTGAGATTGTGCTGTATCTGCTGACGCACGATGCAGCCCATCCTTCGCAGATTGCGCATGAGGCTTATTATTTTGAGCGGGCAGTGCAAGGCACACTCGCGGACATGAGCCGGTCGGGCGTGATCCAGGTCCGCGCAGCCAGCCGGGAGAAGCATTACTGGCTCAAGCAGGAACAGTGGATGCAGTTGCTCAATCGCGGCGAACAATCCGCGCCAAAATGGGTCACCTGGCCGCCTCTGTTCAGTGCGCTGGAGCAAATCTGGTTGCGGTTGAACGATGCGAAATTGCACCACTTGGAACCGCTGCTCCAGGCGTCTGAGGTTCGTCAACTCATGACGAAAATTCGGCCTTCTCTCGAACGTTCAGGCTTCGACCGCACACTTTCAGATGACCGCCAACATCTGGGCGAGTCCTATCTGCCCGTGTTTATTGCAGACGTGAAGAGACTGTTGGCATAAACCGAACTGTTGCTTCATCGTTTCACTCATGGTTGTGAGTGTGGAACGATCGGCACTGCCGCAATAAGCGTGCAGTGGGCGAGCGGAAACCGAGCAGTGGCCATGATCTGCACGGGCTGCCAAACTGGTGAAGATTCCAGTGAAATTCGAGCCCTCGACTTTTTCCAAACCCCTAAGTCGTAACGCTCAAGAGTTGGAGCCGAGGGTCGGAATCGAACGCATCCCCGCTTCCACAAGCCACTCGAAATCAATCGTCTATGGCATCGCTGACTGTCTGAATCTAATGGGGTTGCCGAGTTGTTTTGAAGCACTTCGTTGGTCGCATGCAGAAAACCGAAGACCTTCGCAATGCCGACGTAGGGGACGGCTTGATAAAGAATCTCTTTGATCTCTACGGGCGTCAGACCGACGTTGAGTGCCGCGCCAACCATGACCTTGTATTCGCCGAGCGCCTGAGAGGCGATCGTTGACGCCAAAATAATCATCACTCTCGTCTTGGTGTCCAATTTGCCCTGGCCGATGACCTCGTCGAAGGTCCAGTTGTCGAAAAGCGCGATGAACTCCGGATCCGACTTTTGCAGTTTGGATTCGTGATTCGGGAAAAGCTCCTCGTGGTTCTTAACGGCGTTCTCGGTGAGGTGAATTTGTTTCATGATTTGGCCGGGCGCTCAGGCGCCGTATTGTTCGTCGCTGACTTTTTCCATCCAGCCGGCGCTCTTACCGTCGAGCACTTCCACAATGGCGATGTGCGTCATCGCTGTCGTCGGTCCAGCGCCATGCCAGTGTTTCTCGCCTGGTGGAAACCAGACCACGTCGCCCGGCCGAATTTCTTCAATTGGGCCGCCCCAACGTTGCACGCGCCCGCAGCCGGCGGTCACAATCAGCGTTTGACCCAATGGATGCGTGTGCCATGCCGTGCGAGCGCCCGGCTCAAACGTGACACTGGCACCAAACAAGCGTGCCGGAGCGGGAGCTTGTAACAGCGGGTCAATACGCACCGTGCCGGTAAAATACTCGGCCGGTCCTTTGCTTGAAGGTTGCGAACCACTTCGTTTAATTTCCATAATGTAGTTTGGTTTTGCGGTAAATTTACTCCCGTGCCACTCGGCTGATTGCCTCAAACTATCTTGTGGACCCCCAAACTGCTCCGGATTTCGAGGCCTGGTGTCGTCGCCAGTTTGACGACGAGGTCCGCCACACTCTTGCGCGAGACCACTTCGGAGGAGTTTTTGAAAGGCTCGCCTTTTCGCGTCGTCCCGTAGTCGATTTCGTCGCGGTTGTTCAGCCAAGCGGGCCGCAGGATGGTGTAATCGAGCCCGGATGCCTCGATGACGCTGGCAGCCTTGCAGTAGGGTTCAAGAATGCTGCCATGACGTTCACCCGGAATCTCGTCATAGATTCCCATCGAGCTGATGAAGATTAGGCGTTTGAGGCCGGTCTTCTCCATGGCCTTCACGATACACCGGGCTTGCTGTTCCAACTGGCCGGCGAGATTCGCATAGACCACATCCTGGCCAGCCATGGCCGCCTCCAGCGTCTTCGTATCCAAGACGTCGCCTTCCACCACGCGCACGCGGTCGGCGTGGCCGGATAACTTGAGCCGCCGGGCATTGCGCAGGTAAAGCGTCAGCCGCGCGTCGGTGTGCTTCAAGAACAGGTCGGTGGCCACACGGGCAATCTGGCCGTGTGCACCTAGAATGAGGATGTTGGTCATGGCGGCAAAGCTGGTTCGGTCTCACCGTCCGACCAATTTCTGCAGATTTTCCGGGTAGCGCGCCCCTTGAACCGTGATCTTGGAAGCCACGCTTTCAAGTTCACGCAGGTCTTCCGGCGAAAGTTGAACCGAGGCCGCCCCGGCATTTTCGCGCAAGCGATGCAGCTTCGTGGTGCCGGGGATGGGAACAATCCACGGCTTTTGGGCCAGCAGCCAAGCCAGCGCGACCTGGGCGGGGGTCACCTTTTTCTGTTCCGCAAATTTCGCAAGCACCTCAACGAGGGCCTGATTCGCTTTGCGATTTTCCGCGCTAAAGCGAGGGACCTTGTTGCGGAAATCGGTGCTGTCAAACTTCGTATTCTCGTTGATTGCACCCGTGAGGAAGCCCTTGCCCAAGGGACTGAACGGAACAAATCCGATTCCCAATTCTTCCAGCGTCGGCAACACTTCCGCTTCCGGCTCTCGCCACCATAGCGAGTATTCGCTCTGGAGAGCTGTCACCGGCAGGACGGCGTGCGCGCGGCGGATGGTTTGCACCCCGGCTTCAGACAGGCCGAAGTGCTTGACCTTGCCTTGCTGAATCAACTCTTTCACCGTCCCAGCCACGTCTTCGATGGGCACGTTGGGATCAACCCGATGCTGGTAGAGCAAGTCAATCGTCTGGACCTTGAGCCGCTTGAGCGAAGCCTCAACCACACGCTTGATGCGCGCAGGTTCGCTGATTACACCGCCCTGCTTGCCGCCGTCGCAATCGAATCCGAACTTGGTGGCGATGACCACCTGTTTGCGGAACGGAGCGAGGGCTTCGCCGACGAGTTCCTCGTTGGTGAAGGGGCCATAGACTTCGGCGGTATCGAAGAACGTGACGCCGAGTTCGACGGCTTTCCGAATCAGCGAGATCATCTCCTGCTTGTCGGCAGCCGGGCCGTAACCAAAGCTCATGCTCATGCAGCCGAGACCGAGGGCCGAGACTTCCAAACCACTCTTACCAAGTTTGCGCTTTTGCATAATTGAATTCCTTTGTTTTGGTTTATTATTGAGTGTCACAATGGTTACTCATGCTTTGAGTGAAGCCATATCAATGCAGAAGCGGTATTTCACATCGGATTTGACCAGTCGCTCGTAAGCTTCGTTGACTTTCTGGATGGGGATGATTTCGACATCGGCGGTGATGTTATGTTTCCCGCAAAAGTCGAGCATCTCCTGGGTCTCGGCGATGCCGCCGATGATGGAGCCGGCAAGATTGCGGCGGCCCATCAACAGGCTGAAGGCAGAGACGGACATCGGTTTCTCCGGCGCGCCGACAATGACGAGCGTGCTGTCGTGGGCGAGCAGGTTCAGGTAGGCATTGACGTCGTGATCCGCGGCGATGGTATCAAGGATGAAGTCGAAACTGCCCGCGTGCTTCTTCATCTCATCGGCGTTGCGGGAGATGACGACCTCGTCGGCGCCGAGGCGAAGCGCGTCCTCCTTCTTCTTCGACGAAGTCGTGAAGACGACGGTGTGCGCCCCCAACGCGTGCGAAATTTTCACGCCCATGTGGCCCAAGCCGCCAAGGCCGGCGATGCCAACCTTCTTGCCCTTGGTGACGCCCCAGCGGCGGAGGGGCGAATAGGTCGTGATGCCCGCGCACAAGAGCGGTGCGACGCCGGCAAGATTAAGGTTGGTCGGGACACGCAGGACGAAATGTTCGTCCACAACGATGCTATTGGAGTAGCCCCCGTAGGTGACGGGGGCGGTCTTGTGCTTGTCCGGCGAATTGAAGGTGAGCGTCTGATTCGGGCACAAGTTTTCGCGGTTGGCCTGGCAGTGCGGGCAGGTGTGGTCGGAATCAACCAGACAACCCACCCCGACAAGGTCGCCGGGCTTATGTTTTCTGACGGCAGAGCCGGCTTTGGTGACGCGGCCGACAATCTCGTGGCCCGGCACAATCGGGTAAACCGTGGGCATGATGGTGCTCCACTCGTTGCGCACTTGGTGCAGGTCGGAGTGGCAGATGCCGCAAAACAGGATTTCAATCTGCACGTCGCGTTCTGTCGGATCGCGGCGCGGGATGGTGGTGGAAGCCAGCAGCGAGGTCGCACTGGCAGCGGAATATGCTTTCGTGTGATTCATAAATGTTGTTTTTTTATTTCAAAGTCTGAAACGACTTTACATCACATGGGCGCGGCCGTCGCACCCGGGGTTGCTCCTGCTGTTCTGATATTGCTCAAAAGCGCAGGTCAGGGCACAGGCCGAAACCGCATCGAGAAGCCGTGCCGCAAGCGGGAAGTCAACGCTGCTGGCGATAATCGCTAGGAGAAAGGCCGGTTTCCCGGCGGAAAAATCGGGCGAAATGGCTGGGGTTGGCGTAGCCGACATCAAGGGCAACGTCCACCACGTTCCTTTTCGTTTCGCGGAGCAGTCGTCTGGCTTCGTCCATCCGCAATGTCAGCAGGTAGCGTGACGGCGACACTCCCATGGCATTCTTAAACAGGCGAATGAAGTAAAACTTGCTCACCCCCGCTTGGACCGCCAGTTGATCCAGGTTGAAGTCTTCGGCCATGTGTTCCGCCATCCAGTTGGATATTTGCCGGAGCTTGAAGCCCGGCAGGGACGGGCTACCGCTATGCGACTCCTTGACCGTTTCGGCATAGTTTCGCGCCAGATGGATGGCGATGGCCTGCGCGATGCCTTGCAGAAAAAGCGGGCTGGCGTGCCGGCGCATCAATTCCTCGTGCACTCGCTCCATCAACGAATTCAACGCCACGTCGGTGAAGGCTGAAATACTCCGCAGTTGGGCATGGACCGCATCGTCCCCGAAAACTTCTTCCATGGCGCGTTGAAGCAGCGGCAGCGCGATGAATACCGCCATGGATTCAAACGGTTCGGGAGTCACCGCTTTCCAGCGGCAATCGTAGGGCGCGCCTCCCGAAGTGAGAAAGAAAGAACCCTTCGTAAGCCGCTGCGTGATCCAAGGCCCTTTGCTTTCCCGCTCCTGAAACTCGACCTCACCCGAAATGGTCCAAGCGAGGAACGGTTCGCTGACGGAGGGAAGATGCAAGACATCGACGATGCGCGGCAGGGCGACGGTCCACGCCTTGATGTCCCGCCAGGCTTCGCCGCTACCAACCCGCAAACATTTCCCGCCGACATAACGCTCGAAGGCCTCGGCAGACGTTGTCTCAGGAACCGGCATGAGGAAAGAATTACTGATGCCACGCAAAAGGGCGAGACGGTTTTTGAGTTGTTGAACTGGTGAGGCCCACGGCGATATTCCGAGATTGTCCGGAAAGTGTGCTTTTCATTCCACGTATTGCATCAGGTTCAATCTCACGGCGCAGAGATTCGGATTTGTTCGGCTGAAGGCGACGGTCGGTTCGCAACCGGCGGCATTGGATCTCAGCGGATTTCCGTGAAAACAATCATGCAAAGACCATACAAAGCCCAAATGAGTGCTGGCTTCTTACTTCATGGGTAGTAAGGGGGTAATGAATGAGTTGGAGGCGGGAGTCGGAATCGGCCAATTTACGCCGCTGTTGCAATCCAAATATGCCTGATTTTATTGGCTACTCAAGCATAATCGGCATAACCAAGCTATACCCTTTTTAACTCCTTTGGTGTCCCTTTTGGTGTCCGTTAATGCTCATTCAAATTACACTTCCGGCAACCGCTCCACTCGGCACCTTCGGCGGCGCACGGTCTTGCGGTGTGAAGGCGCAGCAAGTCAGCCCAAATAGTCTGTGCGCCCGTTTTAGGAAAACAGGGGAACACCGTGCAATGAAACGTGAGCCAAGGGGGGTGACAATATTTGCGCGAGCGATGGGGATTCGGAGCGCAGCGCAGCGAGCACCGAAACTGCGGGCGCTGGAGAAGCCGCCTATTCATAAACACCCAAATCATCACGTCTGGACGGTCGTGGACATCTGAAAACACTCCGTGGTTTGTAGGTGACGCTTTCGCGGCAAGGAACCAACCTCCCGCTGTGACAAGGACAGCAAACGCAAAGGCGACGACCGCCACTGTCGCGTACCCGTGAAACGGCTTTCGACCTGCGGCTGACTCGGTGGTGCTCATGATCGCGCACAGTGTTTCGTCGAACGAATCAGGTCAGCCACCGCCGATTCCTGGCTCCGCCCGCGAAGCGGAACTGAGGGCGCCATCGGCGGTTGGCTGCACCGTCTTGGTGCGCCTGACATGGGCGTGAACTGGAAGGGTGGAAGTCCCTTCGTGTGGGAACACCGCTGTCGGGCTGTCCTTCATGGGCAGCAGGATGGCGTAAACACTAGAGCAAGGCAACTGCGGGATCGCAAGGTCCGGTGGGAAGGAAGCCTCAGTCAAACCTGATGAGCCGACGAACAGAAAGACCATATAAGGTTGACGGAACGGACAAGCTGGCACCACACAGCGCAACCCAGTGTTCAGTTCCGGAGATAAATGGTCCGGTTGTGCAGGGAAAGTTCACGTTCTTACTCAGGGAGACCTGTGCTTTCCGGCACGGCGGCAACGCCGGGCACGGCGATCCGAGAGGGTCGTCGTGGGAGCACAGGAGTCAGCAGAGGCCATAGTACCGGGAGCCACGAGCCGGTGAACACACCGGAGGGACTCACCACCCGGGAAGGGCTGAACTTGGCAGGCAGTAGCGACCCTGGCTGGACTGCGGTGGGCGGTGAGGCCGAACGGCTGAGCCAACCCAGAGCCAGCGGGGCAGAGAAAGAGTGCTGCATCATCCGCAAGGACTGCCAGGAACCGCCGGACGCGGACCCGCATGTCCGGTGGTGTGGGAGCCGGGAGGGCAATCCTCCCGGCGACCCGATTTAGGCCATGTCTCCGACTTATTCTTCTATTTTTTAACATCGGAGTTTGTTGGAGAAAAGCCCTTGGGCACATCTGAAAACCAACCATGTGCATTGGTGTAGGCTTGCCACTCCAAATAAACCGTATCGTTTGTGGGTGCTATTCTGATTTCCGCTGCGTAGGTGGCGCGCAGCTTCGCCACACCACCTGGCATTATCTCTCCGGCTTGATTCACAAGCTGCCAAATCGGCGCGAACCGCTTGTCATCCAAAAGCAATCGCTTCCCGTCGTCTCTCATACTATCTCCGCTTGTTTCGTGGCTTCGATGCAACGGAAACACTGATAGATTTTCGTCATACGGAGCAGTAATGGCAGCAAATGAATTTGTTATCGGTGTGGGGCCGAGGCAAAGAAAGAAAATGTCGCCCTTGTCGGGTTCGAGCACCTCGGGAGGGCTATACATGAAACTATGCTCCTCGCTCTTTTTCATAGACAACATCATTACAGGCACGATGTCACCCTTCTGAACACCTTTGAACGGGACCAACACTTGCATCTTTACTCTCAGCCACGGAAATGAGACGCCCTCCCACGTTGGATAGCTAAGGGGTGTTGCAATATCGGACGCCTTTACTGACTCCACTTTCCCTACAAAAACAAGTCTGGAATCTGCAATCAGTTTCTTGGGGGCAATAATTTGGAAAAGTCGTCCGAAGGCCATGAGTGAAATCAGGGTCAGCAATGTAACAAGAACTATTCGTGCTTTCATGCTCTCGTGGCGACTAACGATCCAATATAGGTCATCCGAAGTTATTCATGGGCGGCAAGGCCGGCGCCATCGAATACCGGCCGCAGCCGACGGTGAATAACTTCGCCGGCGCTGGCGCGCCCCATCAGGATTCGGATGGCTTTCGGG
>Ga0181533_1004460_pt1 | contig 14299 bp, 10 predicted proteins | sample PEATcosm2014_Bin_45_FD_119772 | JGI IMG/M metagenome (GOLD analysis project Ga0181533, IMG submission 119772) | Peatland microbial communities from MTU Mesocosm Facility, Houghton, MI, USA - PEATcosm2014_Bin11_60_metaG | ecosystem: Environmental > Terrestrial > Soil > Wetlands > Peat | place... | reverse complement strand
TCACCCTTAGCCATCATGCTGAAGAAACCGATGATGTACGTCAGAAAACAGGGAGAGGGTCGCGGGCAGGACGGGCTGTTGGAAGGCATCTCAGCGCCGGGCTCGAGAGTTCTGATAGTCGACGACTTGGTTTCAACGGGCACGAGTATCGTGTCTGCAGCTGGCGCACTCCGTAAGAAGGGCTACAGGGTTACGGATGCCGCCGTGCTCGTCGACAGGCTCGAGGGTGGAAAGGAGAATCTGGCCACAATCGGCGTGAATCTGAGTTCCTATGCCAGCATAAAGAACCTGCTCCAGGCTTTACGTCAGATGAAACTTGCAAAGAGTAGCCAGGTCAAAGCGATCCTTGAACAGGCGGGAGCTCACAGAAGGGCTCAGAAAGCAATTGGGTCTCCATAATACACGTTATCATCTTTCTCGAAGCGATCCTTCTCGAAGCACGTCAATCAAGAGAGGAAATGCGCACTTTGAAGAGCAGTTCATGCGATCGGACACCGATGCCTGTAGCATTCCAGTTGTTGGACCTCTTTGACGCTTATTCACACGCGTACGGATTCGATCGGGCGTCAGCCTCTATGTACAAAGGTTCTATAAGACCGGCAAAAAGATAATTCAGAGAATGCGTTGACACCTACCACTTCGCCCTCCAAGGAACCCCGGAGTCTAGGGCCGGCCAACGCCATAACCGTGGTCCAGCATGAGCTGGTGACGGACTATGACGTCTATCTCTTCAGGGAGGGAAAGAACTGCAGATTGTACGACAAGTTCGGGGCGCACCAGATGGAGGTGGATGGTGTCCGCGGCACTCACTTTGCAGTCTGGGCTCCCAACGCAAGGAAAGTCAGCCTGATAGGCGACTTCAACTCTTGGAAGATGGCTTCAGCCCCTCTCTTTTCCCACGTCGACGAGTCTGGAATCTGGGAGGGTTTCGTGCCCGGCCTGGGAAATGGTTCTCTTTACAAATACCACATCACTTCAAAATACGACGATTATTCCGTCGATAAGGCTGACCCATTCGCGTTCTTTTCCGAGCCGCCACCAAGGACCGCCTCAGTGGTCTGGGACCTCGCCCATTCATGGACGGACGAAGAGTGGACCTCCGCAAGAAAAAGGGCGAACTCTCTGGAATCCCCCTTTTCTGTGTACGAATGTCACCTGGGTTCCTGGAGGAGAGTGCCCGAAGAGCGCAACAGGCCCCTGTCCTACTCCGAGGCCGCCCAGTCCCTCCCCGGCTACCTGAAGGAGATGGGATACAGCCACGTCGAGTTTCTCCCTGTCATGGAGCACCCGTTCTACGGGTCTTGGGGGTACCAGATAACGGGCTTCTTCGCTCCCACCAGCCGCTACGGGACGCCGCAGAACTTCATGACGCTTGTCGACCGACTCCACGCGGCCGGGACGGGAGTCATCCTTGACTGGGTGCCGTCTCACTTTCCGACCGACGAATACGCACTGGGGTACTTCGACGGGACGCACCTCTACGAGTACGCTGACCCGAGGAAAGCGTTCAACCCCGATTGGAGGAGCTACATATTCGACTACGGAAGGAATGAGGTTAGGTCGTTCCTGATGAGCAGCGCAACTTTTTGGCTGGACAAGTACCACGCGGACGGCCTTCGCCTCGACGCCGTGTCTTCCATGCTCTACCTGGACTACTCCCGCGGGCCGGGAGACTGGGTGCCGAATATCCACGGAGGCAGGGAGAACCTGGAGGCCATCTCGTTCCTGCGCTCGCTGAACGAAACCATCTATTCGAACTTCCCGGACAGGCAGATGATAGCCGAAGAGTCAACCGCATGGCCCATGGTCAGCAGGCTGACCTCGGCGGGGGGTCTGGGGTTCGGGATGAAGTGGAACATGGGCTGGATGCACGATACACTCTCCTACTTCTCGAGGGACCCAGATCACAGGAAATACCACCAGGACGAGCTTACGTTCAGTCTATGGTACGCCTTTACGGAGAACTTCATGCTGCCTCTCTCACACGACGAGGTGGTCCACGGCAAGGGCTCCCTCCTCTCCAAGATGCCTGGAGACGACTGGCAGAAGTTCGCGAACCTGCGACTCCTGCTGGGGTACATGTACGGGCACCCGGGGAAGAAACTGCTCTTCATGGGGACCGACATAGGGGAGAGGACCGAATGGGACCACGACCGGAGCCTCGACTGGCATCTGCTTGGCGAAGGCATGCACGAAGGCGTTCACCGCTGGGTCAGGGACCTCAACCGGGTCTATAGGACCGAACCATCACTTCACGACACCGATTTCGAGGCGAAGGGTTTCGAGTGGGTCGATTTCGCAGACTCCAATAATAGTGTGATCTCGTTCCTCAGAAGGGACGCAGGGGACCAGAGCCCGATTCTCGTCGTCTGCAACTGCACACCGGTCCCTCGGCACAACTATGTTGTCGGAGTTCCTGCTCAGGGGGAGTGGGCAGAGTTGCTCAACAGCGATGCAAAGGAATACGGCGGTGGGGGTCTCGGGAACCTCACTCGCGTGACAGCCAGAAGCGACCCTTACCACGGCCGTCCTCATTCCGTCTCCCTCACCCTGCCACCCTTGGCGGTCCTCTTCCTCAAGCCGGTCTCCTGGCCGACCAAAGGGGCTGCAGAAGAACATCGACGGGCGAACAAAGCTTAACTCCGCTCCTCCGTCTGCAGCCCTGATTGCGCAGGTTTGTCTGCATTCACGGTCACTTCTATCAACCACCGAGGGAGAACCCTTGGACTGGGAGGGTCGAGGAGGAGGAATCCGCTCGCCCGTTTCACGACTGGAACGAGCGAATCGCTTCAGAGTGCTACGTCCCCAACGCTGCCTCCCCCCTTCTGGACGAACGGGGAATAATTACACAGTTCGTGAACAACTACAGCCAGATGAGCTTCAATTTCGGACCTACCCTGATTCGATGGTTCGAGTCTCATTATCCGGAACTCTACGAGTCGATAATCGACGCCGACCGGTCCAGCATGAAGCGGTTCGGAGGACACGGGTCGGCCATGGCACAGGTCTACAACCACATGGTCATGCCGCTCGCTGAGCCGAAAGACAAACGCACCCAGGTCCAGTGGGGTGTGGAGGACTTCGAAAGGAGGTTCGGCCGCCGTCCGGAAGGCATGTGGCTCCCTGAGACCGCGGTCGATCTGGACACGCTTGAGGCGCTCGCAGAAGCTGACTTGGAATTCACACTGCTTTCCCCGAATCAGGCTTCAGCGATAAGGAGTGCCGGGGAGGAGGATTGGACCGACGTTTCCGGCGGGAGGGTCGACCCCAGGCGGGCCTATGCCTGCAACCTCCAGTCAGGGAGAACCATCACCCTGTTCTTCTACGACAACTCTCTTTCTACGAAGGTCGCCTTTGGGAACCTCCTGGAAAGTAGGGACGCATTCCCCGACGCTCTCCTCAGAAGTTTCTCCAACTCGGACGAGCCGCAGCTCGTGAACGTCGCCTCGGACGGAGAGACCTATGGCCACCATCACAAGAACGGCAACGCAGCCCTCTCACACTGTCTTTCGCGCATCGACGGAAGCAAGCTGGCTTCCATCGCCAACTACGGGCAATTCCTCTCTCTGGCGCCTCCGACCCACGAGGTCAGGATAGTCGAGCGCACCTCCTGGAGCTGCCCCCATGGCGTCGAGCGCTGGAGAAGCAACTGCGGCTGCGGTGCGGAAGTCCGACCCGGTCACAGTCAGGAATGGCGTGCCCCGCTTCGCGCCTCCATGGACTGGCTGAGAGGCCGCCTGGCCGACATCTACGACCGAGAAGGCGGTAAGGTATTCATTGACCCCCGGGCTGCAGCCAACGAGTTCGCCTCTGTCGCGGACGACGACGCTTCACTCCAAGAGTACCTCATCGGCCATTACAGGTCGAAACCTTCCGTCGAGGAGAGTGAGAAAGGAGTCAGGCTCCTCAGAATGTTCGAATGCTCGGCCCTGATGTTTGCCAGCTGCGGCTGGTTCTGGGAGGACATCTCGCGCATCGAGAGTGTGCAGGCGCTAAGGTACGCAGCCCGAAGTATGGAGCTGGCCGCTGAGCTGACGGGAATGAATCTGGAGCCGGAGTTCATACGGATGCTCGCGGCCGCGCCTTCAAACGAGGCCAGGTTCAAGACCGGGGATCAGGTGTACGTGGCGCTGGCGAAGGCACCGAAGGGTGAAACGGTCGCGTACAGCGACCGAGAAACGACGGTCTCACCCGAAGCTGGCGCGAGTGAAGGGACCGTCCAGTGAAGAGAAGTAGCGGCGTTCTCCTTCATCTCACTTCGCTCCCTTCTCGGTGGGGAGTGGGCGACCTGGGTCAGTCAGCGTTCAGGTTCGTCGACCAACTGCAGGCCGCCGACCAATCCTACTGGCAGGTCCTGCCGCTGACTCCCGTCGCCGGGCACGGGTCTCCCTACAGCTCCCGTTCACTCTTTGCTGGCAACCCGCTTCTCGTAAGCCCCGAGAAACTAGTGAAAGAGGGACTCCTCCCAGGTCTTCCGGACGACGCTCCCCAAAGCGACCCATCCAGGGTGGATTATGAGTCCGCGCTGGCGTTCAAGGACCGCCTGCTCGAAAGGGCCTACCGGTTCGGCTATCCCCGTGTCAGGAACGAAAGCGAGTTCCTGCACTTTCGCGCCCGGAACACTGCATGGCTTGAAGACTTCGCCCTCTACGACGCCCTGAGCCAGGAGAACGGAGGGGGATGGTCCCTGTGGCCCGAGGACATCAGGAGGAGGAACCCGGCCGCTCTCGATGATAAGAAGCGGCTTCTGAAGCCGGCGGTAGAGAGGACGGTATTCGACCAATACGTGTTCGACAGACAGTGGTCCGAATTGCGTACGTACTCGAAATCAAAGGGCGTCCGAATCATCGGTGACCTCCCGTTCTATGTCCTCCACGACAGCTCGGACGTGTGGACGCACCCTGAACTCTTCAAGCTCGACGCCACCGGGCGATCGGTCTATGTCGGAGGGGTTCCCCCAGACTACTTCAGCAGCAAGGGGCAGAGATGGGGGAACCCCGTCTATGACTGGAACATGATGGAAGAGACGGGTTATCGATGGTGGACAGACAGGATGAACAGGAGCCTAGAGCTGTTCGACCTTGTCAGGCTCGACCATTTCCGGGGCTACGTTGCCTATTGGGAGGTCCCTGCTGCAGAGGAGACGGCGGTCAACGGGAAGTGGGTAGATACGCCGAAGTCGTTCCTCGGAACTCTCAGGCAGAACTTCCCCGGCCTTCCCTTCCTGGCAGAGGACTTGGGGGTGATTACGGACGATGTGAGAGAGGCCATCAGCACGCTGGGAATCCCCGGCACGAAGGTCCTGTTGTTCGCCTTCGACGGCTCCCCGACCAACCCCTACCTGCCGGTGAACCACCCGCGGCATTCCCTTGTCTGCACGGGCACTCATGATACGAACACCACACTCGGCTGGTTCAGGGATGAGGCCGGACCGCGCGAGAGGGAAGCGCTCTCGGGTTACCTAGGCCGGGCCGTCACCGAACGGAGCGTGTGCGACGAGTTCCTCGGTATGGCGATGAGGTCGGCCGCCGAACTCTGCATCGTACCCCTCCAGGACCTCATCGGCCTGGGGAGCGAGGCCAGGATGAACGACCCGTCCGCTGCCAGGGGGAACTGGCGGTGGCGTGTCCTCCCTCACCAGCTCGGCGAGGGCAATCTCCCACGACTAGCCGAAGTGACAGCGGCAGACGGCCGTGCCTGAAAGAGACCCACTGACTGGCTGTCTGTGCCCGTCGACCTTCTATCTACTTCGGAGCTGGCCTCTTCAGTTGATTGATCCTTGTCTGGACGGTCTTCACAAGCTCGGTCCGGAGCGTCTCCCCGGAATGGTTGGCATCCCTGACCTTGATCAGGCTCTTCGCCAGCTCTCCGTCTCCCAGCATGTAGACCCACTTCTCGAAATCCCCTCTGTGCGTGTGGAACTCGAGCGACTTCGACTCGACGCGCTTCAGCTTCTCGCCGAACTCTTCTAGACTGGAAGCGAAGGTTCCCAGCGGTTTCCCTATTTCGCCGTAGAAGTAGAATGCCTTGTCGGCAGGCACCCGAGCGAGTATCACCTTCGCTACGCCTTTCGCCACTGACATGCGTCCCACTGGATGCGCGGAGTAAGTAAGTCTTACTCAAGAAACTGCCCCTGGATGTTCGCGCCCTCTGGAATGACCTTGTGCGGGTTGACCCTGGTCGAGGCGAGTGTCGCCCCCTCCCCAATGTCGACGTCATCCCCGATCACGCTCAACCCCGTGATCCACGTCGGCCTCTTCACAGAGGAAGCCACCCGCACATGGCGGCCGACGATGCTGTCCTGTATTAACGCCCCGTCCTCTATCACCACGCGATCCATTATCGCCGAGCGCTCGATTGTAACGTCTCTGCCAAGGATGCAGAAGTTGTCTATGCAGGAGTCCCTGATGATCGACCCTTCCTCGATCTGGCAGTGGTGTCCGATGTAGACATTCCCTTCGAGGCGTATCTTGCCTGAAAGCACACTCTGAACTATCTCATCCCTACGACTAATCGACTCCGGACTACTTCCCTGAATCCACACGTTGGGGAGCTGTGGAACAGGGTCACCCAGGTACATCCCCGGTCTCTCTTTCCTGTTCAAGAGGTTGGTCATCGCCTTCAGGTACCCTTTGGGCGTCCCCACGTCCAGCCAGTCTCCCTGCATGTAGTATCCGTACACCGGGTACCTGTCGACAAGGTAGGGAATCATGTCGAGCCCGAAATCGAGCCGCTTCCCGACCTTTATCATCTGCTGGACTTCCGGCTCCTCGAAGACCTTCGCTATCTCAGGCGAGATGAGGTAGATGCCGGTGTTCGCCATCCTGGACGGTGCCTTGTCCCTGGTCGGCTTCTCCACGAATCGCCTGATCCTTCCTGTTTCGTCCGTGTCGGCGACTCCGTACGCCTCGACGTCGTCCACCGGTGTCAAGACTACGACCATGAACGCGTTGGTCTTCTTCCGGAAGTCCAGGAGGTCGGCCAGGTCGAGTCCGAACAGATTGTCCCCCTGGACGACCAGGAATGTCTTCTGAATGCCGTAGTAGTGCATCAAGATCCTGACCGAATCGGCGCTGCCCACATCGTCTATCCTGGGCTGGTACTTGATGTGGACTCGCGGCCTCACTCTGTACTGGTACGAGAATCCCATCCCCTCCCCGAAGTAGTCGAAGAGGCTCCGGTAGTTGACGTACCCCTTGGCCCCAAAGACAAAGTGCCTCACTCCTTGGCGAGCGAGCTCGACCATCGCATACTCGACCAGTGGCCTGTTGAAAATCCTAACGACCGCTTTTGATGACTCTGCGGTAAGCGGCTTGAGCCGCTCTGCTTCTCCTCCAACCGGGATGATCACTCTCAGCTCGGAGATGTCTGTCGAGGACAAGCAGTAGGGCAATTCGGTGCGGCCTAATATTCTTGCACTGTCACGAATAGGTCGATGACGCTGTGATGATGCCCGTCACCGTCAGGTACACGGCGCTGGTTCCCGATTCGTCCACGAGCTTTGCGTATCCTGCATCGATGAGCGATTTCAATTCCGATTCGACGGCGCTCCTTCCCATCCCGAGCTTGCCAGCCAGATCGTCGATGCTCATGGCTCTGTCCGGCGATTGAGCCCCCATAACCATCAGCAAGGAAAGGATTCTCTTCGGGAGTTCACTCATATCTGGCCTCACCGATCGCAGCCTCGTAGACTTCCAGTGTCTTTGCAGCCGAGTGCTCCCAGTTATAGGCCTTGACCTTCTCTTTCGCTCTTGCAGCCAACCGAGACGCCACCGCCCGGTCGGAGAGCAACCTGATTGTCGCCTTCGCGATCGAGTGGGGGCTGTTTGGGTCCACCACCAGGCCGTCCACATCATCCTCGACTATCTCCGCCAGCCCTCCGACGTTCGACACCACGACCGGGACCCCGGCCGCCATGGCCTCGAGTGCGATGATGCCGAAGGGTTCGAATCGAGAGGGGACTGCCACCATGTCAGAGGACCTAATGGCGTCGACCAGGTCACCATCGCTTAGAAATCCAGTGAATGTGGTCCTCGCCGCGACCCCCTCGCTCTTCGCCAGCGCCTCGAGCTCCCCCCGCATGTATCCGTCTCCCACTACGAGAAGCTTCGAGTCAGGGATGGACTTCTGGACACCCGCGAGCGCCCTTATCAGGTAGTCGAACCCCTTCTGTGAGGTGAGCCTGCCCACGGCCGTGATCAATTTCTCTCCAGGCTGAACGTTCCACTTCATCCTCGTAGCCTCAACGTCCACGGGCTTCTCGAACTTGGCCATGTCCACCGCGTTCGGGATCTCCACCACCTTGCTCGGCGGCACCTTGAACTGGGAAACTACTTCCGACTTCATCCACTCGCTCACGGCTATCACCTTCGCTGCCTCGTAGGAACCCCACCACTCCAACCCCCCCACCATTGCGGATTCCGGGGAACGGGAGGAGGAAGAACGCAAAGATTCCATGCTGTGGAAGGTCATCACGAGGGGGACCCTCATGAGGTGCTTCGAAGCCACTCCTGCAGGAACGGTGAGCCAGTCGTGCGCATGGATGATGTCAGGCGGCCCGTACTTCTTCGCCAGCTGACCCACTCGTTTCTCGAAAAAGTGGTTGAAGAGCAGGACCCACGTGTGGAAGGTCGGCGCCGGCAGTTCGACCGCTACCCTGTGGACGTATAGGGGAACTTCTGCCTCTTCGTAGGGTGCCCCAGGAAAATCGAGCGTTACGACGTGAACTTCGTGTCCGAGTGACGCCAGCGCCTTGGAGAGTCCCTCGGCATGCCTGGCAAGGCCGCCGATTATTCTCGGGGGGTACTCCCAGCTGAGCATGAAAATCCTCATCGCGATGGTCTCCCAGATTCTGCACGCACTGTGTCCGAGAACATCCTGGCGTCAGGCAGCGACCGGGGAGCGGTAATTAGCCTTGCTCTCCCCTTCCGGTGCCGTGAGGCCGCGACAAACGCCCGCCTCTTGCAGCCGTGAAATCGTCAGCCGTGGAATCGTTTAAACACCCCGCGGGGGCCGCAGTAGCAGGCTTATCCTGATGGGTCATTGAATTGAAGACAGCGATTTTCGTAATGGAAATTGGAGTTGCCAGCCACATTCCGACCTACTGCGGAGGTCTGGGGGTACTGGCGGGGGACCTTGCCTTCTCGTTCGCGGACCTTGGGCTACCCGCCACATTCATAACGCTCCTCTCGAGGAATGGATACGGGTCTCAGAAGCTGGACCATGAAAGCGGCCAGCTTGATGCTCCCCAGCCCTGGGACTACGCTCGAATCCTTTCGTCCACCGGCGCCCGGGCCAACGTCGAACTCGGAAATACGGTTCAGAGAGTGGGGGCTTGGGAATACAAGATACGGGGAAAGACAGAGACCAGCGTGCTGTTCCTGGACACCGACTTCCCCGAGAACGACAAGAGCGTCCGTGAAGCGACCGAGCGCCTGTACGGCGGAGAAGTCCGGCATCGCATGCTCCAGGACATCATCCTGGGAATCGGAGGCTACCGGATTCTCAAGGCCCTTGGAAGGGACGTGGACGTCTACCACCTGAACGAGAGCCACGCGGCCTTCGCGACGGTCGACTTGCTCAGGGATACGGGGAGTCCCGAAGCCACGCGCCGACGCTGTGCCTTCACCACACACACCCCGCTCGCATCCGGGAATGATGTCTTCCCCCTTGCCACGGTCGAAGAAGCGCTCTCGAGGTACACATGGGTCGATTGGGCCAGAGAGTCGGTCGACGGCTCCATCAATCTCTCTAGGCTGGCGGCCAAGTACAGCGGCGTGACGAACGCGGTCTCTCTGAAGCACAGATTTGTATCAGAAAGCGTGCTCGGCCGCGACGACATCTGCTACGTCACCAACGGGGTCTATCACAGGAGATGGGTATATGACGAGCTGAAGAGGGTGTACGACCGCCACCTCCCAGGGTGGCAAGAATCCCCTTCGTTGTTGGTCGGGGCCATGGGAATCCCGGCCGAAGACCTGGCGCATGCTCGGAACTCTGTCAAAAAGACGCTGGTCGCCATGGTGAACGACCACACGGGCCTTCGCCTTGACGAAGGCACCCTTACAATCAGCGTCGCAAAGAGGATAACGAGCTACAAGCGCAACAACATGATCCTGAGCGACCCAGAGCGCCTCCAACGAATCGCGGTTGAGAAGGGGGACGTGCAGGTCATCATAGCCGGGAAGGCCCACCCGCAGGACGATGTGGCGAAGGGCATGCTCGCCGATGCGATCCACGGGGCAGACCTACTGAATCGGGGTTCGCAGAAGGTGAAGGTCGCAATCCTGGAGAACTACGACATCGAGATGGCTAAGCTTCTCGTCGCTGGGTCAGACGTCTGGCTCAACAATCCCAGGAGGCCCCTAGAGGCCTGCGGGACGAGCGGAATCAAGGCGGCCATGAACGGGGCGCTGAACTTCAGCGTCTACGACGGGTGGTGGCTCGAGGAAGGAATTGAGGGTATCAACGGATGGGGAATCGGTCGAAGGCCGGAATGGAATGACCTGAGTGGCCCGGTCGACAGGGAAGACATTGACGACATGTACAGGAAGCTCGCGGACGAGATCGTTCCGACATACTACAACGACAGAGCGAGGTGGTTGAACATGTCCAGGATGAGCATCGCGACCGTAGGCCCCCTCTTCAACTCGTACAGGATGGTGGGAGACTACGTGACCAAGGTCTACTCGCAGCTACGACGAGACTCCTGAATCGCCTGGAGATGACCTCCACATCGACTGAAAGTCCTCAGAATGCCTGAGATATCCTGTTCTGATTTGAACTCAGAACTGAGTTCTCCACTTGGGCCCTCTACGATGTGAGGCATTCAAAAGGTATTTTATGACATTCTCCCGCTCGGCACCCCATGGCTCCCAGCTATAGGTCGCCGCATTGATGAAGGCGATAATCCTTGCCGGCGGGCAAGGAATGCGGCTAGGGTCGCTGACCGGCGACAGACCTAAGGTGTTGATAGAAGTCGGCGGGCGCCCAATCTCGGAATACCAGCTGGACTGGCTCGCAAAGGAGGCGAACGTCGAGCATGTCGTCTTCGCCTGCGGCTACAAATGGGAGAAGCTCCAGGAGCACTTCGGCAAGAACTACAAGGGTGTCTCCATTGCCTACTCCGTCGAGGATGCGCCGCTGGGAACTGGTGGGGCGATAAAGAAGGCGCTCTCCGAGGGCCCGTTCGAAGGTTCTTTCATAGTGGTGAACGGGGACATCATAACCGACGTTCCTCTGGGCAAGATGGTGGAAGCCCACGTGCAGGCGGGAGGAATCACCGCGTCGATGCTGGTCGTGCCCTATCGCTCCAGGTTCGGGGTCGTGAAGATCGACAAACTCCGGATGGTCCGGGGCTTTGAGGAGAAACCCGCCTTCCCAGACGTGTGGATCAACGGCGGGGTCTACATTCTTAACGCCAGGAAGATAGTGAAGTCACTGTCTGGCGCAGAAGATATCGAAAGAGAGACTTTTCCCAGACTTGTGAGTCAGAGAGAGCTCCTCTCCTACCCCCACTATGGCGAATGGTGGTTCATCGATTCTTTCAAGGAACTGAGTGAGCTTGAAGAGTCGATGAGGACGGCGCGCGCGCGACCCGGGAGCAAAGCCTAGCTGATTGACTAACTATCACAGTCGAGAGTTCGAGTCCCGGCCCGGGCCTACGATTTTGAATCCCCGTCTTGACGAATGAGGTGGCGTGCGCGCCTGCCGACCTGCATCAGGGTGAGTACACATCCATTACATCCCGATTGTCCACATATCATATTTAGACAAGTTCGAGGCCTCCAGTAGATCAAAAAGTGAAGTATCTGTCAAGGGCGTGGGGTTTCTTCGTTTCCCAAACCCTTCGTTAGCTAAGAGAATCTATTTAGGCAATGACAAGTGAGTCGTTAGCGTCTGCAAGATGTTAGATCACATGAGGTCATACATGAGAATAGCTGAACGGCTATTGGTCGAGGATTATGAAATTCCGGCAGCTTACGCAGATGCGCGCAATGTCATCTTCGTTGGGATGGGCGGCTCAGGAGTTGTGGGAGATATCATCAAGGATTTGACCGACTACCAGGTTCGGAAACCTGTTGATGTCCGCAGACGTCCCGACTTGCCCGCGTTTGCCGACGAGGATTCGCTTGTCGTAGCAGTCAGTTACTCTGGGAACACCTTCGAGACCCTTTCTTCTCTAGACGAGGCAATGTCCAGGCATTGCAAGATGATTGGCGTCACATCAGGTGGCAGGATGAAAGCAACGCTGATTAAACACGAAGTGCCTTGCATCGACCTGCCTGTAGGATACCAGCCAAGAGAAGCCATCCCCTTTATGCTCTTTCCGATATTCAAGATCTTCAAGCAATTCGGATGGTGCAAGGAAGATATCGATGTAGCTGGGTTGGATTCAGCTAGGGAGGGCATTGAGACACTCGCAGAGGAAATTGCTCCAAAGCTCTCAAGAAAACTCGCGGTGATATATTCCGAATATCGCTCCGTGTGCCACAGATTCAAGTCGCAACTAAACGAGAACGCCAAGGCACCGGCGCAGTATGATGTCGTAACCGAGCTTTTTCATAACGAGGTAAACTCCTGGAATACCATGAAGAATTTCCATGCGATTCTATTGAGAGAGAACGAAGAAAGGCGCGACATACACAACGTCATTGAGATTGCAAAGAGGTTGCTCGATGATTCAAAATACACGGAAGTCCTGGCGGAGGGGATAAACAGATCCACAAGGATTCTTTACATGATTTGGCTTGGAGATTTTGTTTCATACTATCTGGCGAGGCGGAATGGAGTCGACCCTGAGAAGGTGCCCATGATAGACTACATCAAAGACGAGTTGTCAAGTCTTCAGGAGAAGACGAAGGCGAATAGGGGGCGTCCTCAGGATGCCTGAGATATCGACAGGGTTCACCCATGTGGGTCCAGTCCAGTCCGTCCAGACTCCAATGCGAAGCTGCTAAACCAATCCCCGCCAGTGTTCTTTTCAAGCCATGATGTTGACAACGAAGTGTGTTGTCCGTTCCGGGGTTCCCCGCTTCCCCAGTTCCGCGCGGGTCCCACTTCTTCCCCGGCCCTTGCGTCCGGGTATCAATCAAGGAGGCAACAGGTTTTTGTCTTCGTCTCCAAGCATGCTCAGGTAGTACCTGTCGGTGGACCTCTCCACGTAGTACTTCTCGAACAGGGAAACGTGCTCGGCCTCGAGATTCATCAGGTATTCGTGAATCCTCTGGGCCGCTTCCCTCCCGTGGCCCATGGCCTTGACCACAAGGCTCTCTCCTGTGGTTACATCTCCTGCTGCGAATACGTCCACCATTGACGTCCTGTAGTGGTCGTCCACCGCGATCGCGTTCGCTTTTCCTGTCTTCAGACCCCATTTCTTTTGCAGGAATGAGTTCGGGCCCCTTCCGACGGCCACGATGACGCTATCGCACTTCATCTCGAAGTCAGCCTCTGGGATGATGACTGGGCTTCGTCTCCCAGACGCATCAGGATCGCCAAGCTTCATGGCATACATGGTCACGCTCGTCATCCTGCCGTCGGTGCCGTTGTACGACTTCGGCGCCGTCAGGAACTTGATCTGGATCCCCTCCTCTTTCGTTTCGTCCACAATGAACGGGTCAGCTGGCATCTCGTTTTCCGTCCTTCGATAGACGATGGTTACGGTCCCACCAGTTAGCCTCAGCGCGGTCCTGGCCGCATCAAGCGCGCTGTCTCCTCCTCCGATGACCAGGATGTTCTTTCCCAGGTTGTAGGTGGGATGGGCCAGATACTCGTTGACCCCCCTCACATATACGTCCTCAAGGAACCCGTAGCCCTCAATTACGCCCGCAAGGTTCATGCCAGGAGTGTCCAGCTTTGTCACGTCCTTGGGACCAGCAGCGATGAGGATCGCGTCTGATCCCTCCGAGATCAGCTGTGAAAGGGTGAGATTCCTCCCAACCTTCGTATTCGTCTTTATCTCAACGCCCATGCTTTTGATCCTATCAATCTCGTAGGTCAGGACGTCTTTTGGCAGGTGATAGTCAGGGATTCCGTACCAGGCTGTGCCACCTGCACTTGGAAGCTCTTCATAGATTGTAACAGAGTGGCCGTACCTCCGCAAGAGCGCGGCGGCTGCGAGGCCCGCTGGCCCCGCTCCTATGACCGACACGCGCTTCCCGGTCTCGATTCCGGCGACCGGCCCCGGCTGCCTCGAAGAGTTCCTCTCCCAGTCGGCAACGAACCTCTGGATCATCCCGATGGAGATGGGCTGCCCATGAAGACGGTAGACGCAAGTGTCCTCGCAGAGCCCCATCATCTG
>Ga0181533_1004459_pt1 | contig 14301 bp, 13 predicted proteins | sample PEATcosm2014_Bin_45_FD_119772 | JGI IMG/M metagenome (GOLD analysis project Ga0181533, IMG submission 119772) | Peatland microbial communities from MTU Mesocosm Facility, Houghton, MI, USA - PEATcosm2014_Bin11_60_metaG | ecosystem: Environmental > Terrestrial > Soil > Wetlands > Peat | place... | reverse complement strand
GCCGCCATCCTCATCCCCGTGCGCGCCTTCGTGCTCTGCGCCGCGATCTTCCACGCGCCGGACTTCCGCAAGAATTTTCTGAAAATCTGGCCGTTTCTGCTGCTCTTCGATGAGCTCTGGTCGCTCTCGCCCTTCCTGCTTCTGCACCACATCAACTTCGGGCTGGCGCTGGCCTCGACCACGTTGCTCGTCTACTCGCCCTTCGCGCAGCGCTCGCTGGTTCTCATGGGTGCGGGCGGACCCAAGCCCCAATCAGAAGCCTCGCCCTCCCGCTGACTCGCCGGGCGCTTGTTTCCTCGGTCCCTCGTTCCCTTGGTCCCTCGGTCCCTGCTTCTATCACTTTTGCGGCTGCGTCTCCGGTTGCTGATCCTGCGGCGAGCCGGAGTGCGTAATCTCCTGATCGCCGTAAAACACCTTGGAGGTTGAGCCGAAGCGCTTGTAGTCGGAGTACTTGATGGTTTCGCGGAGATGCACATCCTGTGCCATGTAGCCATAGCCGCCGGTAAAGTGCAGAAAGCCCTCGCCCTTGGTGTAAATGGGGAACCAGTAGTGGCCGTCGATCTGTTGCCGCCAGGTCATGAAGGGCGGATGCAGGTCTGCCGAGCTCTTGCGCGTGTCGGTGTCGGGCACCATGCGGCCGTTGGTTACTACGATCTGCAGATCGGTCGTATCCACCCAGATGCGCCCATCCAGGTAGCGCTTGTTCTTCGCAATCGTTTTAGGGCTCACATCGAAGACATAGCAATCTACCTCGTCCACCTTTTGCCGGCCCACATATTTGACGTCGTACTGGGGAAGATCCTCCTTGGTCAGCACGAACGGATAGCCGTGCTGCAGGTCGTGGAGGTCCGAAGGCATCAATATGACCTGCTTCAGCGTGTTCTCCGGCGCAAAAACCACTCTTTCTGTGCGATTGCCCGTGGAATCAAAGATCACATCGTCCACCTCGTACCACTCGCCTGTGACTTTGTTATCGTCGTCCAGCTCCTGCACGCGCGCGGTGCGGCGGTAAGTATAGTGGTTCAGCGCATCCTGGAATTCGCTCTCTTTGGCGGCCAGGCGCTGGATGATCTGCTCCGGGGGAAGCGCAGGGTCGGAGAGGTCCATGCGCCCGAAACCGGCGTCGAGCGGCATGGGGGTAAAGCTGTCCTTATCCTGCGCCGCAGCCGCCGTCAACCCCAGCGACGAAGATGTACTCCCGGGGACCCCGGCAAAAGCACACGCCGCTACAGCAACCGCTGCAATCCATGGATGCAGTTGCACCTTGGTTAACCTCCACATCCGATTCTCGCGCATTTTCGCGCCCGACGCATTCCTTCGCGAGTTCTGCAACGTTAGACGCATATACTCGGTTCCCGGAAGGCCTCAATCTGGGCTCGGAGCGGTTTGCGTCGCCGGCAGGGACTCGTTCAGCGGCATAAGGCGCCTGTCGCCAGATTCGCCCGTCCGGGGCTGACCGCCGGAACTCAAGGCAGCAGCCGTCGCGCATTCCGTACAATAGCCTCAAATGGCCTCCACGGCAATGCGCAGCGCCTAAACGGCCGCCTGCCCCGTGGAGTGCGAATCGCCGAAGTTCTTCCATTGTTCCCGAGGAGTTCGAGTGATCCTGCGCCGCCAAGGTTTGTGCGTGTTTTTCCTGGCCTTGCTGGCCGCATGCGCCGTGGCTGCGCCTGGCGCCCGCGCCCAGCGCAACGTGCCCGAACTCGCCGCTCCCATCGAAATCTACTCCCATGCGTCCGTCCCAGCCGCGCATTCCGCCGCTTCTCCTCTCAGCGAAGCTCTAGCGCTCGGTGACCTCGACCAGCTCGTCCGCCTGAAAAAATCCGGCCTGCGCATCGACTACGACCTGCTCGACGCGTCTGCGATCGCGCCCGACGGCCTTCACTCCTCCGGCCGCACCGCCGCATGGCCCAACGGTCCCGACGCCTGGATCGCCCATTGCCGTGCCGCGGGAATCCATCCCGGCCTGCGTTTTGATGCCAACACGCTCGGCCCCAACGGCCGTGCCCCCTTCTTCTTCGAGGGGAAATTTCTACATGATTTCATCCCCGCGTTGCAGTCCTGGTACGACCGTGGCATTCGCCTCTTTGCGTTCGACGGCCTCGACCTCTCGACTGAAACTTCTGAAAACCCGGCCGGCATCACGCAAGATGAGGTCGTCGCCCACAATCGCGAAGCTTTCCGTGTCGCGCTCACTGCATTCCGCGCCAAAAACCGTGGCGCAGTGCTGTTCGCTATCGAGGACAACGGATCCGTCTCCGATGCATCCCCTGCCTTCCTTCTGCTTTCTGCAGGCTCTCCGCACGGGCCCTCCTGGCCTGAGACCAGCATCGAACGCGCCGGCGAAATCGAATCCGACAGTGAGATCCGCCGTGTTGAGCAAACCGGCGTTCCTCTCGCGCACATTCTCTCCGAGGGCTTCATCGCCGCCTCTGCCTGTCTCGAAGATCCCCCGACATCCTGTCCTCCTCCCGCTCTTGCGCGCCCATGGAAAGGAGATTTTCTCCTCTCCCATGCGCGCGGCAGCTGGTTCCATCCCCTCATCGGCGATCTCGATGCCATCCGGGCCGCCGATGCCCGCTGGATGGCGCGCGTAGAAAACCTTTTTTTCGAACTTGAGAGGCACGGCCGGATCAGTAGCTTCGGCGGCTCTCCCTCGAGCGGCCAGCCCTACGGCTTTGCCGGCGCAACCTCTCGCGGTGCAGCCTATGTCGTCGTCAATCCCGGCCAGGCCGTTGCCACATTGTCCCTGCCTGAGTTCGCGAACGGCCAGCCGCGTGGAGCCGGGCGCGTTCTTTTCCGCGATGCCGGATTCTCCCCGCATCTCGCCGGCAACGCCATCACCCTTGGCCCCGGCCAGATGGCTGCGGTAGGCTTCGGCGCTTACGCCGCGCCGGAATTCAACTTCGGTGTCCAGCATGATGTCGTCATTCCCAGTTCCATTGAGCCGGTCGACGCCGATTTTCACCTCACCGCTCCCGGCGTTCTTGAAGCCCGCATCGACCCGCCGATCCAGGGCGTGCTGCGCATCATCGTGTTCGAGCGCGAGCCCGGCGGTAGAACGCAAACCAGCACTGTCTCCGGTGCGCCCGCCGCCGGCTCCGGCAATCGCTTCACGCTTGAAATCACCCAGGCTGGCCGCCCTATCCCTCTCCGTCCTGGCGGCGTTGAAAGCGATGGCGACGGTACCCTGAGCGCACAACCCTCCTGGGCCGTGGCCGAAATCGACATCAACGACCTCACGCCGGGCATTCCCCTGCGCGTGCGATTTCACTCCAATGAGAATCCGCAGGCAACGCTCGAGGGCAGCGCGTATCAGGTTATCTACTGAGCCCGCTCAGAAGATCTTGAATGAGCCCAGGTCGCGCGTGGCGTCGAGAAGGGCGCAAAACCGTGCAGCGAACAAGCTCCCAACCCAATGAATCCGTAGAATAGAGCCAGATGGCATTTACGGAACAATACGACGTCGCCGTGGTGGGCGCGGGACACGCCGGCTGCGAGGCCGCCATGGCCGCCGCGCGCATGGGACTCAAAACCGCCCTCATCACCATGAACCTCGACCTCATCGCCCAGATGAGCTGCAACCCTGCCATAGGCGGCGTGGCCAAGGGCCATCTCGTCCGCGAAGTCGACGCCCTCGGCGGCATCATGGGCGAAGTGGCCGACGCCGTCGGCATTCAGTTCCGCCTCCTCAACGCCTCCCGCGGTCCCGCCGTTTGGAGCCCGCGCGCCCAATGCGACAAGCAGCTTTACCGCGTCAAGATGCGCGAAGTCCTCGAATCCCAGCCCGGCCTCCACATCCGCCAGGCCGAAGTCGTCGACCTGATCTTCGAAGAAGCCGGCCCTCCTACTGAATTGGGTGCCCCCGGTCCCTCGCATTTGGGGACCGGGGAGACCATCTTCCCTGATCCACCGGAACTACCGCGTCCCGCAAGGCGAAGCGGTCGCGTTCTCGGTCTCAAACTCCGCGACGGCCGCCGTCTCATGGCAGGCGCCACCATCATTACTACCGGAACCTTCCTGAACGGCCTCATCCACTGCGGCGAAGAGCGCTACCCTGCCGGTCGTTCGGGCGAGCCCGCATCGGTTCTTCTTGGCGAAGCTCTCCGGTCGCTCGGCCTTCGCACTTGCAGACTCAAGACCGGGACGCCCCCGCGTCTCGACGGCCGCACCATCCGTTGGGAGGCCTTCGAAGAGCAGCCCGGCGACGCCGATCCCACACCGTTCAGCTTCCGGACCAGGAAAATTGTCCAGCCGCAGATCAGTTGTCACATTGCCTTCACCACGCCGGAGACGCTGCGCCTGATCCGCGAGAACGTGCATCGGTCGGCAATGTATTCGGGGCGGATCGAGGGCATCGGGCCGCGCTACTGCCCATCCATCGAAGACAAAGTCGTCAAGTTCCCTGACAAGACCCAGCACCAGTTCTTCCTCGAACCCGAAGGCCTGAACACCCACGAGGTCTACGTCAACGGCATGTCCACTTCGCTGCCCATGGAAGTGCAGTGGCAGATCGTCCGCTCCATCCCCGGCCTCGACCAGGCCGAGATGCTGCGCCCCGGCTACGCCATCGAGTACGACTCCGTCGATCCCACCGAACTCGATCGCTCCCTGCGCGTGAAGGCCTTCACAGGCCTTTATCTTGCCGGGCAGATCAATGGAACCAGCGGCTACGAAGAGGCCGCATGCCAGGGCATCATGGCCGGCATCAACGCCGCGCTCTGGCTCAAGGGCCAGGCGCCCTTCACCATGGACCGGACAGAAGGCTATACGGGAATCCTCATTGACGATCTGATTTCAAAGGGCACCAACGAGCCCTACCGCATGTTCACCTCGCGCGCCGAGTTCCGCCTCCACCTGCGCATCGACAATGCCGATCGCCGGCTCACGCCTTACGGCCGCCGCCTCGGCCTCATCGACGACGCGGCCTGGGCCGAGTACGAGCAGAAGCAGGCGCGCATGTCCGCACTCGAGCGCTTCTTGACAACCGGCAAGGTCAACTCCGAAAGGCTGCAGGCCGCAGGCTTTGGCGATCTCCCCGCCACCGCCGGCCAAACCTGGGCGCAACTGCTCAAGCGTCCTGAAGTCACGATCGAAACGCTCCTCGCCGCCCTCCGCGACGACCTCGCCCGCTACCCGCTGCTGGCCGAGTTCGTCACCGCGCGTGAAAGCGCGAGTGGAATCCGGCGGAGCGAAGCGCGCAACGAAGCACGCGCTGTCGAAACTGAGATCAAATTCGCCGGCTACCTCGAGCAGCAGAAGAAGTCCATCGCGCGCCTCAAGGCTGCCGAGTCCGTCGCTATCCCCGACTGGCTCGAGTACGGCGTCATCAGCGGGCTCTCGCGCGAGATGCGCGAAACCCTCGAGCGCGTCCGCCCGCAGACCCTCGGCCAGGCCAGCCGCATTCCCGGCGTCACGCCCGCCGCCCTCTCGCTCGTCCACGTGTCGATACGCATTCAGGGCAAGCAACAGGACGTCCGCCGCGCCACGGCCTAGCTCCGCCAACTCCGCCAACTCCGCTGCCTTATCCTATTTCGTATGAATCTCGACCAAATCCAATCCGCTCTGCGCGACTCCGCCCTTGACGGCTGGCTCTTTTACGACCATCACCATCGCGATCCCATCGCCGCGCGTATCCTCGGCATCGATCCTCAAACCCACGTCACGCGCCGCTGGTACTACTTCATTCCCGCCTCGGGCGAGCCGCGCAAACTCGTGCACCGCATCGAGCAGGGCCGACTGGATGCGCTGCCCGGCAGCAAAGTCCGGTATTCGAGTTGGCAAGAACTGCACGTCGGCATCGAGGCTCTCCTCCAAAACCAGAAAAAAATTGCCATGCAGTACTCGCCCTCGAACGACATCATGTACGTGTCGATGGTTGATGCGGGAACCGTGGAGTTTCTCCGCTCCCTGGGCAAGGAGATTGTCACCTCCGCCGATCTCGTCAGCCAGTTTGAAGCCGTGCTGAGCGAGGAGCAGGTGGCGAGCCACCAGGCCGCGCAGCGCGCCATCGACGCGATAGTCGCCGAAGTCTGGCTTGAGATCGGCCGCCGCCTGCGTCCTCCTTCGGGCAGCGCCGGCAGCACGGGCGGTGCTGGCCGCACGGGCGGACTTTCGGAGTGGGATATGGTTGTCTGGCTCAGCGAGGCCATGCGCCGCGAAGGCCTGGTCTGGGAGAACGGGCCCGACGTGAGCGTGAACGCGAACACGTCCGACTCGCACTACGAGCCCACGGCCGAGCGCTCCGCACCGATCCGCGAGGGCGACTTCCTGCTCATCGATATCTGGGGACGACAGGACAAACCGGGATCGATCTTCTACGACATCACGTGGACCGGAGTGATCGGCCGCGAGCCTTCAGCCCGAGAGCAAATGGTGTTTGAGACCGTACGCAACGCACGCGACGCGGCCATTCTTACTGTCCAAGCTGCTTTCGTCGCGGGCCGCGAGATCCGCGGCTTCGAGGCCGACGATGCGGCGCGCGGCGTAATCCGCACGGCGGGTTTCGGCGAGTACTTCACGCATCGCACCGGACACAACATCGCGATCGAACTGCACGGTTCCGGAGCGCATCTCGACAACCTCGAAACCCACGATGTGCGTTGCATTCTGCCGCACACCTGCTTCTCGGTCGAGCCGGGAATTTATCTGCCCGAGTTCGGCGTGCGCAGCGAAGTGAACATGCTCACAGCGCCCGGAAAAGCTTGGGTGACAGGCCGCATTCAGCAGGAACTGGTGCGGATATAGAAAGCAGGGAATTGCGCCTGCCTTCGGGAACATCGCGAGCGTTGCCGGTGTCTATATGGGCATGGATCTCGACAATCTACGGAGGCTCCTGGCTGCCCCGATGGCTTGTCTTTTCGCGATTCTGATATTGTGCGTATTCGCGGTGCAGGGGCCAGTCCCGACGGGTATCCCCATTCCGATGATGAGGGCTCGCGCACAATCATTGAGTAACTGCGAGTTCAACGGTTTCACTATTTATCTCCGGTCTGATGGCTTAATCGGGGGCGGAGATCGCGACGATACGGTCACCGAGTCTACGATCCTCTCCCGGATCGTAGAAGCCCGAGATGAAATCCAGGACGGCACTATTTTTGTCATCACCGACCCCGATGCCCCATACGGGCAATTCGTGGATTTGGTCGCCAAGATTCACAATATCGCACCAGCGGATCATATCGCCGCAGTGACCCCCGCTGGGCAAATCGATGCGACCCTGATTCCCTCGGGGGCACACGAAATATGGGCAGACCGCTGTCGATTCGAGTGGCCGGCACTTCCGGGCCAACCGAAGTGGCCGGCACAAGTCCGCGATCCGCTCCCGCTACCACCGCATCCCTGACCCCTGACCCCTGACCCCCGTTCTTGTATAGTCAAGAAGGAATGTCGACCACGCCGAATAAGCCCGCCGCGGGCAAAAAATCAGACCAGGGATTCGTGTATCTGCCGCTCATCGCCGGATGGCTGGTTCCCGGCGCGGGTCATTTCCTACAGGGCAAATGGATTCGCGGGACGCTGCTGGCGGTCTCGATCATCGCCATGTTTGTGCTCGGACTGGCCATGCAGGGCAAGCTCTACACCAGCGTGCAGGACATTCTGGACATGCTGGGCGTGGCCGGCGACCTGGGCAGCGGCCTGCTCTACGTGGTGAGCCGGGTGGCGGGCTGGGGCGCGCAACCCATCCAGACCACGGTGGCCGATTACGGCACCAAGTTCATCGTGGTGGCGGGCCTGCTGAACATCATTGCCGCCGTGGACGCGCATAACCTGCGCACGGGGAGGAAGTCGTAATGTTCCATCCCTCCCATTTCGCCGCGGTTCTGCTGTTCGCGCTGTTCGCATCGACGGTGTTCGGCATTACCATGCGCGACACGCCGCAGCGCATGTTCCGCTACGGCGCCTACTGCTTCATCCTGTTTGTAGGCTCGGCCATCGTGCTCAGCTGGGTGATGCTGCTGATCGCGCGGTAGCTCCCAAATGAAAAATCGAACGAATCGCGCGGCGGAGCCGTCTTCCTAATAAAGCTTTCGATCCGATTGCTGCGGGAGGATTCTCGATTGACCGCGCGCCCAAAGCTCAGAGCGTTTCTTGCCGATCGGGCAACTTGTGCCGGAATCCTGGCTTTCGGGGCGGCCGTATTTCTTGTTGGCGCCCCGGCGGTTGCACAAACCGCGCCAGGCTCCAGCGCGCCGCAACCGCCCGCGTGGCAAGCAGCCGCCGGCGAACACATGGAGTTCGAGGTTGCATCGATCCACCTTGGCGATCCCGGCAAGTTCATTCCGCCAACATTCGGCTTGAATATCGACGATGCGCCGATTCCTCCCGGCGGCCACTTCATCGCCGATTTCCCTCTGCCCGTCTACATCGAGTTCGCTTACAAGCTCATGCTCACGCCCGAGCAATCCGACGCCATGCTCGCGCATCTGCCTGCATGGGTCCGTTCGCAGGCTTTTGTCATTGAAGCCAAGGCGCCTGCGCCGAACCCCACCAAGGACCAGATGCGCCTGATGGTGCAGTCGCTCCTGGCCGATCGCTTCAAGCTCGCGGTGCATTTTGAAACGAAGGAAACGCCGGTGCTGGCCTTGGTTCTTGCCAAGCCCAACGCGCTCGGCCCGCGCATCCGCCCGCACGCGCAGGGGCTGGCATGCGATGCGAAATGGACCGCGCCTCCCGATCCCGCCGCGCCGACTGTGGCTCCCGGTGGATTCCTGCCCATGTGTGGAGGCCTCGCCGGCAGGAACGCACCCGATCACACAGTTCTTTTCGGCGCACGCGAAATTCCGATGGATCACATTGCTTTCTATCTGCCTACGCTCTATAAGCTGGGCCGTCCCGTCGTCGACCAGACCGGACTCACGGGCACATTCGATTTCTCGCTGCAGTGGGAGCCCGACAAAAGCGGCCCACTCTCGTTTCCATCCGGCTCAAACGACGATCTTGAAGGCACGCCGATTCTCGACGCTCTCAAGGAACAGCTCGGCTTGAAGCTCAAACCCACGCGAGCTTCGATTCCGGTGCTGGTCATCGACCACGTGGAGCAGCCCTCGCCGAATTAGGCCGCTGACAGCTTGAAGAGAAACCCTCCCGTGCCCCATCCTTTCGCTTGCTCTTTGGGCGAAAGGGTGGGATCGCACGAGCCCGCGGGGAATCGCGTGAACCCACGCCGGTGCTACAATTCCTCCCGATTGCCTTCAAGAAAGACTCCGCTCCGATCACAGAGGAATCGCAAATGAATCATCGCTTCAGCCAAATCGCGGCGCACGTTGCCGCGTTGTCCTGCCTTGCTGTTCTGCTGGCGCTGCCCGCGGCGGCGCAATCTGTAAACCTGTTCCCGGCCAACGGCACGATCGGCCAGCAGGAAGCCTGGACGCGCGTGGCCATTCCGCCCGACCATCCCGTGAGCCAGACCCCGCAGTGGCACATCGACTACGCCAACAAGCAGATCGTCTGCGACGGCAACGGCGGCCACGAATTTCTGCGCTTCAATCATGAGTTCACGAATTTCACCTTTCACGTGAAGTGGCGCTTTACCCCGGTGACGACGCCGAACCCGAAGTACAACTCCGGCGTGTTCTTCAGGAACAATCTCGACGGCTCCATCTGGCACCAGGCGCAGACCACGCAAGCCGGCGGCTACATTTTTGGAGTAACGCCTGTGGACGGCAAGCCGACGCGCTTCAATCTGCAAAAAGACATGACGGAGGATCGCGTGAAGCCTGCCGGAGAGTGGAACACCTACGACATCCGCTGCGTGGGCGACACGTGCACGCTGGCCGTGAATGGCAAGGTGGTGAACACGGCCAAGGTGGGGCAGGGGACGGGATACATCGGGCTCGAATCGGAAGGTTATCAAATTACGTTCAAGGATTTTCGGCTGCACGAGCTGAAGTAGGGCGGGTTGATCGGCGCGGTGGCTTGGGATCCATTCAATTGGTTCGGCAATTAAACAGCGGCACAGTTTCCCACCCTTTTCCGCAAAGAGCGCGGAAAAGGATGGGGTACGGATGCAGCATTTTGTGACCGAATCAAATAGGAGAGAAGTTTGGGGCGCGGCCAAGGCCCGCGCCCCGTCAGGTTGCAGTGTCCCGATCATTCAGATGGTCGGCCCGATCGGGGTCCCCGGAGGTGGTCCCTCCACCACTGCCACCAGAGTCAATACTCCGCCGTTTTTGAACAGGAAGCCGTTGAAGCGCACCACACTGCTGGTGGCGGTGGTGGCGCCCGGAAGCGCCTGAATGCCGCTTGGGAAAATGACGATGACCGTGCTTTGCCCTGTGATTGTGGCCAGCCAGCTACCCGAGGGCAGAGTGAGCGTGAGGCTGCCCCAGCACGGGATGCATGCGGGCCCTCCACCGCCGGTGATGGTTCCAGACACGGTTTGCGGGGCCAGGAAGACGGTTTGGGCCGTGGCCGCGTTGTTGGATACGCCGCTGGTCTGGACGGCCACCGCTTGCCCGGCAAAGAGGGTTGACGCGTTGAAGGTGGGCGTAAACGGCACCCCGGCGGTGACGAGGTTGGCAAACTGACCGGGCAGCACGAACTGCGTTGAGCCGGTGACGGTAATGGTGTCTTTCTGGATGGGCGTGGTAGACGCGGGCGTGCCCACCTGCTGGCGCACGACTTGGGTAAACGAGGTCGCTGGCGAGCCGGTGACGGCCGTGACGGGTCCGACCAGCAGCTCAGCTGTCGCATTGGGCGGCACCTGCTCTTCGACGCGCAGGGCCAGCAAACTGGCGTTGCTCTCGATCTGAACATCGGCCTCGACGAGCGCGCCGACGGCGAGCGCCGAGAATCCGGTGAGCCCCTGGTATTGCGTGGCAGAGTTCACGCCGATCAACAGCGACAGGCCCTCGGGGTTGGTGAGCGTGAACTGGTCGGTTCCCAGCGCCGATACTTTGCCCTTGATGCCGGTCATAAGCCCGTTGGTGCCGTTGGTGGGCGTGGCGGCAATGGGCGCTGGAGCGATGTGGAACTGCGGCGTGACGGTTACGGTCGTTCCCGAGATGGAGACTGAATTGGCCACCAGGAAGTCGATAATCAGCGAGGTGGAGGTGTTGTTCACGGCCAGCGGGGTGGGAAACGTGAAGACCTGCGAGCTGTTGGCGAGCGTGGCCGTGGCCACGACCAACTGCTTCGTCGTGGGGTCGATATAGACCACCTCCGCGTTGGAGTAGTTGAGCGTGACGCTGGTGTAGTTATCCTGAGGAATGGCCGGAGTGAAGAGCGGCTCCTGCACTGCATCCAGGTGCGCGGCCTCAAAGGTGAGCGGGGCGGCGAGAATGCTGGTCGTCTGACCCTTCTGGTCGGTGAGCACCACCGAGTTGAGCGTGAGGCTGGCGGCAACCACCTGGTCGCCCGGAGCGTCCGTGATGGAAACCGGAATGGACGTTGTGGCGGAAGTGATGGTGGTCCCACCGCCGGTGAGGTTATTCGCGGCGGTACATCCGGCAACGATCAAAGCGGCTGTGACGAGCACGGCTCCCATGGCCGCGCCAATAACCTTGGCAATTCCTGCCTTGCTGGCTTGCATTGGACTTCTCCTTGCATCGCAAAAACGGATGGGCATCGCAAAAACGGAGGTCGCGATAGTCGCGGATGGGTCAGCGCGCAACAACTCTCCAACCGGCTCCGGAGCGGCGCGAAGACACGCTCCCAGGCGTCCTACTTAGACGGGAAATGGGGGTAGAGGATGACGCTGCGAGCAAAAAAAGCCGCCGGTCCCGAGGGAACGGCGGCGCAGGTTTCGGCGGGAGTGCCGAAAAAGTGAGGTCGCCTCGCAGGGCTACCGGTAGATTTAACCCGCTGCGCGTGAGAAAGTTGCAGCAATCGAGCGGATTTTGTAGCAAAAACTGTGCAATTTAGGGCAATTGCGAGGTTCGCTGGGTGCTTGGATGCGCCTCTTGCCGAGCGGGGTGGTCTGCAAGCGGGGAATCGCCGCTCAGGGCCGGTCAGGACGGGTCTCATGACCTGCGGCAGCTTACAATGGACCTTCGTTTCGGAGGGAACCATGCAACGCCGTCAATTTCTTGCCGCTACGCTCGCCGCTTCTGCCGCGGCCGCTGCCCGGCGGGCGCCCGCCCAGGCCCCGGCCGTCGGAGGACGCGAGTTTTACCTGTTGCGCCGCTATCAGCTAAGGAGCGGGCCGCAACTCAAGCTGACGGAGAACCACTTCGCCGGGGCTTTGATTCCGGCACTGGGGCGCATGGGCCTGGGACCGGCAGGCGCCTTCAAACTCGACATTGGCCCGGAGACGCCGGCTTACTACCTGCTGATCCCCGGCGCTTCCGTGGAGGTTCTGGCCGAGTTGGACCTGCGGCTGGCGCACGATGCGGAGTTTCTCGCCGCGGCCGCGCCGTTCTGGAATGCGACGGCCGGAGCACCCGCGTTCGAGCGCGTGGAGTCGTGGCTGATGGCCGCCTTTGAGGGCTGGCCGCGGGTGACGCTGCCGGCATCCTCGGCGAGCAAGGGCAAACGCATGTTTCAGCTCCGCACCTACGAGAGCCCGTCGAACGGCGAGCACGTGCGCAAGGTGGAGATGTTTCACTCCGGCGAGTTCGAGATCTTCAAGGCCGCGGGCTTCCATCCCGTGTTCTTCGGCGACACGCTGGTGGGCTCGCGCATGCCCAGCCTGACGTACATGCTGAGCTTTGGCGATATGACGGAGCTCGAAGCGAAGTGGGATGTCTTCCGCAACGATCCGGCATGGAAGAAGCTGTCGGCCGATCCGCGGTTTGCCTTCGATCCGATCGTGATGAACATCAGCAACCTGATGCTAAGCCCGCTGGACTGCTCGCAGATTTGACCGCGGGCCGCGAAAGGGGCTGCCGGCGGCACGGGAAAAGATTTCCGTTGACATAACTATCTAATAGGCATATATCTATTAGAACTATGGCGCGCCGCTCCAGCTCGAGCCGGGAAGTGCTCCTCGGACTTCTCACCGTGGAACCCATGTCCGGCTACGACCTGGGACAATCCATCCGCGAATCCATCGGCTTCTTCTGGAACGAAAGCTACGGCCAGATCTATCCCAACCTGAAGAAACTGGCCGCCGCGGGACTGGTGACCGCGAAGACGGAAAAGCAGAAGGGCAAGCCCGACCGCCGGGTCTACTCCATCACGCCCAGTGGAAGGGCGCACCTGGAAGAATGGCTTGCCGTGGAGCCGCAGCCCGGGGTGCCGCGGAATGAATTGCTCCTGAAGCTGTTTTTCGGCGCGCAGGCGGGGCCGGAGACGGTGATCGGCTACGTGGAGCGCATGGCACAGCGCAAGAAGGGTTTCCTAGAAAAATTCAGGCAGATAGAGCGCGAACTGCTGTCGCAGATGCGGCGCTATCCCGACGTGCCGTATTGGCGGATGGCGGCGCGCTTCGGACAACTGCAACTGGAAGCGCACCTGCGCTGGGCGGAAGAGACGCTCAAGGCGCTGCGCAAAATGGAAGCCAGCCCGCGACGCCGGGCCATCGGAAAGGAAAAACCCCATGCAGGTAAATTGCACGTTTCCCACCCGCCCTCCTAAGCCCGAACCGGTCGCCTCGTGGGTGCACCTCACGGGATTTCTCGCGATCATGGCTGCGCTGCTGGCTCTGGGGCTCTACCAGCAGCACGCGGGCGCCGGGAGCGGCGCAGGATCAGGTCAGCTTGCCAGCCACGGCTACGCGATCCCGATCTATCTCACGGCTCTCGGGATGGACTGGCTGCTCCTGTATTTTTGCTGGGCGGGCGTGCACCGGCATGGCGGCAAGCTGTGGGACCTTGCGGGCGGACGCTGGAAGAGCTGGCGCGATGTGCTTTCCGACCTTGCCGTGATGCTGCCGTTCTGGGCCGTGTGGGAAGGGGCTGCCTACGGCGTTCACTTGCTGCTGGGATCAGGCAGCGCCAAGTCGGTCGACAGTCTCCTGCCGAAGAGTCTAGCCGAAGTTCTGGTCTGGATTGCCACGTGCATCACCGCGGGTATCTGCGAGGAGATGGCATTCCGCGGCTACCTGCAGCGCCAATTTCATGCGCTAACGGGCAACATCCCATGGGCCATCCTTCTGCAGGCCCTGGTCTTTGGCATCGCCCACGGCTACCAGGGATGGCGGAATGTCGTGGTCATCAGCGTCCTCGGGGTTCTCTATGGCGCTCTCGCCGCATGGCGCAAGAATCTGCGCGCCAACATGATGGCCCACGCGTGGTCCGATGTCTGGGAGGGCTGGCTGAAGTTCGTGATCTTCCGGTAGCGCTTTGACCTCTTGATTTCGCAATGATCCTCGGGCGGGTGCGGGTCTACACCCCAGGAAACAAAGACCGTTTCCTGGGG
>Ga0181533_1004458_pt1 | contig 14303 bp, 13 predicted proteins | sample PEATcosm2014_Bin_45_FD_119772 | JGI IMG/M metagenome (GOLD analysis project Ga0181533, IMG submission 119772) | Peatland microbial communities from MTU Mesocosm Facility, Houghton, MI, USA - PEATcosm2014_Bin11_60_metaG | ecosystem: Environmental > Terrestrial > Soil > Wetlands > Peat | place... | reverse complement strand
GGTGTGGGGTTCGCCGCGTTCGCGACCTCCGCGACGATCCAAGGCCACGCCACGGCGGCCTCCTTCGGCCTGGTCGTCACGAGCGTCTCGCTCGTCGGCGGCCCGTCCTACGTCACGGTGGCCACCACCGCGCTGCCGGCGTCGCTGGTCCAGGCGTGGATCAACAACACCCCGCCGAACACGCTGTTCAACATCTCGGTGGTCATCAAGAACATCGGGAGCGTTCCCGCGCAGAACGTCGCTTGGAGCTTCACGACGAGCTTCCACGGCCCGGCGACCTGCAGCGTCGGGGCGTACAGCGAGGTCCCCGTCGCGAACGACCCTGCCGGCGATACCCTCGGCCCGGGAGATTCGTTCGCCTCCTTCTGGATCCTGCACTCGGGCTCGTTCCCCGCGCGCTGCGCGGGCGTCGACTGGGCCAGCTTCACGGTCTCGTACTCTGGCACGGCGGGGACGTAGAGCGACGGGTACGACGGGGGTCCGACCGCGTGAAGCTCCTCGTGGTCGCCGCGTTCGCCGCTGCACTGCTCGCCATCGGCGGCGTCGGGTTCGCGTGGGGCGGTGGCGGGTGCCACGGGTACGACCACGGGAAGTGCCATACGAGCCTGGATATCTCCTGGGTCTCCCCGACCACGACGGCGCCGAGCGCGACCGGGGTCGGCTGCACGGCGGCCCCGACCCCCGGGCTGCTCACGGCCACGGCCTCCGGACTGTTCCCGGGAGCGCTCTGCTGGCTGAACGCCACCATCGAGAACACGGGAAAGGTCCCGGTCTACCTCGTCCCGCACATCTCGGCCACCCTGCCCAAGGGATGCGTTGCGTACACCTTCTCCGACAATCTCCTCTCCGCTTCGCCCCAGGTAGAGCTCGGCGTGGGCCACACGTTCGCCTACCGTGCCCAGATCGGGCTTTCGGCCGCCGCCGGGGGTCCGTGCGAGGGCTCGGACGCGCTGTTCCAGGTGTCGATCACGGCGAGCGGCAGCCCCTCGTGCCAGGGGTTCCCCCAGAGCCCATCCTACACGAACGATCCGGAGAACTGCTGCGGCTGACGAAACGTCCCGGGCCGACCGGGACCGTCGGATCGGGGCATCGCGGTCGCAAGGCTCCTCCGACCCGGGGGCTCGCGGTTCCCGGAATGCCACCGGATTCCGTCCGCCACGGTCATAAATCGGCCCACGGTGGCCGGGCGTCGTGATGCCGAAGGCCGCCCTCAGCCAGGAGTCCCATCCCCACCCGACGCTCCTGTCGGATTTCATCCTCGGGAGCCAGGACGGCCTCGTCAACGTCCTCGGGATCCTCCTCGGTCTCGTCGCCGCCGGGACCGGCGTCCGGATCATCCTGATCGCGTCCCTCGCCGCCCTCGCCGCGGAGTCGATCTCGATGGGGGCCGTGGCGTACACCTCGACGCTCAGCCGTCGCAACCTCTACCTCTCCGAGATCCAGCGCGAGTCGCGCGAGATGCGGGAGGTCCCGGAGATGGAGCGGGAGGAGGTCCGGGTCATCCTCCGCTCCTGGGGATACGAGGGCGCCGAGGTCGAGACGATGCTCCGGATGATCGAGGCGAAGCCGAAGGCCTGGCTCGACATCATGATGGCGTTCGAGCTCAACCTCTCGGAGGTGGCGCCGGACCAGCCGCGGAACAGCGCGCTGGTCGTCCTCGGCGCCACGACGACCGGCTCGCTGATCCCCCTGTTGCCGTTCCTCCTCAACATCGCCCCGGTCGCCTACGCCGCCCTCACCTCCGTCGTGCTCAGCGGACTCACGCTCCTCGGGATCGGCTGGTACGAGGCCCGGGTCACCAACGGGTCGATCTGGGTGAACGGCCCCCGGATGATCCTGATCGGCCTCGGAGCCGGCTTCGCCGGGTTCGTCGTCGGTCACTTCGTAGGCGCCTACTGACCGGGTCGGCCGTGACCGGCCGGGGCCGGAACGCTTGAGCGGAAGGTACGGGGGAGCGACCGCAAGGCTTTCCGCCGGCAGCCCGGCGATCCCCGAGCGTTCGGCCGCCGGCTACGCCACGACGCAACGATCGCTACTCGCTACGGCACCCGGGATCCGAGCACGCCCGGAACTACGCGAGGGGACCGCCCCACGTCATGGGAACCCGAGGCGTGGGGCGGGGTCGGAAGCTCCGAAAACGGAGGCTCCGGCTCTCATGGCGACGGCAGGCGGCACACCAAATTACGAGCTCGCCGGGGGAGGCGAGCTCGGGCGTCGGGACGTGCTCGGTGTCTGGGTGGCCGCACCGCGACGCAAGGCAGGGATGGGCACCTCGCGGGGGCACGGCCGCTCCCATGACACGGATACATGCGCATCAATGCGTATTAAAACTGTCGTCCGCGCTTCGGGCCGGCCTCCGCCCGGGCCGGAGACGAACGACGGACGCCCCGCGTGCGGGGGTCCCCGGAACGCCGGGGGGGCCTACTTGTCCGTCAGGCCCGCGCGGGCGCGCAGGGCGTGGTAGAATCCCCCGAAGCTGGTCGCGGTCGGGGTCCGGAGTCCCTGGACCCGCATCTGTTCCCGGACCTCCTTAGCTCCCTGGCGCATGTCGAGGGTCTTCGTGGAGTCGTAGCGGTACTGGAACGTCCCCGGGGGCCCGCGGGGGAACGGCTCCCAGTCCCTCGGGGTCGTGGTGCGCAAATCCTGCGGCCGCTTCCCGTCGGTGGGCGAGAACGGGGGGAGCATCAGGTGTTCTTCCGTGAGCCAGAGCATCGTCGCGTCCCGGATCGCCTGGGCGGTCGTCTCGTCGAGCGCCCCCGGGGCGACCTGGGCCTGGACCCAGCCGACGAGCGCGTCGAACGTCTTCTCCGCGTTGTCCTCGAGCATCTGGAGCACCGCCAGGCGGATCGCGCTGCGCCGCAGCTGGTGGATGCCGGTCTCGCTGAGCCGGTACTCGGCGGTCAGGCCGAGCAGGCTCTCCGAGTTGTCGGCGAGCTCCGCGAGCGAGAGGACGAACAGCGGGGTCGCGGCCTCGTCGGGCGAAACGTACCAGAGGGAGAACTCCCGGCCGTTGGTCAGGAGCACGAGCGGGACCTTCGTCTCCTTCGCGCGCTCGGCGACCGTTCCGACCTCCCGGACGTTCGCCGTCCGCTCCCGGACCTCGAGGAAGAGGCGCGGGCGACCCTCGGTGTCGAGGAGCGCGTAGTCGACCGGCTCCTTGCGGGTGCCCGAGACGAAGTCGAGGTACACCTGGTGCTTGTCGTGGGGGTCCCACCCGAGGGAGCTGAGGAACGGGTTCACGATCCAGTGGCGGATCTGCTGTTCGGTAACATCCTGTACATCGCGAAGCACTTCCCCGGCGACCTGACTGAAATCCGTCAGACGACGGCTGAGATCCACGGCTTCCATCGGGCAAGCGATGGAAAGTGGCCCGCTTAAATCTACCCCCGCGGAGGGCCGGCCCGGGCCGCTCCCCGGCGGGCGTCCGGGCGTCGCTTACTCCGCGGTCCCCGTCCCCGGCCGGGCCGGCGCGCCGAGCCGGGCCGCCTCGCGGTCGAGGAACGGACCGATCGGCTCGAGCGGCCGGTCGAGGCCGTCGTACGCCGGCACTCCCAGCATGTCCGAGAGGAGCCACTCGACCTCGTACTTGTAGAGGAGCGTCGAGCCGAACGTCTCCAGGAACCAGGCGAGCCGCACCGAGTTCCGGCGCGAGAGGTGCAGGTACCGCGGCGGCCGGCCGAACGCGGCGAACATGCGCTCCGCGAGCTCCCGGTACGTCCAGCGCCGGGGCCCGCCCATCGTCACGGTGCGCCCGCCCCCCCGCTCCCCCTCGATGCGGAGCGCGCGGGCGAGGTCGCGCGTCGACACCGGGCTCAGGTGGTACTCCCCCTCCCCGAAGAGCGGGAGGCGTCGGTACCGGGCGATCGTGCGGAGCATCACGGTCGCCAGGCGGTCGCCGGGGGCGAACAGCATCGTCGGCCGGACGATCGCGTAGGAGAGTCCGCTCGCGGCGATCGCCCGGTCGACCTCGCGTCGGTAGGCGAGGTACGGGAGGTCGCGCTCGAGTTCCGGCGGAGCGTCCGGCACGCTCAGGTGGACGAACCGCCGCACGCGGGCCGCGTCCGCCGCCTGGACCAGGCGGAGCAGGCCGGCCCGCAGCGGCGCGAACCGGGGATTCTTGCCGTCCCGGTACCACGCGAGGTTGAGCACCGTGTCGATCCCCTCGAGAAGCGGCCGCCAGTCCGGGACGGTGGCGGCGTCCGCGGCGACGAACTCCACGCCGCGGGCCGACTCCGCCGGGAGCGGCTGGCGATGGGCGGAGCGGATCCGATGGTCGGCGGCGAATTCCTCGAGGACGGCACGTCCCACCAGGCCCCCGCATCCCCCCACGACGAGCAGTCGGGGGCGGTCGTCCCCCGGCGCGGTCATCCGGTCGACCCCGGAACCGAAGCGACCGCGGTGCCCGGGGCCGAGAGGCCCGGAGGGCCCGCGAACAGCTCCTCCCACGCCGCGAGGAGGGGGGCGCGCAGCTCCTCGAGGGTGACCGGACGGCCCAGCTCCCGGGCGACGGAGGTCATCACCGAGCCATCGAAGCCGCACGGGTGGAACCGGTCGAACGCCGAGAGGTCCGGCGCGACGTTGAGCGCGAACCCGTGGAACGTGACCCAGTGGTCGACCGCGATCCCGATCGACGCGATCTTCCGGCGACCGTCGACCCAGACGCCCGGGCGTCCGGGGACATGGCCGGCGACGATCCCGAGGGGCGCGATCGTCCGCGCGACGAGCGCCTCGACGTCCCGGACGAACCGGCGGACGTCCCGTCCCCGGCGCTCGAGGTCGACGATCGGGTAGCCGACCTGCTGGCCCGGGCCGTGGTAGGTCGCCCGGCCGCCCCGCTCGACGTGCACCACCGGCAGGCCGCTGGCGGCCGCCGCACCGTCGTCCCCCTCGACCCCGACCGTCACGACGGCCGGGTGCTGCACGAGGACCAGCGTGTCGTCGATCCGCCCGGCGCGCCGGTCCCGCACCAGCGAACGCATCGCCTCGAGCGAGGACGCGTACTCGAGGGTCCCCCAGTCAACGACCGCCGGCATCGGTCCGCCTCCGGGCGACGTGCATCGGTTCGCCGAGCCAGAGCAGCGCGGCCTCCTGCAGGGCCTCGGAGAACGTGGGGTGGGGATGGATCGTGAGCGCGAGGTCGCGCACCGTGGAGCCCATCTCGAGGGCGTGGGTCGCCACGGTGAGGTACTCCCCGACCGACTCGCCCGCGGCGTGGACCCCGAGCAACCGTCCCGTCGCGTCGTCCCCGACGAGCTTGACCCAGCCGGCCGTGGCGTGGCTCGCGTGGGCGCGTCCGATCGCGGCGTAGGGGAACCGGACCTCGCGGGCCCGCAGCCCGCGCGCCTCCGCCGCCTCCCGCGAGAGACCCACGGAGGCGAGCTCCGGATCGGTGAACACGACGGACGGGATCTCGCGGAAATCGAACCGCGTCGTCCGTCCGGCGATCGCCTCGGCCGCGACGATCCCCTCGCGGTACGCCTTGTGCGCCAGCATCGGCGGCCGGGCGACGTCCCCGACCGCGTAGATGTTCGGGACGTTGGTCCGCATCTGGGCGTCGACCGGGACGAACCCCGTCTTCGGGTCGACCGACACGCCGGCGTCCTCCAGGCCGATGTCGCGGCTCGCGGGACGCTTGCCCACGGTCACGAACAGCTGCTCGGCCGTCAGCGTCTCGGGTCCGGACGGACCCTCGACCGTCATCTCGATCGATTCGCCCCGCACGAGCTTCGTCGCCTTCGTGCCGACCCGCACCTGGACCCCGAGCCGTTCGAGGGCCCCCGTGAGCTCGCGGGAGAGGTCGGCGTCCATCCCCGGCAACAGCTGGGACAGGAGCTCCACGATCGTGACCTCGACCCCGACCCGGGCGAGGAACTCGCCGAGCTCGCACCCGCTCACCCCGCCTCCGAGGACGAGGAGGGAGCGCGGCAGGCGCTTCAGCGACAGCAGCTCCCAGGCGTTGACGACCCGTTCCCCGTCGGTCTCGAACCCCGGGAGGGTCGAATGGACCGCGCCGGTCGCGATGACCCCTGAGGAGAAATCGACGCGCTCGTGCCCTCCGTCGGGCGAGCGAACGTCGAGCGACCGCGGGCCGGTGAACCTCCCTTCGCCCGGAAGCACCGTCGCGCCCGCCGCCTTGAGCAGGGTCGCGACCCCCTGGCGCTCCTTCGCGACCACGCCCTCCTTCCACCGCATGGTCGTGGCGAGGTCGAACGACGCGGCCTCGGCCCGGACGCCGATCTCCGGGCCCTCGGTGATGAGCGAGTGGTAGAGGCGCGCGGCGTGGATCAGGGCCTTCGACGGGATGCACCCGCGGTTGAGGCACTCGCCGCCCAGCTCGGAGCGCTCGACCACGAGCACCTTCTTCCCGAGCTGGCCCGCCCGGATCGCGGCCATGTACCCGCCGGGCCCGCCGCCGAGAACGGCGACCTCGGTCGATCGGGCGTACGTTCCCGCCATGGTGCGATCACCCCCCTTCGTGGGGCGCGGTAGGGACCGCCGAGGCATAGACGTCTTCGGTCACGCTCGCCGGCGGAGGAGGGGGCGTCCCTTCGGCCTCCTCGATCGCCGCCCGCACGACCGCGTCCGACTCCTCGGCGATCGCCCGCTTCGCCTCGGGGTCGAGGAGACCGACCTCGTGGAGCCACCGCTCGAGGCGGTCGACGGGGTCATGGACCCGGGCCTGGCCGATCCAGGCGGCCGACATGTACCGGCCCGGGTCGTCGGAGCTCGAGTGGGGGTTCATCCGGTACAGGAGGAACTCGATCATCTCGGGGCCCCGGCCCTGCCGGACCCGGCTGAGGGCTCGCGAGATCGCCGCGTACGTCTCGAGGAAATCGGTCCCGTCGACCCGGGAGCCCGCAAAGCCGTATCCGCTGGCCTTCGCGGCGAGGGTCGCGGCGCGCGTCTGGCGCTCGACCGGAAGGGAGATCGCCCACTGGTTGTTGACGCAGCAGAAGAGGACGGGCAGCTCGAAGACCCCCGCGAAGTTCAGCCCCGCGTGGAAGTCGTTGGAACTGGTCGCCCCGTCGCCGAAGAACGCGAGCGCGACCCCCCGGGAGCGGCGCAACCGCAGGGCGTACGCCGCGCCGACCGCCTGGGAGATCTGCGTGCCGATCACGGAGGACATCGAGACGTAGTGGACCTCGCGGGCGGTCGGGTGGCACGGCATGTTCCGGCCCCGTGCCGGGTCCTCGGCATCGCCGAAGAGGTGGTGGACGTACGTCAGGACCGGATGGCCCCGAACGAGCGCGATCAGCTGCTCGCGGAGGCCGGGAAAGACCCAGTCGTCGTCGAGGGTCGCCAGGCCGGCGGCGACGTTGACCGCTTCGTGACCGGTCGCGGCGCCGTAGAACCCGACCCGCCCCTGCCGCTGGAGCCCCTGCATGCGGGCGTCGAGCGCGCGGCCGAGCGCCATCCAGCGGTAGGCCCGCGTGGCGATCTCGCGCCACGAGGGGCCGAGCGCGGTGGCGGCGTCCGCCTCCGTCTGGTGGAGCGGCTCGATCCCCGGGGTGCCCGTCATGCCAGCTCGGCGAACAGCTGGTGCGGGTCCTCGAGGTACGCCTTGACGACCGAGAGGAACTGGGCTCCGTCGATCCCGTCGACCACGCGGTGGTCGAGCGAGATGGAGAGGTTCATCAGGTCGGCCGGACCGATCGTTCCGTCCGCCCGGTAGACGGGCCGGCGCTGGATCTTGTGGACCCCGAGGATCCCGACCTCCGGATAGTTCAGGATCGGGGTCGCCATCACGCCGCCCAGAAGGCCGAGGCTCGTGATCGTGAAGGTGCTGCCCACGAGCTCGCTGCGCGCGAGCTTGCCGGCCCGGGCCCGCTCCGCGAGGTCCGCGATCTCCCGGGCGAGCGCCGTGACGCTCTTCGTATCGGCGTTCCGGACGACCGGCACCGTGAGGCCGTCGGGAGTGGCCGTCGCGATCCCGATGTGGTACTTGGAACGCACCAGGAGCTCCGAGCGCGCGTCGTCGACCGTCGCGTTGAGCCGGGGATGCTCCCTCAGCCCGGCGACGACCCCCTTCACGACGAACGGAAGGTAGCTGAGCCGGATCCCCTGCTTCTCAACGTGCTTCGCCATTCGGTCGCGGAAGCGCACGAGCTCGGAGGCGTCGACCTCTTCGACGTAGGTGAAGTGGGCGGCCCGGTGCGTCGCCTCGGCCATGTGCTCCGCGATGACCCGCCGGACGCCCCGGATCGGGATCCGCTCGGCGATCTCAGCGTCCGGAACGGGAGGAGAGGGTGCGGGCGGCGTCGGGGCGGAGAGGGAGGCCATCGGGGCGGGAGGGGCTCTCGTGGGGGCGGTGGGCGTGGTCGCCCCTCCCGGCCCGGCGCGTCCGAGATCCTCCTCCGTGACCCGTCCGCCCGGTCCCGAACCGCGGACCGCGGCGAGGTCGATCCCTCGTTCCGCGGCGAGCCGTCGAAGGTACGGCGACGCGAGCACCCGTTCGGGCGCGGTGGCCGGGACGACGGCCGCGGCCGGGGGGAAGGTTGCCGGGGGCGGAACGGAGGGACTCGGGGGAGCGGCCGGTGCCGCTACCGGGGGGTGGGACGCAGGGAAGGGGGAGAAGATCCCGGGGGCGGGTGCCCCCGCCACCTCGATGGTCACGAGCAGGCCACCGACCTTCACCTTCTCGCCGACCGTGGCGTGCAGCTTCGCGATGCGGCCGGTCTTCGGCGACGGGATCTCGACGTTCGCCTTGTCGGTGAGGACGCTGACGAGCGGCTGGTCCTCCTGGATCGTGTCTCCTTCCTTGACGAACCACTGGACGACCTCGCCGTCGGCGACCCCTTCCCCGATGTCCGGAAGCCGGAACTCGTACGGCATCGAACCCCACCTACCCCGCCGCCACCGACGCACGGGCGGCCTTGAGGATGCGCTCGGTCCCCGGAAGGTAGAGCTGCTCCAGGGCGTACGGGAACGGCGTATCGAATCCGGTGACCCGGGCCACCGGCGCCTTGAGCGAGTAGAGGGCCCGTTCGGCGAGGAGGGCGGCGACCTCGGCGCCGAACCCGCAGAACCGCGCGGCCTCGTGGACGATCACGGCCCGGCCGGTCTTCTCGACGGACGCCACGACGGCGTCCTCGTCGAGCGGCACGAGGCTGCGCAGGTCGATCACCTCGGCGGAGATCCCCTCCCGGGAGAGCGTCTCGGCCGCCTCGATCGACGGCGGCATCATGGCACCGTAGGCGAAGAGGGTCACGTCGGTCCCTTCCCGGACCGTCCTCGCCGTCCCGAAGGGGACCCGGTGGTCCCCGTCGGGGACCTCGCCGGTGACGGACCGGTAGATCCGCTTCGGCTCGAGGAACAGGACGGGGTCCGGGTCGTGGATGGCGCTGAGAAGCAGGCCCTTCGCGTCGGCCGGGGTCGACGGGACGACGACCTTCAGCCCCGGCGTGTGGCAGAAGTACGCCTCGGTGCTCTGCGAGTGGTACAGCCCGCCCTTGACCCCTCCGCCGTACGGCGCCCGGAGGACGACGTGGCACGGGTACTGCCCGCCGGATCGGTAGCGCATCTTCGCGAGCTCGCTCACGATCTGGTCGAACGCGGGATAGATGAAATCGAGGAACTGGATCTCCGCGACCGGCTTGAGGCCGTAGAGCGCCATGCCGATCGCGGCGCCGACGATGCCGGTCTCTGACAGCGGCGTGTCGATCACCCGGTCGGCGCCGAACTCCTTGAAGAGGCCCTCGGTCGCGCGGAACACCCCTCCGTTCACCCCGACATCCTCGCCCAGGACCAGCACGTCGGGGTCGGCCCGCATCGCGACCTGCAGCCCGCGGTTGACGGCCTGGACGAGGGTGAGTTCCGTCACGGCCGGCGCCCCTCGTCCGGCCGCAGGGCCGCGAACTCCCGACGCTCGGCCTCCAGACGGTACGGGACGGTCGCGTAGACGTCCTCGAACATCGACAGGGGGTCGAGCGGGGGAACCGCCTCGGCGGAGGTGACCGCGGCCGAGATCGCCGCTCGGGCCTCCTCCCACAGCTTGGCGTCCGCCGGCTCGTCGAGCCGTCCGGCGTCGACCAGCGCGACCTTGGTCCGATGAAGGGGGTCCTTCTGGCGGGCCGTCGCCACCTCGGCGTCGGACCGGTAGCGGTGGGGGTCGTCGGACGACGTATGGGGGCCGAACCGGTAGACCTGCGCCTCGATCAGGGTCGGGCCTCCCCCCGCGATCGCCCGGCGGCGCGCCGCTCGTACGGCAGCGTACACGGCCCGCAGGTCGTTCCCGTCGACCACGACGCCCGGGAAGCCGTAGGCATCCGACTTCTCGGCGAGCGTCGTGCTGCGGGTCTGCCGTTCCCGCGGGAAAGAGATCGCCCACTCGTTGTTCTGGCAGAAGAACACGACCGGAGCGCCGAAGACGCCGGCGAAGTTGAGGCCGGCATGGAAGTCGTTCGAGCTGGTCGCCCCGTCCCCGAAGTAGGCGATCGCCACGATCGGCGCCTTCCGGCGTTGCGCCGCCATCGCGGCGCCGACCGCCTGGGTGATCTGGGTGCCGATCGGGCTGGATGCCGAGACGAAGTGCTGGTCGGCGAACGCGAAGTGGTTCGGCATCTGGCGGCCGCGCGACCGGTCCCGCGCGTTCGCGAACATCTGGTCGACGATCGCCCCGAGCGGGGCTCCGCGGACGAGCGCCACCGCGAGCTCGCGGTAGGCGGGGAACACCCAGTCGTCGGGCCCGAGGGCGAGCGCCGAACCGATGAGGGCGGCCTCCTGGCCCGAGTGGGGGGCGTAGAAGCCGATCCGACCCTGGCGCTGGAGGGAAAGACCGCGTTCGTCGAGGGCCCGGGCGAGCACCATCGTCCGGTACGCTTCCAGCAGCCGGGACTCGGGGAACGCGTCGGACTCCGGGGCGGGCGTCGCGCTGGCAGCCGGGGTCTCCGTCACGGGGCCTCTGGGCGCCGCGACTGCCACCTCGGATTTATAACTCTGACCCCGGGCGCGAACGCTGGCGGAGCCCGGAGCGGTCGCACGGCGCGCAACGGGCCCCGTCGGACCGTTCCGCGGGGCCTTGCCTCCGGCCTCATGGGCTTTAGTAGGAGTGGGTGGTGCGCGGCCACTCGAGGCATCCGATGACCCCACCGACACCCGCGATCGAAGCCTACGGCGTGAGCCGGGTGTTCGATAGCCGCAAGGGGTTCCTCTTCCGGGAGGTCACGCACACCGAGGCGCTCCGGGGCGTCGACCTCGTCGTGGAGCGCGGGGCGATCTTCGGCCTCCTCGGCCCGAACGGGGCGGGGAAGACGACCCTGACCAAGATCTTCTCGACCCTGCTGCTCCCCACGGCGGGCACCGCACGGGTGCTGGGGCACGACGTATCCACGGAGACCGCGTGGCTGCGCCCCCGGATCGGGCTGGTGCTGGGGGGCGAGCGGGGGCTCTACAACCGGATCAGCGGTCGGGAGAACCTTCGCTACTTCGCGGACCTCTACGGCGTTCCGCTCGGGGACCGGGAGCGGAGGATCGACGAAGTGCTGGAGCGGGTCGACCTCGTGTGGGCGGCCGACCGGCGGGTCGAGGAGTACTCCCGTGGAATGAAGCAGAAGCTCCACCTGGCGCGGGGGATCCTGCACCGGCCCGAGGTGCTGTTCCTCGACGAACCGACGATCGGTCTCGACCCGAAGAGCGCGCGGGAGACCCGCAAGCTCGTGCGCTCGCTGGTCGGCGACGGGGTCACCATCTTCCTGACCACGCACTACATGTTCGAGGCGGAGGAGCTGTGCCCCGAGATCGCGATCCTCTCGAAGGGGCGGATCGTGGCCCGGGACTCGATCGACGGGCTCCAGCGCCTCGTCGGGGGCGACCGCACGCTCGAGGCGGAGGCCTACGGGTTCGACGACCGGGAGATCGAAACGCTCCGGCGGCTCCCCGGCGTCTCCAAGGTCCTCAGCGAGGAGTTCGGGCCGTCGTTGCGGCTCACGATGCGGGTCCGCACCGCGGAGACGACGCCGGCCGACGTGGCGCAGGCGCTGGCGGGACATCCCGAGCTGTCGGTGCGCGAGCGCCGGACCTCCCTCGAGGACGTCTACCTCGACCTGGTCGAGGAGGAGGCGCGGTAGATGGCGTTCGCCGACGCGGAGGTGTCGCGCCGCCGGACGGTCCTCGCGTCGCTGCGGCTCTCGGTCCTCCAGTTCATGGCGGACCCCCAGTGGCTGATCCCGTCGATGATCGCCCCGGTGGTCTTCGGGCTCGTCTCGTTCGAGATGTTCCGCAACGCCGCCGGGCAGGACTACCTGATCTACGCGATCCTCGGCGCCGGGATGATGAGCATGTGGGGCCAGACCCTGTACGGGAGCGGGTGGGCGACCGGGCAGGACCGGGTCTTCGGCACGCTCGAGCCGACGATCCAGGCGCCGACGCCGTACCTCTACGTGATCCTCGGACGGGTCCTCTGGAACGTCGTCTCGGGGCTCGTCGGCGGCCTGATCGTCTACGTCGTCGTCGTGGTCGCCGCCGGGACCTTTCCGTCGGTCCCCAACCCGCTCGGGTTCGCGGTCCTGTTCGTCTTCGTGATGCTCACGCTCGCGGCGGTCGGCGTCGTCTTCGCCGCGTTCTACGTGTACACGCGCTACGCCGGCTTCATCCAGAACGTCGGCGAGTTCGCCTTCTACGTCGGCACCGGGTGCATGTTCCCGGTCGTGATCCTGCCGTTCTTCGCCTGGCCGGCGTCCCTCTTCTTCCCGCCGACGTGGGCCCTCGACGCCCTCCGGTACCTCGCGATCCCGGGGTACCAAGGATTCGGCTGGGGGTTCGGCTGGGACCTCGTCGGAGCCATCGGGACCACGGCCGTCTACCTGGCGATCGCGGGGTCGGTCTTCCACCGCGTCGAGCGGCACGTCCTCGAAGAGGGGAACCTCTCCGACTACTGAGCGGTCGGTAGGTGGTCGATGGGCGAAACCGCGGTCTACCGATCCTCGTTCTGGCGGACCTTCTGGACGAACGCCGTCCTCGCCCCCCGGACGAGCCTCGGGTTCATGCGCGTCGATTTCGTCCTCGGGACGATCTTCGTCATCCCGCTGACGCAGATGGTCTTCTTCGCGTTCGTCGTCCGGCTGAGCGCGGGCGGGGCCACGGCGATCGCCTTCACCGCCGTCGGCAACGCCGTCGCGACGGTGACGTACTCGAGCGTCTTCTCGGTCTGCCAGACGACGGACTCCGAGAAGCAACAGGGGACGATGGAGCACCTCCTCGTCTCGCCGGCGAACCGCACCGCGCTCTACTTCGGCCGGGGGCTGATCCCGATCCTGATCTCGCTCGGCACGGTCACGGTCGGCCTCTGCTACGCGTCGTTCCTCTTCGGGGCCGACATCCCGCTCTCCGCCGTCCCCGCGCTCGGCGTCTCCGTCGTCCTCACCGCGCTCGCGATGGTCGGCTTCGGCCTCCTCCTGGGGGGCGTCGCGCTCTACCTGCGGACCTCGATCATCCTCGGGAACATCTTCCTGTTCATCGGGCTCCTCCTTTCGGGGGTCAACTTCCCGTCGTCCCAGCTCCCCCTGCCGCTCCAGTACCTCGGGGACGCCCTGCCCCTCACCTGGGGGCTCTCGGCGATCCGGGCGGCGATCTCGGGCGACTCGATCGGGACGCTGGCCCTCCTCTGGGGGGCGGTGGGGCTCTCCGCGGTGATCGCCTTCGGGGCCGCGATCTCCCTCTGGGCGGTCTTCGAGCGGCGGGCGCTCGCGACCGGGAGCATCGCGAGGTTCTGACCCGACGGGCCGGGTCCGTGGACCCCGCGTCCGCCCATTTGTACTACCGCCGGCATCTCGGGTCGATGCGCCGCGCGCCCCAGGTCACGGTCTCCCCGGCCGAGCGAAGGGAGCTCGCGCGCTGGGTCCGCGCGCGCGACCGGCTCGGTCGCCTGGCCGTGCGCGCCCGCATCGTCCTAGAGGCCGCTCGGGGCCGCCCGAACTCGGCGATCGCCGCTCGGCTCGGCGTCGCGCCCGAGACCGTGGCCCGCTGGCGGGACCGGTTCCGCTCCGCCGGCCTCGACGGGTTGCGCCGGGAGGCGCCCCGGGCCGGGGCCTCGGCACGGATACCGCGCGAGCTGGTCGAACAGGTCCTGAACGCCACGATCGACCGGCGGGGATCTATCGGGTCGGACTGGTCGACGCGGTCGCTCGCCCGCGAGCTCCGTACGAACCACATGGCCATCCACCGTATCTGGCGCACCTACGGCCTCGTGCACGGTCCGCCGGGCCCCGCGTCCGCCTCCCCGACGGCGCAGACCCGGGTCGACCTCGTCGGGACGTACCGGAGCGCCCGGGCCTCGGCGATAGTCTTTGGGATCGACGGGCCCGTCC
>Ga0181533_1004454_pt1 | contig 14311 bp, 15 predicted proteins | sample PEATcosm2014_Bin_45_FD_119772 | JGI IMG/M metagenome (GOLD analysis project Ga0181533, IMG submission 119772) | Peatland microbial communities from MTU Mesocosm Facility, Houghton, MI, USA - PEATcosm2014_Bin11_60_metaG | ecosystem: Environmental > Terrestrial > Soil > Wetlands > Peat | place... | reverse complement strand
GCCGGAGTTTGTGCATCCGCTCGAAGTAGAATTCAAGTGCGACGTGCGTTCGCTTTTGAGCGCGGCGATTTCGGAGGGCCGCCTGGAAGGCGAAGCCAGGTCGTTGGCCGACAGGGAACTGGAGGGACTGGTTGGCTGGATGTTGTACCGGAGCTGAGGGAGAATAGGCGCAAAGGATTATGTACGTACGACTGAATCTGGCAACCAAGCCGCTGGTCAGCCACCGCCCGTTCCTGGTGGCGGCGGCGATTGCCTGGTTCATTGGCGGCATTGTGTTTGCTCTCCTCGGCTGGCGCTTCTACACAGTGCGCCAGGCGGACGCGGATTTGCGCGCCCGCACGGAAAAAGTGCAAGCCGAGATGTCGCGGATCTACGCCCAAAAACAGCAACTGGACGGTTTTTTTTCTCAGCCGGAGACCGTGGGGCTCCAGGACCGCGCCAGATTCACCGCCGAGGTGATGGAAGGCAGCAGCTTTAACTGGACGCGGCTGTTCATGGACCTGGAACACACTTTGCCGGCAGGCGTGCACGTCTTGCGTATCGAGCCGAAGCTGGATAAGGGCGGCGCCGAAGTCACATTCTCGATTGGCGCTGCGAATGAGGATGCCAAACTTAAGCTGCTGAAGGCGTTTGAAGACTCCAAGAGTTTTTCGGAGCTGAAACTTATGAACGAGCATACCGGCACGCCGTCCCAGCCGGGTGCCGACCCGCTGACGGTGGAGTTTACAGCGGTGTACTCAGCGATTTGAACATGCGCAACTTCTACCTCAAAAAGCGCATTATCCTGGCATCCCTCGGCGTGCTGCTGGTGGCGGATGCCGCGCTCGCCTATTTCAACCTGAAGATGAAAACCGCGGGGGAAACGCCCCAGCAGGTTCTGGCGGCGGAAACGCGGCAATTGAAGTTGCTGAAAGCGGACGTGGAACGCGCCTCCGCGATCAAGGAAAACATTCCCAAGGTTTTGAAGAAGTTTGATGAGTTCGAGGCGGACCTGCCTCCGGCAAGCAAAGGTTACTCTGTGACTTCCCAGGAACTCAACGGTTACGCGCGCGATACCCACTTGATCATCGGCGATCTGAGGTTTCGCGAAAAGGAGTTGACGGAGCACAAGCTTGACGAGGTGGAGATCGAGGCGACCGTGGCCGGCGATTACAACGGCATCGTCCGCTTCGTGAACCACCTGCAGCGTTCCAAGAACCTCTATATCGTCGATTCGCTGCAATTGGAATCGGATCCTTCAGGGCAGGGACCCGCGAACCTTTTGAAGATCAGCCTGCACCTGCGCACGTATTTCCGGAAGGTTTGATGGCACTGACGAAACAACGGAAGGAGCTTCTGCTGCTCGCGGCCCTGCTGGTGCTCGCGGCGGCGGTCTGGTACGCGTATTTCGGCCGCATGAAGGGTGCGCCCGGGGAAGTGGCGTTCCGCGCGGACAGCTATACGCCGATCAACGCGCAGGATTTCAGCATCATCTTCAAGCAGCGCGGCGATGCACAGAGGACGGAGTACAAACCCTCCGGCCGCAATCCCTTCGTCGCTTCGGCGCTGCCTGTGGTGGCACCGGTGACAGCGCCAAAAGCTCCGGGAAAACCACGCTGGCCTGATTACAGGGTGCCGCAAGAGGCGATCGTGCCCCCGCAATTGCCGTGGAAATTTTTCGGTTACGGCAATCTGCCGTCCAGCGGAGCGCGCGAGGCCTTCCTGCTGGACAACGAAGACGTGCACATTGTGGGCGAAGGCGAGGTCGTCCTCAATCATATCCGCATCGTGCATATCGGGAATGAAAAGATCGAGTACGAGGACACCAATACGGGCGCGCGCAATTCCAACCAACTCGAGGCCGTTCCGGGGCCTTCCGCATGAGGAAACCACTCACAGGGTGCGCGCGAACCTTTGCCCAGCGGGGTTACGCACTGCTCCTGGTGATGTTTTTCCTGGCGCTGCTGGTGCTCACGACCATAACGGTTGCGCCCAATGTGCTGACGGACGGGCGGCGGGAGAAGGAAAAGGAAATGGTGTGGCGCGGCAAGCAGTATGTCCGCGGAATCAAGCGCTACTACATGAAGACGCACCGCTTCCCGGTGGAAATCGATGACCTGGTCAAGCCGAAGACCGGCATCCGGTTCATGCGCCAGGCCTATAAGGATCCGATGAATGACGTGGACGGGTCGTGGCGGCTGATTTACGTGGGACCCAATGGCCAGCTCATCGGGAGCTTAAAGCCCCAGGTTCCCGGCGGATCAGGGATGTCCGCAGGGGGATTCGGTACGCCAGTCGGTATGATGCCAGGTGCGCAGGGATCCGGGTCAAGTTTCGGCAGTTCATCGTTCGGGGGCGGAAACACTTCCAATTCGACCATGGGCTCGAGCGGTTTCGGGAGTGGTACGCCGAATCCAACCGGCCAGCCGGACGCCAACGCCAACGGGCAAAATCTCGCAGGGATGGACTCCATGTCCACGCCGCAGGCTATCGCCCCGGCCGAGACACCCACTATCATCGGGGGCAACATCATCGGCGTGGGCAGCAAGGTCAACAAGAAATCGTTCATGGTGTACGACAAGGCGAAGAACTACCGCGAATTTGAGTTCATCTGGGATCCCTCGAAGGATACGGCTGCCGGCGTGGGTGGGTCGATGCAAACTGGCCCCGGGCTGGGAACGCCGGTCGGTGCGCCAAACACAACGTCGCCGTTCTCCTCGGGCTTTGGTCAGAATCAAAATCCAAACCAAAATCCTGCGCCGACTCCGCCAATGGGTCCTCCAGAGGGTGGCCCGCCACTGCAGGCACCGCCTCCGAATCAGAACTAATCCTGAATCACGAAGCCGAACAGGGATTTCTCCGCTCCGGGATGGCAAAAACCGCCATCCCTCCGGTCGAAATGACAATTTTGGGGTGGTGCATGTGGTGTCCGTTGAGATCCTTCGGAACGCAAACGGCGCGTTCCTCAGGATGACAGCACGCTACGCGGTCTAAACAGCGGACAAAATTGCATCTCGTGAGAAAGTTCCGCATAGAACAAGGGAGGAGCGGCCCTCAGGCATAGTGTGCGCGGCGATGGCATGGGATTACGCCTACAAGAACAACTACGGAATGCTTGGGATGGAGGCGAGGGGTTACTTCCCGGCGGGCAGGCCTTCGACTTTGGCCGTGGTTTGCGCCGTATTTTGCGCGGTGTCAGACTTGAAATGCGCGTAGCTGCGCGAAATCCTCTGCACATACTTTACCGTCTCAGGATAGGGCGGCACGCGCCGGCCGTACTGCTCCACTTTTTCCGGCCCGGCATTATAAGCGGCGAGCGCCAGCGTCAAGTCGTTGTTATACCGTGCCAGCATGTCCTTTAAGTAGCGCGTGCCGGCCTCGATGTTTTCGCGCGGATCAAAAATATTGCGCACACCCAATTGCGCGGCCGTTTGCGGCAGCAACTGCATAAGCCCACGCGCGTTCTTGGGCGAAATCGCTTTGGGATTGAAATTCGATTCGATGGCGATGACGCAATGGATCAGGTCGGCGTCCACGCCATAACGCTGGGAGGCCGCGCGGATGATGTCGTGGAAGGACGTGTTGGGGTTTAGCGGCTCGGGCAGGGGCTCGAAGAGCTCTTCCGGCTCGATGCCCACCACATCGCTGGCGGGGATTTCGGCGATGCCGCCGTTCATCTGCAGGCGATACTTGTCGCCTAGCAACTCGTAGCCAGTGACGTTCAGGCGGGCGCCGCTGCGCAGCACCACGTAGTCCGCGCGGACAATCGCAGCCCCAGCGGTGAGCCCACAAACTGCCACCATTGCGCACAGGATGAGCCTTAGGCGCACTCGGGGGCCTCCCGAAGGGCGAAGTGGGCGATGGCCGCCGCCACACCGTCCTCGTCGTTGGAACGCGTCACATGCCAGCCGTGGGCTTTCAATTCCGGCACCCCATTTTCCATGACCACAGGGATACCCGCAAAGGATAGCATTTCCAGGTCGTTATGGTTATCCCCAATGGCCAGGATTTCCGCCGGGGAATAGCCGCGGAGGCCTGCCCATTCGGCCAGGGCCGCGCCCTTGGAAACCGCGGGGTGGATGACGTCGATCATCGCGAAATCCTTATCCTCATAGACGGTCACGGCCAGGGAATAGTCTTTCGCAAAGGGCACGCTGCGAAGGGTCTGCTCGACTTGGCGCATGGGCGCAACGGGACCCGTAAACATCACCTGGATAGGGTCCTCGGTGAGGCAGGCCTCCAGCGGTTGCGATTCGCCCAGAAAGGCGCGGTTGCGCGCGTAGTAGCCGCCGCGCGTGGGATCCTCCCAATCGATCTTCTCCAGTATCACCTGGTTGGCCTGCGGGCGGTCGAAAACCACGGCGGCGCCCTCGCGCCAGGGCTCTGTGGACTGCAGCACGCGCTGCGCGGTGGCCCGTGCCAGCAGGTGGCGCACGTGCGTGCGGCCCTCCTTGGAGCGGACCATCGCGCCGTTATTGACGATCATCGTCAGCGGTGAGGGGATCTGCTGCGCCACGGGCAGAGCAAAATCGAAGCGGCGGCCGGTCACCAGGACGACTTCGATGCCGCGGCGCGTGGCTTCGGCAATGGCTTCGCGGTTCGCGGGGGAAACTTCCCAGCGGCTGTTGAGCAGCGTGCCATCAATATCCAGAGCGATCAGTCGAACTGCCATGACTCCAGTGTACCGGATGCGGCGGGAGAAAGAAGTGACGGGAACGTGAAGATGTTACGAGGGAGAACCACTCTGGATTGTGCCGGCAGATCCTCCCGATCATCGCCAGACTGAGCGCAAGGTCCAGACTTCCAGCTTTACGATTTGTGCTTCTCCGTTCTTGGAGTAAAGCTCAATGTCTTGACTGTCGCGGGAAGGGAAGATGGCGTCGGAAATTACGGTTGCGCCATCGTTGACGAAAACTTCCACGGAGGAGCGGTCCACGAAGATGTGCAGCTTCACCCGCTTGCCACCCGCCGGGAAAAGCGGCCCCGCTTGATGCCCCGCAAACTTCTCGTCGAATGCGATATCCCCGGAGCGAGTCCGGTCCACGAACACTTGCTGCTTGACCCAATCCACGCCGATCGTGGTGGCTTCGTCCTTGCCCTTGCGCACGCGCATCCCAGCTTCGGCTGAATTGCCGCCGTCTATTTCGGCGATGATCTCCAGCGCATCGCCACGGATTCGCCTGGCCTGTAAAGCACGGTTCGCCGCCGCGATGCCCTGCCCGCTTAAAGTCACGTGGTTTTGGCGCAGGGTCTGCAACTCTTTTACTGGACTGTGTACCAGGCGAGTTCCTTCGGGGAATGGTTTCAGGCTGAGCACGCGCGGCATGGATTGCACGCCTCGCCAGGGAAACGTGGGGACCTTGGCGGCGTACTCCCAGTTCAAAAGCCAGCCGAGCCAGATGCGCCGTCCATCCGCCGCAGGGATGCCAAAGAAGGATGTGGAGGCGTAGAAATCCTTGCCATAATCCGCCCAGAGGGTTTGCTCCGGCGGATTCGCGTTGACGAACGTCGTCCCGTCGAACTGCCCGACAAAGTACTGATCCGCCGATCCGCCCGCCGGGCCGCCGGGATTCACGTTGATGCTGAGCACCCAGCGGGTTTGCCCGGCTTCGCCTTCCACCGGAAGCGGAAACAGGTCCGGGCACTCCCAAACACCGGCGGTTCCACCCGCGGGGCCAAAGCCGCTCAATGCACTCCAGTGCTTCAGGTCCGGCGAGCCAAAGAAGTGTACCTTGTGCAGCGTCGGCAGCGCGGCCACCATCACCCACTTGTGGCTGGGTTCGTGCCAGAACACTTTGGGATCGCGGAAATCCTGCATGTGCAGGTCGAGCACGGGATTGCCCGAATACTTCGTCCAGGTGCGGCCCTGGTCGTTACTATAGGCGAGATTTTGCGTTTGCAGCTTTTCGGTGTGGCCGGTGTAGATCGCCACCAGGCAGGAGGGCTCGGTGACATTCTCCTCGTGGCAAAAAGCGCTGGAATTGTGCCAGTCCACCACCGTGCTGCCCGAAAAAATCATGATGCCGTTTTCTTCGGGAATTGCCACCGGCAGATGCTGCCAGTGGACGAGGTCCCGGCTGACGGCGTGGCCCCAACTCATGTGTCCCCACTCGTTGCCGAAGGGATTGTATTGATAGAACAGGTGGTACTCGCCCTTGTAGAAGATCGGGCCGTTGGGATCGTTCATCCAGTTTTTTGCAGGAGTGAAATGGTATTGCGGACGGTAGGTCTCGTCGTACAGCGGGCCGGGGTTCGTGTTTTGTGCTGGAAGGCTCGAACCAAGTAAGAGCCAGGCGATCGCGGCGATACTTAATATCCTGATGCGCGGCCATTCCATGCGAGACTCCCTTCGGTCATTGCGAACTCCATTATGGACTCCCAGCACCGGCGAGCAAACACCCACGGCCTTAGCTCCCTCTTTAGGAGGCTGGGGCTTCAGTTTACCCTGAGCGCCGAAGGGTCCCGGCGTAAAACCACAAGAACGAATGGTCATTAGCCCCTGAAGAAGCCCCATGCTAGACTGCCGTTCATGGCGACTCACCGGCTCTATTACGACGATTCCTACCTGCAGAACTTCACGGCGCAGGTGCGCGGGTGCGTGCCTGCGGAGCCGGTGGCCAGCGATTCCGGCACACGCCCGGCGTGGGAAGTGCTCCTGGATCAGACAGCGTTCTATCCATCCTCGGGAGGGCAGCCGAACGATTTGGGCAAGCTCGGCGAGGCGAACGTTCTGGATGTGCGGGACGATGGCGAAGAGGTTCTCCACATCGTGGACCGCGAACTCGCTCCCGGTCCCGTGCAGGGCTGCGTGGCGTGGCCGCGCCGCTTTGACCACATGCAGCAGCACACCGGGCAGCACTTGCTGTCAGCGATGTTTCAGGAGCGCTTTGGCTTGCCGACGGTCTCCTTCCACCTGGGCGGCGATCTCTGCACCATTGATTTGCGCGGGCCGGAGCCGTCCGCGGATGTGTTGCTGGGCGCGCAGCGTGCGGCGAACCAGATCATTTTCGAGGATCGGCGCGTCACGGTGCGCTATGGCACCGCGGACCAGTTCGCCCGGCTTGGTGTGCGCAAGGAAGTGGAGCGCGACGGAATTTTGCGCGCCATTGAGATTGAGGGCGCGGACCTGCAGCCCTGCGGCGGCACCCACGTGAAATCCACCGGGCAGATCGGTACGTTGCTGGTGCGGCGCTGCACCAAAGTGCGCCAGGATTTTCGCGTGGAGTTTGCCTGCGGCAGCCGCGCCGAGCGATTGGCCAGCGCGGAGTTCGCGTTGTTGCGTACTCTGGGCGACCGGCTGAGCTGTGCGCCGGAGGAGTCGCTGGCCGCGGTCGATAAGGCTTTCGCCGAACGCGATGCGAACTTCAAGGCGCTGCGCGGCGCGCTGCAGCAATTGGCGGAGGCGCGCGCAGAGTTGCTGGCCGCGGCGGCGGGAGAAGGCGGTGTGCGCGTTGTGGCCGAAGTCCTGCGCGATGTCCATCCCGAGCTGTTGCTGCCGCTGGCCACGGAGCTGGCCAAGAAGGAACGCACGGTCGCGCTGCTGGCGTTGGAGGTATCCGGGCAACTTGTCTTCGCACAGCATCCATCGGCAGGGAAGGACCTCGCCGCGATTCTCAAGCAGGTGTTCGCCACATTTCCCGGCAAGGGCGGCGGCACGCGCGATTTCGTCCGTGCCAAATTGAGCGAGCCCGGCGCGTCGGCCGCAGCTATAGCCGTCGCAAGAAAACTGCTTCTCGGCTAGCCTGTATTCAAAGTCAGAACCTCCACGTACAACAGCAGCACGTCGGGGCGCCCGGCAGTCTCTGCTAAAGGGGTGTATACTTCCCGGCATGGAAAAGATAAGAATCGAGCAGCACAGTATTGTGGGGTGCCTGTGGTTTGGAGCATGGCTCTTCACCATCGGGTTTCTGCACTTGACCTTTTGGAAGGGTGTCCTCGCGATTCTGTTGTGGCCGTACTTTCTTGGCGCGCACTTCAGCTCACTGCCGCGCTAAGAATTCAAAGTCGCCTACGCCTGGACTTTTTGCGCCAACCCGTCTACCAAATTCCTGGCACCAGCCGGTAACGAGTGTTCGTCGCATACTCCGCATATCCTGGAAGCTCCTTCCGTAGCATGCGGTCTTCCAGAGCAGTGCGCACCACAAATAGGCAAATCGACGCCCCAACGGGCAAGTAGGACCAGAGTGATCCCACCAGAAGCGGCGCGGCCAGAGTTTGCAAGATCACTCCTGCGTACATGGGGTGGCGAACCACACCATACGGTCCGGATTTGACGACCCGGTGTCCCCGCTCTTCCTGAATGCGGACAGTTGGCTCGAGATGCGGATTGACGATCATGGTCCAAGGGACGAGCACCCATCCCGTGAGGTAAACCGGCAAGCCGGCAAAGAAGGCCTGCCACCCGACATGCGACCACCCGAAACGCACCGCATCCAAACCAGCCACCACCGGAAACAGGAAAAAGGTCACCTTAATCAGGCGCAAGATCACCTTGTCGAATGACTTCGTGTTGGCGTGGCGTTGGGCGCGCTCCTGGAGAATCCCCGGACTCTTTACACTGACGACGATTTCGCCAATCACAAGGGTGCACACGTACAGCCCAACGTAAATCCACCCGCGTTTCCAACTCACCCGGCCGGCGGCAGCGAACAGGATCACGCTCCACACGCACACGCCTGCCAACCCCCTCGACAATCGATCCCTTAGGAGCGAATCCGTGGGCTTCTGTTGCGTTCCTGAACTGAGGGGTGGCACAGCCTCTTTCATGGATTCGCCGCTCACCTCGGTAGGCTACCACTTTGGAAAATCACCAAGGGGTGATAGAAGTCACAGCTAGGGTGGCTGTGGCTCTCATCGAAGGCGATCCGGAGTTCTCTCGGCGCGTCGGCCTGCGTTATCTGGGGTCCTCAGCGTGTTTGGTGGCTAACTGCCTCAACTGCCTCCAAAGGAGTTGCTCATGAACGATCTAAAGGTGTTTCGCTGGACGGGCGCATTTGGCGCGGCGGTCTTCGTCCTGGTCCTGATGGAGTTCCCACTCTGGGGTGTAGGCAGCGCGCCGCCTACTAGCAGCCTAGCAACTTGCTGGGATGGTTGGTGTCTAAGTAATCTGAAGTAGCATGTGAAGAGGTGTGTCGTGTCGTCCTATAGAATTTGTCGGGCATTCAAGGTTTTGGGGATGTTCCTTCTTCCATTTTTCTTTGTCGCGGTGTCATTGGCCGCCGGTTCTTCTGAGGCGTTGATTGCAAAGCTAGACTGTCCTGATCGCGTTAACGCCGTGGCTTTTTCCCCCAACGGGCAATTTCTGGCTGCCGGATATGGTTGGAATAACCAGGGCGGGCTGAAGATTTGGAGCATGGCCGACCGTACTGTTGTGTGGACTTGGGCCACACCGCAAAAGGATAAGAGCAGCGAAGGTATAGACGAGGTTGCATTTTCTCTGGACGGAAAATTCCTCGCCGCCGCCACATCGATAGGGGATGTCCTGATCTGGAAAGTGGGCACCTGGGGAGAGCCAAGAAGGATCATCTTGAAGGCCGGCAGGCCCAGCGCACTGGTCTTTTCCTCCGATGACAAGACTCTGGCGCTATCTTCGGAGTTTGCTGTGTTCTATTGCAACTTGATGACTTGGAATTCGCGAAAACTCCGTTCGAGGGCCGACCCAGCAGAGGAGTTCATTGTTGCGGGATTCTCCGCTGACGGTAGGGAACTAGCCGTCTGCCGAGCCGCTGCCATTCAATGGTGGGACGTCGATACGGGGAAAGTTGTCAAAAATTGGGCACCACACGGGCTCGGATTTTTTTGCAGCCTCTCTTCCGACCGCGACTATTTGGTTGCCGGCGGCGGTGCGATACTTACGGACAAAAACGTCGAGGTGTTGAACGCGTCGGACGGAAAACCTCTGGCTGGGCACTCAGGTTTCAGAAGCGGTCTATTTGCATCGGCGCTTTCCCACTCAGGCCAGTGGATAGCGCTCGGGGGCGGAAGTTATGGAAGCGGAGGCGATTTGAGTCTGTGGAGTCTCCGAGATCTTCACGAAATCGGATTTGTTTCTGTAGGAAGGTTGCCCATCCAAGGCCTGGCCTTTTCACCGGATGACTCCGTTCTGGCGGCAGGCAGCCACGATGGAGTCGTTTTGCTTTACGCTGTCGACAGACTACGCGGTCCACAGCGAACCAAGCAGACGGTTGCCCTATGCGGAGAAGTGTCAGTGGAAGGAGACAAAGCGTACATCGTTCCTGTCTCAAAGGGGCCGACTCCGATGAGTCGAGACTTCGATTATGGGTGGAAGTTGGAGGTGGCGGAGCCCGGCAATCTGGTGAAATTTGCGGGACTTCCTGTAGTTCTCCAAGATTGGGAGATTGAGAGCAATGCAGCCATGGATAAGGCGCGAGTGAACAACTTCACTTCAATTTCGTCGAAGCCGGCAGCGCCAGATTCGCACGCGGAATATGCCGTGTTCGGCGATGTACGGAATCCGGGATGGAACAAGGGGTTCATTGTGAAGGTGTACGGTGATGAGAGTTTTATGGCGGCGAGCAATTCAGGAGAGTGTTTGGCCTACGGATCGTTGAGTACGACCACGACCCCCAATTTTGACGCGCTCAAGGGGCGCCTTCTCAGTGAAGGCCTTCTTTCTGTGCCGCGGGACCCACTTACTCTAGGAGCGGATCATTTTCGGACGCGCTTTATCGCGTTATTCGGCGAGAACGGTTTAGGGGTAAGAAGCGATGTCGAGGAGCCCGATTCCTCAAAATCAAGAACACACCCAGCCAATAAAGCAAAACAATTCACACGCATATTTGAGCAAGAGGAACCATTCATTAACTCACTCCTGCAGGCGGGAATGCACTCGTTCCATTGACGTCGGGATTGGTTTTTCTCGGCCGGCTGCCACGTCCCTCGCTGTAGGAGGGGTGAGTCTTTTCACTGCGTACTCTGCGGCCCCCTGTTAACTCTGTGTTGAAATGTTCTCCGTCGCGCGGATTCGGCTGGCGCTACAGAAGGACGATTAATGGACTGTAATCGTGGTAGAGGGGGTGGTTTGGCCGAAGGCGCTGGTGGCGCAGAGGGTGTAGGTGGTGGTGGCGCTTGGAGAGACGGTGACGGAGATCTTGGCGGACGGTGGAGGTTCGCAGAAGGAGGAGGAACCCAAGACCCAGGCACACACACCGTGCCTGGGGCACCCGAGGAACTTAGAGTAGTTGGATAACGACGAAAGCGCGGAGAGCATCGAAGAGGCGGAGCAGAGTTTCTGAGCGCGCAGGAAAATTGAGGAGAGCAATGATGGCTAAGAATTTGGTGGCGCAGGTTGGCAAGGCGGGTGGGGAATTTGAGTTAGTGGAGCGGGAGATTGTGGCGCCGGGGCCGGGCGAAGTGCGCATCAAGGTGCAGGCTTGCGGGATTTGCTTTAGCGACCATCTGGTGAAGGATGGCCTGTGGCCAGGACTGGCGTTTCCACGCGTGCCGGGGCACGAAGTTGCGGGCGTGATCGATGAAGCGGGCGCGGGCGTGACGGAATGGAAGAAGGGCGACCGCGTGGGCGTGGGATGGCATGGGGGACATTGTTTTGTGTGCGCGTCGTGCCGGCGCGGAGACTTTGTGACGTGCGAGCGGGAACAGATCACGGGAGTGACGCGGGACGGTGGATACGCGCAGTACATGATCGCGCGGCACGAAGCGGTGGCGCTTCTTCCGGAGGAAATTGATTGGGCGGAGGCGGGGCCGCTGCTTTGCGCGGGGATCACGACGTTCAATGCGCTGCGAAAGAGCGGGGCGCGCGCGGGGGACCTGGTGGCGGTGCAGGGCATCGGCGGACTGGGGCATCTGGGGATTCAGTATGCGGCGAAGTCCGGGTATCGCGTGGTGGGGATTGGACGCGGGCCGGAAAATGCGGCACTGGCGAAGAAACTGGGGGCGTTTGCTTACATTGACAGCAAAGCGACCCAGGCGGCGGAAGAATTGCAGAAATTGGGAGGGGCGAAAGTGATCTTGACGACGGCCCCAAATGCCAAGGCGATGGCGGAAGTGGTGGACGGACTGGGCGTGGGAGGAAAGCTGGTGATCGTGGGAGCGCCGTTCGAGCCCATGGAGATTTCGGCGCTTTCGCTGATCATGAAGCGGCGCGCGATCCAGGGATGGCCATCGGGGACGGCGATGGATTCGCAAGACACGCTGCAGTTCTCGGCGTTTTCGGGCGTGCGGCCGATGATTGAGAAGTATCCGCTGGGCAAGGTGAGGGAAGCATACGAACGCATGGCGAGCGGCCATGCGGAGTTCCGCGTGGTGCTGACGATGTGAGCGGGGCGCAGTTGTCGGTAGTCAACTTTGAGTAAGAGGCTATCAGATATCAGCGATCAGATATCAGGAAACGGGGGAGCTGCGGAGACGTGGCTTCCCCTTTTTTTTGGCGAGAGTGGGATCCGGGACGGAGGGGGCCGGAGAAGGGAAGAAGTTTCTTCTTGACAGGCGGGGGCAAGTGGCTCAATATGTCGTTGTACGACATGTCGTATGAGAACCTATGGAAGCGTTGCCCCTTAGCGAGCCAGTATTATTGATCCTTCTCAGCCTGGCGGAGCGTCCGCGTCACGGCTATTCGATCCTAAAGAATGTCGAGGAGATGAGCGGCGGGCGCGTCAGGCTCAGCACCGGCACACTCTACGGCGCTATAGGCCGGCTCCTCGACGGCAGGTGGATCGAGCGTTTCAAAGAAGATGATAGCTCACGGGGCCGGCAAGCCTACCGCCTCACATCCCAAGGGCGACAGATTCTGCGACAGGAAGTTAGCCGGCTGAAGCAACTCACCCGAGTGGCGAGCCTGTGCATGGCGCCGAAGGAGACGTGAGGGATGCTGTCGTTTTGCCGCTACCTGCTCTATCTATATCCCCCGGCCCACCGGCTCGAATATGGCGAGGAGATGGTCGCCGTGCTGTGTGAAAGGCAGGCGGAGTCGTGGAATTCCGGCGTTGTGGCGCGGTGGTCCTTTTGGGCGCGCGAAATTGCCGGGCTGTTGCACGGGGCGCTGCAAGAGCACGTCCGAGCCATGGCGGGTTTACATCTCTGGGCGGTATTCCAATCAAGGAGGTTTAGTATGCGTTCCGAATTCCGTTTTCCGAAAGCCACTGCATGGCTGATGTTGGTCATCCTGGTGGCAGTTGTGATGGCGATTGAGAAGGCTAAAGCAATTCAGGCCTCGCTGCCGGACACGCATCCGTATGTCGGCCCGATTCAGCCGGCGCAGTTCACGTTGATTTCGACTTTCGCAGTGTTGTTCGTGGCCGGCTGTGTGGTCGGAGCGGTGGGATGGGCGATCCTTCTTGCGCTGCGCCGTTCCGGAGTACAGCGGTTCTCGGAGCTACGTCCTCGTTAGGCAGATATCAGAGACCAGAGATCAGGAACCTGGGAAACGTTGCGCTTCCCCGGTTTTGGTTTTGTGGGGAGAAGATTCGTCGCCCTCGCAGCGTCGGCGAGGCGCGGGAAACGGAAACCGAAGGGCGCACAAATCAGGGATTGTGGAGACGACGGTCGGTCATCGTTTCTTGCGACCGGTTTTCGCCGCCGGCAAGCGCTTTCGCTGAGCGGGGCTCTTCTTGGCTGACTTGGTGTTGCTCTCGCTGCGCAGTTTCCAAGCTGTGCGTAGGGCACCGGTCAGCACATCTTCGCTGGCGGCGGCCAGGCGAATGTGGGTCATTCCCATGCGGCCCCAGCCACCCGCGATGGGAAGGAAGACTTCGGGCAATTCCTCGACGAAGGCCGCCTGCTGCTCGAGGGTTAGCTTCAGATTGCCGTAGCCCTGTTTTGCCGACGCGAGAGTGGCGAAAATTCTGCCGCCCACGCGGAAATCAGGCTGGCCCATGTGCGAACTTTCCTCGACTCCTGGGAGGCTGAGGGCAATACGCCGAAAATCGTCGATGTTCATTGGCACCTCTCTCCTGTACTACAGCACACATGACCGGCCGCGCCGCGAGGTAGAGGCTACGGGAGTCATGCCAGACGCGCAAGCTATACGCAGGTGCTCAGTAGAGGGGGCGAGACTCTCCAAGCTGATGGTCAAAAAGGGATATCTTCGTCGGAGATTTCTGGGCCGGAGGCGCCGCCTGGAGCTTCTTCAGCGGGGCTGGCATGATCGAACTCTTCGGCGCGTGTGGCGGCACCGGGAGCGGAAGCGCCAGCGCCCGCGGCCATGCTGTCGCCACGGCCGCCGAGCATGCGGAAATTGGTGGCAACAATTTCAAAGCTGGTGCGCTTCTGGCCTTCTTTATCCTGCCACTCGCGGGATTGAATGCGGCCTTCGATGAAGACGAGCGAACCCTTCTTCAGGTATTGCTGCGCGATT
>Ga0181533_1004453_pt1 | contig 14312 bp, 14 predicted proteins | sample PEATcosm2014_Bin_45_FD_119772 | JGI IMG/M metagenome (GOLD analysis project Ga0181533, IMG submission 119772) | Peatland microbial communities from MTU Mesocosm Facility, Houghton, MI, USA - PEATcosm2014_Bin11_60_metaG | ecosystem: Environmental > Terrestrial > Soil > Wetlands > Peat | place... | reverse complement strand
TCTTGCTCGGACCGTATGCAGCCTTTCTCACCATGGCCTCGATCCTGACAATTCAGGCCCTGTTCTTTGCGGACGGGGGCCTGCTTGCCCTCGGCTGTAATATCTTCAACATGGGATTTTTCCCCTGTTTCGTTGCTTTCCCCTTGATATATACAAGAATTGCCGCAAACAGCCCGGACCGGAAACGAATCCTTCCGGCTGCCATGGCCGCGTCGATTATAGGCCTTCAATTGGGGGCTTTAGGGGTTGTAACGGAGACTTTTTTCTCGGATATTTCCGCGCTGTCTTTCAAGACTTTCGTATTGTTGATGCTTCCCATACACCTGGCGATCGGCATTGTCGAGGGCTTCGTTACGGCCTCTGTTGTCAGTTTTGTAACCAAGACCCGTCCCGGAGTCCTCAAAATGACAACCGAGCCCTCAGGCAGCAAACAAATCTCGCTCAAACCCGTATTAATTACACTGGTCATTATTGCCGCCTTAACCGGCGGTTTTCTCTCATGGTTTGCTTCCACAAATCCCGACGGCCTTGAATGGTCGGTTGCCCGGAGTTCCGTGAACAAGGTATTGCAAAGCTCCGAGAGCGGGATACATGCCCTGTTGTCCGGAGTGCAGAAAAAAACAGCCGTCTTTCCAGACTATAATTTCAGGAAAGACGAGACAGAGGAGTCCGCGAAGAGTGGGAGCACACAGGGCAAACAAGACGCCTGGCCCTCGGTAAGTGCGGGGACCTCCATTTCAGGCCTTCTGGGAGGGGCGATGTCGCTTGTCCTTGCCGGCCTTATTGGCTTTGGGATAAGGACCTTCCAAAGAAGGAGAACGAATAAGTGATGAAATGGGAAGCATAGGGTCTTCATTTTTCGATATAGGCCACCTCGATGCTCTTTCGAGCAAAGACAGCCCGATCCACAGGGTCGATCCTCGCATAAAGGTATTGACCACCATCTATTTCATAGCTGTTGTCATATCGTTCAATAAATACGATCCGGCCGGACTTGCGCCCCTGGTCGTCTATCCCCTGGCCATTATGTCAATAGGGAACATTCCGTTTGCCTATATAATGAAAAAATTACTGATTGCATCTCCATTCGTTCTCTCTGTGGCACTGTTCAATCCTATACTGGACCGCAGTCCTGCCCTTGATCTGGGACTCTTTAGCGTCTCGGGAGGTTTCGTGTCGTTTGCATCCATTGTGGCCAAGTTCGTGCTGACAGTGAGCGCAGGCCTGGCATTGATTGCCTGTACGGGATTCGATTCGATTTGTTCGGCCCTGTCAAGAATGGGTGTCCCCCGAGCTTTCACAATTCAACTGCTCTTTTTGTACAGATATATCTTCGTGTTGGGCGAAGAAGCCGAACGCATGGTGCGGGCGAGGGCCCTGCGCTCATTCGGGAATAAAGGATTGGGGATGGGCGTTTACGGCAGCATGATCGGGCAGTTGCTTTTGCGGACCATGGACAGGGCGCAAAGAATACATCTCGCAATGCTGTGCAGGGGATTTGACGGAGAAATCCATCATGCCGCGTCATCAAAATTACGTTTATCAGACTTGCTGTTTCTGGCAGGGTGGAGCGGCCTGTTTACACTGTTTCGTTTATACAACTTCCCTGCGTGGCTTGGCGGAGAACTGGGAAGGCTGATATGAGCCATCATATAGTGGAGGTAAAAGAGCTTAAATTCTCTTATCCCGATGGAACACCGGCGCTAAACGGTGTGAATTTTCGCATAACTCACGGCGAATCCGTCGCGCTGGTCGGAGCAAACGGGGCTGGAAAATCAACTCTTCTTTTGCATTTAAATGGATACCTCACCCCGCAGGAAGGCTCAGTCCGGATAGGCGATATGCCAATAACAAAAAAAACACTTAAGCAAATCCGCCAAACAGTAGGGATGGTTTTTCAAGACCCGGATGACCAGCTTTTTTTGCCCAGGGTCTATGATGACGTGGCGTTCGGTCCAACGAACCTGGGCCTGCCGCCCGATGAAGTTAAACAAAGGACACTGAACGCCCTGGCGCTTGTCGGGGCTGCCCATCTCAAAGACAGGCCCCCTTACAAACTGTCCGGGGGCGAAAAAAGGGCCGTTTCAATCGCCACCGTTCTCTCGATGTCCCCAAGCATCCTGGTCATGGATGAACCCACATCCAATCTTGATCCGAAAGCCAGGCGGCAACTGATACACCTGCTTTCGGAGTTCGATCACACGAAAATCATAGCCACCCATGATATGGATATGGTTCTTGACCTGTGTTCCAGGGCGATAGTCTTGAGAGGCGGCGAGGTTGTAGCTGATGGAGCCGCGCGGGATATTCTCAACAACCGGGACCTGCTGGATGCAAGCGGCCTGGAAAAACCCCTCCGCCTGCAAGGCTGTCCTATATGCAGTATTTCAGATGCCGGATGAGTGGATTGTCACAAATATCCTGACAATCATCTTGACTCCCCCCTAAGCGGAATACCAGTCAATAACTCAGGTGCAACCGCAGGCCGTGTACCGCGACAGGACCCCTGTCCCTGTTATAGCCGGGGTTTTGAATGAACTGAAAGTCGGGACTGAGTTGAACGAACCTGCAAATCTGAATTCGGTAATATATTTCCAGGGTCTGTTCTAAACCATAGTTCAGCGCGCCGTCTCCAAGCAGCATGCCGATCCCGCCGGCCTCAAGGTAGTCCTTGTGCGAGCTTGACAGACCATTAACTCCATAGGCGACACCCAGGCGGTCGTCGGGCCTCTTCCAGCTTATCCCGCTTACCTGAGCGCCGAGGCTCGCATGGCGGTCGCATTCTACATAGGCCCAATTCTCGTGATTCCCGTCGTTCCAGCCGATGCGCCCGAAAATGCCTGTTTCCCCATCGTCAGCCAGCGGCTGTTCGAAATTCAATCCAAAACCGTATTTGGTGCCGCCGGGCTTCTCAACGAGCAGAAGATCGGGCACCGTGGAGGTGGCGCGTCCTAACGCCAGCGCTTCTTCATAGCTGCCCATCCGTCCCTTATTGAAGTACGAGAGAAAGCGGACTACCGTGCCGGCGTCATTGGGCTTCACCGTGAGTTCGAGGTTGTATCCAACTTCGTTCATGTCAAAATAATCGAATACCGCACCGTTCTGCGTATTAGGCTCCATAAAGACCCCGAAGGCCAGTCTCCATCGCGGCTGGAACAGGGATGTGACAATCCCGACGCTGTAGCCCCTGGTATCCGCGGCATAGTCCCACGCAGTATTGAACAGGAAATCATAATTAAGGAATTGTGTGCGGTTATTGTTCGCGTAACGGTTTTGGTCAAAATCGTCCGTTAAAGCCAGCCTCCCGACTTTTATTTCCCATCTGCCGACAGGCTGCTCTCCCGGAAGTTGGTCCATAGCCCGTTCAACCTTCTCGGTTTCAGAGGAAAGAGGGACAAAGTATCTGAAATAGTAACGCGCCAGATAGGGGACCTTTGGCAGGTTCGAGGATCCCGCTCTTACGACGTCGCCGTTTACATACCCGCCGAGTCCCACGCCGTTGCTGACCCCGTATCCCTGGAACAACTCGACATCGAGGTAGGCCTGCAGCCCCGGGGCCAATTGTGCACCCAAATACACTCCGTACGCATGGGTGATGTCCTGCCCTTCGCCGTTTCTAAAACTCAGGCTGTTAGCCCCCTGGTATGGACTGTGAAAGGCAGGCATGTACTGATACACGCCATTGAATTGCAGCCCCAGCAGCTTGGGCCACGCGGATTCCAACCAGGGACACTCGGCATGCTGCGGCTCGGCAGAGTCCTTCCCTGGGGCCGGACCAGCGCCTTCAGAGGGTCCGGTTTTGATTCCTGCCTGCTGGTCCGGTTGGAGCAGAACGGTTTCGGCGGATTCCAGGCGTGATTCTTCCGCCGTACAGGTGAAGGGAAACACAAGACAAACGAAAACCAGCCCAATTGCAGCACGCTTCATCATAAGACCCCCAACTTCCCCCTCGGGAAATATGAGCAAAGTCAATGAGCATCGATCAGGTCTCCTGGCTCACGTTCATCCTACTCACCGCGCCTTCCCATCACGCCTTGGGCATGACAGTGACAATTCTGCGGCTTTCGTCCCGATCACAGTCGCGGGGCGGCGGAAGACTTGCTCTTCCTTCCCTCAATCGATGCCCGATAAAAGCTCAAATGCCGGTTGCAAGGTGGTTGGCTTTGTCCTTTGGGGGAAACAAACCCCGAAAAGAATAACCCGCTGCAAATCCACCTGCTGCGCCAGCCAATAAAAACAGCAAAAGAGGCAAGTCCCCATGTTCGATGTTGATCAGGGGCTCATGTGGAGGGCGGTTTGCCTCTATAGCAAACTTCTCTACTACCGATTCATCAACCCCGGCCCATTTTGAATCGGAGGTCCGCAGGCCGATATACATGCCCAGAGCCAGTAAAATGATGAGGCCGCTTGCAAGCCAGATTTTTTTCATAAATCCTCCGACTAAACCGCAAAAATTTTCAGCAATTCGGGCCTGCGCGTCAGTATGAACCTGTAGGCGCCTACACACAGAAATCCCTCGAGAATTCCAAGCGGGACCTGGGTGGGCACGAATGCCAGAAGCACCGTAAGAAAAAATTTACCGAAGGGAGCAGTACCATGTAGAGCGGTAGCGAGTTGAAGAGAAGTGACACTATATGTGGCCCAATCTGATAGAAGACCGCAAAGGAAAGCAGCAATCCACCATCTGCCGGTCAGCCGTCTGACCAAAATGAATATGCCGTAGCCTGCAAAAGCGCCGGCGACCCCCATTGAGGCAATATTTGCGCCGAGAGTGGAAAGCCCGCCATGAGCGAGGAAAAGGGCCTGCAGCACTAACGCGACGCTGGTCACAACAACCGTGAGCAGCGGGCCGATAAAAATGGCGGCAATACCCGTACCGCAGGGATGCGAACAGGAACCCGCCGTAGGTACGGGAATCGGCATACATGAAATTATGAACACAGCCGCCCCTACCAATCCGACCATGGGCTTGAGGTGCAAATCCTGCTGCCCCCGCGTGTTCAATTCACGCAGCCCCAGAAAAAGGAACGGCGCAGACACGGCAAACCACAGTAGTGCCCACTGCACCGGCAGGATTCCCTCTGTGATGTGCATCGCGTATGCCGGAACGGCCGGCAGCACGAGCAATGACGTGAATACAAGAATTAGCGTGATGGAGCGGTGCTTGGTCTTCATCCCTGCCTCCCGTAAATTGGTGATCATCCGCATAGCCGCACTGGGGCTCCTTGCGATTCGAACCTGTCGAGGACGGCATTATAATCTGCCGTCATAAACAGAACCTGTTGCATTCCTCTGGTGAGCAGGCTCCACCATCCATGAACGGCGTCCTCCTCCGTGATTGCCACGCAGACGGCTGTGACTCCCAAAGACCGGGCTTTCCGGATCAGATCCGCCGCTGCTTGCAGAGGGACATCTTCTTTTCCTTGTGTGATATACAGAATCATGCCTTTCTTCATCGAAAACCTCCATTGTGTGAGCCGTGTGCCTGGAAGCTGTACCGCCTCCAGGCACTGGAAAGGTTTGTTAAAAAGTCGAGCACCGTAGAGTGCTGCACCGGAGCCCGGATAGGGTCGAAGGACCATTCCGCGAGTTGCGGCCTCCCGGAGTGGTTGTGGAGTGGTGTGACGCGTTGAGAAGAGGAAATCTCATGGTGCTCCAGCCAAAAAAAAATCCCTAGAGCAAAACGCCCTAAGGATTGCACCCTGTTTACTTGATCCTTATGCCGGTTTACCCGATATTTCCGCGTACGGGTTCACCAAACGGCATCAGGCAGGTCTTCTGGCTCACGGATCACCCTACTCTCCGGTCCTTCCCATCTCGAAAAGACAGTGGTTTCACCGGATTTCGTCCCCGTTTACAGCGGCGGGACCGCTCCCGATTTTAACGGGATTCCCTATTAAACTTTTCTGTACCTGATGCTAAAAAGCTATGTGGCATTCCTTGTACAATTTATTCCAAACGCTGTCAACGGCATATCTCAATGCAACAGCGCCTCGTCTTTAGTATTCGCAAGCAATTAGCTCCAACATTACGATTGTGTAAGGACGAATCGAATCGGAAGAAGGGCCCTGCAGGCAAGGGGTTTACCATCTCTTTTGGCAGGAACGAAACTCGAATCCTTAACGGCCTTGACCGCTTCCTCATCGAACCCGAACCCGGCCTTCTTCAGTACCACAATTTCAAGTGGACGGCCTTGTTCGTCGATGGTAACGCGCAGAAGAACGGTTCCCTCTTTTTCGAGCCTTTTTGCCAACGCCGGGTAACATGGCACGACTTTGTGCAGGAAACTGGGGCCGTCCGCAGATCCAAAAGTCCTCTCCAGGGAACCGTTGCCGCCTGAGCCATTGCCGGCCCCTCCGGGAGGTCCGTCGCCGGAAGAAGCCGCAGTGCCTGCGCCGGTTCCGGCGATCTTCCCCAATCCCTGCGATGGTGAATCCGGGTTGCCGGATTCTGCGGGATCGAGTTGAGCCGAGGGCTTGATTTCTTCATGCCTATCCGAAGCAGTACGGGGTTTTATAATCTTCTTCGGATGGACCGCCTCGATATTTTTCCTCTCTGGCGCCGGCAAGTCCTTCTGTTCCTGGGGTAGATGTGCGCTTGGCAGTTCCCGGCTCTGTTTCACCGCAGGTCCCAAGGGTCCTTCCAAGCCCGATCCGGCTGCATTTGCGTCACCATCCAGAGAAACGAGCTGCACTTCTATCCATTTATGGCTCTGGACTTGAGGTTTAGGTGAGTACCAAAGCAGACAGGCAAGAGCTGAGTGCAGAAAAAGCGCCAATGCCAGACTCGACCATGTCTTGCTGCCGAAAAAGACTGGGACCCGGTTGCTCCACGGCGCAGAAACAATGTCTTCCGGATCATCCGATCTGGTAAGATCTATCTCACAGTCTGCAACGTCCAGGGCTATCGAGTTAATTGCAGCCTCCTGTATAACCTCTTGTATAACCGTTTACCGCAGAGCTTGAGCAGAGAGACGAATTCCACCGCAGAGCTTCCGGCTTTAGCCGGAAGCTCTGCGGTGGACGCTTGCGTCTATCAAAACCGCATAGTCAACGCAACGCGGACAGTAAACGGCTCGACCGGGTGGAACACGTCGCCGCTTACAGCCGGACCCGTTGGCGTCAGCCGATACTGGTAATAGTAGTCTATATCGCTGGCTTTCGCATTGAGAAGATTGAAGATATCTCCCTCAATCGACCATGTCTTGTTGAACTTGTAGCTGAGGTTGTAGTAAAGCAAAGCGGTGCTGGGAGAACGCTCAGTACCGTCCTGGGTCAGATAGCGAGGTCCGAAATACCGCAGCCGCAGGCTGGTGCTCCAGCCTTTCACATCATGGATGGTGATGCCCGAGGAAATCACTACACCGGCCGCTTCGGGGACGTAATCGCCCCCCACCGGATTGCCGAGGAAATGCGCCGACGAGGCGGCAAAATCTGCGTCGATCGTCAGCCATTTGGTCGGCGTATAGTAGTTAGCCCATTCCACTCCCTTGCGGAGATCAGGGTCAGGACTGGGTACGGTCGTACCTGTATCCCCGTCGAAGATCAGTTCGGATTGCAGCCTCAGCACCCAGAACGTCAATGTGCTTTGCAGGTTCGGCACGGCAAGGGTGCGCACGCCAAACTCCCCGCCCACCGTTTGCGCTATCGGCAAGGCCCGTTGCACCGGCAGGCCCGTTGTCGGATCTTGAGTAGTGTTTACGCCCCGCGCGTCGTCGGTGTGGAAGCCCATGCCCCCGTTCAGGTAGAATTCCGTTTTTGCCCATGGGCCGAAGATCAAACTCAACTTGGGCTCGGGGGTGTACGCGAACCGATCGCCGCTGTCGGCGGGGTTGGGGCCATTGGTGGCATAGGTGAAGGTGTTGTTGTTGTCGAAATTAATGAAATCATAGCGCAAGCCGAAAACGGTGCGAAACTTTGGAAGCCATTGTATCTTGTTCTCAAAGTAGGGCGCCACGTCCGTTTCCACGATATTATCTGTACGAACTGTGGACAGCACTATCCGGTCCTGGGTGTTAAACAGGCCGTCGTGGATCACGTCGTTTCGAACGTCGAGTCCGAAGGTGTTTTCCACCGGCATACTGCACCATTGGGTAAAGTAGGTCCGGCTTGCTCTCACCCCCTGCACCCACCGGGTGTCCCTTTGCTCGAACTGGTCCCCATTGACGGGATTAACCAGGAAGTAGGTAAAGTCATTCCAGAGGCCCATGTTATAGTAATAGGCATACGCTACGACCTTGGTAGCCGAATGTTCGTCGGCTTGATGATACTCGCCCTCCAGGGTGTAGCGGTCCGTGAAACCTCCGTCGGTGGGGTTCATTGAACCAAACCGCGAAATGAGGCCTTCGGCGACTGCAAGCTCCGGGATCTGGTTGGTCGCACCCCATGTGCCGTGATAGGCCAGTGCCGACACGCTGAAGCCCTGGCTTGCATCTCCCTGGCTGTAGGTAAGCAGTCCGTTGAATTTTAGGTAACCTTCGGGCACAACCCATGGTCCGTCGGTGTGCACCACTTCCATGGCAGCGAGCAGATTGCCCTGGCCTAGCTTGGTCGAATCGGCGAACAGGGCGCGCTCGTAGTTCCAGCTTCCGATTTCCAACTTGGCAATGCCGGCAGGAAGGGTCTGAAAGTACTGAATGTTTTCCGAGCCGGCGGAGCCGAAGTCCCCCACGTTCGCGAAGTAGGGGCCTTTCTGGTAGTCTATTTTTTGTATCAGCTCGGGGATAAGGAAATTGAGGTCCGTATACCCTTCCCCATGGGCGTTCGACGGTAAATTGACGGGAACGCCGTTGACAAAGGTGGCCAGGTCGGTTCCATGGTCGAGATTGAAACCGCGGAGAAAATATTGGTTTGCCTTGCCATCGCCGCTATGTTGGGTGACGATTACTCCCGGCATGGCTTCGAGCACTTCCCCTGGACGACTTACGGGCCGCTCCTCCAACTGTTGCGCTCCTATCGTACCCTGGGTCGATGACTCAGCAATGCCCAACATGCTGTCGCTTCGTTCCTCCACCACTATCTCGGGCAATTGGGTTGTCCCCTTTCGAGACTCGCCTGTGTCCGAGGACGATCCCTGCGCCGCCGGCGCAGCGTCAGTATCGGCCCATGCCAAACCCGGCAAAGCCGAACAAAAACTCCCGATCAATGCCAAAAGCGCGACGCCTGCCCCGTATCTGCCTTTTCTCTTCCTCCGGATGAAATTCACTGCATGCTCCCCACCCCGGCCTTATCAAAAAAAAGGCCACGAACATCCTCCCCATCTTCAGACGGGCTTTAGGCGTTCGTGGCCGATTAGTTGATCAGCCGATGTATAAACTCGGGCAATTTCTACGTTATTAAGGAGCCACTCGCTCTAAGGCTGGTGCAGATCACACCTTCCTGGTGCGGTCACCAGCCGGTAGATTGCCGATAAAGTATCTCAGTTGGTGCTTCACGTCAATAGAAAACATGCCGGCGCCAAACGCAATTTGCTTGGTTCAGGCAATCGTTTAAGATCCAGTCAGGCACCGTCTCGAGGGGGGCTGACAGTCAACGAGCGTACGGCCCTCACGAATGCTGCATCGTCCTTCCTCGCAGGATATGCCCTCGAGATCTCTGCGCCACTGGAGGGACGATAATTGAACGGGATCAGGACCGTTGGATCGGATGACCAATATAGATCTAAACGGGCATAGGCCGCGCGGGAATGTAAGGGCATCATCAATTCGACGACCACTGCGGTGTCCCGTTCGTCGGGTTTGGGCAGACGCCAATCCTTATGGCCGCCAAGGCTCAAATTCCTGCAGTACTGCTGCGCCTGCTCGAATGTCACCTCATTGCCGTTATCGCTCTTCTGCCACATTAGTCTTAGCCTCGTGTCCGTAACCGTACCGTCTCCATTATCTATAAACCTTCCAGCTGAGGCGCCTGGCGGCTTTTGGGCGCATGAGAGAAGCGGCAGGATTAATGCTGTTAACATGAGAGAGAACCTTAGCGTTTTTCGCATATTGAGCACCTCCTTTTCATTTTGAGCCTTCGGGAAAAAGCTTGGCGGTAAGCCAGCCCGCTGCGTAGATCCCTCCGAGGAGGACGACATCCGTAGGGCCGACGGGCAAATCGAGTGCATATGCGACCCAGAAACCGAGAAACGCCATGGCCCCGCCGCACAGGGAGGCCAAAATTGTGAACTGGCGCATATTGCGCGCGAACATGTGCGCCGTCAGCGCGGGGATGAGCAAGAATCCGAACGCGATGAGCGGACCGACGCTGAGCACTGCCATCGAGACGGTCAGGCCGATCAGCAAATAAAGCAGCACGTCCCAGAAAACCACGTTCTTGCGAAGCGTAATTGCCATTGGCCGGTCGAAGGAGACCAGGAGCAACTCCTTGTGAAACAGTCCCAGCGTTGCAAGGACAAGCGTAAGGGTTGCTGCCGTCAGAACCAGATCGAAATTGGAGATGGTGATGACCTCCCCTTTGAGCATGTCGAGCCAGCCGATCTCGCCGTAAGGGTTTTTTGACAGCAGCAAGATACTCAACGATGCGGCCACCACATACGCAGTGCCGAGCCGGCCTTCGGGCTGGCCGCGCCCGTGTCGTTCCATAAACGCCAGCGCCAGAATCGCAGCCAGCGAAAATGTCATCGAGCCGATAAAGGCGAGCATGTGCGCGCTCTCTGAGGGATGGCTGCTCAGCTTGACTCCGAGCCACAATGGGACGGACAGAGCGATAGCAACGCCGGTCGAGGAAATCTGCGGCAGTGCAACGCCCATGAACACCAGCCGGCGCATCACGAGAAACACGCCGACGAGCGGGCAGGAAAAACCGACGAGCACGCTGGTATAAACCGAGTTGCGCAGGAGAAAATCGGGTGAGAGGATCAGTCGCAACGTTTCCATGTCAGCCTATCCCTATTCCAAAAATCTCAGCGATCCGCTCGGAATTAAGCAGTTCATCCGGGGCGCCCTGGAGCACTTTGCCCTGATGAAGCCAGAGAACTTGCTGCGCATAATGGCGAATCGCGGCAAAATCGTGAGTAACGAGCAGGACCGTGATTTGCCTTTCCTCGCGAGTCCTGGAAATAAACTCCAATACCGTATGTGTCGCCTCGGCGTCCACGCCGGCGGTCGGTTCGTCGAGCACCAGGACGTCCGGGCGCGTAGCCAGGGCGCGGGCGATAAGCACGCGTTGTTTCTGACCACTGGAGAGATCCGAAAACCGCTTGGGGGCTAGCTCTTCAGCGCCTGCCGCGTGCAGACATTCGCGCGTGAAGGCGCGCTCGGTCGATGGGACAAAGCGACACGGGCGCACGCGTCCATACGTGCCCATAAGAGCAACGTCGAACCCTGTCAGCAGATAAATCGGATCGAACTGAATGGATTGAGGGACGTAACCGAACACGAGACGAGCGCCCGTCGGTGATTGAGTAGTGTCGATCCTGCCGGCGACTGGAGGAAGCAGTCCAAGCAGGGTCTTGAGCAGGGTCGATTTGCCCGAACCGTTCGCACCGAGAATGGCAGTGAAACGGTCTCGGCCAATAGAAAGCGAAATCCCGGACAGCACCGGCTGGCCGTTGTATCCGATGCTCAGGTTATCGAGGGTTATGAGCGCATCATTCATATGTCAGTCCAATGGCCCCCGCCCGGACAAAGCACGAGCGGGGTGCATCTCCTCTCATTTGTTTATTTCCTCGCCTGTACGGCAGTGACAAAGGTCTGAATGATGTAGTCCATCATCCTGATGTATGTTTCCGTATTTGGAACGCCGCCCGGCATTATGGGCAGCGTTATCATTGTTGCCCCGGTCTGTTCGGCGATGCGCCTGGGGACCTTTTCCGGAAATTGCGGCTCACGTACGACAACAGGAACATGTTGGGCCTTCATGGAGGCGATCAATTCCTCGATATGGCGTGGAGTTGGATCGATGCCCGGTTTAAGTTCAATGGTGCCGAAGTAATCCATGCCGAAATGCTCCGCGAAATATGGCCAATGCTCGTGATAGGACACGAACTTTACGCCCTTGAGCGGCAAGCCCTCCTTCTTCCATACTGCAATCCTGGCGTCGAGCTTGGCAAGATACGCATCGCGATTGCGCGTGAATTCCGCTTTATCCTGCGGAGCGAACTCCACCAGTGCGTTGTAAATGTTCCCTATCGCCGTCTTTGCCAACACCGGGTCGAGCATGTAGTGTGGGTTGCCGTAGGGATGAACGTCGCCCTGGTAGTGATCGGTCGACTTGGGTACATCTTTGGGCACGATGCCGATTGAGGCGTCGACATAGCCGGGTCTTCCTATCTGGATGCGGGGGTTCTTGCTGGCTTCCAGCAGCGCGGGCAGGAAGGCGTGTTCACAGTCAAACCCCACCAGGATAAGCAGGTCCGCTCTGTTCATAATGGGCACGAAGCTCGGTTTCATCGGGACCCCGTGAGTATCTTCAACACCAGTGGCAAGGCTGTGAACCTCAACCAGGTCCCCGCCGACCTCCCGCGCAAAGTCCGCCAGGTCGGTCAGGGTCGTGACGACCTTGATCTTGGCGGCATGAGCCGGTGCCTGCGCCCCATATAACAACACCGCGGCGAGTGTGAAGGTCGATAAAGAAAGCATGAATTTAGGCTTCATATAAATTCCTTTCTCTTCCGGGCTAGCGTTGCTGCCAACCATGGGCGTGCGAGCCGATGATCCAGGCCCACTGCAGATAAATGGCATCGTCGGGGCGCAGGCCGGATACGGCGTTATGGTCGGTATGGGTGTATTGAAGACGCAGTTGATTCCAGTGGCTCAGGGCCCACGTAATATACGGGGAGTATGCGACAGTCTTGTCTGCGTGGTTCCAGGAGTCCTCCATACACTCGAACAGGAACCCTGCCGACCACTCCCGGCTCCATTTGTAAGTGAGATACGAATACATGCCATAGGACTCTACGGTTTGGTTGAACGGACTGAACACGGCGCCGCCCGGTGTTGGCATGACATCAAAGCTGCTGTCGCTGCGGAGCACCTCCGTACCCCAGGTGATACTCTCGAACTGATTGTTTCTCAGCGGTTTGTAGCTCAGAGTGAGGTCCACTCCCTCCAGGCTGCGCCTGGTTTGGGAGAGATTGCTGCCGGGGAATTGAGGGAGCGTGACAGGATTGCCATTGGCCAGGGCGAGCACGCCTCCGCGGTTTATAGTCTCCGGATTTAGCAGGCCTGAAATGCCGGGTTCGAGGGATAAATCGGGTGTCAGGTCAAAAGACGTGGACCCTCGGCCAAAAAAGCTCAGCCCGCCGAAGTTACGGAAATTTCCATTGCTGTTATCGTTGATATCGTTTGGGGCACTGCCAAAACCATCGCCCACGCCCATAGTCAGGCTGACGTAATGTTCGATTGGCAACAGGTAGTTTAGCTGCGCCCCATCTGTTCTCGATTCGCCGCCGATGTACTGGTCGAGCACGAGCGGACGATTTACGAAGGGCAGTTCATGATCGTGGATATACGCCAACCGGCCGAATTCGCCAAAAAACCGTCCCGCTTTCAACTCCAGATTACCCGGCAGTGAAGTCGTTTGGATTGCGGCCTCTTCGACCCCAAGACTAGATTCGCCGGTTATCGGGTCGGCAGAAGCATTGAGCACTGCATAGCCCTTTGCAAACGGATCGACCGATGCCGCTATGTTCAGCTCCACAGAGCGCTGGTTCACGTCCCACCCGCCGGGCCGGTCGCTGCCCGTAGCGTTCGATCCCTTGCTGCGATAAGAAAAAATCGTCTCACCCACGAGTCCGATGGCAGGATTGAACTCGCTCGGGAGCTTCTTCTGCTGCGCTTCGGCCACCGAGTTCACCTGTTCCTTCAACTCCTCAACCTGCTGCTGCACCTGATCGACTGAGGCCGTCTTAGCCGCCACGGCAGCCGAGGATTCAGCAGGAGGCTGTGGCTGCTGGACTTTTGCCCTCAATTTTTCGATCAACTTCCTCTGTTCGTCGATTGTTTGTTCCTGTTTTCTAACGGTCTTCTGGAGGGCTTTTAATTCCTGGATGGTTTGCTCATGTTTTTTTAGTGTCTCCTCCATGTTTTGCAGCCGCTCTTCCGTGGTCTGAGCAAACGCACAGGATGAAAATACAAATACAAAAACGAGTGAAATAATCGTTCGCATGATGGCTCCTCCCCATGGTCACCTTCTGATGAAATGTTTCCTGATTTCTCTGGTCAGGAACGTTTCGAGGGGCCTCTTGCAAAACTGCCGCGAGCCGGTATGCGGTGTTGCCGTTCACCTCGCGAGGTGCTGAGGTTAGAAAATGCATGCCTCGCCCCTTCGGCCGCTTGCGATCTCAGCGCTCAGCGAGGAGCTCATATAATG
>Ga0181533_1004452_pt1 | contig 14313 bp, 8 predicted proteins | sample PEATcosm2014_Bin_45_FD_119772 | JGI IMG/M metagenome (GOLD analysis project Ga0181533, IMG submission 119772) | Peatland microbial communities from MTU Mesocosm Facility, Houghton, MI, USA - PEATcosm2014_Bin11_60_metaG | ecosystem: Environmental > Terrestrial > Soil > Wetlands > Peat | place... | reverse complement strand
TTCGTAGTCGGAGAATTCGACTATGGTGACCGGCGCATCGGAAGGCCCCAAGGTGGGAGCGCCCTGGGTGTCCATTGTTATCATGGGCGGATGGGGCACGGGCACAAGAATGCGGACGTCGTATTTGGATTGGAGGGCATGAGTGTAATCCTTGATGAGCTGGGCTTTTTTCTCCTGTTCCAGAAAGGTCCTTATGCGCTGTCTCAGATCCGGAAGGGCTCCCTTATACTGCTGGAGCCGCTGCTGGTTTTCCTGCATGTATTTGTCGATTTCAGATTCTTCAACCTGCACCGTACCGGCAGGGGCTATTTGCTCCACGAGGTCCTCGATCGTTTTTTCCTGCTGTTTTGCTTCCTTATCGAGAATCATTTCAATTATCAACTGGTCCAGCTTTTCCTTCTTCATGCGGTAGATGTTTTTGCGGGTCTCCATGAGTTTTGCGCCAAGGAGCACATCGAGCCTCTGGTTAGTAATGACCTCATCGCCCACTTTGGCTGCAATCCCGGAATCATCGGCGTCCGGAGCGTCCACAGCGGGGTGGGCCGCACTCTTTGCCACGAAATGTGAGAGATCGTTCTCGAAAGGGACCCAGAAGAAGAAGCCCACGAAGAAAAGGAGGGCCAGGGTCGTTTGCTGCCAAAAAAGCTCTTTCCTAAAGGTAGCCACAAGCAGCATGGCGATGACGGCGACATTAGCGATGCAAAATACACAGGGCGCTTTGAGTTGAATCATGAGCAGGATGAGAAGAGCTTCCACTCCGGCAGCGGGGCCGGCGATCCATGTGGCCATCTCGTGCCTGAACAGGGCCAACATGGCTGCGACTGAATAAAACACGGCGCCCAACAGCCACAAAGGCATACGGAGAAAATGAATTTCGACTGTATCTCTGCATGCGTTCGAGCAAAGAGATTTAAGAAATGGGATACTCTCCTGAAATCCGCTCATCAGGGAAATGAGCAGCCCGGCCAGGGCAATGAGCAGCAAGAGGATGCTTGTTTTACTGCGATCCGGAAGCAGAGGTATTTCCAGTTTGTCCGGTCTATTTTCTAGTATTCGGGTTTCCTGGGAGGACATAAATTCACGGTCTCCGTCAGTTATGAGAAAAGCCCCTTTTTCTTTGGTGGTTCCAGTTCTTTGAGGTCCTCATTAATCTCTTCAATTTTCGAGGGCGAGTCTGTGATAAGGGATTTTGCCTTTTTAAAGTGCGAGATAGCGAGTTCCTTGTTGTCTTTGTGAAAGTAATAGCGGCCGAGATGGAAGTGGGCCGGCCCCAGCTTGTCGGCCTGCCCCAGGATCACCCCAAGCTGATAGTCCACCTCGGGGAACATAGGCGCAAGTTCTTCTATTCGCATCAAATGTTCAAGGGCTTCATCTTTTTTCCCCATATCCATCAACACCAGGGCCAGCCTGAAGTCGGCAATTGAGGCGGAAGGGTCGATCATCAGGGCTGACTCCAGGGTGTTTTGCGCCTCCTGCAGTTTGCCTACCCTGTGGTAAGCTTCTCCCAGCGTGCTCAGAACAAAAGGACTGTACGGCATGAGGCGAGCGGCTTGTCTAAGCTGCTCGACTGCTTCGGACCACTTATTTTGCCTCAGGTAGAGACGCCCCAGCCCGAATACAGCAGCATTGTCACCTTTCTTTATCTCCGCCTGGAAACGGTCAAAAGCTTTTGTCTGCTCGGTATAGTCCGCTATCAGGGTTGCCTGCATGACTTTGAAATCCCCGCTCGCGGGTTCCACCGCTTTTCGGGATGAGGCCTTCTGTTTTTTGACCATCTCAGTCAGGTACTGTACACGTTCACCAAGGGCCGGATGGGTGGCGAGATAACTGGGGATCCTGGAATTTTGGAGCCACGTGCACCCCAGCAGCTTCTGCATCATAGAGGGCATGTCGGCAGGATCATAGCCTGCCCCGCAAAGAAACCTGAACCCGAACTGATCGGCTTCCATTTCATGCTCCCGGCTGTACTGTAAGGCAGCGGTCTGGGAAGCAGCCATGCCTCCGGCCGCCAGCCCCGGGGCTCCCAGAAGAATCCCGGCAACCACGCCGGCTATCATTCCAACGCTCGCAATCTTCGCCTCGTCTATAGATCTCTGAAGGTGCCGCGCCTGTATATGCGCCAGTTCGTGGGACAGAATACTTGCCAGTTCGCCTTCGGAGGACATCATTTCAATCAATCCACGGTAAATGAATATAAAGCCGCCGGGAACCGCGAAGGCATTGGGAACCGTTTCATCGACCACGAAGAACTGGAACTGGTAAGTGGTTATGCCAACTTCTTTGGCGACGCGGTTACCAACGTTCCTGACATAGGTGAGCACTTCGCCGTCTTCCACAAGGGGCATCGACTTACGGATCATCCCAACGAACTTTTTACCCAAATCTTTTTCTTCGCTCAGGGTAATTGCGCTCACTTCGCCGCGCGGGCAGAGGATTACGAGGATGAAAACAAACAAAGTGAGGGCGATCAGTCCCTTTTTTAATTTCCTTCCAGAAAGCGCTGTAGAAAACATAAAAGTAAACCTTTATCAATTTTTTTCTGGCATGTTTTCGTTCGGCCCTTGCTCCCACTCGACTCTGGGCGCCTCGGACCACAGGCTTTCCAGGTCGTAAAAGCAACGCACCGGTTCGTAAAAGACGTGGATGATTACATCACCATAATCCATCAGGACCCAGTGGCCTTCTCGTTTTCCCTCGGTCCCGAGTGGTTTGATTCCCATGGTTTTGAGTTCGGTTTCAATGTTTTCGGCGATCCCCTGGACTTGCCTTCCGGATTTTCCGCTGCAAATGATAAAATAGTCAGCAAAGGAGGAAAAGCGGGAGACATCCAGAAGAACCAGATTGAGGGCTTTGAAACGCAACGCCTCGCCGGCGCACAGGATGGCTTTTTCCTTGCTGCTCATCTCTATTCGGAGATCTTTTCCCTTCTGTTCAGCTCCGGAGATACCCAGATCAGGCATCATTGTTCCTTGCACGTTCGGAATACGGCCTGCTGACGGCCTTTGGGTATAACCCATTTTGCGCAATATAACTCCATACATTGTCGGGGACCAGATATCGCACGGATCGCCCTTCGGCGGCAAGCTCCCTGATCCTGGTCGACGAGATATCCATCCTGGTATTTCGTAGGCTGTAGACCGAACGGAGCACCGGATGCCGGAGTTCTCGATTTTCAGGGACGATCCTATACAAGTCGGATACCCTATTGGACACAAATTGCAATATTTCATTTTCACAGCACTCGGGTCTGCAGAGCACGACAATGCCCGCCAGCCGAAAAATTTCCTTGAACTCATACCAGGTATCCATCTCAAAGAAAGCGTCGCACCCGACGAGGAAGAAAAGCTCGGCCCCGGGGTTTTCCCTGCTCAGGTGTTTGAGCGAATGCACTGTATATGATTTTCCGGGCATTCGCTGCTCGAGGTCCGAAAGCCTGAAGCGCGAATTGCCGTCAAGGGCAAGCTGGAGCATACGCCAGCGGCTTTGGAAGGAGAGAATTTTCCAGCCCGGTTTGTGGGGAGCAACAGCGACCGGCACAAAAAGCATCTCATCGAGTCCAAGTATATCCAGGGCTTCTTCGGCTGCCCTCAAATGGCCCAGATGAACGGGATCGAAAGTCCCTCCAAATATGCCCAACCGCAGTGGCATTGGCTCTGCTCCATATCAGCCGCGCAACTGGCCGTTGCCGAAGGCAATGAATTTGGTTGTCGTAAGTTCCTCGACACCCATAGGGCCGAAAGCATGGAGCCGCGAAGTGGAGATGCCGATCTCGGCCCCAAGGCCAAGCTGAAAGCCGTCATTGAATCGTGTCGAAGCATTTACCAGGACAAGGGAAGACTGTACCTGCCGGACAAACCGGTGCGCCCGTTCGAAGTTTTCCGTAACAATGGCCTCGGTATGTTGAGAGCCATATCTGGTGATGTGGAGGATAGCTTCGTCCATGTCCGGCACTACGCGCACCGCGAGAACGAGATCGAGGTACTCGGCGTACCAGTCCTCCTCGGTTGCTGCGGCGCAGTTGGGTACAAGCGCCCTGGTCCTTTCGCAGCCGCGCAGCTCAACGCCATTACGCCGAAATTCTTCGGCCATTGCGGGCAGGAAACTTTCTGCAACCGCCTCGTGAACCAACAGTGTCTCCATTGCATTGCAAGTGGCCGGCCGCTGCACTTTTGCGTTGAGGCATATATTTCGGGCCATCTCCAGGTCCGCCCCGGAATCCACGTAGACATGGCAGACTCCCTTGTAATGTTTTAAGACGGGCATCCTCGCGTGTTTGGCTACAAAGCGAATGAGATCTTCTCCGCCGCGCGGGATCATGACATCCACATATTCATCGAGGCCGAGCAGATCGAGCACTGCCTGCCGGTCGGTGGTTTCGACAAACTGGACAGCGTCTTGGGGGAGCCCGGCTTGCTCGAGCGACTCCCTTAAAATCCCTGCAAGGCGGATGTTGGAGTGGAAAGCCTCGGAGCCCCCACGCAGGATTACAGCGTTTCCGGCCTTGATGCACAGCGCAGCCGCATCCACCGTGACGTTCGGGCGTGACTCGTAGACGATTCCGATCACGCCCAGAGGAATGCGCATCCTGCCGACCCGGAGACCGTTGGGCCGGGTCCACATCCGGGTGATCTCGCCAACCGGATCGGGCAGCATCGAGACCTCTTTGAGCCCCTCGATCATTTCCTCGAGGACTTTTTCGCTTACAATGAGCCGGTCTATTTTTGCCTTTCCAAGCCCGTTGCGCTCGGCCTGTTCGACGTCTTTGCGATTGGCGGCGCAGATGGAGTCTCGCTCGAGTTCCAGGGCCGAAGCCATCTTATCGAGAGATTCCCGTTTCTGATTGCTGTTTGCCATTGCCATGAGATGAGAGGCTTCGCGGGCTTTTTTCCCCATCTCCAAGATTTGGTCCCGCATAAATTCCTCCGGTTTCGATTTAAAACTCTTTAGAGGGTCTCACTTGTGAGAACGAAATTGTCCCGGTGAATCACTTCATCGGAATGCTTGTAGCCGATAAGTTTTTCGATTTCCTCGCTGTGGCGGCCTTTTATGTTTTCGATCTCGGTCGATTTATAATTGGTGAGCCCTATGCCTATCACATTTCCGTCCTTGTCGATGCACCGCACCGGGGCGCCGACTCCGAACACGCCCCTTACTTCCCTTACGCCGATGGGGAGAAGAGAGCGGCCCCGCTTAATCAGGGCCGTTACAGCCCCATCGTCCAGGGTAAGCTCACCGGCGGGTTTGGGCAAAGTAGCAAGCCAGACTTTCTTGCCGGAGTAAGCACGTTCCCTGGGCACAAACATCGTGCCCAGTTGTTCACCGTCAAAAAGGCGCAGGAGAACATCTCTTTGCTTTCCCGCAGCGATTATCATCGCAATGCCCAAAGCAAGGCATTTGCGGGCAGCATTCACTTTGCTCAGCATTCCGCCCGTACCGGCCGAACCCGGCTCCGGAGCGGCGCAGGCCAGGATTTTGGCGTCCACCCGGTGAACCAGTGGAATCAGTTTGGCGGAATCATGAACCCGGGGGTTGCGGTCGTAGAGTCCATCAGTGTCGGTGAGGTTTATAACCAGGTCCGCCCCGACAAGGCCGGCGATAAGCGCCGAAAGGTGGTCGTTATCTCCGAACTTGATCTCTTCTACGACGACGGTGTCGTTTTCGTTGATAATTGGCATGATTCCCCAGGAGAGGAGCGTCTCGAGCGTGTTGCGCGCATTGAGATAACGGTGGCGGTGAGCGAGGTCCTCACTGGTGAGGAGCACCTGGGCCACAAGCAGATCGTACTTGTCGAAGGCGACCTCCCAGGCTTCCATCAGCGCCCCCTGGCCAACGGCCGCAGCCGCCTGCTTGTGCGGAATAGTCCGCGGGCGCTCTGTGAGACCCATTCTGTGCATGCCGGATATGACCGCGCCGGAGGATACGACGAGGATGTCCATGCGGACGCTGCGTTCACGAAGTTCCGCGATCTGATCGCTAAGCCGGTGAATCATGGCCCGGTCGAGCCCTTTAGGCCCCGTGACAACGGCGCTGCCTACCTTAATGAGAACACGCCGGCATCGGCCGAATACTTCCGCTCGCTCCTGAGAGTCGTACATAAGCTGGATCGGTTCCCCGATTGAATGTCGGAAAATTTCAAGCCGTTTAGGTGTCAAATTCCAAAGTCAATAATCATATTCCCAAAACCTGCTTTTTACAATGAGTTCAAGGAAATGAAGTCAAGGAAATTAAAAAGAAGCTCGAAAAAAGGTCAACTCGGAGAAATATCTGGAAATCTGAGGCGAGCCGGAGAAAAACCACGGACTAAATTTCCAATGCGTAGTTTTTCTCCTTGAAGAGCTTCAAACACGCATCAACCACGTCAGTGTCAAAAAGAACGTCTCGATTGATATAGATTTCCTCCAGCGATTGGTCCAAGCCGAGGGCGGGCCTGTACGGACGGTGGGAGGCCATCGCCTCTACAACATCGGCCACAGTTAGGATTCGCGCCTCCAGGAGGATGTTCTGCCCCCTGAGACCTTGCGGATATCCCGAGCCGTTCATCTTTTCGTGATGCTGGAGCACGATCTCAGCGATTGGCCATGGAAATTCTATTGTTTTCAAAATATGGTGGCCGGCCGCGGGGTGGAATTTGATCATCCCGAATTCAAAATCAGTTAATCGGCTCGGTTTGCTGAGAATCTCCGCAGGGATCTGGATTTTGCCAAGATCATGGATAAGCCCGGCCATTCGGATTCCCTCGATCCGATCCCCGTCAAGCCCCATTTCTTTGGCTATGGCGCACGCCAAACCGGCAACGCGGCGTTGATGGCCGGCCGTATAAGGATCTCTCATTTCAAGGGTCAGCGCCATTGCCCTAACGATTCCCTCCATGGTCCTTCGCAAGTGCGTGAAACTACGCGTTAATTGCCTATTGACCTGCTGGAGCTCCCAGAGTAGATTTTTTTCTCTTTCGATTCGCTCGAATTTGGCCTTTATTTCGCCCATTTCGAACGGTTTGCAAATGTAATCCGTTGCCCCGGCTTGAATGACATCGCTGTAAGAGTATTCTGAGGCAAAACTCGTCATCATGATGAAATCCAGATGGGGATAGATTTCTTTGGCTTCCTTCATCAATTGCACGCCGTCTTTTTCCCTCATTCGTATATCGGAAAGGACGAGATCGAAATGCTGCTTTTTCAAAATCTCCAGGGCTTCGGGGGCGCTTGCCGCAACTTCAGATCCGTAGCCCATTTTCAAGAGAAATTGTTGTGTAATTGTCCGGAAACCCACTTCATCGTCTACAACCAGGATCTGCTTTATATGCGGCTCAGCCATCTACTTTCTCCCCTCTCGATCCAGCACACGTCTGATAATTCTGCCCACCTCACGTATCACAAGGGGTTTCATCATCACCTCTTGAATGCCGGCTGCTCTCATATTTTGCTCCGTCACAAGCTCACTGTAACCGGTGCACAGGATTACCGGGATGTTGGGGCGGATTTGTCTCAGCTCGCCGGCAAGCTCCATTCCGGTCATTTGCGGCATGGTTTGGTCGGTGACAACCAGGTCAAACTTGTCAGGCGCCGCGCGGAACGTCTCAAGGGCGTCCACGGAGTTGGCCGTGGAAAAAACCGTATACCCGAACAGTTCCAGGGCCTGTTTTCCCAACCGGGCCAGTTCCTGCTCATCATCTACGAAAAGGATACTCTCTTTGCCCATGGGTATTCCCACCGGGCCGATGGCGGGTTGGATCTCCACCTCTTTTGCACCGACAGGAAAGAAGACGCAGAAGGTCGAGCCCGCTACCGGTTGGCTGACAACAGTGACTGCTCCCTCATGGCTCCGGACAATGCCATGGACCACGGAGAGCCCCAGGCCGGTGCCTTCCCCGACCCCTTTTGTGGTGAAGTAAGGCTCGAAGATTCTTTCCATCACCTTATCGTCCATGCCGCAACCCGTGTCGCTCACACATATCCGCACGTATGACCCCGGGAGCAGTTCCGGCGGGAGGGCCGAATCGTAGGGGCCGAAATGGACATTGGACATGCTCACATCAAGGATGCCCCCTTTTTCGCGCATGGCATGGCCCGCATTGGTGCAAAGGTTCATGAGGACCTGATGAATCTGGGTCGCATCGGCTGAAATAAGGTCTCCACCATCGGTTGCGAGATCGATCCTCTGGCGAATCTCGATAGTCGAAGGCAAAGCAGCGCGTAGCAGCTTAAGCACCTCTTTTAAAAGGATCCCGAGCTGCAGGGGCCCTCGTTCTTGTTCATGCTTGCGGCTGAAAGCCAGTATCCGCTGTACGAGGTCCTTTGCCCTTAAGGCCGCTTTGCGGATTTCTTCCACACGGTCCCGGCTTTCGTCTCTTCCAGCAGATTCAAGAAGTTCAAGCTCCGCATACCCGAGGATAATTCCCAAAATGTTATTGAAGTCGTGGGCGATCCCTCCGGCTAACGTCCCGATCGCCTCGATTTTCTGAGCATGCCGGAACTGCTTTTCAATTTCCACTTCATGGGTCACGTCCCTCAGGGTCAGAATCGTGCAGTCAGGGACGCCATCCTCTTTTTTTAAAAGAGAGTAAAGCATATCAACCCATACTGTCCGGCCATCAGGGCCTACATGCTCACGAAGGCAGCCGCGCGGGTCGCCACTTCCCAAAACGGTTTCCAACTGGCACTCTACTCCGCGCGTGCTGCAAGGTTCGCTGTAACCATGCAGGACATTGAAACAGTAACGGCCAAGGAGTTCTTCACGCTTTTGCCCCACGACGCACAGAAAATCCTTGTTGGCGTCGAGTATCTTATGGCTGCGGTCAATAACCAGTATGTCTTCATGGAGGTTAACCAGCAGCGAGCGAAAATAATGCTCTCTCTCCCGCAGCGCCTGCTCGGCTGCCTTACGCCGAGAAATATCCCGGCAGACGCAAAAAACCAGTTTTTGTCCAGCCAATTCAACACCATTGTGACTGATCTCAACATCATAGATCGTGCCGTCCTTACGGCGATGGCGCGTCTCGAAAACAGCGCCCTCGGCATCGGCAAGCCGCATTCGCTCCAGCAGGTCCTCCTGTGTCCAATTATCATCCCAATCCCATACGTGGAGCTCACTGATTTCTTCGGCGGAATATCCGAGCATCTCGGCATATCGTTGATTCGCCTCGTAAACCTTGCCGTTCTGGTCAAGGACAACGATTCCGTCTCTGGACTGCTCAAACAGGATGCGCCGCCGGATCGCCTCTTCCGCCAGCGCCTGCTCCGTCTGCTTGCGCTCGGTAATGTCGAGAATCACGCCGATCAGCCCGAGGACACGGCCATCGGCGTCCGTGAATGTGGCCTTATGGAAGGCTACGTCATGCAAGGCTCCACAGGCGTCTTTAACCTGCGAGTCGTAAATTTGTGTACCTGGGTTCTGCAGAAGTTCGGCGTCCTTCGCATGATATACCTCCGCCAGTTCCCGCGGGCTGATGTCGAACGCGCTCTTGCCAATCAGTTGATCGCGCGTCTTGCCGAAAAACTCCTCAAAAGCCCTGTTGAATCCGAGATACCCTCCCTGGATGTCCTTGTAGAAGACCGGCGCCGGGATAGCGTTGAGGAGTGTTGCCAGAAAGGCCTTGTTTTCCCTCAGCAAATCCTCCGTCCGCTTGCGCTCGGTAATGTCCACCACGGTACCTTCATAATAGGTCATGCCACGGCCATCATCGAACTTCTTGCCTGCGTTGATCGTAATCCAGATTTTGGCGCCGTCCCGGCGGCGAAACTGCACTTCAAATCCGGCCACACCTCCTTGTTCGTCCAATTGGCGCTTGAATTCGGCTCGGTGCTCCGGGTCGGCGTAGAGTTGGCTTGCTATGTCCGCCACTCCCGCGATTAACTCCTCCGGGGACCCGTAACCGCATATGCGCGCAAGGGAAGGGTTGGCCAGGATGAATCGCCCGTCTTCCGTGGTCTGAAACATACCTTCGGCGGCATTTTCGAAAATAGAGCGGTAACGTTGTTCCGCCGACTGCAAATGTGTAAACAGCATTGCGCCCTGGAGTGCCGCTGCGGCGGTGCTGACAAGGATATTCAAGCCCTTTACCTGCCCCAGCGTGAAGGTGTGGCGTCTTGTGGCATTGGCGTTCAGGACCCCGATAAGCTTGCCTCCCGCAAGCATCGGCATCGAAATGGCGGAGACGATGTCAGTGCGAGGGTGAATGGGGGCAAAGCGCGGATCGTTGACCTCGCCATCCAGCCTGACCGGTTCGTGGCGCCGGGCCACCCACCCGGCGATTCCCTTACCGAAGGGGACACGTTTGCCCAGGAGTTCATCGCGCCGCTTGCCCAGCGCAGCGGCCACATAGAGCTCATCGCCATCGTCCGTGGGCAGCATGAGGGATACCTCGTCGGCATCCAATTGCTTGAGCGCGGCGTCAGCGGCCTTATGCACAAGGGTGTCGAGTTCCAGGGAATACGCTATGGTCTGGCCCAGCTCGAAAACAGCCAGAGTCTCCCGCAACTGCACGTTCTCCATCCTGAGCCTGCGCACCTCCGCCGCGCGAGCCAGCACCGGCAGAAGGGCATGCAGTTTGAACGGCTTGAGGACATAATCGAGCGCCCCGATCTTCATGGCTTCCACGGCCGTTTTCACCGTCCCCTGACCGGTCATGAGGATGCCGGCCAGATGTGGGTCGATTTCGAGCGCCGCCCGCAGCACCGCGACCCCGTCCATGTCCGGCATCATCAAATCTGTCAGGAGCAGTTCAAAATTCCGGGTTTCGAGCGCCTTCAGGGCATCCTTGCCCGACGTGAAGGCGGCCGTCTCGTAACCCTGCGCCGTAAGGGAGGAGCACAAGGCGTTGGCCAACTCGACTTCATCGTCCACGATGAGCACGCGGCCCAGCTTCTGCTTTGTCATGTCAATCGTCCCCGTTCAGGATCGTTCCGTTCACCATGCTTTGCCTGGATAGCACGACGCGAACAGTTGTCCCCTTGCCGAGTTCGCTGGCGATCTTCAACTTTCCGCCATGCTCTTTTGCTATGCGCCGGCACAATGGCAGTCCCAGCCCCGTTCCCTTGCCGTCGGGCTTCGTTGTAAAAAAGGGCTCGAAGACCCTTGGCAAGTCCTCCGGCGCAATGCCGACACCGGTGTCGATGATTTCGACCGTCACGTTGTCAGCGGCGCTCACACGGATGGTCAGCGTACCGCCCTGAGGCATGGCGTCGCCGGCGTTGGTGATAAGGTTAAGGAAAAGCTGGCGCAAGTGCTGGCGGTCGGCCTGGATGATCGGCGGCTCATCTGCGAATTCGCGCACGACCGCAATGCGGAGCTTGCGAAGGTGGTAATGAATAAGCTCCAGGGTTTTATTTATTTCCTCGCGCACGTCGATGGTGGAAATCTGCTGGTGGCTCCGGCGGCTGAACTGCAGCAGGTTGGCCACAAGGTTGGCCATCCGGTCGACCTCCTCCTCGACGACCTTGAGTACCTGGCGCCGGGGCTCGTCCGGACCGGTCTGGCCCAGCATCGACTCGACGTGCAGGCTCACGGTAGCCAGAGGGTTGTTGAGTTCGTGGGCGATGCTCGCAGCAAGCTCGCCCATCGTGGCTAACTTTGCCGACTGCCAAAGCTGCCTGGACATGGTGCGGAGTTCTTCGTTCTTTGCCCGTAGCGCATCTTCCGCCTGCTTTCGCTCGGTAATGTCGAGACCGTAAATGTTGGTGTAGCCTTCAGCATCGAATGGGGTGAGCACTACGGAAAAAAGTCTTCTGCCGAGATCCATTTCGTATTGCGTGGACCGCTTTTCCGTCATGGTCTGTCCGATCAACACGAGTAAAGCATCCGGCGCCGGTCTGCCGACCTCGCACGCCCAGCCTGGCAGTGCGGCCGCCGCGGGATTACGGTAAAGCACGCTTCCGTCGCCCGACACTCGCACCACAGGGCTGGGGTTTTCCTCGGGGAATCTTCCCAGCCACTCCGCCCGATCGAGCGCCACGCGAAGCGCTTCCTCGGCACGATGTTTAGGAAGCGCCCCGGCAAGATATCCAGCCTCCCTCTCCCATAACGAAATGACCTCCGGCGAAAACATTCCCTTGCGCCGGTCGTTCAATTGAATCAGGCCCAGGCACTCCGGCCCCACGTACAACGGGATCAGGGCCACCGATTCGTATCCCTCGCCGTTACAGCCATTGCGCATCCGTGTCTGCCGGTCGGCGTCGCCGGTGGTAGCCAAAAGCAGGGTTGTGCTGTTGGTCCAAAAACTTCCTGCCGGCGAGAAAAAAGGCATGGATGGATCAACCCGCCCACAGATTACGTTTCCACACATGCATTCGATATAAGGATCGCCGCTGCTGTCACGAATGATGTCACCGGCTGCATCCCGGGCGCAAAGAGAATTTTCCAGCTCAACGAACTCCCGTGGAAAGCCTCTCGCTTCATGGTAGGGATAATCGTCCCCTTCTTGCAGTCGGATGCCGACGGCCTCGCAACCTGACTGTTGCTGGAAGAACTTGGCGGCGGCATGGGCCAGGTCTGCTGTCCCGATGCTTTGGTTCGCAAACCTCAGAAGCTCGATTGTTGCCTCGCGCTCTTGCTCGGCGCGCTTGCGCTCGGTAACGTCGCGCACTACCGATACCGCGCCGATGATATTGCCTCCGGCATCGCGCACCGGAGATGAGTTGACCTGGCGGTATCGCAGTTCGCCGCTGCCAGGAGTGCGGACAATCTCATCCTCGCCGTGGACAACCTCTCCCGCGAGAGATCGAAGCGGCGGCATCTCTTGGACCGGCCGCGGGCTGCCGTCCCCGCGATATACTTCGAGGCTCGCGGCTAGTTTCTCAACCTCGGTCTCAGCCTCGACGCCGGGACCAAACTCACGAACCGCCGACGAATTCACAAGAGTGAACTTCCTATTTGTGTCCGCAAACCAGATTTCATCGGTTGTGCCGTTGACCAGCGCCAACAGCCGCTCCTTCTCCGCCTGAACCTTGGCCGCCAATACCAGGGCTTCCTCCTCGGCCTTCTTGCGTTCGGTGACATCCCGCACCACACTGATCAGAACCTCTGCGCCGTCGATAACCGCGCTTCGCGAGCCGACCTCCACGGGGAAGGCGCCGCCGTCGCGGCGCCGGTGGACGCTCTCAAAGAGGACGCCCTGCGAGTCTGCCTCGGCAATCTCATCTGCGGTCAGTTCTTTTGCCCCCGGCGCACGCAGATCCTGGATCGTCAGCTTCAGCAACTCATCGCGTTCATAGCCGTACGCCGCGCAAGCGGCGGCGTTGGCCTCCAGAATGCGGCCGTCATTACGCCGCCTGAACAGTATGATGTCCCGACTGTAGGCGGCCAACAGCTCGTACTTACACAGCGCCTCAGCTTCCTTTGCCCGTACTTGAGCACGATGTATCACCGCCGGGAGATAGGAGACAATCGTGCAGCTCGTGGAAAACACAATCAGGCTCAGCAAATCGGCAGGTTCGGAGATGCTGAGGGACCCAACCGGCTCAAGCACGAGAAGCGAAGCCAAAATGGCGGAAAGGACCGTCGCCAGTATGCCGGCGGAAAATCCACCGATGAGAGCAGCGGTCATCACAGCGGGATAGAATGTCACGAAAGGAGCGCGTGTCCCAAAAGTCCCCCAAAAAACCACCCGCACAGCAGCAGCGGCAAGAACGATGAGTATGGCCGCGAGATAGGACAGCAACGCCGAACGAGACATTCTATCCCACACCGTATGTGTGCTCCTTTCTGTATGGCGGCAATTGAACCGGAGTCGCAGCCGGCGCGTTGTATGGTGAATACGCCGCCTGAGTGAGCCTTTTGTTATGAACTCCCCCGGTTATTCCAAATCAAAATCCCGTTAGCCAATCCCGTTAGCTCCAGTGGTTTCCAAGGAGAGGACAGCCCTCACGAACGCCCTGCCGCCTTCTTTTGTAATATACGCCCCCAGACCACCGGCACAGGGACTTTTGGGTAAAAAAGTTCTACTCCAGGTGATCACAGTGAGAACAACTCCTTGGAAAGATGAGCCAAAATAATCTTTAGCTCCTCACTCACAAAGCGTTTCAACACGGAATAGAAGACTGCCGGTTTCCTGACCTCAGGTTAAATCTTTCCTGTCTTTATCGCTGCAGGGCGTCCACAGCCGTTGCGGATTTGTCGCCATGGCGGCCCCAGCACTCGATCATTTGCGCGATCCGAGATGCGAAACAACAGCGCGGGTATGCTGGTTTGCCAACCTGACTGATTTGGGGCCGGCTCTCCCGGGAATTACTCCAAATCCGCCCCGCAGAATACTGCCTCGACCCCATTTACAGCCGGAATGCGTTGTACTATTCGGAGAATGCCTTAAACGGCAATGAA
>Ga0181533_1004443_pt1 | contig 14331 bp, 14 predicted proteins | sample PEATcosm2014_Bin_45_FD_119772 | JGI IMG/M metagenome (GOLD analysis project Ga0181533, IMG submission 119772) | Peatland microbial communities from MTU Mesocosm Facility, Houghton, MI, USA - PEATcosm2014_Bin11_60_metaG | ecosystem: Environmental > Terrestrial > Soil > Wetlands > Peat | place... | reverse complement strand
CTATTGCCAGCACCCCTCCTGCCACCACACCTGCCGCGAAATGCCGGGAAAACAGCAGCCACCCGGCAATGGCCAGCAAAGCCAGCAGGACCCAACTACCGACATTAAGAACAGTAATGATGTTTTCATCATTTATCTTTACTGTTCTCATCTTTTTTTATTACTCGTTTTGTAATTATATAAAGGTTGCGAAATCCGGCGATAATGCCGAATAACAGAAAAATAAAAAAGAACCAGTGGTTCGTTCCAAACAACTTGTCCAGCTGCAGTCCGATGAAAACCCCGATGATAATGGCCAGAACAAAGGATATCCCCATGCTCGAGACCACACCGAGGGTCCTTAATAAATCATTTTTGTTTTTATCCATCAGACATACTAAACCTGGAGCCGAATGTTCAATCTATAAAAATCCTTTAATCAAGTATCATAAATGCCGTAATAATGTCAATCAAATTTTTGCCTTATTAAACTAATCTTCTGCTGGTATTTTCCCATCTTTGCCAAAGGGAGATTTGATTGATTTCTACAGCGCATTGAAAGCCTTGCGCGCCGCGGTGATAGTCTTTTCCAGGTCGTCATCCATATGGGCGATGGAGACAAAGCCGGTCTCAAATTGGGAAGGGGCCAGATAAATCCCTTCTTCCAGCATGGCCCGGAAATATCGGGCAAAAGCCCCGGTGTCGCAGGCGGCGGCGGTTGTCCAGTCATAGACCTCGTTCTTGGTGAAAAAAGCGCAGAACATGCTCCCCACCCGGGTCGAGTAAACTGGATAACCTGCATCTTTCGCCGCCTGCGCAATGCCGGCAGACAGTGCGGCGCTCTTCTCCTCCAGCTCCCGGTAGAAGCCGTCCCGCTTGAGAAGCTTCAGCGTTTCAATGCCGGCGGTCATGGCCAGGGGATTGCCGGAGAGGGTCCCCGCCTGGTAGACCCCACCTGTGGGGGAGAGGATCTGCATAATTTCTTTTCTGCCACCGAAAGCGCCAACCGGCAAACCGCCGCCGATGATTTTGCCGAGGGTGGTCATGTCCGGGGTAACACCGTAGAGTTCCTGGGCGCCGCCGTAGGCGACGCGGAAACCGGTCATCACCTCATCGAAGATGAGGACGATCCCCTCCTCAGTGCAGAGGGTGCGCAATCCCTCCAGAAACCCGTCACGCGGGGGGATGGTGCCCATGTTGCCGGCAATCGGCTCGACGATGATGCAGGCGATATCACCCTTATTTTGAGCGATGAGGTCCTTGACTGATGCCAGGCTGTTATAGTCGGCGGTCAGTGTGTGTTTTGCGAAATCGCCGGGGACGCCGGGAGAATCTGGCACACCGAAGGTGGCGGCACCGGAGCCGGCCTTCACCAGCAGCGAATCGGCGTGGCCGTGATAACAGCCGGAAAATTTCAGTATCTTGTCCCGGCCAGTAAAACCGCGCGCCAGGCGGATCGCGCTCATGGTCGCCTCGGTGCCGGAACTGACCATGCGGACCATCTCTACAGACGGGACAGCGGCGACCACCATCTCTGCAAGAATCACCTCCAGTTCAGTCGGGGCGCCGAAACTGCTGCCGTTATCCACGGCGGCCTTGACAGCGGCGGCGACAGCAGGATGGCAATGGCCGAGGATCATCGGACCCCATGAACCTACGTAATCGATGAATTCATTATCGTCCACATCGTAAATTTTACAACCGGACGCTTTTTTTATGAACAAAGGGTCGGACCCGACCGATTTGAAGGCGCGAACAGGACTATTTACACCGCCGGGGATATATTTTTGTGCATTCTGAAATAATTGCATGGAACGGCTCTTTTTCATTGTATCAACTCCTCGTATCGGTATGAATATTTATCCAATAAATCAATTAGTTACTACCATATAACAGGAAGCTGTGTCAAGGAATATATGACCAAAGGATGAAGGATGAAGACTGAAGAAGAGATGTTCCCCCCCCAGCCACTTGTCTGAAGCCATTGACCCGGCACTTCAAAGACTCTCCAGGTAAAACCGATCGCGGGTTGCTCATCGGCCAGGTTATGATACATTTTTATTGACAATGCCGGGGAAATGAAATAATTTTTGCGCACTGTATACAGTATACACATAAAAAACCCTTAATGATCCACTGGAGAAGGCTATTCTCTCTTTAAGGAATATCAATATTACCGGTAACGGCCCTGTCTGGAGGTAACATGCTTGGCGCCTATCTCCCCATTTTGTTGCTGATCGTTTTTGCAATTCTGTTTGGTATCGGCTCGCTTCTACTGTCATCACTGATCGGTCCAAAGAAGCCGACCCCGCTCAAGCTATCACCTTACGAATGTGGATGTGAGCCTGTCGGATCGGCCCGTGAGCGGTTTTCCGTCAAGTTCTACCTGATCGCCATGCTGTTTATCCTCTTCGATATTGAAGCGGTCTTTCTCTATCCCTGGTCGATTCTCTTTAAAAGAATGGGTATTTTTGGGCTTATCGAGATGGGAGTTTTTATCGCCATTCTGCTGGTGGGTTATGTCTACATATGGAAAAAAGGAGCGCTGGAATGGGAGTAGATAAGTCGCCGGGAGATAATGTTATCACCACGACGCTTGATGCCCTGGTCAACTGGAGCCGAAAATCGTCATTGTGGCCCATGACTTTCGGAACGGCCTGTTGTGCCATCGAGATGATGGCCACCGGAGCCGCAAGCCATGACTTTGACAGGTTCGGCATCATATTCCGAGCTTCCCCCCGGCAGGCGGACTGCATAATTATCGCAGGCACCGTCACAAAGAAGATGCTGCCGATCATCAAAACCATTTATGAGCAGATGCCGGAACCGAAGTGGGTCATCGCCATGGGGGCCTGTGCCTGCTCCGGGGGAATATTCGATACCTACAGCGTAGTGCAGGGAATAGACGAGGCCCTTCCTGTCGATGTCTACATCCCTGGCTGCCCTCCCAGGCCCGAAGCGCTCCTCTATGGCGTTCTCAAACTGCAGGAGAAGATCATGAAGGAGAAGAATTCATTCGGCAACGCCCTGGGGTTCGGCGAAAGGGTTGAGCCCGCAGTTTGATCTCCTTCACGCGAATAATCAATAGGGAAGGTCCGGTAATGGCAGAAGATAAACATACTGTGATTATGCTGAGGGCAAGGTTCGCCGACTCCATCATCTCTGCAAAGAAGTTTCGCGACGAAGTGACTGTGACCGTAGGCAAAGAGGAGATTATTAATATCTGCCGATTTCTGAAAGAGAACCTCCAGTACAATCTCCTGACTGATGTGACCGCAGTGGACTATCTGGGCAAGGTTCCCCGCTTCATGATGGTCTACCATCTTTACTCCATACCCAACAAAGAGAGGCTCAGGATAAAGGTGCCGGTTGCGGAATCCGACTTGACCATCGACTCTCTCGTACCGATCTGGAAGTCAGCCAACTGGCTGGAGCGCGAAGTTTACGACTTGTTCGGCATTATCTTTAATAATCATCCTGACCTGCGCAGAATCCTGATGCCCAATGATTGGGTTGGCCACCCGTTGCGCAAGGATTACCCGCTGCAGGGGCCGGGACGTGAGCCTTACAAGGGGAGGCTCGCATAGAAATGACTAAAATTGCCAACAAAGAGACTATGACGTTGAACATGGGGCCGCAGCATCCCAGCACCCATGGTGTATTGCGGCTCATTGTCGAACTGGACGGAGAGGTGATCCAAAAACTCACGCCGGATATTGGATATCTGCATAGGGGTGTCGAGAAGCTGGCAGAGCATCGCACCTACCATCAGACAATCCCCCTGACTGACCGGCTTGACTATCTCTCCCCCATGCACAACAACCTCGGTTATGTCCTTGCTGTGGAGAAGCTGCTCGGCATAGAGGCCCCTGAAAGGGCGCAGACCGTGAGGGTCATCATGGCCGAGCTGACCCGTCTTAAGTCGCATCTCCTCTGGCTTGCCTGCCATGCCCTCGATATTGGCGCGATGACCGTATTTATATATTGTTTCCGCGAGCGCGAAAAGATCATGGATGTCTATGAGCGGATTTCCGGTGCGCGTATGACCACCAACTTTTTCAGGGTAGGCGGCCTTTCCAGTGATGTCTACGCCGGGTTTGAGGAGGACGTGCGGCGGATCGTCGCCGAATTCCCCGCCCATTTCGATACCTATGAAGGGCTTCTGACCAAAAACACCATCTGGCTTCAGCGGACCGTCGGCAACGGGGTAATTTCCGCGGAGGAAGCCATCGATTTCGGCATAACCGGACCGGCACTGCGCGGCTCGGGGGTTGATTACGACGTGAGAAGGGACGATCCATACTCGGGTTATGAAAATTATAAATTCGAGGTTCCACTGGGTAATAAGTGCGACACTTTTGACAGGTACAAGGTCCGGCTTATCGAGATGCGGGAGGCGCTGAAAATCATCGGCCAGGCACTGGACTCCCTCAAACCGGGACCGATTCTTGCCGATGCGCCAAAGGTCTGTTATCCCCCGAAGGATGCGGTCTATAATACGATTGAAGGGCTCATTCACCACTTCAAGATCGCCAGCGAAGGATTCCCGGTACCTGAAGGGGAGGTCTACCAGGGGGTCGAGAACCCGAAGGGAGAACTGGGATATTACATTGTAAGTGACGGCTCGGCTAAACCTTACCGGATGAGGATCCGGCCTCCTTCATTCGTGAATCTGCAGGCAATTGAAAAGATGTGCAAGGGGGCCATGATCGCCGACCTGATAGCTGTTATCGGATCACTTGATATTGTCCTCGGCGAGATAGACAGGTAGGAGCAGACTGAAGGTAGAAGGCTGAGGGAAAGGCGGTTCAGCGTTCAAGGTTCAAGGTTAAAACCGTGAACCCCGAACCGTGAACCCTGTGGGTTATGGCTGGAGGAAGAATGGGTTTTGAATTATTGGGATTGCCGCTGATCTATTATATTGCTATGGTCGCTAAGGTTATCGGGGTCTTTGTTTTCCTGATTTTTACCGTGGCCTATGCGACCTACGCGGAACGGAAGATAATTGGCCGCATCCAGGTCCGTCACGGCCCCATGATAACCGGCTGGCATGGCCTTCTGCAACCCATTGCGGACGGCATCAAGCTTTTTTTCAAGGAAGAGATCGCCCAGTTACAGGTAAGCAAGTTCATCTTCTTCCTCGCCCCTTTTATGGCCGTGGTCCCCGCGTACGCCGCATTTGCCGTTATTCCCTTCGGCGATACCGTCGAGATCGCCGGCTACAGGATACCTCTCCAGATTGCCGCCTATTATGATACCGCACTGGGGAAGGTGGTTGATGTCAATGTTGGTGTGCTCTACGTCCTTGCCATGTCGTCCCTTGGGGTCTACGGCATCGTCCTGGCCGGCTGGGCATCGAACAGCAAATACTCCCTGCTGGGGGGGCTCCGTTCGGCTGCCCAGATGATTTCCTACGAGCTTGCCGCCAGCTTCGCTCTGGTAGCAGTCTTCATGCTCTCCCAATCCCTTTCCCTGCACAAAATCGTCGCCGATCAGGCCGGTCCGTTCGGCTGGTATATCTGGAAGCAGCCCCTTGCCTTCGTTCTCTTCTGCATCTGCTCGGTGGCGGAGACGAACCGCACCCCCTTCGACCTTCCCGAGGCGGAGAGCGAACTGGTGGCGGGGTTCAGCACTGAATACTCGAGCATGAAGTACGCCATGTTCTTCATGGCGGAATATGCCAACATGGTGACCGTCAGCGCTGTTGCTGCGACCTTCTTCCTGGGGGGATGGCACGGCCCGTTTCCGTCGGTGATCAATTTCATCGCCAAGATCTATTTCTTCATGTTCTGCTTCATATGGATAAGGGCGACCTATCCCCGATACCGTTACGACCAGCTCATGGGACTCGGCTGGAAGCTGTTCCTTCCCCTTGCACTTGCCAATGTCGTGGTAACCGGGATTGTGGTAATGCTTTAAGAGGACAACATGATGATTTTACCCCTTTTGCAGGGACTGAAAATTACGCTGACCCACATGTTCAAAAAGCCGATCACCCTCCAGTATCCCCAGGAGAGGCCTGTCATCGCACCCGGCTTCAGAGGGCTTCATGCCCTCAATGTTGACCATGACAGGGCGAAATGCGTTGCCTGTTATCTCTGCCCTACGGTATGTCCGGCCAAATGCATAACCGTCGAAGCTGCCGAAGACGCAAATCACGGGAAATACGCTGCAATATACGAGATAGATATGCTCCGCTGCATCTTCTGCGGATATTGCGTGGAGGCCTGCCCGGCGGACGCCATCAGAATGACCGAAACCTTTGAGCTGGCCAATTACAAAAGGTCCGATTTTGTATATACCAAGGAAAGACTTCTGGAAAAGAAATAAAGGAGCGCTCAATGCTGGGATCTTTACTATTCTTCGCCGTCGCAGCAATCGCAATCACCTCCGGCATCCTGGTCGTAACCTGCAGGAACCCGATCAACAGCGCCCTTTCGCTGGTCGTGACCTTTTTCTGCCTGGCGGTCTTCTACGTAATGCTTGACGCCCCGTTCCTGGCGGCCGTACAGATAATGGTCTATGCAGGGGCGATAATGGTTTTGATCATTTTCGTTATCATGCTCCTCAATATCCAGGCTGAGACCGGCAGAAGGACGACCCACTCCTTGATAACAGGCTGCATCATCGGCTTATTCATATTTGCGGAGACGGGATGGCTCCTCAAAGGAGGCTCAATCTCCGAAAGCCGCGGTCCCATGGACCAGGCGCTCATTCTCAAGACGGGCCATACGGAACTGATCGGTACCGCAATGTTTGGCGATTTCCTGCTCCCCTTTGAAATCACCTCGCTGCTCCTCCTGGCGGCGATAATCGGAGCGGTCGTCCTGGCCAAGAAGAAGGTATGAATACAGGGAGGCTCTTGCAAAACGTAATGAGGATGCCGGTATGCAAGGTGTAAGCGAGAAAAAAAGCTAGGCGTAAACAAGAAGTACGTTGAGCTTTTGCGCGAGCGACAACACAGCAGACCGGCCCCGCAGTAGTTTTGCTGGAGCCTCCAGGGAGAGAAACATGCTGACCCTGAATCACTATCTCGTTGTCGGAGCGGTGCTCTTTGCAATCGGCGCAATCGGTGTCCTCACCAGAAGAAACGCTATCGTCATCTTCATGTGCGTCGAACTGATGCTCAACGCAGTGAACCTGACCTTCGTCGCACTCTCCAGGTATCTGGGGAACATCGACGGGCAGATTTTCGTCTTCTTCGTCATGACGGTCGCTGCCTGTGAGGCTGCGGTAGGCCTGGCGCTGATGATCGCCTTCTACAACAACCGCGAGTCGATCGACGTAGAAGATATGAAGCTGATGAAGTGGTAATGAAGGAGTCCTGAATGTTTGACAATATCTGGCTGATACCCCTCTTTCCCCTGATCGGATTTCTGATCAATGGCCTGGGGGGCAAGGCCATAAAGGAAGAAAAACTGATCGGCGGCATCGGCTCCCTGGCGGTGCTCGGCTCCTTCGCGGTTTCATGCGAAACCCTCTTCGGTCTCCTTTCGCTCCCTGCCGGGGAGAGGGTGCACAATGTCACCCTTTTCACCTGGATCAAGGCCGGGACATTCCAGGCGGATGTCGCCTTCCTTATCGATCCACTGTCGTGCGTGATGCTTATGGTGGTGACAGGTGTGGGTTTCCTGATCCATCTCTACTCCATCGGCTACATGCATGGCGAAGAGGGTTTTTACCGATTCTTTTCCTATTTGAACCTCTTCACCTTTTCCATGCTCCTGCTGGTGATGGGGAACAACCTCCTCCTGATGTTCGTCGGCTGGGAAGGGGTCGGCCTCTGCTCCTACCTCTTGATCGGTTACTATTTTCACAAGAAGTCGGCCTGCGATGCCGGGAAAAAAGCGTTCGTCATGAACCGGGTCGGCGACTTTGGTTTCCTCCTCGGTATTTTCACGCTCTACTGGTATCTGGGCCAGAACCACGGCATCTGGACCATCCGCTTCACAGACTTGGCCAGCCACGCCGAACTCTTGCCGGTGGGAGGGGTTGTCACCCTGATCACCCTCTTTTTCTTCCTCGGCGCAACCGGTAAATCCGCACAGATACCTCTCTACACCTGGCTCCCCGATGCCATGGAAGGCCCCACCCCCGTTTCCGCCCTGATCCATGCGGCCACCATGGTGACTGCCGGTGTCTACATGATCGCCCGGATGAATTTTCTCTTTATAAGGGCGCCGGAAACCATGCTGGTGGTCGCCCTTGTCGGCGGGGCCACCGCCCTCTTCGCTGCCACCATCGGTACGGCCCAGAACGACATCAAGCGGGTCCTGGCCTATTCGACCGTCTCCCAGCTCGGCTACATGTTCCTGGCGATGGGGGTGGGCGCATTCAGCGCCGGGATATTCCACCTGATGACCCATGCTTTCTTCAAGGCCTGCCTCTTTCTCGGCTCCGGCGCGGTCATCCACTCCATGCACTATGCCCTGCACCATGCCCACTCCGAAGACGATCCCCAGGACATGCGCAACATGGGTGGGTTGAAGGAGCAGATGCCGAAGACCTACTGGACATTCCTCGTCGCCACCATCGCCATCGCCGGAATCCCGCCTTTCGCCGGATTCTTCAGTAAGGACGAGATCCTCTGGCAGGCATTCTCGAACCCCCTCCATGGCAAACTCAACTGGCTCCTATGGGGCTGCGGAGCGGCTGCGGCCCTGCTTACCGCTTTCTACATGTTCCGCCTGGTCTTCATGACCTTCCACGGTCAGTGCCGGATCACTCCCAAGGCCAGGGAGCATCTCCATGAATCCCCAATGGTGATCGTCCTTCCACTCATTGTGCTGGCATTTCTGTCGGCGGTGGGGGGCTTTTTCGGCATGCCGAAGCTATTCGGTGTTGCCAACATGTTCGAAGGCTTCCTGGCGCCGGTCTTCAACTTATCCGAGGAGCAGATGAAAGCGGGACATGAGATCGTCCAGCATAGCCACCAGCTCGAATGGGGCATGATGGGAATGTCGATCGGAATTGCCGCGATCGGTATCGTCATCGCCTTCATCATGTATATCAAGGATACGACCCTTCCGGGGCGGTTTACGACGGCTTTCCCGGTCCTGCACCGGCTGGTCTACAACAAGTGGTATGTGGATGAGATATACGACTTTCTCATCGTCAACCCCTGCAAGGCTTTCTCCCGTTTTCTCTGGAAGGGTTTCGACGTGGTCGTGGTGGACGGCCTGGTCAACGCCCTGGCGACCCTGGTCATGGGGGCCAGTCGACAGCTGAAAAACATCCAGACCGGATATGTGCACAATTACGCCCTCTCCATGGCGATAGGGGTGGTAGTGATCGTCGCCTGCTATATGTTCCGCTGAAGGAGCAAATTTGATGGACTTTACAATTCTCAACCTGATGACCTTCCTACCCCTGATCGGTGCGCTCCTGCTTCTCTTCATCCCGAAGGAGAACCACGGACCGCTCAGGGCGGTCGCTCTCGGCGTGTCGCTGGTGACATTCCTGGTGTCGCTGCCGCTGGTCACCGGTTTTATCCCCAACGCTGAGTTCCAGTTCGTCAAGGACGTCCCCTGGATAGCCGCCGGCCCATTCGAGATGCGATATCACATCGGGATAGACGGCATAAGCCTGTGGCTGGTGATGCTGACAACTTTCATCATGCCGATCGCCATTCTCTCCACCTGGACCGCAGTCGAGGAGATGGTGAAGGAGTACATGATCTGCCTGCTGCTGCTGGAGGTGGGGATGCTCGGCACCTTCATCTCCCTGGATCTCTTCCTCTTCTACATCTTCTGGGAGATCATGCTGATCCCCATGTACCTGATCATCGGCGTCTGGGGGGGGAAGAACAGGATATATGCAACGGTCAAGTTCTTCATATACACCATGCTCGGATCGGTGCTCATGCTTATCGCCCTGATCACCCTCTACTTCAAGGCGGGAGCAGGGAATTTCAGCATTGACCATTTCTTAAATCTGAATCTCGATCCCTTCACCCAGAGCTGGATGTTCCTCTGCTTCGCCTTCGCATTTGCCATCAAGGTCCCCATATTCCCGCTCCATACCTGGCTGCCGGACGCCCACACCGAGGCCCCCACGGCAGGCTCCGTGATCCTGGCCGCTGTTCTGCTGAAAATGGGGACCTACGGTTTTGTCAGGTTTGCCATGCCCCTCTTTCCCGATGCAACCGCCCGCTTTACGCCGTTGATCGCCACCCTCGCCGTGATCGGCATCATCTACGCGGCCCTGGTCGCCATGGTCCAGGAGGACGTAAAGAAGCTGGTCGCCTACTCCTCCGTGGCCCACCTCGGTTTTGTCATGCTCGGCATATTCGCCCTCAACCAGCAGGGGGTGGCGGGCGGGATGCTGCAAATGCTGAATCACGGGGTTTCCACCGGCGCGCTCTTCCTCATCGTCGGCTTTATTTACGAACGACGCCATACCAGGCTGATCTCCGATTTCGGCGGACTCTCGAAACAGATGCCAATATTCGCCACCATCTTCATGATCGTAACCCTCTCATCCATAGGCCTTCCCGGCACCAACGGCTTTGTCGGCGAGTTCCTGATCCTCCTCGGTTCATACGAGAGCAGCCTTCGCTGGTATACGATCATCGCCGCGAGCGGTGTCATCCTGTCGGCGGTTTACATGCTCTGGATGTTCCAGAGGGTCATGTTCGGCGAGGTGACCAACCCCAGGAACCTGACAATCAAGGACCTGAACCCCCGTGAAATAGCGGTCATGGCCCCACTGGTGGCGCTCATCTTTATTATGGGGGTCTTCCCCACCCCGTTCATCGAAAAGATGACCCCCGCCATCGACAGGATGATAACCCTGAGCAAGGGTAGGCAGCACTTCATTGCAAAGCGCACAGTTTACGATGGACAGCTTGCGGGCCGAAGCCCATGGAGCGAAGGACCGCGGGCAGTGAAAAGCGCACAGTAGGAGTTTATAGATGCAAACCATTGCCGCACCAGCCGTAAACTTTGTCGCGATACTTCCCGAGACGGTGCTGTCGCTGTTCGCCATGGCGCTGCTCCTGCTCAATGTCTTTATCCCCAGCCCGAGCGAACAGAAGGGGTATCTGGGGTACCTGAGCTTTGTCGGGATCGCGGTCACCTTCTTCTTCATCATCGTCGGCTGGAACGTCCCCTCCGAACTGCAGGGCGGGTTCAGCGGTGCGGTCGTGCAGGACAGGTTTGCACTCTTTTTCAAAGGAATATTCCTGGTCGCGGCGGCTCTCTCCGTCCTGATCACCGATCAGTACATGCACCGGGAGGAGTGCAATCACGGTGAACTTTATCCCCTGATCCTGCTGGCCACGGCCGGCATGATGCTGATGGCGGCAGGTACCGATCTGATGACCATCTTCCTCGGCCTGGAGCTCCTCTCCGTTTCACTATATGTGCTGGCCGGCTTTAACAGGGCCAATTTAAAATCCAACGAGGCGGGCCTCAAATACCTGCTCCTCGGTGCATTTGCCACCAGCTTTCTCCTCTACGGCATGGCTCTCACATACGGCGCCACCGGCTCCACCAAGGTGGCGCGGATTGCCGAATATATCGCCCGCCACGGCCAGGTCACTCACAATCCAATGCTCCTTTACGGCATGGTCCTCCTGGCGGTTGGCTTCTCATTCAAGATCGCCGCAGCACCGTTCCACATGTGGACCCCCGACGTCTATGAAGGGGCGCCCACGCCGATGACCGCCTTCATGTCGGTCGGTCCCAAGGCAGCAGGCTTTGCCGCCTTCGTCCGTGTCTTCACCATCGCCTTACCTGCCCTGAAGCCCGATTGGACCCCGCTCCTGTGGGGATTGGCGGTGCTCACCATGACCGTGGGGAACGTCATCGGCCTCTACCAGAACAACATCAAGCGGATGCTCGCCTACTCATCCATTGCCCATGCCGGATACGTACTGGTCGGCTTTACCGCCGGCAATCCCGAGGGAATTGCCGGTATCCTCTTCTACATGCTCACTTACGCGTTCATGAATATCGGCGCCTTCGCCATCGTCATTCTTATCGGCAAGAAGGGCGAGAAGAATGTGGAAGTAAAGGATTACGCAGGGCTCGCCTATAAACACCCGCTCCTCGCCGCATCCATGGCGATTTTCCTCCTCTCTCTGGCCGGACTCCCCCCGACCGCAGGCTTCATCGGGAAATTCTATCTCTTCTCCAGCGCCATCAAGGGGGGCTTCATCTGGCTCGCCATCATCGGAGTTCTGAACAGCGTGGTGTCGGTCTATTACTATCTGCGGGTCACCATCTTCATGTACATGAAGAAGCCGGAGGAGGAGTTCGACTGGCTGACCATCAACCCTCCCATTGTCCTTTCCCTCTCTCTGGCCGTGATCGGGGTGATAGTCCCCGGCGTCGTGCCCGGCTATATCCTTAGTTTGGCGCAGAGCGCCCTGCAGTAGAGCTTTGTCTCTGCTCACCTCCTCGCCCCTGAGTACTCATTTTGATTGCAACTCGGTTTTAATCAACTTTGCATATTTTTCACCATATGGGATTGTCGTAATCCTTTACACATTTATAGCATTCTGTAATTCATAGTTAACACTTTTGCCTTGAATGTAAGCAAAACAGCTCCCGTTTATTTCCTGCTTGAATATATTAACTGTGATATCAAAATGTTAAGCATGAAAGAAAAGATCGTAAATATTGGCATCAATTATGTATTAACTTCTATTAAACTATTATCCATTGGAAAAACGGTTCTTCTGGATTGTTGAAGTTGGAAGTCGGTTTTCTTTGCTTGAGTGTTTTTATTATTGTATTATAATTTATAAAAAATAATTAATGTAGCCAAGATGTGCTTATTAAAGCGTAAGGGGGTGTTTGTATGTTGATTCAAGTTGCATATCTGGATGACCGTTATGATTATTTGAAGGATTTCCAGCTTGACAGGCTTCTTGAGTTGAGGCAGGTGGCCAAGTTCCGGCGCAGTTCAGGATGGGTAAAAGTGGGTGAGGACCCTATAAGGCAGGGCAACAAAAATTATATGTATTACGGTCCGGAGAGAAGGACCGAGAAAGCTCGCAGTACGTCACATTAATTGCGGCATACAACCAAGGTTTTAAAAAGGATGCAATCATATCGAGGTGCAGGCAAGTATTCGCTTACTCCATTACATATTCTTTCAGCTTGTACAAAAGTGATCGGTGGCTGATCTCCAAAAGGCGTGCTGCGTGAGTGCGATTGCCGCCGGTCTTTTCCAATGCCTTTCGAATCAACTCCCTTTCAAGTATCTCCTCGGCTTTTTTAATGGAGAGTGAATCCGGGGGGATGCCGGCGAACGCTCCGCGGTTGCTTTTCTCCCGAAGTTTGTCCGGCAGGGAGTCCACATCGAGCAGATCTCCTTCACAGAGCAATATCCCCCGTTCGATGCTGTTCTCTAATTCCCGCACATTGCCGGGCCAATGATATCCAACCAGGGCCCTAAGGGCATCCTGGGAAAGGCGAACACCTCTTTTGCCGAACAAATCACCATACTTTGCAAGAAAATGATCAACGAGAGGAGATATGTCCTCGCTCCTGTCCCGGAGGGGAGGCAGTATTATACCCAGGACATTCAAACGGAAATAAAGGTCCTCCCTGAATCTCCCTTCCACAATCTCCTGTTCAAGATCTTTTGATGTGGCGGAAATCACTCTGACATCAACCTTTCTCACTGTTGACGACCCCAGCGGCCTGATCTCCTCATCCTGGAGGACTCGCAGGAGTTTTACCTGCAGAAGTAGAGGCATCTCACCTATTTCGTCAAGGAAAAGGGTGCCGCCATGGGCCTGTTCAAAGAGGCCGCACTTATCAGTGGAGGCATCGGTGAAGGCACCCTTGACATGACCGAACAGCTCTGATTCGAGCAGTGTGTGCGGAATTGCGCCACAATTCACCGCCACGAAAGGCGCGTCTTTGCGCATGCTGTTGTTATGGAGCGCCCGAGCGATCAACTCTTTGCCGGTACCTGACTCTCCCAGTATCAGGACCGTTGTCTTGAAATCGGATATTTTCCTGATAAGAGCGAAAATCTCCAGCATACGCGGGTTCCTGCTGACTATGTTAGAAAAAGAAAATTCACGCTTCAGTTCCTCTTTGAGCCTTTTGTTTTCTGTTTTCAGCCGTTCCCTCTCTGCAGCTTTTTTGAGGACCAGCAAGATCTCGTCATTTTTGAAAGGTTTGGATATGTAATCATAGGCCCCATGCTTCATGCATTCAATGGCGGTATCCATGGTGCCGTAGGCAGACATCATGATAATAGTACTTTCAATCCGTTCCTCGAGAGCCTTCGCAAGAAATTCAACTCCATCCATGACAGGCATTTTTATGTCACTCAGAATAAAGTCATATTCGTTATTGAGCGACATTTGCAGCGCTTCCTCACCGTTTGTCG
>Ga0181533_1004441_pt1 | contig 14336 bp, 12 predicted proteins | sample PEATcosm2014_Bin_45_FD_119772 | JGI IMG/M metagenome (GOLD analysis project Ga0181533, IMG submission 119772) | Peatland microbial communities from MTU Mesocosm Facility, Houghton, MI, USA - PEATcosm2014_Bin11_60_metaG | ecosystem: Environmental > Terrestrial > Soil > Wetlands > Peat | place... | reverse complement strand
GGGGGGGGGGGGGGCGGGGGGCGCATCATGGCGCTAATCTGTTGGTAGAGCAGGATTTCGGTTTGGAACCAGTGGTCGAGCTGCGTGGCGCAGGGGGCAAGGGCGGGATGGGGGGAGCAGAGGCCAGAGGACGGAGGACAGAGGACAGAGGCCGAGGGGTGGCCGGTGGGGGGCGGGGGGCTATAATTGCTCATAAATGGTTAAAGGAAAAGGCGGAGAGCGGAGAGCGGAGAGTGGAAGGCGCAAAGCGGAAGTCGCATGGTGGAAGGCGACGGAAGGGCAAAGCTGGTCATGATTGGTTCGAGGGCTGGGTTGGGTTGGCTGGTGGCGGGGTGGGAGTGGGGCTAGCGGCGGCGAGGGCGGCGCGGAGGGACTGGAGATTGAGGGCGCGCAGCTCGGCTTCGTGGATTTCATTTTTGCGCTGCCATTCGGCGTTGGAGAGCTGAATCTGGATGCGCTCGCGTTCGAGGGCGATGCGTTGGGCTTCATGGGCCTCGCGCTGGAGCGCGGTGACGTCGGCGCAGAGCTGGCGGAGGCGGCGCTGGCGGGTGTCGGGGTCGGGGTCTTCGGCGTCGAGGGCACGGACGGCGACGGAGGCGTAGTGGAGGGAGAGCCAGCGGGCGAGTTTGTCGGCGAAGGGGCCGGCCAAGGAGTCGTCGCCGAGGGCTTCTTTGTCGTCGAGGTCATGTGCCAGGGCGAGGGCATCGCGGCGGGTGAGCCAGTCGCAGTAGCCGCCGTTTTTCCATTGGGAGAGGTTGGCAGGGGAGACGGGCTGGGAGGCGAACTCGGCGGCGAGGATGGCCTGGACCTCGGGGAGGGAGTTGAGCCACTCGAGGAGGGATGGGCCTGGCTCGTTGTCGAGGAGGCGGCGGTTGAGTTGGTCGCGGATGGCGAGGGGGAGGCGGGCGATTTTTCCGGTGCGGGTCATGGGGGTTAGGAGAGTTGAGGGTTGAGGGTTGAGAAAGGATAAAGGATAAAGGCTAAAGGATGAAGTTGACGGGGTTACAGGGTTAGGCGGAGGGCAGAGGCCAGAGGGCAGAGTCCAGAGGGCCGAGTTCAGATTGTATAGCATTTGCATACGGCAGTTTTCGCATATTTGGGAGCGGAAATGCAAGTGCTCCATTGGCTGTATTGGCTCTATTGGTTATTTGTTGAGGAAAAGCGGACATTGGGAAAGCAGAAAGCAGAAATCGGAGACTGAGTCCGTAGTCCACAGTCCACAGCCCACGGCCCAGGGTCTGTGGTCCCGGGTCTGCGGTCCACGGCCGGCAGTCCGCAGGGCGTGGCGAGCGCCGTTTCGGCTTGGGGCGTGCGTTGGGACCACGAGCCTCCGCCAAGGCGCGTCTCGGCAGAGCGACGCTGGAGATCGCTTTTGAGAAAGGCGGCGATCGGCCGAGGCGCCGCTACGAGGGCAGGTTTGATGGAAAGTCTGGTTGGAGGGAGGCTGGCGGGCCGGATGCGGGATGAGAGATGCCGGCTGCTCTGCTATTAAGAGGATTGCAGTTCTTGCCACCGGCGATGGCATTGTGGTAGGCAGGCGAGCCGCAGATAATGAGGCAGGACTTGAGGCGGGAGCGGTTAAACTCTGGAAAGACGACCGACTCGAAGAACGCGAGGCTGAGAGTATAGGTTGTACCGAGAACGTACATTGGCTTCGGTACGAGGCCCAAGACCTCGGAGAGTTTGATTGGCTCGATGGGGCTCATGGTCGCTCAACTAAGTGGTTTGGCCTGGGCCAAGCCGCTTAATGGCCTACTGAACCATCTCCGCGGCCTTGTGCTCCATCTGTTCCTGGTGGCGGCGACGGAGCAATCGGTACACCCAGTTGAATATCATGGGACTGCCGGACCTTGCATCGAAGAGGGCATCCTGGACCAAAATGCTTTCCTGGAGGAGCTCCTCCTCCGTTAGTTTCTTTGCCAGGGCCTGGTTCCAGAGCCATTCGACGTGAGTCAGTCCCTTTTCACAAGCCTGAACGGAGTCGCGCTGAGCGAGTATCTCCCTTATGATCCAAAGCACGGCTGGAGCGAGCGGGACATAGACGGTGAGAATCATTTGCTCGACGGTGTTGCCGCGAAGCAGCGCGATGAGCAGGATGGCCACGGCGAGAACGCTCAGGAGGAGGGTGAGAGCGCCACGCACCCGGTCCCGCTGCCGCAGGTCCCACCTGAGGCTCGCGCGCTGACAGACCAAGCGGGCGACGTACAGGGGGAGGGCCTTCACCGCTGCCGGGTACCAATCTATGAGACGCTGACGGTTTTTGGCGTGGCGGAGACACGGTCGTGCGTCCGCGATGATGTCTTCGGAGTCAGCCGGGGGCCCGCAACGGAGCTGGCGCCAAGGGAGGCCGTAGAGGGCGCAGTCGAACATTTGCTGGATGATTGCGCCGCGTTTTCTCAGGCGTGACTGGATGGTGCTGAGGAACAGAACGTCCGCTAGGGCGACCGTGACTGAAAGGAAGGTGAGCCAGAGGGTGGTTCTTGGCTGTGCGGCCATGATTAGCGAGATGGCGAGGGCGGCCGGAACGGTGAGGACAAACTGGATTGCCATCAACGCTTTTGCCCGGCCGTAGGTCGTGCTCGCGGCGGCCAGCAGATTTATGAGCTCTTCGCTGTTCTGTTTTTCGGGGATGTCGCAGGATGGTGTTACCATGGAAACCTTCCGTTGAATACGATGTCCCACTGTTTGCGCGCTTCTTGAAGGTCGCCGGAATTCTCTGCAGTGCGGGCTGAATCCGCATGGTTGCGGGAATTGGTGACGGAGGCGAGGGCGCGCTCGCGTTGGTTTTCGGTCTTGACCGCGGGAATGTTGCCGGCGATGCCATAGGGGTCCCGCATGGCGCGGCACTCGCGACGCGCGAGGCTGCGGAGAATGTCCAACATGCAGTCCGAGTAGAGTTTGACGCCTTTGCAGACGTCCTCGTAGGCGAGAACCATTTCGATGTGGAAAGAGGGGAGGGGGATGCGAGGCTCCCGGCACTCGCGCCAGAACTTCATGAGTTCTGCGACGTAGGTCAATTTCCCGCCGCTCTCCTTGTTCGCGCCGGCGAGGTAAGCGTCATAGAGGGCCGGGCTGGTTCCCATCCAGCCGCCGGCACCGTCCGGAATGAGGTAAACCGGCCACTTTTCTTTGAACATGGTGTCAAAGACCGCCGGCACCAGGTCCACGTGCCGGCCATCGGAGAATGAGACGGCGATGGCGATGCCGTCTTTGTACACATTGCTGTTTGGGTAGCGCTCAGCTAAAGCCACGCGCACCTTCTCGAGCGACGTGTCTGAGTTGATCAGGCTGTCGCCCCGAGTGAACACGGTTTTGCGGAAGAGGGCGAGGAGGTCTGTGTCGCTGAAGCAGCGGATGGAGGTGCCCCGGGCGGAGCTCCCGATGGGGCGGCAACTGGAGACCTCGAACTCGGTTTGCAGCCGAGTTTGGATGGTGTCACGGTGTTGGCGGGCGGCATCGAGCTCGCTTTGAAGCGGCTGGATGCGGCTAATAAGTTGGGCGAAGGATTCGGGGATATTCATAGTTGTCCGGTCGGGCTCCCACTGGGGCGTTGGGGATTCGGTTGTTCCAGGAAAGTGCGCCCGATGCTGATGCGGTCCCAGGTCTTGCGCGGGAGTTTGTAAACGTGGGCAAAATTCTGGTCCATCATGAAAATCTGCTGCTGCATAAGCTCGGCAGCCCAGTTGCCGACAGCGTCGTTGATGATCACATTGTTCTCCTTGTCGAGGGCGATCGGCATGTAGCCAGCCGGGTACCACTGTGCCCCGATCAGCGCCCGTTTCGGTCCCAGCTCTCGAATGGCGTCAGCGACTTCGCCAAACTCATCCTGCCCACGCTTGTGTACCAAGACATTGCGGCAGGTGCATAGGAGTTCGATCTCGGGGTTTTGCATCACGTCGAGATCGCGGTGGACGGTTTGTCGAACCACCCGGTCCCCTCGATACTTATCGGTGAGAAACTCGCGGACTATTTCGGCGGCGGCATCCTCTTTCTTCTTATGGGCCTTGGCAATGGTCGGGGCCATCTTCCCTGCTCTATTCCAGACCGCGTCAATAATGGGCTTGGGGTTGGCAGAGAGCGCCAATTTGAGGGCTTCGCGGCAGTACCAGTTGTAGATGTCAACCGCGCGGCAAAGCTGCAGGATGCCAATGAAGCGGGATGCGGCTCTGTTAAACGGCTGGTTGGTCACCGGCGGAATGCCAGGCCACTGCTTGTTTCGTGCCTGCAACACGCTCTCATCGTAACCAATATCCTCGGCGATCTGGCGGCAGACGAACACCAGTTGAAACAGGTCGTCCATCGCGAGGTTGGCATATTCCGTCAACGGGGTTTTAGCACTCATCTTCGATTGATACTGGCCGTTTCTAGGTTCATTGCTGAGGCAAAGTATGGCATGGTTGGGGCGAGCCATCTAGCGCAGAGAACACCTGTTCCATAACTTTACAGTCATGGTTTCAAGAATGCGGCGATGCCAGAATGTTGAGGGCGCCGGCGATTTTGGCGAGCAGGTCGGCGAGTGCGAGGACGTCCGACTCCCGGATAACGATGCGCTGGCCAATGGAGTAGGTCGTGTCCGCTGATTTAGCCAGGTGGGCGGCGTCAACAATGCCGTTCGCGTGCGTGAGGAGGTGGCGCTGCTGGACGTAGCGAACCAGGCAGGCCATCTCCTGCGGGGATAGGAGGTCCCGGTAGCCCTTGCCGACGGCTTCCTGCCAGAGGGCGGAGGCCTCCTCGAGACGTTGGAAGCTGCCGCGCTTGACCTTTGCGTGCGGGGCGGTGGGGGTAGTGGCGAATAGTTCTTCGGTGTAGTGCTCGAAGGCTCCTGCCAACCTGGCTACACTCTGCTCGAGGATCAGGCGGACGGCGTTGTGAGCGGCGTCGGGATCTCCGCCCATGGCCTGGCGGATGGATGGAAGGGCGGCGACCGTGTTGCGCACCGTTTCGAGAGTCTGTACAAACGTGGTCAAAACGGAATTGTGGCCGCAGGCCGGGCAGAAAAAAGCCGCGCCGATAGAGGAGTAACTACATCGGCATCGCTCGCAAGTGAATCGCTGGCGCATGACCTCGCCGACGGCACAGGGGAGGAGCACTGGCGTGGTGTCGGGCGTTACCGAGAGGCTGAAGGTGATAAAGCCCGGGCGTTGGCGCTGGTTGAATTGCCGCGCACCGCTCTCCAGCGCGCCGTGCAACTGCCGCTTGAGGCGCGCGAGGGCAACTGCCTTGACGTAGCTGACCTGCGCTGGGGTTGCCCAGTCGTCCGACGGCGCCTCGTTCCGGCAGACCGGACAGTAGGCACGATTGTCGGGGACCTTCGAATCCCAGTCTTTGGCGAGAACTTTGAACTCCGCCTTGCATTTGGCGCTGGGGCATTGGCGGTCCACGTAGCCCTCCTTGTCCTCAGGAATAGGAACCGAGGTTGTCTGGCTCCCTTCGATCTGGCGTACTTCGCGAATCAGGTCGTCAAACATAAATGCGTGTTGCTCTTCCAATACGGCCGGGTGAAGCCGAGAGGCCATGCCTGACCCGACGCCTGATCGATAGCAGGGGCCAAACCAGCGCCGTCGGTTTCCTTGCTCCTACTCCTCGTCAGGCTTCCCGATGTCGAATTGCCACCGCAACTGGTGCCGCCGGCTTGCTGGATCGAACTCCCGTTGGATGTCCTCACTATCCTTGGGAGAAACCCGAGTCCAGGTCGTCAGCGCCTTCGTGTCGTTCGAGATGTCGAACCCGTTAGGCACCGAGAGTCCAATCAGGTTCGTGATGAGATACCGATCATGCATCGTATCCCAGACAAACACCGTCGCTTTCAACCGTGCGTTCTTGAGGATGGCCGACAGCGGCGCGAACATGCTGTCCACGTCGCCGTAGCTCAGCATCCTCCGGCTCGCCCCGACCCCATCGTAGGAGCAGCGGTGCAACTCGATGAGCGGGGGCACAGGGCGCCTCCGGGCTGTCTCCAGCAGCCGATAAAACTCGGCGTATCCAGGTCTCGAAGGGTCAAGGTGCGCGTCAATGAACATTGCCGAACTGCTCCACTTCAGAATCACTTGCAATTGCTTCAGGTAATCGGCGGATTGTCTCCTCAGCCGGACGGACATGGTCCGATTCTTGTACCAGGTGCTGTCATGGATCTTCTCCAGCGGCTGCACCAACGCATCGCCGGGGAAATCTCCACTCACCCCGTTGCCGCACACGATCCCGTCCAGTGGCGCCGCCTTGTGCGTAGCCAAAGCTTCGTAGCACCACTCCCGGCTCTCGTCCGGCTCCATCGACAGCGCCGGCGGGAACAGGTACAGCCGCTTCTGCTTCGCCAGGGCTTCTATAATCTCGGCGGTCGCCGGGTGCCATTGCCCCGGCTTGAGTTTCATGTGTTTGCTCCACGCTCCGTTGCGCAGGTCTCGCACCACCGCTTGCTCCAGCAGCACGTCCGTGAGAGTTCTCAGACAGTGGCCGCAGAGTTCGCCTACGCTGTAGGCCCCCTCCTCGAACACTTCCGGAACCAAAGCCAAGTCGAGCAGCATATTACGGCAGCACCTCCCGCAGCCCCTCTTCGAAGAACCCGCCTGGCCACGCCTTAGCCAATTCGCCCCGCTCGTTCAGGGGCATCTCCCGCACAATGCAACGGGCACCGTCCGGCTCGACAAACAAAATGGAAACGTCCTTCTTCTTTATCGGCGTTGCCCCCTTGGGCAGCGTGCCGGCGTGGGTCTCTCGGATGCGCCGCATGATGCGCAGGATCAAATGCTCGCTGTGCGTCTCCAGCAGGAACGTGTTTTGCCGTTCGCCCAGAGCCGCCTCGATAAACACGTCCCCCAGTTCGGCCTGCAGTTCCGGGTGCAGGTGGATCTCCGGCTGTTCAATCGCCACAACCTGGCCCCGATCTGCATACGCGTGGACGAGCACCGGCAGAACCTGGCTGATGCCGATCCCAACATCCCGATGGGTTACTGCGGTGTTGCTCCGCAGGTCCATCAGCACCAGTTCGTCATATTTTTCGCCCACTCGCTCCCGCAGCAATTCCAGAAAACGGCCCGCCTCCGCCTGCGGGTCCTTTACCCCGAAGACGGGAGGCTCCCCGTCATGCTCGTGACCATGCGAGTCGTGGCCTGGCCCGTAGCCTTCTTCCACAACCTCGATGGGCAATCCCTCGATGGCCTCCGCCAGAGGATCCTCCAGCGCGTCCATCGGCCCGAGCGTGCGGATTTGCAGTTGGTACCGGGTCTTGAGCACCTCGGCGCCCAGCCACCGGTTCACGGCGTTGCGGACTTCCGCGTCCGTGCGCACCACATCCCAAGCGTAACCGCCGCCCGCAAGCCAATTCCTTCCACGATCATCGCTGAACGCAAGGTGCCGGGGTGGAAACGACCGCAATGGCCCCAGGTATCGGATCCTCCCGAGCTGGGCGCGAACGGCCGCATTGATGCCCAGCACCAATTCAGCAATCGCCTTCGGGATGAAGAGTTGCGCGGCGCCGATCAACTGCGGCAAGCGTTCGCCCTTTTGAATGGGGACAAGCTGCGGCGCCGCGCTGAGCCCATATTGCTCTCCCAACAGCCTTTCAGGCAGGAGTCCTTGCGCTGTAAACCGCAGTGTGGGAATCAACTCCTCCACGGCCTTTTCGATGGCGGTAGCGTCCTCGGCAGATTCTATCTTCTCCGCCGTGGTGTGGCTCATGAGCACCCCGTCAACCAAAGGCTGCAGCACCTGCCGGTCGAGGCGGTCCACATGCATCGTGCCGTCGGGCCGCCGGCTCAGGCGTACGACAACTTCCCCGCCAGCCTCCACCTCGTAAGAAATTAGCCAGGGCCGCTCGTTTGCCAGGACCTTGCCCGGCATGCCCGGGATCGGCAGTTGCCCCTTGTCATCCACCGGCGAGCCAAAGGTCACGGTGACCTTCGTGGCTTTGTGCTTCTCCAGTGTCCGGTGCGCCTGTCCGCGCAGCGTGCCCACGTCCAGTTCTGCCGCCCACTCGACGCGGCGGCCGACCTCCCTGCGGTGGACATACTGGCGGAAGCCGCCGAGGTCCACCGAATCCCCGCCGATTTCCGTCCTGCTGACATCCAATTCTCCGGTGTCCGCCGCGTGCCGCGCCAGAAGCAGACCATGGAGCACGCTTGACTTGCCGGAGCTGTTGGCGCCGAATACGAGCGTCAGCGGGCGGAGTGGCACGTTCTGCGTATCGGCAAATGCCTTGAAATTCCCCAAGGCAATCCCTCGCAATCCGCGCCGGAAGGCCGCCGCCAACTCATCCCGCAATTGGCTTTCCAGGTACTCGCCGGTTATCCGGTCCAGGGAACTCGACGCCACCCTCGCGCTTGCAATACCCAGCTCGCTGGCCTTCGCGAGCACCTGTTTGTTTTCAATGCCAAGTTTCTTCGCGATGTCGTAGATGCGGACGGGCATAAATCATTCTTCCTTTCCGGTTACGCGAAGGCCATCTCCTGGGTAGGTGACTCTAGCACCCGCGCCTGGTGCTCCATCTCAGCCATCAGTTCCTTCATGTGCGCCTTGCGCCAGCCGGCCGTAAGTTCGCCGGTGAAGGCACGATGTAGCATGGTCGAAAACAAGTCTCCTATACACCTGCGCGCTAATTCTCGCTGGCATGCGCACTCTTGTAGCCGTATCGCATGGCCGCTGAAAACGCGCTGCAGTTCAATCGGAGGCACAGCACATGGATACGCTGCGAACTGTTCACGGTTCAACTTGGGAATGTTGGCCCGCCCGCTATGCTCCGTCGTGTAGTTCGTGAAGGCCGTGGACAACAGTAACGCCCACAAGAACTCCCGGGTCAGGCAACCTGGGATTGGCGTTACGGGGTACATGTCCGCGCTGCACAGCCCGCGCCCAGCAGCCAGAGCAACCTTTCTAAGGTACGGACGAATCTTGCTGTACAGAACGTGCCTACTATCAAATAGGTACTTGCCGCTAATAAGGCCCTCTTCCCGGGCGGTCTTCGCAGGCAAAAGTTGGCCGGTACCCTCCTCAATGCGATCAGGACCGATATGAGGCAAATCGGCGAACTCCGGCTGGCGAGGATCAACCATTGGCGCGTCAATCGCTGTCACCTCGCCAAGGGGGGTTCGTCGCCACCCCTTTGGATTCGTCGGGGGGTCTCCAAACATTTTGCTGAAAAGCGCAGGGATTATGCCCTCAGCCATCGCATCCGCCTCCACGCGCTTTCTCCGCAGTCCGTCCGCTCGCTCCAACAAGTCAACAATCCGCCGCTGCTCCCTTGGAGCCGCAAGCGGCATAGAGGTGCGCTTCACGGTGGCATCGCTCACCGCCGGGTAATTGGCCCCCCGCATCTGTGCAATGAGAGAGCTAATAAACTCGGGCGTGAGACACCAGTAGAAGATGAACCTCCCTTCGCACACGTCAGGATTTGCTCGGAGGACACAGAAACCAGTTGAGGCGATCTCCCCATCAAGGTCCTCCGGCACCACCGCCACCGCATTCAGGTTCGGGCGCACTGTAGAAACCAAGACATCACCCGCTCTCACCGCCTTTCTAGCGCGGCTAGGTGCCGCGGCTCCCATGATCTCGGGGGCGGAAGTGATCCGCTTAGCGTCCTTGTCGATTGCCGCTATGTCAATGTATCGGAAGGGCCTATCGGGCGTCACGCTTGGATCGCGCTGCTCCGTTGGAAGGCACACACGTCCGATGCTTGTCATAGGCCGCTTCATTTCATCCCTCCACCTCTTTATGCAGCTTTTCGAGGTCTACCACAATACTCCGCTCGACCTTGAGGATCTCGTTGATCAGCTCCGCCGGGTCTTCCTCCGGGGACTTTTCGGCCACCCGCGGCTTATACCGAGGCGCGGCCAGGTTGTACTCGTTGCCAGCAACAGCACTCGCCTTGGCCCACCAGCACTTCGGTTCCTCGCTCCCGGCCTCCAAGAGTGTAGCCGCCTCCACTCCCGGCAGTTTCTTGAATCCCGATTCCTTGAAATCCGCCCACTGCCGCAGCATTTCCGGGATGTCATTCAGTTGCGGCGTTTCTGGCCGACCGCCGCCCTGGATTTTGTCGGGATCATAACCGTCGTTCTTGATTTCGTAGAACCAGACCGGTCGACCGTCCTTCTTTTCCGCCTTGCGCTTTCCGCTTTCTGCTTTCGCGGCCTCAGCCGGTTTTCGGAAGACCAGGATCCCCGTCTTCACGCCGGCGTATGGCTTGAACACCCCGGCAGGAAGCGACACGACGGCCAGCAGTTCGTAGTCCTCAACCAGCTTCTTGCGCAGTTCGATGTGGCCACTTGTGGACCCGAAGAGCGCCCCTTCCGGTACAATGATTGCGCACAGACCACCCGGCGCGAGCGATTCCATTGCCAACCCCAGAAAGAGCAACTCGCTCTTCTTGGACTGAGTTGGCAGGTCCTTCCGGATCGACTCCGTCGGCAGCATTCCAGCGAACGGAGGGTTCATCAGCACCCGCTTGTAGCGGCGGCGCAGGTCCTCATCGCTCATGCCGCCCAGCTCGGACAGGGTGTTGGCCCGCTTCACGTGCGCGTTGCGGATACCGTGCAGAACCAGGTTCATCATCGAAATACGCATCATCTGGCGCGAAACTTCGAAGCCGTAGATCGACCGTTCCAGCAGTTCCCAGTCAGGAATCTTCTCGCCCGGGCCCTTCCGGTAGGTTTGCAGGTTCGGAATCTGTTTCTTGGCCTGCTCCAGGGTCAACCCTTTGTCCGTCAGCCATTCTTCGCCGTAAATCGGCACCTCGCGCGGGTCGGCGGAATATTTGGCGAGGATATGCTCGACCGAGTCCACGAGGAATCCGGCGGTGCCGCAAGCCAGGTCGCAAATGGTGTCGCCCAGGTCCGGGTCCACCATCTCGACCATTGCCATACGGATCTGCCGCGGGGTCCGGAACTGCCCCATGTCCGACTGCGGCTGCCGTGACAAGTATTGCAGCAGGTACTCGAAGATATCGCCCTTAACGTCAGGCCCCAACTTGCCGAACTGGAAGGTGTCGAGTCCGTCCACGACTTCCTTCAATACATGCGGGTCCTCGATCTGGAGTTTCGCGTCCTGGAAGTAGATGGCCACCTGGGGCTCCTCCTTCAGCAGGGATGCCATGTACGGAAACACTTCCTCGCCCACAAAGTCCTGCAGGTCCTTCCCGCTCTTGAACCGCCAACTGCTCCAACGGTAGCGCCTCGCCTGGTCAGGGAAGAGCAACCTGCCATTCCCCTTGCCCTTGAGCACCCGCGCCCTCACCTCCAGGTCGGCCTCGCGCTCGTCCAGCAGCTTCAGGTAGATCAGGTAGGAAATCTGTTCCACGAACAGCGTCGGCACGCTCAGACCTCCAGCCCAGAGGATGTTGCAGATCCGGTCCAACTTGCTTCGTATCTCTTGATTCATTCCAAACTCTCGCTATGGCCGGCGTCGGCCGGCCCAAGATCATCCTGCCGCGCGCCGGGCGAACAGGCTTTGGTTCATGTCGGCGACGATGTCTTGCAAGCCCTGCTCGCCGAACAGCTCGATGCCCACATCGGCGGCGTTCAGGATGGACAGGGGCGGCTCGAACAGGTCCTCCAGTTCCACCTTGCCGGTCGCCAGCCCCCGGTTTTTCAGCAGGGCAAGGTATTGCGCCTGCTCCGGCGTCACATTCTTCGACACCAGCCAGGCATGGAAGTTCTCCGTTACTTCGTCGTCCTTGCTCTTGAGCTTCTCCAAGCCCAACGCGTGCCGGACAAACTCAATAATGTTGCCGCTGGCCCGCCGGTATGCCGCGCGAAGGTTGTCCTCGTTGAAATAATTTTCGGGGCGGTTCAGCTTCTCGGCCAGGGCGCGTTCTTCGGCATCCGTCAACGGCTTACCGTCCTTCACCTTCTGGATGAGTGGATCGCTCTGAGCCGCCTGCTTGATGGCGTCCTCCCAGTTGGTGACGTAGACCTTTTTGTCCACGCGTTCGCCCGTCGGCCCGACCTCCACATAGGTCAACGAATCCAGCCAATCATCCTGGATGCCCAACTCGACCAGCTCCGCCGGCCCGCTCGGCGGCTGCTTGCCGCCTCCGCCCGGGGTCACGCCGCCAGCCGGCCCTTCGAAGATGTTCGTCTCGCTGTCGTTGAAGTATTCGTGGTTGCGGAAGAAGTCGTAGATGACGAAGCGCTTCTTCCCGATGTGCGGCGCCGTCCGCGTTCCGCGCCCGCGAATCTGCTGGTAGAGGATTGGACTGAAAATCTTCCGACACAAGACGATGTGGAGGACCTCCCGGCAATCAAAACCGGTCGTAAGCATGTCCACGCTTACGGCCACCATCGGATAGACGTCCCGCTTGAAGCGCCGGATGGCCGCACCCGCGTCAGGAATATCCGAAGTGATGATCTCGGCGTACCGGCCGTCGTGCTCTGGATGGAGCTGGTTCAGGTAGTAGGCGAGCCGCGCCGCATGGTGCTTGGTTAGGGCGAACACGATGGCCTTGCCTGGCCCATCCTTCTGTTTCGGGGCCAGCTCCTTGTAGCTTTCCCAGGCCAGCCGGTCGAACTCCTGCATCATCTTCCGGTTCGTGTCCTCATTGGTCCACGTCCGCTCGAACTCCGCCGGCTCAAAGTTCTCGCCGTTGATCGTTGTCCCCTCCGCGATGAGGTGCGTGATCCGTTTCGCGAACCGGTAGGGCACCAAATGCCCCTCCTCTATGGCCTTGATGATCGAGAAGGCGAAGTCTGGCTGCCCTGTCTTGCACTGGTAAAACTGGTAGGTGTTCCGGTCAATGTAGGCCGCCGGCGTGGCCGTCAGGCCAATGTGGAAAGCATCGAAATGCGTCAGCGCCGCCTGCCAGGCACCGTAAATAGAGCGGTGGCACTCATCGGCAATCACGATGTCGAAGTAGCCGCTCGTGAGCTCGCTGTAGCGCCCGATCATCGTCTGGAGGAGGCAGACGGTGATTTGCTTGTGCTGGATCGCCATGCCCGGCTTCAGCCAATAACTGCTGTAGTCCGGGCAGAGGTCCTGCAGAGCCGCGATGGCCTGCTCCGCCAGTTGCTCGCGGTCAACCAGGAAGAGGAGCCGCTCCGCGCGCCCGGCCTGGAACATCCGCTTGGCGTGGAGGCATAGCACGTCCGTTTTCCCCGTGCCGGTCGGCAGCTCCACCAGGAAGCGGCGCTTGCCCAGTTCCACCGCATGGTCTAGGGCACGCAAAAGCTCCTTCTGGTACGGACGGACGCTCCGCACCTCGCCCACCCGCACGAAATCATCGGGAACCGGGACGGTGGCCAGCGGCTTCGCCGCCTTGCGCAGGTAGAGCAGCCGCTCCAGGTCGCGTCGGGAATAAAACGAACTGACGATGCGAGCATCGTCGTTTTCGTAGTCCCAAAAATAAGTCAGCTCACCGTTGGAGAGGAAAATAAACGGCGCCCCGGTGTACTTCGCCATCGGCAGGACCTGCTGCTTCGCTGTGTAGGGGTCAATGCGGCCCCGTTTCGCTTCCGTTACCGCCAAAGGCCGCCCATTTGCGGCCAGCAACAAGTAATCCGTCCGCCGGGATTCTTCTTCGACATTGGGCACGACTGTTCCCACCGGCGCATCTTTAAGCGCCGGAGCGCTGCCGGTGACCGAGACCTCCGTGCGAACCTGCGATTTGTCCGCCGGGTCCCAGCCTGCCTGCCGCAGGAGCGCGTCTATTAGGATGCGCGCATCCGCTTCTGTGTCATGCTTGCCCATTCATCGAGCCGGTGCGGGTTCGGCTCTGAGTCGATCTCGCGGCCGTCATACATTTCCCGGCAGTATGGCCCGCTGGTGGTTTTTCTTCTAGCCCAAACTTTATGAGGCTCATAACTTTTGAGTCATGTTTGTGGAACTGTTAAGGCAGGGTGGCCTTTCTCTCGACAGGCTCCAGAGCTTTTGCCTCGTTGCCGAGGCTGGCGGCGTGACCAGGGCCGCCAAGGGCGACCCCGCGAAGCAGAGCCTCTTCAGCCGCCAGATCGGGGAACTCGAGGAGTTTTTCGGCACCGAACTCGTCCGTCGCAAAGGCCGGGGCATCGTTCTCGATAATGCGGGGAGGCAAGGGTTTGGTGGGCTGGGTGGGAAGAATGGGAAGGATGGGAAGAATGGGAAGGATGCGATGCAGGGGGGAGGCGTTGGGCGGGCGGACGGGATAGCCAATGGCCGATAGCCGATAGCCGATAGCCAATGGCAGATGGCGGATGGCAGATGGCAGATGGGAAATGGCAGAGGGCAGGCAGGCGCGGGGTGGTGGGCGGGACGGGGGCGATTATGAAGAGGTGGCAAATGGCAAAGGGCAAAGGGCAAAAAGTAGAAAGTGGAAAGCAGAAAGCAGAAAGCGGGTGCGGGATGGGGCCGGGATTAGGATTAGGATTAGGATTAAGAGT
>Ga0181533_1004438_pt1 | contig 14341 bp, 11 predicted proteins | sample PEATcosm2014_Bin_45_FD_119772 | JGI IMG/M metagenome (GOLD analysis project Ga0181533, IMG submission 119772) | Peatland microbial communities from MTU Mesocosm Facility, Houghton, MI, USA - PEATcosm2014_Bin11_60_metaG | ecosystem: Environmental > Terrestrial > Soil > Wetlands > Peat | place... | reverse complement strand
CGTCCGCAGGATCTTATCAAACACGAAGTACTGGATCAGAGTGAAATCTCTGCCATCATTGACCAGAGCATAAAGGCGGTCAAGGTCAAAAGGAGCTGGTTTCCCTAATTCATTCATCTCACCTGGAGCAGCTCCTTTCCGGAACGTTTTGATGGTATTCGTAATATGATTTTTATCTGTGAGGGAGATTATGCAATAAGGTGTTGTTGCAAGGATAGAATCTTTCCGGTGCGAATCCATGTCGTTTAAAAGTGCTTCAAAATTGATATTCCGGAAAGCGGCAAGGAAATTCATTACCTTCAGCGTGTCAAAAACCGGTACAGGCTGGTTCCCGGCTAAGGAAATTAACCTGATATTCAAATTCGTATCATTCTTTATCTCAAATGAATTCTCAGGATCGGAAGGAAATTCGATCCTGACGGATTCAATCTGCTGTATCATCTTTTTAAAGATAGTATAATCCCTCCAATACTTTTCAATGGGAGAATAGATGGGGGTGACAAATCCCCTGAGTCCCGGAAGAAAAACCACAAAGGGCACCGTGGAATGTTCCATTATCATATATGAACCCCTGTTACTCTGAATGGGCCCGCCGACATAATAAACCTTTGAGAGCTTTTCATGAGGAAACAGACGAATAATTCCGAAAAGGTTGATCCTGTATTTCCATTGATAAATCTCCACTTTAACGGAGAAGACAGCCAGGTCCTTGAGTATGTTTTCCATTGCCGGCTTGGGAATAGTCTCTTTAACCTGCAACCTGAGCATTGTTCCAAGTAACAACTCAATAGTAGGCTTTGATCCTGGATATTTATTGTCGACCAGCCATCTCCCGGGCTGTATCCGCGTAAGTGTCAGATTATTGTTATTTTTATCCGACATAAAGATCTTTGTGACATTAGAAGTATCGTCAATTGCAAAATCACTCAATGCCCGCTTAAAGGTTGTCTTGCTGTTGGTAAGGAAAAGTGCAATAGCGATGAAAGCCAAAATGATGACAGTAATTATATATTTCCTGTTTTTCCTCATATTTGTCTTTACTGATTTGATGTTGATGAGATAGTTGGTCGTGAATATTTTCTTGAACGGAGCCGCATTTTAACGAAACTAAAGATCAGGATCAAAATCAAAGGAAGGAGAACATTAAGAAGTTGCCAGAATAGGCGTTGGCTCTCGAGTTTTGTACTGTCGAGAAGGCGAAGCGTAAGTTCCCTGGACCGGACCGTGATAAGTCCCGAATCATCGCAAAGATAATTCATGGCGTTGAGAAGAAAATCCTTGTTGCCAAAGGTTTGTCCTGTATACTGATCATATCCCAAGGGCAGGAAATATCCTTTTGAAAGCGAGAACTGGTTCTTGATAATATCGCCATCGCCCACTACTATCATTTTGGTCGGCTTGCTTTTGGATATGAACTGAAGGTCTTTGTTTTGGGAAATTTCCGGTGGTATGCGAAATAAATAAGAAGAAATGAACTTTCCTTCCAGCAGCACTGCAACAGGCTGCGGACCTTTGTTATACTGGCTTTCTTCTGCCGGCTTCTTCAATATTTCAAGATCTATGTAGACGGGTGCATTTACTATCCGGGAATAGGGTGAGGTGGTAAGAAGAATTGTTTTCTTTATGCCTTCCGCTTCCACTGTATCTATACTGCTGATAAATTCGGTTTTTATGGCATTCAATCCATTGACAACTGGATGAGAAATAGTTGGCGTGAGAACCGGGAAATAATACCATGGGAAAAATTCAAACTGCGGCTGATCACCGATCTGTCCGGTTTTGACTGCAATGGGTAAGGCAATCTTATCCATCACCAGGTTGGAATTCAACCTTACTCCGTAATTGAACAGCATATCTTCCAGGTTGACATTATTGACCAGCCCCATTGTCGAATTGAACTTCTGAAGGCTATCCATACTTGCAAAGACCGGGTCTATCAGCCAAAGTACTTTCCCGCCCCTCATGATGAACTGGTCGATCAGAAATTTATCCTTTTCATCAAAGGGTTTTGTGGGCTTCGCAATGATGATGGCTCTGTACCTGTTGACCAGTTTATCGCTGGAGGCGCCTTGAAGCCTGATTGCCAGGCTGTTGATTTTATGGTTGATCGTTATGCGGTCGACATTATAAAATTCAGAGAGGGCATTCTGGGCATCCTGCGTTTCAAGCTGTGTCAACTCTCCCTGCCCCTGGATAAAGGCGATCCGGGGTTTTATTGGTTGCACCAGTTTCAGAATGGCGCTTGCGAGATTATATTCAAGCGACTGCACAGAAATATTCAGCACTTTATCAAGATCCTGACCCAATTGTGACATAACCAGAAGCACAGGAACCTCATGAGAACCGTAGGTCACTATAGCCCCTGGGAAAATGATCAGCTGCGTGGCCTGACCTTTTTTATTCACCCCTATTTCCGAAGGTTGTAAACCGCGTTCGACAAGCAATTTATAACCATCAGTACGCTCCTTAGGATCCGGATTGGCCGAGGGATCTGTAAATTCATACTGAATATGGTTACTGTATGCCCTGAATTCATCCAGCATCTCCTTTGTTTCATTGGCCAACCTGCGAAATCCGGGGGGCAGGTCACCTTCAAGATAAACTTTGAAGAAAACATCATCCTTTAATCCTTTCAGCATCTTTTTTGTGGCTGGGGCTAGGGAATAGCGTTTTTCGGCAGTCAGATCAAACCGGGTGAATATAAATCCGGAAATAATATTGACCAGCAACAAAATGACGATTCCAAGGAAAAGCTGGATAATATTTGATCTTTTAATATCTTTCTTTTTATCAGCCATTCGTGTTCTTCTATTTGTTCGACTGTTGCATAGTTAGGTTAAGAATATTGACTACCATTTTCTGCTCTCCAGGGAAATCTTGGTCAGCAGAATAAAGAAAACGGAAATACTGACAAAATATATCAGGTCGCGCGAATCAACTACGCCACGGCTTATAGAAGAATAGTGCGCATTAATGCCTATCGATTGAATGGCAAGGCCAATCTTTCCTGAAAGGATAAAAGTGTAGAATAAATCAAACCCAATGTAAAAGAAACCGCAAAAGAAAACAGCAATAATAAAGGAAACGATCTGGTTGTCGCTGAGCGAGGAAGCAAAGATGCCAATGGCCACGAAGGTGGAACCGAGAAACAGCAAGCCTAAATAAGAACCCCACATCCCTCCCATGTCAAGGTTACCGGCCGGAAGTCCCAGACGGTAAACGGAAATGGCATAGATCAATGTCGGGATAAGGGAAAAGATCACCAGGACAACACCTGCAAAATACTTTGCCAGGATGACCTGGAGGTCAGTCAACGGCTGGGTCATCAGCAACTCAATGGTCCCGCTTCTCCTTTCATCTGCAAAAGAACGCATGGTAATAGCAGGTATCAAAAAAAGAAAAACAAAAGGTGTGAGAATAAAAAGCCCGTCAATATTGGCATAACCAAAATCAAGGATATTGAATTGCATAGGTACAACCCAGAGGAGCAGACCGATCACCACTAAAAATACGATGATAACGATATACCCGATAAGCGAATTTAAAAAACCGTTGATCTCTTTTTTAAATAAAGCATACATATGCATGATCAGTTAGGCGTGCAAAATTAGTATTTTATGTGATTTGTCGTTGAATATATTCAGTATAATCCACCAGCCGCGGTTCATATTCTTCCTTCAGCAAATGGGATGAGATCATAAAATCTGCTGTCGACCGGTTGCATGCGGTTGGAATGTTATAGACGACAGTGATCCGGAGCAGGGCTTTGACATCCACATCGTGAGGCTGTGGCTGCATGGGATCCCAGAAGAAAATCAGCATATCGATCAACCCATCGGATATCATGGCACCCAGTTGTTGGTCACCTCCGAGGGGCCCGGACTTTAAACGGATGATCGGGTTGTCAAAGGTTTCTCCTTTATCAAATTTATTCAGGATAGTCTCTTCCACCATTCTCCCTGTAGTGCCCGTACAGATCAGTTGATGTCCCAGTAATGTTCTGAAATTGAAATCTACCCATTCTGCAAGGTCTTTTTTCCTGTTATCATGCGCTACAAGCGCAATCCTCTTTGATTTTTCCATCTTTTTATCATAAAACGTTGAACATAAAAATTAACCGGGATCCAATCCCGGGTTTATGAACTTATAAAGAACTTTTCATCAAAATTGACAAGGTAAAGTTTTTTGGTAGCCCGTGTCAAAGCCGTATAAAGCCAATGGAGATAATCCAGGTTCATCATTTTTTCATTCAGATAACCCTGGTCAATAAAGACCGTATCCCATTGTCCGCCTTGTGTTTTATGGCAGGTCAGGGCATAGGAAAATTTCACCTGGAGAGCGTTGAAATAGGGATTGATTTTCACTTTTTCCATTCTCTTGCGGCGTGAAGGAATATCCTCATAATCTTTCATCACCTCCTGGAACAGCCGGTTATTGTCGGGAGTGGATAATGCTGGCGACTCAGAATCAAGAGTATCCAACATGATCTTCACATCCACGTCTTTTTCATCAGGGTAGTCAATGAAACGGATCGTCACATCGGCGAACCGGAACCCGTACATCTCTTCGATCCTGCTGATCCTGAGCAACTCGATGATATCACCATTCGCAATAAAACCCGTGGATGATCCTTCCGGCAACCAGAAATAGTTATTCTTCACGACCATCATGAAGTCTCCATTATTGATCTCCCCCTCAAGGAACAGGATTCTTTTCCGGATCTCCTTGTTGAATATGTTTGCCCTTTTATTTGAACGGCATACGACAACATTATTTTCCTTACCCGACCCGGAATAGGCAGAAATAAGCTCCTCTTCCAGTTCCGTACCATTGATCCTGATCACATCCTTATGGAATTTGTTGATCGAGAACAGGGGCAATGCCCATTCCTGCCGGATGATCTGGTTTCTCACTACTGTGGCATTCAGCAGGATCCCTGAATGTTTTTCCTGCCTTACGACTTCGGTCAGTTCATAAGTATCGATCCTGAGATGATAAGCTTTCCGGAGATAATCAAGGTCCAGAGCAGGACTGTTTTCCAGCCCGACTGGCGGGAGCTGGGCAGTATCGCCAATAAACATCATCCTGCAACCTTCACCACATAGTACGTATTCAAACAAGTCGTCGAGAAGGTTTCTCGAGGCAAACAAGCTGGTTTCTGACAGGGATGAATGATGGATCATAGAAGCTTCATCAACAATAAATAAAGTCTGCTTATGAAGATTCTGCTGTAGTTTCAATGCGATCATTCCATCCTTTGTCGTACTGGCAAAATAGATCTTACGATGGATGGTATTGGCAGGTCTTTTTGCATAAGCAGAAAGAACTTTGGCCGCCCTGCCTGTAGGAGCCATCAGGGATGATTTCCGCTGAAGTCTGGGCAGGACATTGACCAATGAGCTTACAATGGTTGTCTTTCCTGTTCCTGCATAACCTTTAAGAATAAAAAGTGAATTGGGTTCTTTCCATGAATCGGTAAGGAAAAAAGCAATCTTTTCAAGGACGGCCTTCTGCCCATGCGTGGGCTCATAGGGAAATTCCCTCAGTAATAAGGATGTGACATCGGCAGTATTCATGGTGGCAGGATGATCATTCGTAACGAAGTGACTCAATCGGATCCAGGTTAGCTGCCTTTTGTGCAGGTAAAATACCGGAGATCAGAGCCACGGCAAAACACAGGATCACCCCGGTGATGATCCATTCCCAGGGAACGATGAAAGCGCTTCCGATCAGGAGTGAGATCACATTTCCGATCAGAATGCCAAGGGTGATCCCTAACAATCCGCCCATCTGACCAATAACAGTTGCTTCGACAAGGAATTGGTTACGGATGACCCTTCTGGTAGCACCGATTGCCTTACGGATACCAATCTCACGGGTACGCTCGGTGACCGAGACCAGCATGATATTCATCAGGCCGATTGCGGCGCCTGCCAGTGTGATCAGACCGATAATAGTGGCTGCAAGCGTGACATATTTGATATTTTCGATAAGCATCTTGGCAATGTTGTCACTCTTGGTGATCTCAAATGTATTTTCAGAACCTGCCGGATCTTTCCGGATGGTCCTGAAAAGACCAGTTGCCTCTCCGATGCAGGCATCCAGTTGCTCCTGTTTCTTTGCCATTACATTGATTGAAAACGACATATTTGGCCGGGAGAAACTGGCCCGGACATTGGTAAGCGGAATATAGCAGGACCGGTCCCCACTGAATCCCATGCTGGATCCTTTCTCCTTCAGGACGCCAACCACCCTGTATTTACCTGGTCCGATAGAGATCACCTGTCCGATGGGATCTTCATTGTTTTTGAAAATATCCTTTACTACTTCCGATCCTATAATACATACGCTGGAGCCTTGATTCACTTCATCCGTAGTAAAGACCCTGCCTTTTTCGATCTCATCCCCTGACGTATAGATATAATTTTCATCAGTACCCATCACCCTGACATTTGGATTTGTCTTATTGGACTTATACTTGATCGTTGCGACCCCGGTTGCGCCAATAAATACGGAAGTATAACCCGGGAAAAAGAATTTTTCCTTGAATTCCATGGCCTGCTTATAACTGATCGCCTCGTATAGTTTTTGCTCGTTCGGGCCATTGCCTATGTGAACCTGCAAGGTACGGTTCCGGATGGTAAAGGTGCTCGAGCCCATCATCGAGAAATTCTTTGTGAGGGAATATTTGATGGAATCTGTCGCCGTCAGGATCCCTACCAGTGCCATGATCCCGAAAGCAATGATAAGTATGGTAAGGATGGTTCTCAGGAGATGACTGCGAATTGAATTCAGGGAGATCCTGAAATTTTCAATGATCAGGGTGTTTTTCATTCCGTTAAGTGGCTCAGCTTTTCTTTCCGAATGCAAGGTCGCCGGCATCCCCCAAGCCCGGCACAATGAATGACTGGGCGGTAAGCTCATCATCGACAGTCCCGGCCCAGATGGAAATGTTGTTACGCGGAAGATTCCTCTTCAGGTAATCTAATCCCTCCTGGCTGGCAAGTATGGTAACGATATAAGTATGTCTCGGCTTTCCATGTGAGATCAGCTCCTTATAGGTGAGCACAGCCGAAGCGCCGGTTGCAAGCATGGTATCGCAAATGATAAGGGTCTTCCCCTCAATATCAGGAGCCGATGCATATTCAATCTGTATCGTGAAGGAATGATCCTTGTGATACTTCCGGTAAGCAGAAACAAAGGCATTTTCCGACTTGTCATACATATTCAGGAAACCCTGGTGAAAAGGAAGGCCTGCCCGCATGATCGCAGCAAGTACCGGGTACGATTTGAGTACCGGGACCATCGCTATACCAAGTGAAGTGACGACTTCCCTGGTTTCAAACTCAAGTTCTTTACTGATCTCATAGGCAAATAATTCTCCCAGCCTCACCAGGTTCCCCCGGAAGCGAAGACTGTCCTTTTGAACTTCAGCATCCCTTATTTCTGCAATAAAATGATTAATAAGGGAATTCGTACTACTTAAAATATTTACCATAAGATACAGCGTATTTTATGCAAATGTATGAAAAATAAGGATTACCGTAATTTCTTCATCAAATTGACCATCCTGTCGACCGTTCCAGGCAAACGATTGATGATGATCTCGCTGAATCCCGTCTCCCTTGCCCCGAATCCCTTGTAGAAACGGGCGACATTCAGATCGGCCGATCCTTCAAAATCGAGGATCAAAGGTTGCCCGGCATGTTCTTTTATGAAGATATCTATAAGCTTGAACATGGCGCCGTTCTCACGTGCAGCTTTATCCGAGGCGGCAAAATGATAGATGACCCTGTCCTGGTCCCGGAGAAAGAAAATACCTGCACAAAGTTTGTTATCAGGTAGATAGGCCCCCAGTATTGAGCTGAAAGTGTTTTTAAGGCAATAGGTCATCAGTAAACGGATCATATTGTAATGCCTGAATTTTACCGATACCTCATTTCGGCCGTAATTGTCCTTGTACAGTGTGATCAGTTCATCCGGATCGACTTTCTTCCGGATACTTAGGTTTTGATCCAGTGCCTTCCGGAGATTCCGGCGGGCGTTCTGGTTATATCCCCTGAAAATTGCTTCATAGGAAGGAATGAGATCGAGTTCATGATTCATGCGTGGAATGATGGTATATTTCCCCTGATCGGTCTTATTCATTGAATTGAGATGAAGATGAATGTAAGAAAAGCGGGAAGGAATGGCCTTGATGAATTGTTCTGTCAATGTTGATGTGAGATGTTCACGTGAGAAAACGCCAAGCTGCTGTGCGAAATATGGTTGGTAAACATAGCGGATGCCCAATTTACGATTGTTCGGTAAAGGAAAAACCGTTTCATAATCGTTCATCTCAAGAGCATCCCATCCCGGAGATACAATGTCAAGAAACCAGGAAAATGCATACGGCCTGCGGTTCACCGCATTCAGGATGCATTCATCCCACTTCTGCTTATCGATATCTTTATGTCTTAGATAGCTGATCATTCACTCTTCATCATCTCACAGGCATAGGCAAGGATTTCTTCGTAAACTTTTTTCCATCCCCTCCACCGGCCCGATTCATCAAAACTTTCATTGTGCCACAGGCTGACAAACTCTCCGTCTACTGCCTTTATTGTATCAATAAATGATCTGCTTAATATGACGGCCTCATCGGGAGATATCCTCAAATAATCTTTCATCGTCACATCCATCAGGGGAACCGGGTGAAGCATCAGCGGTTCTTTCCGGTTGCGGATAAGGTCAAAGAAAGGAAAATGATCCGCAATGCCTGCCCTGAATCCCGGGCTGGAGGCATAGCCAAGTGAATAGTCATCAGTGATCCCGTGCCTGATCAGGTCACGGAAGGTATCCGGAAAAGATACCTTGAGAAAATGCTGACGGCTGGCACTTATCTTATGACCCAGTATCTTGGGAAGTCCTTTGAACTCGGAATGAAGAACCCGGGAATGTCTGCCGGAGGTGAGCGAAGGATGTATCCCGGTTGTTCCCGATTCATCAAGTTTGTGAAGAAGCTGGCGGAAGAGCCTGCCCGACGTGGTCACATTGTTGTCATCCTTGCCATAATCGGCAAACAGGATAAAATAGATTGGCCTTAATCCAGATTGACTGTGGATCTCCCGGATATAATCATATTGGTCATATGGATCCCTGCTGATACCAAGTAAGACACCCGTCCGTTGTATGATCTTCTTCAGATTCCCGACCATCAGCGATCTGCTGTAACCACCAAGCGTCCGGAAGATAGAATGTTGTTTAAAGGCAAAGGCATGATCAATATCGATGGTTGGAACAAACCGGAATTTCTTTTCATTGAACTGTAATGATGGATAAACCATTCTGATATGATCCTTCAGCAGGTTTGCCCACAGGTTCACGACAGGGATCTCCAGGAAATTTCCTGCTGCCGTGATGCTGTCAGAAGGCCTGAACCTCCCGAACCGGTCCGGAGTGAAAGAAAGGTATTCTTCATATCTTGTGACCAGGTAAAAGGCCGCTGCAAATAAATCAAAAGGAAAAGCCGAACGTTCATCAGTGTGAGGAAAAAATGCCGGGTAATTTTTATAAGTAAAAAGTCCGCATGTCTGTGGTTTTACCGATGTCTCCTGGAGCAGGCCGTGGGAATGGAGAAATATACCTTTCCCTGAGGGTTCATTGTCATATTCAAGACAAGGGCCGTCATAAGTGAGATATTCCTCGCGCCGGTCGGTCAGGATCATTTCTGCTCCCATCAGATCCCTCACCAGCAGGGTGAAGATATAATCACCCCTGGCAGAAAGCCGGGGCATATATATCATTAATTTTTCCATCATCTGTTTCTGAAGCCAAAGTACGGAAAAAATCTGACAGGAAGCACAACTGCAAATGAAACAAGAAAATATTTTGTACCTTTGAATCCAGGTAAAGCAAATCTGCCGGAATCTTTATGGAGAATTTCATCGTATCTGCCCGCAAATACCGTCCGCAAACATTTGATACGGTGGTGGGACAGAAATCTATCACCAACACCCTTAAAAATGCCATCCGGAACAATCAGCTGGCACAGGCATTCTTGTTCTGCGGGCCAAGGGGAGTCGGAAAAACCACATGCGCACGGATCCTGGCCAAGACCATCAATTGCGAAAAACTTTCACCCGCCCTGGAAGCCTGTGATGAATGTCAGTCCTGTGTTTCCTTTAACGAAAATGCTTCTTTCAATATCTATGAACTCGACGGCGCCTCAAACAACTCGGTAGACGAGATCAGGAATCTTGTCGATAAGGTGAGGATACCTCCCCAGATGGGAAAATACAAGGTCTATATCATAGATGAAGTCCACATGCTCTCGGCCTCGGCCTTCAATGCATTTCTCAAGACACTGGAAGAACCTCCCGCTTATGCCAAGTTCATACTCGCAACAACGGAAAAACACAAAATCATCCCTACCATTCTTTCACGCTGCCAGATCTTCGACTTTAAGCGGATAACCGTGGAAGATATCGTCGGCCACCTCACTTATGTCGCAAAGAGTGAAGGGATCTCCGCAGAGGAAAATGCGCTTCATATCATTGCCCAGAAAGCAGATGGCGCCATGCGCGATGCCCTGTCGATCTTCGACCAGCTGGTCAGTTTTGCCGGCCACGACCTGACTTATGAAACAGTCCTGGAAAACCTGAATGTACTGGATTATGATTATTTTTTCAACATCACCGGTCATATCCTGGATGGCAATATCTCCTCCACCCTTCTCACGATCAATGAGATACTGGATAAGGGATTCGATGGTCAGCATTTTCTGATCGGGTTTGGCGAACATATCCGGAACCTGCTGGTCTGCAAGGACCCTGTCACCGTAAAGCTGCTCGAAACGGCTCCCGCCATCCGGAACCAATACCTGAAGCAATCGGCCCTGTGTCCTGTGGATTTTCTGCTAAAGGTGCTGGACCTCAATAACAAATGCGATCTCAACTATAAGATCAGTAATAACAAACGCCTCCATCTCGAACTGACTCTCATGCAGATGTGCACCATTCTCAGTAATGTCGAAAAAAAAAGAATTGATATTACTCCGCCGCCACAGTCTAAATATGCAGAACCTGTAAAACCCAGGGAATCAAAAGCCTTCACGGGAACCGTCTCCATCAGGGACATGACCTCCTCTGATAAAAAGGAAAAAGAGAACATGACCTCACAGGCGGAAGAGGAATCACCGGTTTACGATTCTGATACAACATTTACACTCGGCCAGCTGGAAGCTGCATGGGATGAGTTCAGCGAATCCATCCGCACTTCAATGCCGCCATTGGCGACAACCCTTAAAAAACACCGCCCTGTATTGAAGGAAGATTTCCTGATCGAATTTTGTGTGGATAATAAAGTATTGGCCGATGACTTGAACCAAAAGAGCAATGATCTTCTCAATTTCCTGATATCCCGGCTGAAAAATACAAAGATCCATCTTCAGATCATAGTGCCTGACCATCCCATTGGGGTGAGACCCTATACCGACCGTGAGAAATTTGGAAGAATGGCAGAGAAAAATCCCGGACTTCTCGACCTCAGGGAACAGCTCGACCTCGGGATAGAAAGCTAAAATCAATCATAAGCTACGAAAACTGATCACACATCCCGGATTTCACCTGAAAGACGGACCGTTTTTTGCATTGGCGAGACGGTTCTCGACATTATAATGAACAACCCCGCCACAAGCGGCGGGGTGTCAAAGTCATTAGACTTATTTTCGCCTCAGGAGGCGGGGAATGGACCCTCGTCCGCCGGAGGCGGATTCAGTCCCGATAATAAGGTAGCCGCAAAACCCGGTGGCTCCATGCTGAATAGTGCCGTTTCCCTGGGCCGCGCCGGAATAAATGTCGGATTCATCAGTGAGGTGGCCAGGGATCAACCCGGGGAGATGATCGTCAGGTTTCTGAAGGAAAATCAGGTAGGCACCTCCTTCCTTAACCGTCAGTCCTCTGGCAAGACTACCCTCGCCCTGGCTTTTCTCAATGAGAAGGCAGATGCACGATATGAATTTTATACAGATCTGCCAAAGGAATCCTTAACGGGAAAGTTGCCGTTGCCCGCCAGGGATGATGTCGTTCTTTTCGGTTCTTTTTTTTCCCTCGCTGACGGAATCCATGAAAAGCTGAAGCCCTTTCTTGCTTCAGCCCGTGAAAACAATGCCCTGGTCCTTTATGATCCGAACTTCCGCACTCCCCACCTGAATGACCTGCCAAAGATGATGCCACGTATCCTGGAGAATATTTCACTGGCAGATATCGTCAGGGCATCGGATGAAGATTTTCTTAATATTTTTGCAACACGGCAACCCATGGAAGCTTATGACAGGATCAGAACACGGGATACCCGGGTGCTGATCCTGACCAGGTCAGACAAAGATGTCAGCATCATGACCGGGAAACAGATGATCTCTGTCCCGGTACCCGGGATCGTGCCGGTGAGTACCATCGGCGCGGGGGATGCATTCAATGCCGGACTCATCCATGCCTTCATCAGGATGGGGATCGGCAAGGAGCAGATTCCGTTTTTGCCTGCAGCCGGCTGGGAAGAGATTGCCGGGAATGCAATCAGGTTTGCCCAAAATGTCTGTATGAGGATTGACAATTATATTTCACATGATCTTTTAACTTCTCCTGGAAAATGATTGCAGTCTTGTCACGGTTTATCTTAAGGTTATTCGGGTGGAAAACAAGTGCCGTCCTTCCCGAAGGCATTGTCAAAGTTGTCTTGATCGTGGCGCCTCATACCAGTTATTGGGATTTTGTGATAGGACGGATGACTTTCTGGTCCTCGAAACTGAAGATCAGGGTCCTGATCAAGAAAGAGGTCTTTGTCTTTCCTCTTGGATGGTTTCTCCGGCAGCTTGGTGGCGTCCCCGTAGCGAGAGGACAAAAAAACAACCTGGTTGAACGGGCCGTCGATCTCTTTCAGAAGAATGCGACCATGGCGATCGTGATAACTCCTGAAGGCACACGGCGCAGAGTACCTCACTGGAGGAAAGGGTTTTATTATATTGCGATGGAGGCAAAGGTTCCCATTGCACTTGGATTTATCGATTACAGGACAAAGACCGGGGGCATCGGCCCGCTGATATACCCTACCGGGAATTATGAAAAAGACTTGTCCCTCATCATCGACTTTTACCGGGATAAAAAAGGCCTCCACCCCGAACAATTCAATTTGAACATCCTGAAGGAAGATTAATAACCTGTACAATTCCTGCCCTGTGCCTTCAAATCGTTTCCTCGATTTGATGACAATTAAATAATTTCTACCTTTGCAGGCGCTTTGCGGGAGTTTAGCTCAGTTGGTTCAGAGCATCTGCCTTACAAGCAGAGGGTCACTGGTTCGAATCCAGTAACTCCCACAAGTTTCAAGAGTACCATATCATCCGAAGAGCCCGGTAAATCATAGATTAATCGTGATTAACGGGCTTTTTTTATTCCCCTTCCCGAAAAATTATTATGCATCTGTATTAATACTCTTGTTTTCATTGGTACAGTTATAGCTTTTTGAATACTCGAATAATCGATCAACGCCTGCCTATCGCGTTTAGGCTTGCTTGCTGTATGTAAGTTTCGCCATTTAGCTATTTTTCTATAAAAACATCTCCATCAACAGGCTTAAACCTTAGTGATTATTCGTATTCCGTTCATTTACTTTATACTTGGAACTCTTTTGGAACTTTGACAGACGTTTATGATCAAATAATCCTCATTCCCCCCATCCAAAATCCCCAAAAACAAAAAAAATAGGCTGATTTTTAACAAAAAAATCCCAGCATGGCATACCTCACCCATGCTGGGAATCTTACATTAAAAAAATTAATTTGGAATTACCACGAATTTAACGCCGAACGTCAAACGCCGAACTCGTTTCTCTATGTACTATCAATGACCATAGTCTCCTGAACAACATTCCCCACCAAATCAACAACGCGTACCACAACCTTACTATCCCGACAGGAAGGATTTATCTCTTTTACCACATAATCCCACTCCATATTATCTGATGATGGCCTCGCAACAGCAGGGCCACTCTCAATAACCAGTCCCAGAATATTCAATATAGTCACAATAACTGCCTCAAACTTATACCTGTTCAGGGCAGAAATGCTTATTTCATTCCCGGGAAGTCCCTTGTACCCCTTCACATCAATGGCATCAACCTTTGGTTTCAACATGAAATCAGAAATAGCCGCATTCCAGATACTCTGGTACATTTTCTTCTTCTTTCTGTATTTCTCCCTGAGCCTTGGATCACTCAGGACCTTCTTGCCATAAATAGTCGCAGCGGCAAAACGTTTCATGTTAGCTTTCTGCGCCTTGGTCTTTACTACTCTCGAGCAGTCCGG